>Ga0302202_10002093_pt1 | contig 23606 bp, 21 predicted proteins | sample II_Bog_N3_3_FD_194579 | JGI IMG/M metagenome (GOLD analysis project Ga0302202, IMG submission 194579) | Peat permafrost microbial communities from Stordalen Mire near Abisko, Sweden - II_Bog_N3_3 | ecosystem: Environmental > Terrestrial > Soil > Wetlands > Peat | place: Sweden: Abisko...
AGCAACTGGCGCAGTCGCGTGGCCACGGGGCGCAGGCTCATCGACTCCACCACCTTGCCCTTGGGGCGTCCCAGGTGCGAGCAGAGGATGACTTTGGCCTGGTGGCGCAGCGCATATTCGATCGTAGGTAGTGTCTCGCGGATGCGCGTGTCGTCGGTGATGGCGCCGTCCTTCAGCGGAACGTTGAAGTCGACGCGGATGAGCACGCGCTTGTTGGCAAGGTCGAGGTCGCGGATCGAGAGCTTTGGCATACAGACAGAATATGTTGTTTTGCCCCCGATGGGAACCCGCGGATGCAAGATGCCCCATCGCACCATCCGTGGCCCACTCGCGCGCCGGAGAATTCACCCGCGCGAAACACCCTTGTGAATCTGCCTCAGGTGCTCATTGCGAGCAGCGAGAGAAACAGCGCAACAAAAGAAATGGATGCGGAGACCATTCCCACCCAGCGTTGCCTGCCCCCGCCGAAGCCGAACAGAACTACCGCGACCGGAGAGATTACGAACGCGTAGAACATCCCTCTCATCCCCACGTCGATAAACCATCCATGCTTCGCAGCACCGGAGAGAAACTGTATCCCAAGCAGAAAGATCGGCACTGCCACCGCGGACACCGCGCCCAGCGCCAGCCCAGCGTGCCACACCCACCAGCGCCATGCAGCCACATCCGGGCGCCACACTCTGCGCTTCCACAGCAGGATTACAGTCAGCACGGGAGGCGTCACATAGCTCATCATCAATAGCCCAAACAGCGCCGCGTTCAGCGATTGGTCCAGCACGCCTTGCAGCCATTGGAAGCGCACGATCCCTCGCCTATTCCCGCGCCCTGCGCGCCTCTACTCATTCTCCGCAGCGGACTCTTCGCCGCCGCCGGTGGTCACTGGAAGCGTGCCGGGATGGCCCTTGACGCGCACCACCGTGATCTTCTCGAAGCCTTCCTTGAAGGTGGGCGGCTTCAATCGCTCGGCCATCTTGTGCATCACCTCGTCGCTCACCTGGCGGTCGCGCTTGGCGTTCCGCTCCAGACACACCGCCAGCGGCACGTCGAAGAACACCGCCTGCACCTCGTAGCCAAAGCTCTTGGCCATCTTGATCCACTGTTTGCGCTCGTGGGTGCTGAGGTTCGTCGCATCGACGTAGTTCCACGGCATCTTGGCGATCAGCCGCGCCCGCAGCAAACTGCGCAGCGTAGAGAAGACAAGCCCCTGGTAGCGTTGTTCCGTGATGTCGTCGAAGAGCAGGCTGCGCAGCAGGTCGCTGGAAAGCGGCGTCACGCCGCGGCGCTTGTACCAGGTCGTCTTGCCCGAACCGGGCAGTCCGATGGCCAGCACCACGTAGCCGCGCGGCTCCTTGGCCGAGATCGCCGTCTGCTCCTCGGGCGGAGTAGCCATCTCATCCGGCTGCGTCTCCACCACCATCGTCTTCTGCAGTGCGGCAGGCTCAGCCGCCGCAGCCTGTGGCCTCGGCGGACGGGCAGAGCGCACCGGCTTCACCGGCTCGTCTACTGGAAACGCTGGCGCAGCCGTTCCCGCCGGCTCGGGCGGGGCGGCAGGCAACGCATCCGGATAGTCGGGCCGCAGCGGAGCCTGTTGATTCGAGGGCAGTTCCTGCCCACTCTTCCCCGTGGATTCCGATTCGTTCGGGCCACGTCTGGAACGTCTTTTCATGATGTCGCGCGTCCAATCGCGCAGATTGCGCATAGGTCGCTTGTAACATGAGCGGTATGCCTGCGGCAAATCCGCCGCACCAAGCCGGACACCCCGCCCGGCACATTCAAAGACATTCAAGGCCGCTCAGACCGCGTAGCCACAAGGCGTCCGCGGGCAACAGTCTTCAACCTTCCAGCACTTTCCATGCCGCATGTGATTTCGATCACACAACACGCCCGTTTGAAGCCCAATTCGTTGCACCGCCCAACCCTGGGTGCTAGCATCGTATTGACGACCAAAACACTGAATTCATCTTCAACAGGAGTTGGGGGAGTTCGAAACGACCGCACGCGCGGGCCCTCAAATCCTCACCGAGAAACCCACAGGAGCAAGCGAAAATGGCTGTAAAAGTTGGCATTAACGGCTTCGGCCGCATCGGACGCAACGTCTTCCGCACCGCAATTGGCAACCCAGACATCGAGTTTGTCGCCGTCAACGACCTCACCACCCCGGCCACGCTCGCCCACCTGCTCAAGTACGACTCCATCCTCGGCAACCTGAAGAACGAGATCACCCACGGCGAGGACTTCATCGCCATCGACGGCAAGAAGATCAAGGTCTTCGCAGAGCGCGACCCGGCCAAGCTCGATTGGGCCAGCGTCGGCGCACAGATCGTCGTCGAGTCCACCGGCTTCTTCACCGACGCGGAGAAGGCCAAGGCGCACCTCGGCACCACCGTCAAGAAGGTCATCATCTCGGCCCCGGCCAAGAACGAGGACCTCACCATCGTCCTCGGCGTCAACGACGACAAGTACGTCGCCGCCAAGCACAACATCATCTCCAACGCCTCCTGCACCACCAACTGCCTCGCGCCGGTCGTCAAGGTTCTCAACGACACCTTCGGCATCGCGTCCGGCATCATGACCACCATCCACAGCTACACCAACGATCAGGTCATCCTGGACACGCCGCACAAGGACCTGCGCCGCGCACGCGCCGCCGCTCTCTCCATGATCCCGACCAGCACCGGAGCCGCCAAGGCCCTCAAGCTCGTCATCCCGGAGATGGCCGGCAAGCTGGACGGCTTCGCCATCCGCGTCCCCACGCCCAACGTCTCGGTCGTCGATCTCACCTTCGTCGCCGAGAAGCCGATCACGGCGGAATCCATCAACGCCGCCATGAAGGCTGCCGCTGCCGCGGGCCCGCTCAAGGGAATCCTCGCCTACACCGAAGAGGAGCTGGTCAGCTCCGACTTCAAGGGCGACCCCATGTCGAGCACCTTCGACTCCAAGCTCACCAAGGTCGTCGGCAACACCGGCAAGATCATCGCCTGGTACGACAACGAGTGGGGCTACTCCAGCCGCGTCAAGGACCTCATCCTCTTCCTCGTCAAAAAGGGCCTGTAACTCCTTCACAATTCATAACGACTACGCGCTGCCATAATTGGCAGTGCGTAGTCATTTAATCCAACCTTCAGCCAACCCAAAAGGGTTGTCATTCTGAGCGCAGCGAAGAATCCCCGCATTTCGTCGGCGTCAGTTTCATGTCCGAATGAGCATTACAATCCCTTCAACATCTCCGACAGCGTAGTCTCGAGCGCGAGGGCGATTTTGCTGAGTGTTCGCAATCCCGGCTCGCGTGTGCCGCGTTCCAAGTCCGAGATATGGACTTCGTGGACGCCTGACTGCTCTGCAAGGTCAATCTGTCGCCAACTCTTGGCTCGGCGTAACTTCCTGATCCGCTCACCCAACGCCACGCAGATATCCGTTGCCATTCATCAATGGTCGGATTAGTCTTTACGCTATATTTAGCGCATACACTCTCTTGCGCTCGAAAGGTTCACCGCTATGAGGTTCCATGGAACGATTGCTTCGATATTGATCCTACCTATTCTGATCTCTCTCACCGCTTGCAGTGGTGCTCCCAGCAACCCCGCCCTGAATATGGCAGGCAATTGGACCGTAACAACTGTATCCACCCAAGGCCACAAGGGTTTTTCTGGTACGGCTGCCATGTCACAGACTGGACCGGGCCTTGGTGTCAATGGGGCGACCACTCTCACCGCTAATATTGGTCAAATTACTGTGTCGCAGTCCGGCACGGCGCTAACTGGGACGATCACAAATTCGATACAAAAAGTTAGCTACAACTTCATTGGCACGCTTTCCAGCGGCAACCTCACAATCACAGGGTCAACTCCTTGTCCCTCTGCGAGCGGAACGTATTCCACCAGCATCACTGGAACGATCACTTCCAACACTATGCAAGGAAACTACACGCTAACGCGCGGTGCGGGTTGCTATTACAACAGCGATGCTGGAACTTTTGTGGCTACGAAGCAATAGCCGGGTGCCGGGTGCCCCATCCTTCGCGCTTTTGCGAAGGGTGGGATTTTGGGTGCCCCATTCATCGCGCCTCTGTCTCACGCGATGAGTGGGAATCCAGCGAAGCTGGACCGCTCCCTTCGCGGTAAAATCAGACGAGGCCATCCGAATGCAAGAGAGACTAAAGACACTTCAGGAAGTCGAAGCTCTCAGCGAGCAGGAGAGAGTGGAGTACTGGGCCAGCCGGACGCCCAACGAGCGGGTCGCGGCCGGCTGGGAGATGACCAAAGAACACTACCGCAAGTTGGGCCTCTGGCACGAAGGCATGAAGATGGACAAGACCATCACCCGCCGCATCGTCGGAAGGGACGCATGGCGCGCCGCCGAAGAGTCCGACATCGGCTAGTCCCACGAGCGCGTCACAAACCGCGTCTCCCGATACGCCACTTCGGCCTTTCCTCGTGGGCAATCGCAGGTCCTGAAAATAATTTCCCCGTTTTCCGGCCAAAAACAGCGTGTCAAGACCCTCAACCCTCCATATCTCTATCAACCCACGCAATATCAGCAACATAACCAGAAAAAATAGTTGGCATAGTAGTTATGCCCCATCCTGTAAAATAGAAGTAGTAAAGAAATCAAGGGAAACCCCGGCAGCGCGTCGGGGTTTTTCATGCCCGAAACCGCACCACGGAGGAAACCATTTATTTTCTTATTGATAGCTATAAGTAACCCGGAATCAAACCTTTGCAGGCCCAAACTCGCATCTCGTTGGTTCCAAAGACGTTAGTAAGCACGCAAAAGAGGGGGGGGTACCCCCCTGCTCTCACGCGTGGCCGTAAATTGCCTAAGCCGTCTTGCCCTTGAGAAGGTCGAGCGCCTTGGTCAGCGGCTCATCCACCTGCGCGCCGGGCTTCTTCACCACGGGCGCTGGGGCAGCGGCCTGCGGTGCCTCCTCTTCGTCCACGTTCGCGCCTTCGTCCAGCCCGGAGGCCACCAGAACATTCGGCGTCACGCCGTCGTCCTGCAGCTTCTTGCCGTCGGGCGACTCGTACTTGGCCACCGACAGGATCAGCGCCGCGCCATCCGGCAGATCGAAGGTCTTCTGCTGAGTGCCTTCGCCGAAGGTCCGCTCGCCCACCACGTCGGCGCGCTTGTTGTCTTCGAGCGCGGCGGCCACCAGCTCCGCCGGCCCCGCAGTCCCGCGGTTCACCAGCACAACCACGGGCGCTGTCGCCTGGATCGTCTTGGCCGGATCAGCCGTAAACACCTGTTTGGGGAACTTCTGTCCCTCCAGCGTCGCGATGGTCCCGCTCTTCAGCAGAAAGTTGGCCAGCCGAACCGCCTCCGCCATATCGCCCGCCGCAGCATCGCGCAGGTCCAGCAGCACCTTCTTGTTGCCTGCCTTCTGCATCCCCTTCAGCTTGGTCTCCACCTCCGAGACGTGGTCGCGGTCCAGAATCTCCGGCTTCAGGTAGAGGATCGACGCGTTCTCATACAGCGACTCTGCGACCGGAGGCGGCGCCTGCAAACTGCGCGTCATGGAAATCTTGTCCGGCTCGCTCCTGTTGGAGCGCACCACGCCAACCGTCAAGGTGCTGCCCGGCGCTCCCTCCAGCATCAGCCGGATCATGGCCAGCGAGATGTCGCGCGTGTCCTGGCCTTCGATCGCCTCCAGGATGTCGCCATCCACCAGGCCGGCCTTGTCCGCCGGCCCGCCCGGCACCACCGACACCACGGTGGCGTAGCCATAGCGCTTGGAGACGTTGATCCCCGCCTGTGCCTTGCCGCCCTGGTCCGCCTTATAAGCCTTGTAGTCCGCCGGCGACAGGTAGCTGGAATCCGCGTCCAGCGACTCCAGCAGCCCGCGCAACGCGCCATTGGTCACCGCCGGTATGTTGGGGTCCGTTACATAGTCCGTCTGGATGTGGCGCAGCACCTCGCTGTACACATTGATCTGGCGATAGGCGCCATCCTGCCCCGCCGCAGCAGCGCTCACGCCGTTGGAGTTCACCCCCAGAAAAACCGTCAGCACCAGGGCAACCGACACCGCGAGCAGCAGAATCTTCGGAATCTTAGGCATATTTCGCAGCATCTCCACGGGGCCGGTCTCATTCACAAACCCCGGTCTTCTCCGGCCGCCTGTCTGGATTAGACGCATCCTGAAAGCAACCCGATAGCCAAATCATATACCGCCCCCGCATTCGCCGCGAATCGAGCCTCTACAGGCATGGCCATGCCTTGGCGGTTTTACGATACGCTTGATTCCATGTACACCCGTATCGATCCAAACCACAGAGCGGTCCCAGTCCTACTGGGGGTCGTCACGATGGTCTGCGTTGCGGTGCTGCTGGCGTGCGACGCCTTTCCGGCGCTTCTTCCTGCCAGCACGCATGGCTTCGTCGAGGCAGTCCCGCTTGCTCTGATTGCGCTTGCCTACCTCCTCTACCAAGTCATGCATCGACCTTCGCTCAGGGAATGGATCAAGGCGATCCTGCTGGCCGCCGCCTTTCTCTTCTGGTCGGCCAACCAGTTCTGGCCAAACCCCCGTCAGGCGACAATCTTCAACGATATCGCCATCTCGCTCTTCGTGCTGGATGTGTTCCTGGTGATGATTGGCTGGCCGGCGGCCTCGCCCGACGAGGCCTTCGCGGAGACCTGCTCCAAACCGGACAATCCGCCAACTCATACCGATCAATCGACTCGATAACGCAGAGATGCCTTGCCATTGAGAGTTGCGCCGCTGGAACAGTATGATAAAGACCGCGTCGCTATTGGTCGCGTTCTGGAGATCGAAGGGAGTCAAGCCACATGCCGAAGGGCAAGGAGTTTACGGTAACCATTGAGGACAAGCCGGGCGCGCTGGGGAGGTGCTTCGTCGCTCTGGCGGAGCGCGGCGTCAACATCCTGGCCTTTCAATCCTATGTCGAGGAGGGCGAGAGCCTGACCCGGTTCCTGGTAGACGATGTGGCCGGCGCCCGCGCGGTGCTGGGCGGCCTGAGCATGATCTTCGAGGAGACGGAGGTCGCTATTGTGCGGGTCGCGCACCGGCCCGGCGAGCTGGGCCGCGTTGCCTCGCGGCTGGGCGCTGGCAAGATCAACATCGACTACTCCTACTGCGGATTGGAGCAGGGATCGATGCAGGAGATCGTGGTCTTCGGGGTGGACAACGTGACCCGCGCCGCAAGCCTGCTCGACGAGCCGGCCACCGAAGATGCTCCATGAATTTATGGATTATCAAAGTACGTTCGTTCGCCCGAAAGATCGGTGTTATCGGGTTGATCAATCGCCTGAGACCTGCCAGCCCGTATGAGCGACGCGTTCTGGCGGTGTTGACCGGTGCGGTGAAACCCGGGGATGTGGTGTGGGATGTTGGGGCGAACGTCGGCCTGTATAGCGAACAGTTCTGCCAGTGGGTGGGCGAGGATGGCTTTGTGGTTGCGTTTGAGCCGTGGGCGGAGGGCTGTGAGCGTATCCGCGAGCGGCTGCCGGATTGCCAGTGGCTACGGGTGGAGAACATTGCGCTGGGGGAAGCCGACACCACGGGACGACTGGTTTTCGGAACCATGTCAGTGGAGAATCACATTGAGACCGAAGCTGATAGATTGAACGGCATGGTGGGTTCCATTCCCGTCGTGGTCTGTCGCGGGGATACGATATGCAACCGCCTGGGGAAGATTCCGAATGTGGTCAAGGTGGACGTGGAAGGGTACGAGGAAGAGGTACTGGAGGGGATGGGGGGGATGCTGGCGTCACCCGTGCTGCGCGGCATCATGGTTGAGGTTCATTTTCTAAAGCTGGAGAAGCGCGGCAGATTGACGGCGCCAAACCACATTCAACAACTCCTGGAAGATAAGGGTTTTAGAACGAGGTGGGTGGATGCGTCGCATCTGTTTGCAACTCGGTGACGGTCGCACCGTGTGTAGACCGGGCAGCGCGGGGCGTCAATGCTTTCAGCGTCTCAGGTGCCTTGCCGGCTGTGTTAAAGGAAAGGCTCAGGAGCAACATGATCGAACGAATTCTCTCCAATGACAGGATATGGGACCTGTGTATTGTAGGCACCGGACCGGTTGGCATGGCCCTGGCAATGGAGTTCGAACGCTTCGGGGATGAAGTGTTAGTGCTTGAGTCGGGAGGACGCAAAGTCGATCCCGCGACGGCCGAGTCTTCGCGGGCCCAGATCGTGGATCCCAATCGGCACGCTGCAATGGAAATTGCGGTTTGTAGAGCATTGGGTGGTACATCGTGGACCTGGGGTGGTCGGTGTGTGCCCTTCGACGATATTGACTGGATGCAGCGGGACTTTGTGGCGGATGCTTGCTGGCCCATCGGTCATGATGAGATTCATCCCTGGTATGCGAGGGCAGCCGAATATCTGCTCTGCGGCAATGACACCTTTTCCGTCCCGTATAAACAGATGCTGACCGGTGGGTTGACGCTAAATTGTGTAGAGCGCTGGGCTCGAGAGTCGAAGACGATTCTGGAACATCGCGATCATCTTCTGAGATCAGAGCGCATCAGGCTGAGCTTGAAGAGTACGGTGACGGGGCTGAACCTGAGTGCCGATGGGCAGCGCGTAGAGAGCCTGGCCGTAAGCACGCCGGAAGGAGCGCGCACCGTAAAGGCGCGGCGGATTGTGCTGGCAATGGGAGGCGTCGAATCCACGCGGCTTCTGCTGTTCACACAGCAGCATTGGCCCGATGCCTTTGGTGGAATGGATGGCCCCTTGGGCCGGTACTATATGGGCCACATCTCGGGAACGATTGCGAGCATTGTGTTGAATAATCCGGACTCGATCGACGATCTGGATTTCAAGCTGGATGAGAGCGGCGCCTACCATCGAAGACGATTCATGCTGACGGCGGATGCGCAGATGCGGCATGGGGTGTTGAACACTGCATTCTGGCCCGACAATCCGTCGTTTTACGATCCGAACCATGGGAGCGGCGTGCTTTCCGCGGTATTTCTGGCGCTGGCATTTCCACCTACGGGCCGGCGGCTGTTGCCTGAGGCGATCCGGCTGGCGCATACCGGCCCTCGGCCCTATCCTCTGGCAGCACATCTGCGAAACGCTATTCTGGGCGCGCCGCGTGGGGCAAAGGACATCTACAGTATTTTGCGCGACCGGTTTATCAAGAAGCCGAAAAAACCAGGATTCCTGGTTCGCAATCGGGGTGGCAAGTATGCGCTGCACTACCATGCGGAGCAGGTTCCGAATCCAGAAAGTCGCATCACTCTGTGCGGCGAGTGCGATGCCTTCGGTGTTCCGCGAGCAGTGATTGATTTGCGCTTCACAGATCAGGATGTGCAAAGCGTGATCGACTCGCATGAACTGTTGGAGAAGGCATTGCAGGCAAACGGGATTGGACAACTGCAATATCTGTACGGCCCGAACCAGTTGCGGGAACAGGTCTACTCGCAGGCATCGGATGGGTATCATCAGGTTGGCAGCACACGGATGGGAACAGATGCCAAGCAAAGCGTTGTTGATGCGAACTTGAAAGTGCATGGAGTCGAAAATCTTTTTGTGGCGTCGTCGAGCGTGTTTCCAACGTCGGGGCAGGCAAACTCTACACTGCTGGCGGTGGCGTTCAGCATTCGGCTGGCCAATCATCTGCACGCGGAAAAGCAGGGATAGCTCAGCCGGAATAATGGCGGTGCCACATAGTTCGAGGGGACGAGATGCAGTATTTAGAACTCGGAGACACCGGTCTAAGGGCGCCACAAGTTGGATTTGGTTGTTCGGCGATTTTAGGTAGGTCGGGAAGAAGCGAGTCACTCCGTGCGTTGGCTGCTGCGTGGGACGAGGGCATCCGGTTTTTCGACACGGCTCGCTCGTACGGATACGGCGAGTCGGAGACGCTGATGGGCGAGTTTCTTGCGGGGCGCCGCGAGCAGGCCGTCATCGCCACTAAATTCGGGATATTGGCGGCGCGCCAATCGGGCTGGAGGCGCATGGCAAGTACGGTGGCGCGCAGGATTTTGCTGGCGGCCCCGTCAGCGCATTCCATGTTCCAGAAGAGAGCAGCGAGTCAGTTCAGCCCCAACCGGTTCACTATTCCGGTACTGCAACTGAGCATTGAGCAAAGCCTGCGTAAGCTCCGGACCGATTGCGTGGATATTTTGTTTCTGCACGGAGCGCCGGCCAGCGTGCTCGAACAGGATGACTTGCTGGAGGCGATGGGCAAGCTGGTCGAGGCGGGCAAGGTAAAGATCGCAGGGCTTTCCGCGGAGCCGGATGTTGTCGAGCTAGCAATCAGACGGCGGACGAAGCCTCTGCGTGCAATGCAGTTTCCCTGCAATGTCTTCGATATGTCTGCCGTGGGTTTTGTGCAGCGGAGCGTGGGAAAGTATATGTTGGTGGCGAACCATCCGTATGGCGGTGTTGCACGAGTGCAGCGGTGCCGGCAGATTCTGAGCAGATTGGCCGGGAAGCAGGAGTTGGAACCAGTCCTGCGCGAGAAGCTGGCTGCGCTGGACGACCAGACATTCGCCGATGTGGTGCTGAATGTGATTCTGCGCGACAGCGGAATCCATGTGGTGGTGCCTGCGATGATGCGAGTCGAACACATTCGGGCCAATGTGCAGGCGGTAACGAACTCACGCTTCGATTCCCAGGAGATCGCGCATATCCGCCATGCGCTAGCCACTGCCACCGAATAGGCGAGCAACAGCCACGCCAGCGTATATTGCTGATTTGATTGGTGGCGGTGAGTGGAGTCGAACCACTGACCTACGGGTTATGAGTCCGTCGCTCTAACCACCTGAGCTACACCGCCAAGTAAAAAAATGAACCAATTCTGAAAAATGTAGATGGGCCAACCCGGTAAAAGATGGACCAACTCGCCCCGCCATCGTGGTTGCAACTGGCAGGAAGCGTGCTCGAACCCCAGCCCACAGGACTCCAAAGCACAACTTAGCTATGATACTTGAAACGGCACAGCGAGTGAAGCCGCGAGCCATGCTTATCCGGTCGCATGGCTCACGCTGCATCGCTTGCCACACCACATGATGAACCCTCCCCTGCGCACGCTCGGCGTCATTCCCGCTCGCCTCGCCTCCACGCGCCTGCCGCGCAAGGTGCTGCGCGAAGTGGCGGGACGGCCGCTGCTGGCCTGGGTGGTGGAGGCCGCGCGAGCGTGTCCTCAACTCGACCGAGTGCTGGTTGCGACTGACTCGGAGGAGGTTGCGGAGTTCTGCCGGCGGATAGGATGCGCTGTCGAACTGACCGCAGCGAATCTCGCCAGTGGCACCGACCGCATCCACGCCGTCGCGCAGCTCCACGACGCGGATGTCTACGTCAACATCCAGGGCGACGAGCCGCTGCTGCGCCCGGAACACATCCTTGCGCTGCTGCGGCCCTTCGCGCAGGCCGAGGTCGATGTGTCTACTCTCAAGGTCCGCTGCACGGAAGAGAACATCGCCAATCCCAACGCCGTCAAAGTGGTCACCGACACCGACGGACGCGCGCTCTACTTCTCCCGCGCCGCAATTCCCTTCCACCGCGACGCCGCCGACCCCGTGCCGCAGTACTGGAAGCACATCGGGCTCTACGCCTATCGCAAGCGCGCGCTCAACCTCTTCCCCACGCTGCCCCCGAGCGGGCTGGAACGCGCCGAGCGCCTGGAGCAACTCCGCTTTCTGGAGAACGGGCTCGCCATCTACGTCGAAGCCACCGAGTTCGACACCATCGGCGTCGATACGGAGGACGATCTGCGAATGGTCGAGGCCCGACTGCTGCTGATGTTGTAGCTGGTACCCCCCCCGTGCAAATAGCGTAAAGTATTCAAAAAATGAAAGTTAAGCTCGTGCTTAGCGCGTGAGACGTATTTAAGGCGAAGATCCGGCTGGTTTCGGTTGCGCCGGTACCGCGCGTTCTCGTTTGTGTGCGAAAAAATATTAAAGTCTTCATAATAATTGACTTAGTCTGAATCGGCGATGTTGCGCTCCGCCGACTGAGCATAGAACGCTCCGCCGACAGAACATATAGATAGAAGGCCCCTATTTAATTGTAGCAGGTTGGGGAGACGAGTTTGTCAGTTTATCTCATTTGGATGGAGTTAGTTACTAGATTTTTCTTGACAGGGTTTTGGGGTAGTGGTGGGAAGACAGACAACAGCAAGGGCGAAATGCGGGGGGCCCTCTACAGTGCGCTTCGCTCCGGTCGGGATGACGGAATTTATAGGTGGGTCGGGATGACGGCGGGTTGGGGCGCGCGGCGAAGCAAGGACAATGCAAAAGCAGATTCCGCTACCCTGCGGAATGACAAGCATAAGAGCAAATACGGAGATTCTGGCTGCGCCAGAATGACGACTCATGGGGAAATGACGACTCATGGAGGGGATGACAAACAAAGGTGGCATGTCAAACAAAATGCGATTGCCGTTATAGTCGTAGCAGAGCCGGGGCGAGGGGTTAGGCTGGAGATTCGGCTGGAGACAAGGGACGGGACATGGGTGCGTTTGGCGAGGACATTGCGCGATACCGGGCCAAGGGATACCACGGGCGGGAGCTGTGGATGGAGCCGGCGGTGTGGGCGATTGCCTGCTACCGGCTGGGGAACTGGCTCGAGCTAAAGAGGCCGATGGCGCTGGTGCGCTGGCCGCTGAAGGTGGTTTCGTACGCGGCGAACAAATGGTGCGAGGTGGTGATGGAGATGTGCATCGACGCGCAGGCGACGATCGGGGGGGGACTTTATATCGGGCACATTGGCGGAGTCCACATCAATCCCGGGGCGGTGCTGGGACGGAGATGCGACCTGGCGCATCGGGTGACGATCGGCGCGTCGGGGATGGGACGCGAGGGCTCGCCGGTGCTGGGCGACGACGTGTATATCGGGACGGGAGCGACGCTGGCGGGGAAGATCAAGGTGGGCGATGGGGCGAAGATCGCAGCCAATACATTGGTGATCGGCAATGTTCCGGCGGGGGCGACGGTGATGGGCGTTCCGGGACGGATTGTGATGCGCGCGCCGGAGACGGCGGCGGGCGCGGGGACTCAAGATGCAGAGTGACACGGAGCGGCAGGAGCTGCGGCGCGAGATAAAGGACGCCGCGGCCAGGCGGGATGCCGCGGCAACCGTGGCGGGGGCGCGGAGATTGCTGGCGGCTTCGAGTAAGCCGGCGGATGTTATGTTCTGCGCTACTGCATTCGCTGGAGTTGCAGACGCGCTGCGGGAGCAACTGGGTGCGCGACGGCTGAAGACCTATGTGGTGCGGTCGGTGACAGTTGAGCCGATGCTGCCAGCGCTGGCGGTGGAGGCTGTGCTGGCGAACTATGTTCTCGACCTAGAAGTGGGTGGTTATGGATCCTATGCGGATGAGTTACTTAATTCCGATAGCTCGCTGGAGAAATTCAAGCCGGACTTAGTGCTGATACTTCTCGATATGGAGGAGATTGCGGGCCGGTTGCCGGAGATGTGCGCGGACGGGATCGGCGCGGAGGTTGAGCGGGAGATCGAGGAGTGCGTGGGGCGGATGGCGCAACTGCTGAGGAGCTATCGCGCGGGAGGCACGGCGCGGATATTGCTTCAGGGGCTTGTGGTTCCGGACTGCACCTCGCTGGGCGACGTGGGAGAGGCGAACCTGCCGCATAGCCTGACGAAAGCAGTGCAAGGGCTGAATCAACGGCTGGCTGCGCTGTGTGGGACGATTTCCGACTGCGTGTTCTTCGATGTGGATCGGCTTGCCGCACGCCACGGACGGGCGCGGTGGCGCGATGCGCGGATGTTTTTTGCTTCGCGGCTGGCTGTGGCGGCGGATTCGTTCCGGGATTACGCGCGCGGGCTGGTGCGGACGTTCGCGACGATGTACCGCGCGCCACGCAAAGTGCTTTGCACGGACCTGGATAACACGCTATGGGGCGGAGTGCTGGGAGAAGACGGGCCGGAGGGGATTGCTACGGGGAGCGCGTTTCCGGGGAATTACTACCTTGAATATCAGAAATATTTGAAGCAGTTATCTTCGAGGGGAATTCTGCTGGCGATCGTCTCCAAGAATAATGAGGACGATGTTCGCGAGGCTTTCAATGTACGCGCGGCCGATCTGGCGCTGAACCTGGAGAGCTTTGTCGCGCTGAAGATCAATTGGAACGAGAAGGCGGACTCGATTCGAGAGCTTGCAAGGGAACTGTCCCTCGGGCTGGATTCTTTTGTCTTTGTCGATGACAACGCGGTGGAGTGCGAGGCGGTGCGGCAGCAGTTGCCGGAGGTGGTTGTAGTGGAGGCGCCGGCTGCGGAGCCGTGGAGGCTGGTTGAGGTTTTGTCGGAGCAGCCGTTTTTCGATGCGGCTGTGGTGACCGGCGACGATATGCATCGCGCGGAGGAATACAGGGCGCAGGCGCGGCGGGCCGAGCTGGCAAGCAGCATGGGCAGTCGCGATGAGTTTCTGGCTTCGCTGGCAATTGTGTGCAGCTTCCAGAGCGCGCTGGATGCTCCGCTGGCGCGGGCGGTGCAGTTGCTGGCGAAGACGAACCAGTTCAACCTGACGACGCGGCGCCGCTCGGCGGCGGAGGTTGCGGAGTTTGCCGCGGCAGCGGGCGGGCAGGCTGTGGTGGTGCGCGTGCGCGACCGCTTTGGCGACGCAGGGGTGGTGGGGCTGGCACTGGCGCGGAGGCAAGGAGACGCCTGTTATATTGATTCGCTGCTATTATCTTGTCGAGTGATTGGGCGCGGGATTGAGAGTGCGCTGCTGGCTTATGTTGGCGAAGAGGCGGCGCGAGCGGGCGCAAAGCGGTTGGTGGGTGAGTTTATTGCGACGAAGAAGAATGCGCCGTGCGCGGGGTTCTACTCGGCCCACGGATTTAGCCGGTTTGTTCCGTCGGAAGAACGTTCCTCCGAGTCGGTATTTTATGAATTCGATCTGACATCATCGGCTATAACTAGTCCTAAGTGGATCACACTGGAAGGAAATGAAAGATGAGCAATGAGCAAGTGCCGGCTTCTCTGCGGGAACTTCTCGCCGATATCTTCGAGATTTCGTCGGAGCAGGTCACTCCGGAGCTGAGCATGGGAACGCTGGATAGCTGGGATTCGTTCCGGCACTTACAGGCGATTCTTGCCATCGAAGGGGAGTATGGAGTGCAGTTCGATCCGCAGCGGATTCCTGAGCTGACCAGCGTGGCGCGGTTGCAGGCGGAGCTGGTGAAGATGGGAGTCGCGCTTTGACGCCGGAGCTGCCTGGCGGCCTGGATTTCAAGCTGCTGCATGTGGGCGTGGCTGTGCCCAAGCTGGGGCCGGCGACTGAGGCGCTGACGGATTTATTTGGGTACAAGGTTGTGTCCGGGCCATACGACGACCCCCTTCAAAAGGTGAAGGTGCTGTTTCTTGCCAAGACGGCGAGGGACGTGGCGGAGATTGAACTGATCGCACCGCTGGGCGAGGACTCGCCGATCCAATCCATGCTGGCGAAGAGCGGCGGTGGAGCCTATCATCTGTGTTTCGAGACGAATAATATTGATGGCGCGCTGGAGCACGCCAAAAGGAACGGCTGTATTGTGGTTTCTGCCCCTGTTCCTGCCGTGGCCTTCGAGGGGCGCAGAATTGCATGGATCTACACTCGCTCGCGGCAGTTGTTCGAGCTGGTGGAGGCCAAGGTTACGGAATGAGCCGTCTGTAGGAGCGGGTCGTGTGAACGGGTCTGTGTGAGCGGCCCGCTTGAGTGGGGAGATGCCTTTGCGCGTTGAATCCATCACGGAGGAGCAGACGCAGCAGCCATCGCGGAGGCTGTTTCTTCTCTACCATGAGATCCGGCCGGGCGAGAGCCGGTACTCCTATGCGATCGAGAGTGGAATGTTCGAGCGGCATCTGGACCTTTTTGTGCGACTGCGTGAGGCGCAGAACGGCGAGATATGCCCTGAGCTGACCTTCGATGATGGGCACAGTTCCGACGTTGAGATTGCCGCGCCACTGTTGCAGTCGCGCGGGTTGAAGGCGCGGTTCTTTATTACCGCAGGCTGGACGGGGACGAAGACAGGCTATATGGGCTGGCCGGAGGTGCGGGCGCTGTATGAGGCTGGGTTTACGATTGGCGCGCATGGATGGTCGCACAAGCTGCTGACGCACTGTAGCGAAGGCGAGTTGCAGACTGAGTTAAGTAAGTCGCGACTTACTTTGGAAGATAAGTTGGGGGCATCCATTCCTGCGATGTCGCTGCCGGGCGGGCGCTATAATCGCCGCGTGCTGGCTGCATGCGCGGAAGCGGGTTATACGCAGGTCTATACTTCCATCCCACGAGCTGAGTTGCTTCCGTTGGGAGCTACCGTTGGCCGGTTGAATATTCTTGGAAGTATGCAGCCGGAGTGGATTGCAACGCTGTTTGAGCTGGATGGCCGTGTTCTGTCCAGACTGGAACGCCGGTACCGGATGAAGGAGGCGGTGAAGGCCCTGTTGGGAGACCGGCTGTACGCGGGACTCTGGGCATTGATGAGCCGCAAAGAGCCGGGGACTGATGGCGGCGGGGAAGGCGCGGAATGAAGATCCTGCACATAATCAGCAGCGGCGGGATGTATGGAGCGGAGGCCGTGATCCTGAACCTGGCGCGCACACTTCGGGATGGGCAGCATGAGTGCGTGCTGGGTGTCTTCTCCAACTCCACAAATCCGAAGCATCAGCTCCATGAACTTGCCTTGAAGGAAGGCTTTGAGTCGCACCTGATCCCATGCAGGGGACAGGTGGACTGGGGGGCGATTGCGAAGATTCGGCAGTTAGTAACTCGCAGCGGCGCGGATGTTGTCCACACACACGGCTACAAGGCGGACATCTATGTCTACCTTGCGCTGCGCGGGCTGGGCGTGCCGCTGGTTTCTACATGCCACACCTGGTATGACACGGATTTTTTCCTGTCGATCTATGGGACGGCGGACCGCTTTGTGCTGCGGAAGTATGCGCGGGTTGTGGCGGTTTCGGATGAGGTGAGGCTGAGGCTGCTGAAGGCGGGAGTGCGCGAAGAGAAGATCCGCATGGTTCGCAATGGGATTGATCTGCGCCCATTTGACGAGGCGCTTGCTTCGCATCGCAAAGACAGGAGGCCCAATCGCACACTGGTTGTCGGACTGGTTGGTCGGCTGGCGTGGGAGAAGGGGGTCGATCTATTTCTGCGGGCCGCGGCTGAGGTCCTGGTCGAGTTTCCCGAGACGCGGTTCGTGGTGGTTGGCGAAGGACCGGACCAGGAGAAGCTGGAGCGGTTGATCGATGCGTCGTTGATCCGCGAGAGCGTGGAGATGCTGGGGCGGCGGGAGGAGATGGCATCGGTGTACGCATCGCTGGACGTGATGGTGTCGTCGTCGCGCCAGGAGGGGTTGCCGATTGCGGTGCTGGAGGGAATGGCGAGCGGGCTGGCGTTGGTGGCGACGGCGGTGGGCGCGGTGCCTACGGTGGTGGAGGATGGACGCACCGGTGTGCTGGTGCCTGCGGAGAACGCGGAGTTGCTGGCGACGGGGATTGCGGACCTGTTGCGCGATCCCGCGAAACGGAGACGACTGGGAGATGCGGCGCGGCGACTGATGGAAGAGGAGTACTCCGCGGCGCGGATGACGGAGGATTATCTGCGCGTGTATGAAGAGGCTATTGCTTCTTCGCAGGGAGGCGCGAGGTGAGCGCGGGCGGGCGGCGGCCCAGCGTTTTTATGATGGACCTGCTGGCGACGGTGCCGTACTACACGGCCTACCTCAGCAAGGCGCTGCTGCGGGAGCCGGTGGATTTGACGGTGGGATCGATCACTTATTATCTCGATCGGGGTTGCTTCTCCGACCGCGGCATCAAGGTTGAGCCGGGGCTGCTGGATGTGGTGGGAAAGTTTCGGCTGCCACGACTGGCGCGCAGGATTCTGAAGCTGCTGGAGGGGATGGTGAACCTCTGCGCGCTGACGTTGAGGTTTTCCGCTTCGCCTCCGGATGTGATTCATGTGCAGTTCCTGCCGATGCTGACGACGCCGGTCCCAATGGACCTGTGGTTTGTGGAGTACTGCCGCAGGCGCGGATCGAAGATTGTGCTGACGGTGCACGACCTGCTGCCACACGATACGGGCGAGAAGTATAAGGCAACGTTCGACAAACTGTACGGGAGGGTGGACGCGATTATCTGCCACGCGGATTCCATTCGGACGAAGCTTGCGACGGAGTTCTCCGTTCCTGCGGAAAAGATTTCGGTGATCCCGCATGGGCCGTTCTTCTACGACATTCCGGCGACGGCGAGCGAAGAGACGCTGAAGAGTTTTGCGCTGGAGACGGGAAAAACACTGGTGTTGTGGCAGGGGATCATCTTTCCGTACAAGGGTGTCGATCTGCTGCTGCGCGCGTGGCAGCATGTGGAGGCGAAGTGTGGCGACGCTTGCCTGGTGATCGCGGGCACAGGCGCGCCGGAGCTGCTAAAGGAGATCCGCGCACAGGTGGAGGGGCTGGGTCTGAAGCGGGTGAAGCTGCACTTTCGGTTTGTCACAAGCGAAGAGCTGGTGGCTCTGTATCACGCGGTGGACGTGGTAGCGTATCCCTTTCGCGCGATTACAACCAGCGGCTCGCTGGCCACCGGGCTGGCGATGGGAAAGGCGATCGTGGCCAGCGACCTGCCGGTCTTTCGCGAGCTGCTGACGGACCGGGAGAACGCGCTGCTGGTTGATCCGCAGGACTGCGATGCGCTGGCCGGCGCCCTGATTGAGTTGGTTCGGGATACGGCGCTGCGCGAGCGGCTGGCGAACAATGTGCGCGCGATGGACTTCGGCGATGAGTCGTGGCACGCGATTGCGAAGCAGACGACGGAGACGTATGAGCGCGTATTGACTCTCCCCAGTTGATTCCGGAGGGGAGCGGGCGTGCAGTGGCCGAGCAGAACAACTTGCTATAGTTATTACCGAAATTCTTTCGTCATTTTCAGGGATGTTTCCCGAATTATGCAGCGAATCGCGCCATAAACATAATGCGGGGATTCTTCCCCTTCGACAAGCTCTGGGTCAGAATGACAGAATTCTTTACGGTGAATCTGGTGGTTTTATGAGGGAAGGAACGACGTACATGAGTAACTCCTGGCTGGTTCGGTTTTTTGCGGTGGGGATGGTGTGCCTGTCGCTTGGCCTTGGTGGAACGATTGCTGCGAATGCGCAGCCAGCCAGGACGCCAGCCGCGCCGCCGCAGCCATGGATGGATAAATCGCTCGATGCGGACGCGCGCGCGGACCTGATGCTCCACGAGATGACGCTGGACGAGAAGATCCAGTTGGTGCATGGCGCGGGCTGGGGCGTGCTGCGCGCGGGCGCGCCGGTTGCCACCGGACACAATGGCGGGGCGGGCTTTGTTCCGGGGATTCCGCGGCTTCATCTGCCGGACATCAACCTGGCCGACTCGGCGGTGGGCGTGCGCATGGCCGCTCCGGAGAGCCGCTACGCGACGCTGCTGCCGTCGGTAATTGGGATGGCCGCGAGCTGGGACCCGGACGCGGCGTTTCTCTACGGCTCGGTGATTGGCCGCGAGCTGCGCGCGCAGGGATACAACATGTCGATTGGCGGGGGGATGGACCTGATCCGCGAGCCGCGCAATGGACGCAACTTCGAGTACGCAAGCGAGGACCCGATCCTCTCCGGCGTGATGGTTGGGCAGGTGGCGCGCGGCGTGCAATCGAACCACATCATGGGCGACATTAAGCACTACGCTGTGAACGACCAGGAGACCGGGCGCAACATTCTGGATGCCGTGATGGACAAGCGCACGCTGCGTGAGACCGATTTGCTTGCCTTCCAGATCGCCATTACAGCGGCGCATCCGGCGGGCGTAATGTGCGCGTACAACCACATCAACGGCGACTACGCGTGCGAGAACGACTATGCGCTGAACCAGGTGCTGAAGAAGGACTGGGGATTTCAGGGCTTTGTGCTCTCCGACTGGGGCGGGACGCATAGCACGGTGAAGGCCGCGCTGGCCGGGCTCGATATGGACCAGCCGGGCGACGACAACTTCTTCAGCGATCCGCTGAAGCAGGCCGTGCAGAGCGGGCAGGTGCCGCAGGCGCGGCTGGACGACATGGTGCATCGCATTGTGCGCAGCATGTTCGCGAACGGAGTGATCGACCAGCCGCCGATGCCGCGCAGCGTGGTCGATCCATTCCGCGGACGTGACGATGCGCAGAAGATTGAGGAAGAGAGTATTGTGCTGTTGCAGAACAGCGGCGGCATTCTTCCCCTCTCTGCGGCGACGACGAAGAGCATTGCGATCATTGGCGGTCATGCCGATGTGGCAGTCCTCTCCGGCGGCGGATCGGCGCAGGTGGACTCACCGGGCGGCAATGCGATTGCGCCGGGGCCGGGCAGCTCGCCGTGGGGACGGGCGATCTACTTCCCTTCCTCGCCGATGCGGTATATCCGTGAGCAGGCCGCGGCGGGTACGAAGATTACATACGACGTGGGCACCGATCCTGTTACGGCGGCGAAGGCCGCGGCATCCGCGCAGGTGGCGATTGTGTTTGTGACTCAGTGGATGACGGAGGGTCAGGACTCCGCGACGCTGAGCCTGCCAGACAAGCAGGACGATCTGGTGGCGGCGGTTGCGGCGGCCAATCCGAATACGATTGTGGTGCTGGAGAACGGCGGGCCGGTAAATATGCCGTGGGCACCACGCGTGAGGGGGATCGTTGAGAGCTGGTATCCGGGGATCGGCGGAGGAGAGGCGATTGCGAATATTCTGTTCGGGCGCGTGAATCCGTCGGGCAAGCTGCCGGTGACGTTTGCCGCCTCGGACGACCAACTGCCTCACCCAAAGGTGACGGGACTGACCGAGCGCACGGGCAATAACGCCGACGCGGTAACGCGCACCCAGCCACGCGCGCGGCCCGTGGAGTTCCCCGTGGACTACAACGTGGAGGGCATGGCGGTGGGCTATCGCTGGTTCCAGGAGAAGAACCTGAAGCCGCAGTTCGCGTTTGGATTTGGGCTGTCGTACACGCGCTTCGCCTACTCCAACCTGAAAGTCGATGCCGACGCGAAGAGCATCAGCTTCGATCTGCGCAATACGGGAGCGCAGGCGGGCGACGAGATTGCCGAGGTCTACGTGACGCTGCCCAGCGCGGCGGGCGAGCCGTTCCGCAAGCTGGCGGGATGGAAGCGCGTCTCGCTGGCGGCGGGCGCGAGCCAGACGGTGGCTGTGACGCTCGATCCGCTGTATCTATCTATTTATTCTGCCGACACCGACAAATGGTCGAGACCGGCGGGCGAGTTCGTGATCGAGGTTGGAGGATCGTCGGCGGAGCTTCCGTTGCACAGTACTGTGAGGCTGGCGGCTCAATAGGCCGGTCCACTCCCTGTGTAGATCGTAGGCACCTCGACACAATACGGGGATTCTTCGCTGCGCTCAGAATGACAAACAAAGGAGACAACGACAGAGATTCTGAGCCTTAGGCTCGGAATGACGCGCTCTTTTGAGACGCGCTCCTTTGACTTGTTTGGGCGTCACTTCACGGGAATCACCTGCGGCACGGCATTCCAGCCGCGGAGGGCGATCTGGGCGGGGCCATGGGCAGCGGCGGAGGGGTACTCCACCTGGATGGTGCGCGACTCGCCGGGAAGCAGCGAGACGTAGTTGTCGGAGTAGTAGGCGGGCAGGATGCGCTGTTGGTCGCCGGCGTTGAGCAGGGTCAGTTTGTTCTCCAGGCTGACGACGGAGGCGGGGTTGGTGAGCTGGATGGTCAGCTTCACCGTGTCTGCGGCGGTGGTTGAAGTGGCCGACGCCTTGAGTTGCGTGGGGGCAAGGCTGTTCAGCTCGCGGTAAGAAGCTGGCCTTGCGCCGAGCCAGTAGAGGTTCTGCGAGACCAGCGCGCCCTGCGCGTCGTGCAGCTCGAGCGAGACCAGGACCATGCCTTGCGCCAGATACTGCGCGAGGTCCAGACGCAGGCTAGGCGCGGTCGAGTCGGCTTCGATGTCCTTGCGGTCCGTGGCCTGGAAGAGCAGTGCGTTGGCCAGCGAGTAGACCTTCGCACTCACCGTGAGTCCTGCGTGCGCGGCGGTTGTTGTGTTGACGATGTCCACGCGGTAGTTGGCCAGGTTGAGCTGGACGTGCAGTGGCTCGCAGGCCTTCTTCACGCCGTAGAAGGAGGCCTGGGTGTCGTAGTCGGAGCTGAGGATCTGCCACATGGTGCTGGGCCACGCGGGCTGGGTCATCCACAGCAGGCGGCCGCTGTTGGGCGCCCACAGGTTGGCGTCCATGCCCTCGAAGATGGCGCGGTGGTCGACGTAGTTGAGCATCTGGGCCTTGCGCTCGAAATCTTCGAGGCTGGTGGGCGCGCCGAATTCGGCCTGAATCTCGGCCATGAAGGGGGCGACATCGCCGTTCCCGCTCTGGTGCCAGTCGTGGTAGGCCCAGACATCGTCGATGGGCCACTGGTCGGCCTTGGGCACGGTGCTCTGGAAGGATTCCAGCGTGGACATGGAGGGTGTGCCGGTCTCCACCGAGAAGCCGCGGTTGAGCGTGGTGAAGTACTGCGCGGGGACCTGGTAGCGATAGGGCCCGCTGCCCGCGAGATTCACCGCATTCGAGCTGGGCGAGTAGTAGCGCGTGCCGTCGAGGGTGCGCACCAGTTTGTCGAGGCCGAGGTTGATGATGGGCTGGGGCACGCCCTCGTTGCGACCACACCACATGACGATGGAGGGATGGTTGCGGAAGCGCTGGATGGTGTCTGCTGCGTTGGCGAGGAAGAGCTGCGGGTCTTCGGCCTCGATGTTGTAGTTCTCGGTGGACTCCCAGAAGTCGTTCCAGACCATCATGCCGTACTCGTCGGCGAGTTCATAGAAGGACTCTTCGGTGCTTTGGCCGACCCAGTTGCGGATGATGTTGAGTCCGGCGTCGCGGTTGAGGCGGAAGAAGGGCTCCAGGTGCTCGCGGGAGACGCGCTTGCGGAAGTCGTCCATGCCCCAGTTGCCTCCGCGCGCGGCGATGCGCACGCCGTTGACGCGGAGGACGAGGTAGGGCGCGGCGCGCAGGTCGGTGAGAGGCTGGATTGCGGGCGAGTTCTGTGCGCCGGGCACGAGCGAGGCGACGTGCGAGCTGGCATTGGCGCGGCGCTCTTCGGGAATGTTGGCGGCCTCGGCCTCGGGCAACGGAACCTCGAGCATTCCTTCGTGGCTGACATCGACGATGGGAGTGGAGGCCTCAGCCTCGCGCGCGGCGGCGGGAGTGAACTGCACACGGCGCAGATGGCCGAAGCTATCGAGCAGGCTGAGTTCATAGCTGATCTCGCGCACGCCGAAGCGCACGTCTTTGCTGTCGCAGACGGAGCCGCCGGACTGGAGGTCCAGCTTCACGGAGTACAGCTCTGGGCTGCCGTATCCATTGGGCCACCAGAGACGTGGGTGCTCGAGATTGAGCTGGGCAAACTCCGCCGGGGTGAGCCTGACGACGCTCTCGCCGGGCGGCAGAGTGACGCTCTTGCGCACGACGATCTTTTCGATGGAGGCGGCGAGTGTCGCGCTAACCGGGGCAGAGGAGAGATTGGTGACCGGGACGTCGATCTCAATGGCGGCGCGCGTGGTGTCGTGGTTCTTGAACGTGGTGACGACCTGCGCATCGCCGATCTTCAGAGTGCGCGTGATGTGCAGCGTGACGGGCTGCCAGATGCCGCTGTTGCGATCGCGCACCGCGGGAATCCAGTCCCAGCCTTCGGTGGC
>Ga0302202_10002094_pt1 | contig 23584 bp, 18 predicted proteins | sample II_Bog_N3_3_FD_194579 | JGI IMG/M metagenome (GOLD analysis project Ga0302202, IMG submission 194579) | Peat permafrost microbial communities from Stordalen Mire near Abisko, Sweden - II_Bog_N3_3 | ecosystem: Environmental > Terrestrial > Soil > Wetlands > Peat | place: Sweden: Abisko...
TCGAGCATTAAACGCGTGTCGACCGCAGCATCTTTGTTCGACTGGCAAGAGCCTTATCGATCAAGGCGACCAAATCTTTCCGCCCTGTCATTTCTCCGAACGGTGTGGCGCAAACCAATCCAACAATGCGCCGAAGGCGGCCCAAACAAGGTCCCCGCCTGGGGTTACCAAAAAATCCGTAATTATCCACGTACTGACGAACCATAGTGTGGAAGAGCAAGCGACGATTACGCTCAACAGGATTTCCACAGGGCACCTGCAGACGATGATAAATGTTAATATCCATGGCAGGCAAAACCCCAATAACCCCGCTATATTTGTCGAGAAAATTGAAAATAGTGGGTGCCAGTGAAGATCCTGGTACACTCCAGTCCACGTCAGATTAATTGCCGCAATCGATAAAGCAGGAGAAAGGCTCAATGGTACCCAGACGATACTGATAAATACACCGATCGCAGCCGCAATTAATGCGACGCAAGCTCCAGCTCCGATCACGACAAAGACAATGATCCCTGCCATTGCTAGCAGAATGATGGCAGCAAACGCTTTGAGGAAGAATTCGGCAACTTACATAATTCATGTCCTTTCGAATGATCGCTTCCGAATAATCCATCCGGCGAAACCAGGTGCCAGGCAGATGAGCACCAATGCCAAGCAATACCGAGGAAGCGGTTTCACCAACCCATTTCGAAATTCGATGGCATCAGCGGCTTTTGTTCCGTTATAGTGTCCGAGTTCCGCAGCCCTTCGATACCAGCGAATAGCTTCTTTAGCATCGGCTGGAACTCCATCGCCGCGTTCATATTTCCCAGCGATAGTATAGGCCGCTGCCATGTTTCCGAGTTCGGCGGCCCTTCGATACCAGTGGATCGACTCTACTGTATCTTTGCCATCTGCACCGATGGACAGTGTTGCCAACATGTAGGCTGCCTCGGCGTTGCCGAGATCCGCGGCCTTGCGGTACCAGCGAAGGGCGCCCGCTTCATTTCGTGAACCGCCGTCACGCCAGCAAGCCCAGGATCAGCAGGATCGCGGAACGACACATAGAGAAATTGGTAGCGTACCCCCCCCCCGCACAAGTGCCTATTTTTCGTTACGAACGTCCAGACGGTCAGCCCGCCTTACCCGCGGCCGGCGCAAAACGAGCAACCAGATCGGCAATGTGGCCGATTTCCTCGAGTCGCAGCCCCTCCGGGGCCGCCAACTTGCGGTTGCCGTGCGCCACCCGCCGCGGCAATGCCGCCGAATCGAAGCCCAGCTTGGCGGCTTCCTTCAAACGGGCCTCAGCCTGGGCGACCTGACGGACCTCGCCAGACAGGCCGACCTCACCGAAATAGACCATCCCCGGACTGGTAGGCGTATCGAAGGCGGCCGAGGCGATCGCCGCGGCAACCGCCAGGTCCGCGCCGGGTTCGCTGACTCGCAGCCCACCCGCGATGTTCAGATACACATCCGACTGGTTCAGCCGCACCCCGGCCCGGGTCTCCAGCACCGCCAGCAGCATCGACAGCCGCGAACTGTCCCAGCCGATCACCGACCGGCGCGGCGAACCGCCGGGATTGGGCGCCAGCAGCGCCTGGACCTCCACCAGCACCGGCCGCGTGCCCTCCAACCCCGCGAACACCGCCGACCCCGCGATATTGCCGCGGCGTTCGGCCAGGAACAGGGCGGAGGGGTTGGGCACTTCCGCCAGTCCCCGGTCGGTCATTTCGAACACGCCGATCTCGTCGGTGGCGCCGAAGCGGTTCTTCACCGCGCGCAAAATGCGGAACTGATGGCCGCGGTCGCCCTCGAAATACAGCACGGCATCGACCATGTGCTCCAGCACCCGCGGCCCGGCCAGCGCGCCGTCCTTGGTGACGTGGCCGACCAGCACCAGCGCGAAACTACCGGTTTTGGCCAGCCGGATCAGCTCGAAGCTGCAGGCGCGGACCTGGGCGACGGTACCGGGCGCGCTTTCGATGCTGTCCAGCCACATGGTCTGGATCGAGTCGATCACGACCAGCGTGGCGTCCTTCGCCTGCTCCAGGCTGGCGGCGATGTCGCGGACATTCACCGCGGCGGCGAGTTCGATCGGCGTATCCGCCACCCCCAGCCGGCGGGCGCGCAAACGGACCTGCTCGATCGATTCCTCGCCGGAGACATACAGCACCCGCTTGCCGGTCCGCGCCAGCCGAGCGGCGGCCTGCAACAGCAGGGTGGACTTGCCGATGCCGGGATCGCCGCCGACCAGCACCACCGAGGCCGGCACCAGCCCGCCGCCCAGCACGCGGTCCAGTTCTTCCATCCCGGTCGCCGCTCTGGGAGGCGGTTCGGCGGTGCCGGACAGGCCGACGAAGGCGACCCGGGTGCCGGCGGGGGCCTTGCCGGCGGGACCGGGGCGTGCGGTGGGTTTTTCCTCCTCGATCGTGTTCCACTCGCCACAGGTCTCGCAGCGGCCGGCCCATTTCAGGGTGATGGCGGCACAGGACTGGCAGACGAAGCGGGACACGGGTTTGGCCAAGGGCTGGTTACTCCGGGGCGGCGGTCAGCATCGCCTGGCCCGGTTGCGAACCGGAGACCGTGGCGGCGAGGATCCGCCAGGACCGGCCATTCCGCGTCGCCAGGTACTCGCGATCATGGACGGTGGGGATCTGCTTGTCGTCCCGCTCGATGGCCAGGCGGAAGGCGACGCCGATGCGGGTGAGGCCGGCCTCCAGCGCCTGGGTCACGGCGGCGCTGGCGACTTCATTCGTGATGACGGAACAGATGCCGTCATCGGAGGAGGCGAGGACCAGTTTGGTGCCGGGGGCGGAGGCATCGAAGGCAACGCCGGCCGCGCCGTGCAGGAAGGCGGTGCGAGCGGGGTCGGGCAGTTCAGTCAGGCCGGTCCGGCGGGCCCAGCTTCGCAGTGCCGTGGCGTCTCCGGCGAAGGCGAGGCAGGACTGGATGAACAAACCGGAGAGTTGGGCCGGGGTGTCCGGTGGCGCGGCATTGGTCTGATAACCTTGGATCAGGGTCGCCAGGACGATGAGACCAAATGTCCAGCCCCTGGCCAAGTGGTGGCGGTGAGACCCCGAAGACTGCCCCTCCCCTTGTGGGAGGGGGCTGGGGGGAGGGGTCGGTGGGAGTCTGCCCGCGGCCTCGGCGCTTGCTGACGCGGAGCCCCCTCCCCCCAGCCCCCTCCCGCAAGGGGAGGGGGAGTTTCGGTGGCACGTGCCCACCCCCTAGCGCCGCAGTTCCATCTGGATCGGCCCCTCGCGCCGGCCGTGGGTGAACTGGTCCACCTCGGCATTGCCGCTGTCCATCAGATGTTCGGCGGGCCCGCTCCAGACGATCTTGCCGTGGTTCAGCATCGCGGCGGAGTCGCCGATCCGCCGGGCGCTCGCCATGTCGTGGGTGATCGCCACGGCGGTGCTGCCCAGCCGTTTGACGCAATCGACGATCAACCCGTCGATCACCGCGCCCATGATCGGGTCCAGCCCCGTCGTGGGCTCGTCGAAGAACATGATGTCGGGCTGGGGCGCGATCGCCCGCGCGAGCGCCACGCGCTTCTGCATGCCGCCTGATAGCTCCGCCGGTGGCAGGTCGCCGACGCTGGCGGCCAGGCCGACCTGCGCCAGGAACTCGGTCGCCCGTTCGCGCGCCATCCGCCGCGTCACCTTGTGCTGCGCCAGCAGGCCGAAGGCGACATTTTCCCAGACCGGCAGGCTGTCGAACAGGGCGCCAGCCTGGAACAGCATCCCGATCCGGGCCCGCGCAGCCTCCCGTTCGGGGCGGGCGGCGCGCAGTATATCGACGCCGTCGATCTCGATGCTGCCCTCGTCCGGCTCGATCAGGCCCAGCACGCATTTCAGCAGCACCGACTTGCCGGAGCCGGAGCCACCGATCACGACCATGGAGGTGCGCGGCATGATGTCGAGGTCGACGCCGTCGAGCACGACTTTGTCGCCGAAGCTTTTGTGCAGGTTGCGGAGGCGGATCTTTGGCACGGGCTGGGTCATCGGGTGCGGCATGGCACTCCTGGCCGCAGGCTGCAACCGTTTGCAGCGTGCTGGCATTGCCGTTGCGCCGGATGAGGCGGAAACGGAAGCGGAAACGGACCGCCCATGGGGCTTCCGCCTGTTCGCTCATCGGTATAAACCTGTTCGGCGCCGATCGCGAACCCGGGCGGGTCAAGCCGGATGCCCCCGCTCGTCAGCGGGACAGTGTCGATCGCGCCGCCCGGTCAAGCGTCGCGCGGTCGTTCACCGGTCATGCCGCGCCAAAACCGAAGCGGTTATTCCCGGACGCGTCCTCATCGACGCGGTGGACCGGTGGGAGCAAAGCAATACGCGCAGGCTAACGCCACCCCACCTTCTGCGGCCCCGTCAGCCATGCCAGTCTGACCGGCCCCGACACCCCGCCCTGGAGACCGCTCGAGCATGGACCCCAACGCCCTTCCCTTCGACACGGACACGATGCTGGAGGGGCTCCGCACGTGGGTCGAATGCGAAAGCCCCACCTACGACGCCTCCGCCGTCAACCGCATGATGGACATCGCGGCACGCGCCCTGATCCTCGCCGGCGCCCGCATCGAGCGCATTGCCGGCACCAAAGGCTTCGGCGACTGCGTCCGCGCCAGCTTCCCCCACACGACCCAAAACCAACCCGGCATCCTGCTGATGGGCCATCTCGACACGGTCCACCCGATCGGCACACTCCGTGAAATGCCGTTCACCCGGCAGGGCAACCGCGTCCGCGGCCCCGGCATACTCGACATGAAGGGCGGCAACTACCTGGCCCTGGAGGCCCTTCGTCAGCTTGGGCGGGCCGGGGTGGCGACCCGACTGCCGGTCACCGTCCTGTTCACCAGCGATGAGGAGGTCGGCAGTCCCTCCACCCGCGACCTGATCGAGGCCGAGGCTGCGCGCCACAAATACGTCCTGGTCCCCGAACCCGCCCGCGCCGATGGCGGCGTCGTCACCGGCCGCTACGCCATCGCCCGTTTCAACCTGGAGGCCACCGGCCGCCCGAGCCACGCCGGCGCCCGTCCGGCGGATGGCCGGTCCGCGATCCGCGAAATGGCCCGCAAACTGATCGAAATCGAGGACATGACGACCGAGGATTGCACCTTCAGCGTCGGCGTCATCCACGGCGGCCAATGGGTGAACTGCGTCACCACCACCTGCACCGGCGAAGCCTTGTCGATGGCCAAACGCCAGGCGGACCTGGACCGCGGCGTGGCAGCGATGCTGGCGCTGCGGGCGTCCTCGAACGAGGTGCAGTTCAAGATCACCCGTGGTGTCACCCGCCCGGTCTGGGAACCGACCGCGGCCGGCATGGCGCTGTACGACGTGGCGCGCGCGATCGCGCACGACCTGGGCTACCACATCAACCCGCAGAGCGCCGGCGGCGGGTCGGATGGCAACTTCACGGGTGCGATGGGCATCCCGACCCTGGACGGGCTGGGGGTAGCCGGCGCCGGCGCCCATACCCTGGACGAGCATATCCTGGTGGACAGCCTGGCCTATCGCGGCAAGCTGATGGCGGGTTTGCTCGCGACCCTGAGCTGACCGGCGGTGCGACTGCTCCGTATCATCCTTGTCCGGCGGTTGCTGTTCACCGCGCTCGTCGCCGGCCTCCTGACCGTTCCCTTCCTGCCGGACAGCCTCACCCGAACCGCTCGGGCGATCCTGGCCTGGGATTTCGGCCTGCTGGTCTATCTCGGGCTGGCCGCCTGGCGCTTCACCCGGGAACTGGATAGCCGGATGGAAGCGGATGCCGCCGCGCAGCAGGAAGGCGAGTGGACGATCTTCTGCCTCACCGTCGCTGCCGTGCTGTTCAGCTTCGTCGCCATCCTGGGAGAATTCGCCGACACCAAAGCGATGCCGCCAGGGCAGAAATCGCTGCATATCGGACTTGTCGCCGCGACCCTGTTCCTGTCCTGGCTGATGACCCACACCACCTTCGCGCTGCGATACGCCCACGAGTTCTACGCGAAGGACAACGGCGGCCCCGGCATCGACGGCGGACTGGAATTCCCGCGGCAGGACCGGCCCGACTACCTCGACTTCCTGTATTTCTCGTTGGTGCTGGGGATGACGTTCCAGGTCTCCGACGTGCAGATCACCTCGCGCAAGCTCCGCCGGGTGGCGACGGTGCACGGGCTGCTGAGCTTTCTGTTCAACACCATCATCCTGGCGCTGACGGTGAACATCGCTGCGGGGCTGCTGTGACCGGTATTCGGGCGGCCGGGTTGGTGTAGTTTGCCGCGGACACGACCCTGCAAGGACCGCCCATCGTGCAAAACGGCATTCACTTCATCGCCGGCCTGCCCCGGTCGGGATCGACCCTGCTGGCGGCGCTGCTGCGGCAGAACCCGCGCTTTTCCGCTGGCATGACGAGCCCGGTCGGCAGCCTGTTCAACGCCATGCTCTCGGCCACCAGTCAGCGCAACGAAACCGCGGTGTTCATCGACGACAACCAGCGCGCCCACCTGCTGCGCGCCTGCTTCCAGGCCTATTACGCCGATATTCACCCGAACCAGGTGGTGTTCGACACCAACCGCATGTGGCCAACCAAGCTGCCGGCGCTCACTGCACTGTTCCCCGACGCCCGCGTGATCTGCTGCGTGCGCAACCCCGCCTGGGTGGTGGACAGCATCGAGAGCCTGATCCGCCGCAACGCCTTCGAACTGTCCGGCATTTTCAGCTTCGAACCCGGCGGCACGGTCTATTCCAGAGCCGAGGGCCTGAGCAAAGGCGACGGCATGGTCGGTTTCGCCTGGAATGCGCTGCGGGAGGCGGTCTATGGCCCGCAAGCCGACCGCCTGCTGCTGGTGCGCTACGAGTCTCTGACCGCCAACCCGTTGGGTACCCTGGCCGCGATCTACGAAACCATCGGCGAGCCGCTGTTCGCGCACGATCCCGAACACATCGAGCCCTGCTACGATATGGTGGACTTCGACGCGCGTCTGGGGACGCCTGGCTTGCATGACGTCGGATCCGCGGTGCGCGCACGGACCCGGCAAACCGTGCTGCCACCCGACCTGTTCAGCCGCTACGAGCGGGACTCGTTCTGGCAGGACCCGACGCAGGTGCCGAAGGCGGTTCGGGTCATCTAGCGCCCCGGCGAGAGGCGAGTCCGCCGAGCTCAGCGGAACCCGTCGTCCGGTGTCAGGTCGATCCGGTGTGGCGCTGCCGCCGGGGCCTCCGCCACTTCCTCATACGCGCGCCACGGCCGTTCGGCCAGCGGCCGCAGATCGCGTGGGGCCCGGTTCAGGGCCGGCTGCGGGGCGGGGGCATGCACCGACGCCTCGAATGTGCCCCGGTCTGGACGTGCATAGATAAAGCCGTTGGTGGGGTACACCGAACCGAAACTCTCCCCGCGGCCGAGTTCGACCCGGACAGCCGACCAGTCATTGGCCTCGGAGACGTCGACCACGGCCATGTTATGCGCCACGCCGCCGCGTCCCCCGCCGGTGGGCCAGTTGGCGTGGTCGATGGTAATCTCCCGCGGATTGACGACCCCGCTGACGACCGCGACATGCCCCAGCCGCATCCGCATATTCGCTCTGAACACCAGCACGCTGCCGGGCTCGGGATGGCGTCCGCGGGCATAGAGACCGGCGGCGTTGTCCCACCATTGCCAGGCGTTGCCGGCCACAGCGATGCCCGACACCTGCCGGGCATAGGGCACGCAGGATATGCCGCGGCTGTAGAACGCATGCCGGCCGGTCGTGTGACCCACCCTGCCATGAACGACCGCCACAGCGTTCACGACATGTTGTGATCCGCCATGCGCGGGTATGTGGTAAACAGCGTTCACGACGTGTGAGCCCGCAACTTGAGACCGTCCGTGCCGGTTCGTCTCGGCATTGGATGGCGCAGCAAGCAGTGAACAAGCCGCTACAATTGCGGACCCGTACAGCCAGGCCTTCACGTCGGTTTTCTGTCCCGCCATTGACTTACCCCTGCTGTGGTACCCAGACCTGATTGGCGGTAGCAGCAGGGTTGCAACCATGACAACCCAATCCGGCGGACGTTCCGCATACGGTAGGCCTCTTTGCTGAGTCCGGCTGTGGATAACTGGCGAAATGGGGATAGTTGTCCTAATCGCGCGAAATTGATCATGTTACGGACCATGTCGCCCGCGCCGGAATCGAAGCCTCCGGCGATCACTTTTTTTTGCCGAAAATGGGATCGGTCACGAAATCCGTGAGAATTCCGGCCGGTTGATGCATAAGCTGGCCCGGTGTGAAACCGACCCGCCGCGCGTTCGCGCGCGCACGAAAGGCAGCCATGCAGACCGAAACCGGACGAACCGTGCGTATCGGCGCCATCGCGATCGCCAACCACCTGCCCTTCACCCTGATCGCTGGCCCCTGCCAGATCGAATCCCGCGGTCACGCGCTGGAGGTGGCGGCCGCGCTGCGTGAACTGCAGGTTCTGACCGGCGTGCCGGTGATCTACAAATCCAGCTTCGACAAGGCCAACCGCACCAGCGCCTCGGCTGCGCGCGGCATCGGCATGCACGAAGGCCTGGCGATCCTGGCCGAGGTGCGCGAGCGGACCGGCCTGCCGGTGCTGACCGACGTCCACACGGCCGAACAATGCGCCCCCGCGGCCGAGGCCGTGGATGTGCTGCAAATCCCCGCCTTCCTGTGCCGCCAGACCGACCTGCTGCTGGCCGCCGGCGCGACCGGCTGCGCGATCAACGTCAAGAAGGGGCAGTTCCTCGCCCCCTGGGACATGACCAACGTGGCGTCCAAGATCGCCAGCACCGGCAACCACAATATTTTACTGTGCGAACGCGGCGTGACCTTCGGTTACAATACCCTTGTGAACGATTTCCGCGCACTGCCCATCATGGCTCGTACGGGATATCCGGTGGTGTTCGACGCCACCCACTCGGTGCAGCAGCCGGGCGGTCAGGGGACCTCCTCGGGCGGGCAGCGGGAGTTCGCGCCGGTCCTGGCGCGCGCGGCGCTGGCGGTGGGTGTCGCGGCGGTCTTCATCGAGACCCATCCCGATCCCGACCACGCGCCCAGCGACGGGCCGAACATGATCCCCCTGCGGGAGATGCCGGCGCTGATCGCGCGTTTGGCCGCGTTTGACCGGCTGGCGAAGGCGGCCTGATCCCCAAGCATTTTCCGTGCTCGGGGGTGGGGTCTGTGGTAGAGGGCGGTCCCTGCCCGTTAATTAAGGGAAACGTCCCATGGTGCGATGGATTGCCCGGCTGTGCGCGGCCGTCCTGGCCGCGTCGGGTCTGCTTGCCGCCACGCCGGCCCCAGCGCAGCCTCCCACCGCCGCCCTGCACTACCATCGCCTGGTCATCAAGCCAGGCGAGGACACCGCGGAAGCCTGCCTGCAATTCAGCGACCCGCTCGACGACCGGACGGAGGCGCATTACGGCGACTATCTCCGCATCGAACCCGCACTGACCCCGGCCATCCACGCGGATGGCAAGCAGCTCTGCCTGGGTGGTCTGGCCTTCGGCACCAGCTACAAGGTGACCTTGCGCGCCGGCCTGGCAGCCACCAGCGGCGCGCGCCTGCCGGCTGATGAGACGGTCGATATCGCGATCGCCGACCGCCCGCCAATGACCGCAATCAGCGGCGACGGCTGGATCCTGTCGGGCACGACCACGCATGGCCTGACCATCCAGACCGTCAACGTCCCCCGGGTCCACATCCACGTGCTGCGCATGAGCGAACGGATGCTCGCCGCCCGCTTACGGGTCGCCGGCAGTTTCGACCTCACCGCGGTTCAGACAAGCGGCGACGACCTGCGGAACCTCATCACCCAGGATGCCAGGCTGGTGTGGTCTGGGATCATGGAGATCCCGGCCAACCGCAACCACACCGTGGAGACCGCGTTCCCGCTCGCCGGCATCATCCCGTCGGACCCGGCGGGGGCCTGGCTGGTCGTGGCCGACAGCACCGACAAACCCATCCCCGATCGCGCCTTCAAACCGCGGACCGATGACAGCTACGAGTGGTCCTCCGATATGAGCCAGAGCTTTCCGGCGCATTGGGTGATCGTCTCCGATATCGGCCTGACCACCATGCGCGGCCAGGATGGGCTGCATGTCTTCGCCCGCTCTTTCGCCTCCGCCAACGTTTTGCCGGGGGTCAGGCTGCAACTGCTGTCCACCGGGCAGGAGGTGTTGGGCGAGGCAGCGACCGATGCGGCCGGACAGGCCGCCTTCCCGCCCGGCCTGCTGCGGGGTCGCGGGGCGGCGGCACCGGCCACGGTCATCGCGCATGGGGCCGCCGGCAGCTTCGCCGAGCTGGACCTGACCAGAGCGGCTTTCGATTTGTCGGATCGGGGCGTTGCCGGGCGGCCGGCACCCGGACCGGTGGACGCTTTTCTGTATACTGACCGCGGCGTCTACCGGCCGGGAGAAACCGTCCAGCTCATGGCGCTGCTGCGCACCGCCGGCGGTGCCGCGCTGGACAATGCCCCCCTGACCCTGGTGTTGCGCCGTCCGGACAATCTGGAGTCCCGGCGCATCACGCTGACCCCGGCCGCGCAGGCCGGGTTCCACCAGCCGCTGACCCTCAGCGCCACCGCCGCGCGCGGTGTCTGGACCGTGGAGGCGCTGGTCGATCCCGCCGGTCCCCCCGCCGGACGGGTGCAGTTCGACGTACAGGACTTCGTGCCGCAGCAGCTCAAGGTGACCCTGACCGCCGGCGCCACGGCGCTGCAACCCGGCGGCGCGATCGACGCCCTGGTCGAGGGCCGCTTCCTGTACGGCGCACCGGCTGCCGGCCTGCACGGTGAGGCCAGCATCCGCGTCGTCCGCGACCCCTCCCCGGTGCCGGACGCCCCCGGCTACCAGTTCGGCCTGGCCACCGAGACGATCCCCGGCGACGAGCAGAAACTCGACCTGCCGGACGCCGATGAGGCCGGCCGCACGAAGATCGACGCGGTGTTCCAGCCGCCCGAGGGTATCGTGTCCCCGCTGAAGGCCATCCTGACGGCGGGCCTGTTCGAGCCGACCGGGCGCATCGTCCAGGACACGATCGAACTGCCGCTGCACCTGAAGCCGCGCCTGATCGGCATCCGCCCGCGCGAGAACGGGTCGGCGTGGAGCGGCGTGCCCTCGGCCTTCGATCTGCGAGTCTTCGATGCCGATGGCCATCCGGTGGCCGGCCCCGGCCTGCGCTGGACCCTGGTGCGGGAGCAGCCGCACTGGAACTGGTTCGATGCCGGCCACGGCTGGAATTTCCATTATTATGTGACCGATGAAACGGTCGACACCGGCGCGATCGACGTGCCGGCCGACCGCCCGGCGGTGTTCAGCCACCAGACAGATTGGGGCAATTATCGTCTGGTGGTCGCCGATCCCGCAACCGGTGCGGCCACGAGTACGAGATTCTCCACCGGTTGGGCAACGGCCGGCGAGTCGGCGGACACGCCCGACAAACTGTCCCTCACGGCCGACGTGACGACGGTGCCGGCGGGTGGCACCGCGCATTTGCACGTGCGCGGCCCCTTTGCCGGCAAGGCGTTAGTCACGGTAGCGAATGAGGCGGTGATCGAGACGCACAGCCTGGACGTGCCCGCGGAGGGCGCCGATATCGCGCTGACCGCCACGCCCGCCTGGGGCACCGGCGCCTATGTGCTGGTGTCGATGTACCGCCCCTTGGCGGCAGCAGGCGGGCCGCATGACCCGGTGCGCGCGATGGGCGTCGCCTGGCTGGCCACCGATCCGGCGCCGCACACCTTGGGCGTGACGATCACGGCGCCCGCCATGGTCAAGCCCCGGCAGAGGATCACGGTCCCGGTGAAGGTGACCGACCTGCACACGGGCCAGACCGCCTATGTGACCCTCGCCGCGGTGGATGAGGGCATCCTGCAGATCACCCGCTTCCACAGCCCCGATCCCAACACCTGGTTCCTGGGCAAACGGCGTCTCGGGATCGATATCCGCGACGATTACGGCCGCCTGCTGGATGGCAGTGCCCCGGCCGGCACCATCCGCGAGGGCGGCGACGAAGAGGTCGGCGGCCCCGGCCTGGGGGTGACCAGCACACGCATCGTCTCGCTGTTCCAGGGGCCGGTCGCGGTGGGACCGGACGGCACCGCCACCGTGTCGCTGGACATTCCCGACTTCGCCGGCGCGTTGCGGCTGATGGCGGTCGCCTACGATCACGACGCGGTCGGCCACGCCGAGGCCGCCCTGATCGTGCGCGATCCCGTGGTGGCGGAGGTCGCCTTGCCCCGCTTCCTCGCCCCCGGCGACGAGGCGCAGTTGTCGGTCCAGGTGCACAACCTGGACGGCGACGCCGGCGACTACCACCTGGCCCTGTCCACCGAGGGACCCATCGCGCTCGCCACCGCGCCCGCGCTGGAGTTTCGACTCGCGGTGGGGGATCGCCGGGGCGCTTCGGTCGCGCTGACCGGCCTCGACCAGGGTGTCGGTACCGTGCATGCGGAACTGACCGGCCCGAAGGGGCTGGATATCCGGCATGACTGGCAGATCGCAATTCGGGCGCCGCACTACCCGATCACTGTCAGCCAGACCGAGGCCCAGCCCAAGGGCGGCACCTACCGGATCGATCCCGCTTTGCTGGCGCAATTCGTGCCGGGCAGTGTCTCGGTCAGCCTGGGTTACTCGGCTTTTGCCGGGATCGACACGCCGGGGCTGCTGCAGTCGCTCTACCGTTATCCGTATGGCTGCACCGAACAGCTCGCCTCGTCGGCGTTTCCGCTGCTGTATTTCAACGATCCGGCACTGCTGGGCGGCGTGCCGGTTGATGCCGGGGTGCATCAGCGGGTGCAGGCTGCGATCGACACGATCCTGGACCGGCAGGACGCCTCGGGCCAGTTCGGGCTGTGGCGGGTCGGGGATGGCGAGGCCTCGGCCTGGCTGAACGTCTATGCGCTGGACTTCCTGCTGCACGCGAAAGACGCAGGCTTCACGGTGCCGGATGCGGCCACCCGCGCCGGGATGCGCTGGCTGGAGCCTGTGGCGCGCGGGGACTCCGATGACTTCTCCAACGGCGCCTATGCGGCGGAGGCCAATGTCACCCAGGCCTATGCCGTGTATGTGCTGGCACGCAGCAGCCGGACCGACCCGGGTCTGCTGCGGCGGATCCATGACGGGCTGACCTGGCGCACCAATGATGCGGGCGTGGTGCCCGCCAGCGTCCGCTGGGGCGATCTCGATCAGGCGGCGACTCCCTTGGCCCTCGGGGAACTGGCCGGTGCGCTGTCGCTGATGGGCGACAAAGGACGCGCGCTGGACACATTCAACCTGGCGATCGCGAATCTCGGCGTGCAGCCGGTCGCGTGGTGGTTCAACCGGTTCTACTATACCCCGGAACGCGAGCTGGCCGGGCTGATCGCCATCGCGGCGGAGACCGGCAACGACCGGCTGGCCGGCGCCCTGCTTGACCGGCTGCGCGCCAGGAACCTGTCGGTGAGCCGGTTGAACACTCAGGACAAGGCCTGGCTGCTGGCCGCGGCCCACGCGCTGAACCGGGGCGAGCCGTCACAGCACTTCGCGGTAAATGGCCAGACGCCGGTGGCGATGACCCTGCCGGCGGCCTTCTCCCCCGATGCCGCCGCCATCCGATCCGGGTTCACGGTGCAGAGCCAGGCCAGCAAGACGCTGTGGCGGACCTTGACGGTGACCGGCGCGCCCGTGGCCGCTCTGCCCGCGGTGGAGCACGGTTTCGCGCTGAAGGCCGGATTCTCCGACGTGCACGGCAACAAGATCGACCCGGCCAAACTGCGCCAGAACGACCGCTTCATCGTCTCGCTGACGGGCTTCGCGCGCGACAAGGACACCCACCGCACGGTGCTGGTCGATCTGCTGCCGGCGGGGTGGGAGATCGAGGCGCCGGTGACCGACCCCGAGGCCTATCCCTTCCTCGGCGCGTTGTCGCCAGTGCGGATGCGGGAGGCGCGCGACGACCGCTTCGTCGCCGCGTTCGACCTGGGGACGGACCTCAATCCCTGGTTCGAGGCGCAGGACGACAGCAAGCCCCACCTCGCCGCCAACGCCTTCCAGGTTGCGTTCCTGGTGCGGGTGGTGACCCCCGGCCACTTCGCGCTGCCCGAGGCCGTCGTCGAGGACATGTACCGCCCCGACCTGATGGCTCGGACCGCCGCCGGGGAGACGGTGGCGGAGGCGCGTTAGCGGGCGGCGGCGGTGATGACAAGGCCACCACGACTCCCCCTCCCCTTGAGGGAGGGGGCTGGGGGGAGGGGTCGATCGGAGTCTGTCACCGGCGATCGAGCTTCATTGCCACCAACCCCTCCCCCTGCCCCCCTCCCTCAAGGGGAGGGGGAACCAGCGGCAGCATCGAAGTCACAGCCACGCCTCTGGCTCGTCTTGCTCACCGCCACGACCCTCCTTGCTATGCTAGCCCTCGACCGCGCCTTCCCCCCAGACCTGACCCGCTGCGAAACCCTGTCCCCCCAATTGCTAGACCACACGGGCATCCCGTTACACGTCTCCACCACCACCGACGGCTACTGGCGCCTGCGGACCGACCCGGAGTCCGTCAGTCCCGCCTATCTCGACCGGCTGCTGGCCAAGGAAGACCGACGCTTCTGGTGGCACCCTGGTGTCGATCCGCTCGCGCTGCTGCGCGCGATGTGGCAGCTCGCAACGCATGGGCGCGTGGTGTCGGGCGGGTCCACCCTGGCGATGCAGGCCGCCCGCCTGCTGGAGCCGCACCCGCACGACCTCGCCGGCAAGCTGCGCGACATGCTGCGCGCGGTGCAGTTGGAGGCACATTACGGCCGGCACGGCGTGCTGGCGATGTATCTGACCCTGGCGCCGATGGGCGGCAATATCGAGGGCGTCCAGGCCGCCGCTCGTCTGTATTTCCAGCACGACGCCCGAGCGCTGACCCCGGCCGAGGCGGCGCTGCTGGTCGCCCTGCCCCAGCATCCTGCTCGGCTGCGTCCCGACCGTCACCCGGCGCAGGTGGAATCCGGACCCGTCCAGCGTCATCCCCTGCCCCATCTCGCCTGGCATCTGGCCATGCATCTGCGGCGCGCGGGCACCGTGACCACGACAATCGACGCGAATTTGCAGCGCGCCCTGGAAACCATGGCCACCGCGGAGCAGGCCTGGTTCGGCCATGACGCCGACCTCGCGGTGGTGATCCTGCGCAACCGCGACAGAGCGGTGCTGGGGTATCTGGGATCGGCGGATTATTTTGGGCCCGCCGGGATGGTGGATGCGGTCAAGGCGATCCGCTCGCCGGGGTCCACCCTGAAGCCCTTCATCTACGGCATGGCGATCGATGATGGGCTGATCCAGCCAGCGACCCTGATCGACGACCGCCTGCTGCGCTATGGCGACTACACGCCGCGCAATTTCGACCGCCTGCTGCACGGGGCGGTCACCGCGGCCGAGGCGCTGCAACAGTCCTACAACCTGCCCGCCATCGCCTTGCTGGCGCGGGTCGGGCCGTCTCGGTTTGCCGCCACGTTGCGCCAGGCCGGGATCACGCTGCGCCTGCCGCCTGGCCATGACCGGGCGACCTTGCCGCTGGCACTGGGCGGCGTGGGGGTCAGCCTGGAGGACCTAGTGGCGCTCTATGCCGGCCTGGCGGACCGGGGCCGGATCAGCCGGTTGCGGCTGCGGCCCGAGGACCCGCTCACGCCAGGCATCCCCATCATGACCAACGCCGCTGCTCGGTCCGTCACATCCATGCTGCTCGGCACACCGCCGCCGAACGGGATCGCCGCGGCGCGTCCCCGAGCGATCGCCTACAAGACCGGGACCTCGTATGGGTTCCGCGATGCCCGGGCCCTCGGCGTGTCGGGGGACTACACGGTGGGCGTCTGGGTGGGACGCGCCGAGGGCACGCCGCGGCCGGGTGCCTTCGGACGCGACACCGCCGCCCCCCTGATGATGCGGCTGTTCGACTTGCTGCCGCCCGAACCCGTGGGACCCGACGCCGCACCCGAGACCGCGCGGCCGGTCGCCCCCGGGCTGCGCCACTTCGCCACGCCGGGTGCCGCCGGCCCGCGCATCACCTTCCCGCCGGCCAACGCCCGGATCGAATTCGACGGGAGGACACCGCTGGCATTGGAGGCATCCGGAGGCACGCCGCCCTATCGCTGGATGGTTAACGGATGGCCGCTGCCCCCGGTCCCGGCCGGGCTGACTCGGGCCTGGCAGCCCGACGGGGCGGGTTTCGCGCAAATCTCTGTCATGGACGTCGCGGGGCGGACGAACAGCGAGACGGTGCGGCTGGTCGGACGGTGAAGGCGGCCAGCGCCCCATCCTCCCCCTCCCCTCGTGGGAGGGGGCGGGGGGAGGGGGTGGTTGGAGGTGGCCTGAGACTTCGTCGCCTCGTCGAGCGGCCCCCCCTCCCCCCGCTCCCTCCAACGAGGGGAGGGGGAGTATCTTGCGACGACCGTCGCCTTTCCCGCCCCTGGCCCCGCCCAGGCGGCCCCGCTACAACCCCGCCGCCCCCAGCCGGAGACCCAGCCCGCATGCAACGCCGTTCCCTGCTCGCCCTGCTGGTCCTGCTGCCGGTCGCCGCAGAAGCGCAATTCCACGAGGCCACCGCGCCGCAGCCCACCTTGCCCACCGAAAAGCTGGTGATCGTCTCCCGCGACGGCACCAGCCACGACTTCCAGGTGGAGATGGCGCTCAGCCAGGACCAGCAGATGACCGGCGAGATGTTCCGCACCGCGGTGCCCGCCAACACCGGCATGCTGTTCGACTGGGGACTGCCACGCGAGTCGCAGATGTGGATGAAGAACACGCTGTTGCCGCTGGACATGGTGTTCATCAACCCGGACGGTTCGATCAGGGCCATCGCCGAGGATACCGTGCCGCAAAGCCTGGCGGTGATCGACAGCCACGGCCCGGTGCGCGCCACGTTGGAGCTGCAAGGCGGCCTGACCGCGAAGCTGAACATCCGCGTCGGCGACACGGTGAAGCAGCGGATTTTCGGCAACGCCCCGTGACGGCGAATACCGCGGCGCAGCGTTGCCGCCCGACCATCGCGAACCTCAGGAAAGTTTACACGTGGCCACAGCCCGTGATTTGGCCGTCGGCAAGCCATTGATCGGACATGATTCTTCACATTGGCACGGCATTTGCTTAGTTCCCTGCAGGCCCAGAGAGGGCTGGACATCAGGAGAACTGGACCGATGAGAGCCAATAAGGCTATCAGATGCCTATCCGGAGCCGCACTGGCGTCCGCCTTGACACTGGGTGTGGTGGCTTCTGCCTATGCTGTGCCGACCACCCCCAACGGATCCTTCTCAGGAGCGGTGCTCGGCGCCACCATAACCACCACCTATGGCGGCGGCCCCAGCGATTGGGAGATCGGGGTCACGACCACGCAAATCCAGGTCACTGGCGGGTCGAGAGTGATCTCGGGTGCCTCAAATCCATATCTCGGCGACCCCAACAATCTGCTGACCGCCAATGGCGGCCCAGTGACTGTCGGAGATCCCTACACCGTCCCGATCTCGGTCTATAATCTCGTGACCGGCGGCATTACGCCGTTCAGCGTCGGCATCGACGGTCTGACGTTCACCTTCACGAACGAGGTCGTGACATCTATTTCGGATGGCAATATCGGCCTCGCGTTTGTCGGCACCCTGACGGGTGACACGACCGCTGTCGCCAACAGCCCTTACTTGCTTGGTTCGTCTGTCGATTTCAGTATCGGCTTCACCGAAAGCTCAGAGACGGGCACCATCTCGGTCGCCCAGGCGATCGATGCCCCGGCGAACCCGGCCCTTGATACCCCGGAACCCGCCACGATGACCGTCCTGGCGGTTGGCCTGATTGGCCTGGGGGCCGCTCGCCGCCGCAACCGCTGAGGCCGCGGCACCGCGGATTGTCGGCAAACTTTACAACCCCTGCCGCCGGCAATCCGCCATGCCCGCTGTCACCGACAAGTGATCTCGTGCGGGTGATACGAGACACTGCAGCCCGAAGGTGGGTGTCCTGGACGATCAGGCATACATCACGGCTGGATGTGGGGTGACCGCAGCACGCTCTGGAACGCCCCGCAGGCCGGCCCTCTGGCGTCGTCCACGGACAGCCCGAGATCTCGATCCCCGGCTTGCCCGACCTCCGCGATCGACCGCGCTGCGGCCGCGGCGCATAGCGGCGCGGGTCAGGTCGCTTCGTGCCCCGGTCGAGGCCGTTGACGCCGCGCCCGCCCCGGAAGCCGCTTCGGGTCGGAACATAGTAACCCTTGCGCTGGTGCCCGCTCGTCCATAGGTTGCGGCCGGATCAGTCGGGGCGTGGCGCAGCCTGGTAGCGCGCCTGTTTTGGGTACAGGAGGTCGTGGGTTCGAGTCCCGCCGCCCCGACCATCCCATTGGAGAATGTCTGCATGCCGGCCCGTATCTTCCAGCCTCCTAAAAACGCCATGCAATCGGGCCGCGGCAAGACGCATCACTGGGTCATCGAGTTCCCCCCCGACGCACCGCGGCGCGCCGATCCGCTGATGGGGTGGATCAGCGGCTCCGACACCAAAGCCGAGGTCAAACTGACCTTCGCCACGCGGGAGGAAGCCGTCGCCTACGCCGAACGCGCGGGCCTCGCCTACGACATCGAACTGCCGCAGGAGCGGCGGGTGCGTCCCAAGGCCTATGCCGACAACTTTAGCTGGCGGCGGACCGAAAACTGGACGCACTGAACGGCGCATGGCCGTTTATACCGAGGTCTCCGACGACGCCCTGGCGCAGTTTCTGGCGGACTACGACATCGGCCGGATGGTCGCGTTCCGCGGCATCGCGGAGGGGGTCGAGAACTCCAACTACTCGCTGCGGACGACGGTCGGCGATTATATCCTGACACTGTATGAAAAGCGGGTCGATCCGGCGGACCTGCCGTGGTTCCTGGGGCTGATGGACCATCTGGCGCGGCGGGGGATCGTGTGCCCGCTGCCGGTGCATGGGCGCGATGGGGTGGCGTTGCGGACCCTGTCCGGGCGGCACGCCGCCATCACCACCTTCCTGCCGGGCGTGTGGCCGCGCCGCGTGCGGTCGGAGCATTGCGGGCCGGTTGGCGAGGCGCTGGCGGCGTTGCACCGGGCGGGAGCGGATTATGCGCCGGTGCGGACCAACGCACTGGGACCACACGGCTGGATGCCGCTGCTCGACCGGGCCCGGGCGCGGGCCGACGAGGTGCAGCCGGGTTTAGCCGCCGAACTGGATGCGGCGCTGGGGCAAATTCTGGGCGCGTGGCCCGACGGTCTGCCGGTCGGCCACATCCACGCCGACCTGTTCCCGGACAATGTGTTTTTCCTCGAAGGGCGGCTGTCGGGCCTGATCGACTTCTATTTCGCCGCGACCGACATCCTGGCCTACGATGTCGCGATCTGCCTGAACGCCTGGTGCTTCGAGCCGGACTTCGCCTTCAACGTCACCAAGGCGCGGTCGCTTTTGTCCGCCTATACCGCCGTCCGTCCGCTGTCCCCCGCGGAGCGGGCGGCACTGCCGGTGCTGTGCCAGGGGGCGGCGCTCCGCTTTCTGCTGACCCGGCTGTACGATTGGCTGAACACGCCGCCGGGCGCTCTGGTCACCCGCAAAGATCCGCTGGAATACCTCCGCCGGCTGCGGTTCCATCTGTCGGCTGGAGACGAGCACGCGTATGGACTCTGAAAACGATGTGACGGTGACGCCGCGCCCGCCGGGGACCGAGGTGGTGGAGATCTGGACCGACGGCGGCTGCAAGCCCAACCCCGGGCCGGGCGGCTGGGCGGCGATCCTGGTGTTCCGGGGGGTGGAAAAAGAACTGTCGGGCGGCGAGCCGGAGACCACCAACAACCGGATGGAACTCACCGCGGCGGCGGCGGCGCTGGAGTCGCTGAAACGGCCGTGCTGGGTCGCTTTGCACACCGACAGCCAATATTTGAAGAACGGGATCACGCGCTGGCACACGGGTTGGGTGCGCAAGAACTGGCGCAATGCCAACGGCGATCCGGTGGCGAACATGGATTTGTGGCAGCGCATCCTGACGGCGGCCGAACCGCATCAAATCGAGTGGAAATGGGTGCGCGGCCACTTCGGCAACCCCATGAATGAGCGCGCGGACGCTCTGGCCACCACCGCTCGGGATGCCGCGTTGGAGGAGGCGGCGGCGAAGCGGGCGGCGCGGCGGAAAGCCCCCGGGGCGTAGCCGCGCGAGCAGGCCAAGTCCGGGCGGTTGCGGTCAGGACGGGCGGCTCGCGAGCCGAACATCCATTCGAGGCCGCGAGCCTCCGCAGTACGTTACGCGATCCGGTTCTGAAGCCGGCGTTCGTTCAAGCTTGCATGTCCGCCAAATCTATGCGGACACTCCAGCGCGCGGGGAGGTTTTCGGTTCCCGATGTCTCAGACTTCCCAAGGTCCCGATGTCGAAGCGATCCTCCGGCAGATCGAGGCGCGAATTCCGCACTCGATGCCGTACGGCGAACTTGTACAGATCAGAGATCTTTTTGATGATGCTGCGTTCTTGCCTGAGTTGAAGAAGCGTCTTGTGCGACTTGATAACAATCCCGCGGAAAAGATTGGCGTTCTGAACCGTCTCACACTGATCATGAGTGAGGCCGAGCGGTTGAGAGACACACGGGAATCAGAGCGGGGGTTGGTCGGTCAGATGGCCGTCGGCGGCGGCACTGGTCTCATTATCGGTGGCGATGTCGCCCTCTTGAATCCGGTGATCGGCTTCCTTGCTCTGATCGCTGTGGGAGGTGGCGTCGTGATGGGAGGCGCAGCTTGGATCGGTGCACGCCGCCTCGACGATGAGCGCAGCGCCTATAAGCAGATAGCGGAACGGCTTTCTGCCGTACTCAAGGAGGTTGAATTATGAACAATGCTGCCCGGATCGCGATCGTCCTCGTCGGCATCCTGGTGCCGGCCGCGTTTGTGCTGTTCGTGATCTCGATCGCCCGAAGGGGCCGGGAGTTCAAAAAATTTGACGGCCTGTTCTCCGCTATCGCGCAACTGCACGAGGAATTGCATCGTGCGTTCGCGGCCGATAAGGCGCGCAGCCCATCGAAGCATTAGGTCCGCAGGCGCCTGCCATGTCGATGACGGCGCGCTTGCAGAAGTTGTGAACTAAAAGTGAGCGATAAAGCCTGATAGTGCCGTTTTTCATGTGTATAAGTCTTGATTTAAGGTCAAGCGGCCCACCGCACTATGATCTGTCGATCTCCTCGACTTTCGCCCAGATCAACTTGAAGGTCTCCGTGCGGATGATATTCTCGAGGCTCGATCCCGACGAATGATCCGGGTGAAACCCCTGTGCCAGCGCGTTCCTGAGCTGCTGGTATTTGCGACTTGAATTGCCCCCGCCTCGGTTGGCGAGTTGCTGCTCTGCCGCACGCGCGCGTTTTTTTCCATTGATCACGCTGCGCGACCGCCAGCCGCCCGCGCTCGCGAAAGCGGCTGATAGTCTTTTCCAATTCCGCGATGCGCAGCTCCGGTGATGCATCAGCCTGCCGAGACGAAGGTTCGTCAGCGTCCGGCGCGTTACCCTCGTCTAAATTATTTTGTTTGACGAAGGCATAGATCCGCATTTTGTTGTAGCAGACCGACAAAATGGTTCCGCTGGCCGTCCGTATGACAAGTTTGCCGGCTCGATATGTCAGTATAAACCCTTTATTTTCAATTTTCTTCAATTTATCCTGCACTGCGGCGTCGCCAGAAAGATAGTCTCGAAAGTCAGTCATGGCTGCCCCTTCTCGCGCACGCTATCCAATGTATACACGTCAAGGCAAGACACAGCCGCACGCCACAGCGCCCGATAAGTGCTACCCAGCCACCTCGTATGCTTCCATGCCGCCGCACACTTCCCCTATGCTCCCGCCCTCGCGTTGCTGCGGCGGTAAAGCCGCATGACGTGTCATTACATTAAGTCTCGTCCGGCCGTCAGGTGCGCAGGCGAGTTCGCAGCGCCCCACATACGACCATGCCCACCGAGAAATCCGAATCACGAGACCGAACCGTGGACGCGGCCAAATCACGAGCGCCAGTCTTTGATCTCGTCATCCAGATGCGCATACGCTGACGGCACCTCGGCTCTGGCGATCAGCGCGACCTCCTCTTCGGTCAGGTCCTCTACCCGCATCACACGCCGGTCGCGCCGTTTCAGCCGGGCATAGTCTTCCACCGAGAGGACCACCAGGCGGTCTCGGCCCTTCTCGGTGATTGTCACCGGTTCGGCCAGCGCGCGGTCCAACAGGCTCCCGTAATGCTCAATGAACTCCGCTGTGGTGACCCGCATAGCCGCTTCCTTCTCTCATGAACGAGTCGCACCATACATTTCACACGCCTTCGACTACCACCACCCCATCACCAGTCCAGCGCATCCGCCATCTGCCGTCTCTGCCACCCAGGCGGCCCCAGCAGCTCATACATCGTCCGCGACATCCGCGTGTAGAGCGTCAACCCAAACCGTGGATCGCTGCCGATCGCGGCGTGCACTTCATGCGCCGCGTTGGCCGCTTCGAGATAGCTGTCGCTGGCAGTCGATCCCGCCAGGTAGCTGCGCGCCACACCGTTACGGCCGGCCTCAATCGCCCAGGCGGCCTCGTAGGTCGCCCATTTCGCCGCATCCATGGCGTTCAGCAATCGGATGATATGATCCTGCACACGCTGGAACCGCCCGATCGGCGTGCCGAATTGCACCCGCGTGTTGCTGTGGCTCACCGACATATCGAGCATTTCCAGCATCCCGCCCACCTGATAGGCGGCCACCACCACACGCGCGACCGCCAGCGACGCGTCGAACGTTTCGTCCCCGCCGTGAACAAGCGCATTCTCGGCAACGGCGACGTTGTCGAACCGGACCTCATGGTTCGCCTGCAGGAAGCCCCCCAACAACCGGGTCGCAATCCCGGCAGTCCCAGCCGGAACGATCGCCAGCGCCGGCGCCGAATCCCCCGGCTTCACGACACTGACCAAGTAATGAGTCGCCGCATCCGCGAAGGGCACGAACACTTTTGCGCCCGTCAGAACCCACCGACCATTGCCGCCGGTCAGCGCCGTACCGGTGGCCGCGACGCCTTTCCAGGACGTCTCAGGCCGCCGCAGCGCGGGGATCATGATCATGCTGCCATCCGCAATCGCCCTCAGCGCCGCATCGCGCGGCGCCGACGGCCGGCAGCCGCGCAGCAACCCAACCGCGATCACGCTCGACGCGATCAGCGGGCTGGGCACCGCGCCGCGGCCCAGTTCCTCGAAAATCAGCGCGACGCTGAGCGGGTCCAGATCCAGCCCGCCGAAATCGGCCGGCACCAGCGCGCCGGTCCAACCCGCCTCACGGAACTGCCCGAACCAGGCCGGATCCCAGGTCTCGCCTTCCTTGGCCTGGCGCACCAGTTCCGCCCGCGGCACGTGCCGCCGGACGAAACCGCGCGCACTGTCACGGATCAGGGTTTGCGATGGCGTAAGTGAAAGATCCACGTCTCACGCCTCCACACGTTGAGGAATTTTGCGCGCCAGGCCCTCTTCGCCCAGCCGTCCCGCCTGTTGCGGTTCCCGGGCCCCGACGCCGAGGCGACGGGCGATCACGACCCGCTGGATGTCGGTGGTGCCGCCGGGATGCTGCTCGACGATGCCCCGCCGCTGCTGCGCCTCGGCAATCCCGCCGACCGCCCCCAGAACGGGATCGTTGGTCAGCGCCTCCGGCCC
>Ga0302202_10002095_pt1 | contig 23563 bp, 27 predicted proteins | sample II_Bog_N3_3_FD_194579 | JGI IMG/M metagenome (GOLD analysis project Ga0302202, IMG submission 194579) | Peat permafrost microbial communities from Stordalen Mire near Abisko, Sweden - II_Bog_N3_3 | ecosystem: Environmental > Terrestrial > Soil > Wetlands > Peat | place: Sweden: Abisko...
CTCGGACAAGGGTACGCCGCCCTTGCCGCCGGTGGAATCGTCGATCACGATCGAATGCAGGCCCTCGGTGCCGGGCTTGTCGGTATGATCGAAGATCAGGGTGGGGCCGAGCTTGCCGATCGCGGCGGTGCTGTAGCCTTTCGCCCGGGCCATTTTCAGCACGGTTTCCTCGTTCAAATAGTCCCCGCCGAAATGCTCGTCGGCGTCGAGGATGACCGGGTCGACCTCCAGGAACGGCGTCACGGTGCCGTCGGCGGGGCCGACCGGGTAGCCGGTATAGATCGTGTTCGAGAAGTCGCCGGTGTCGCCGAGGTAGTGACCGGTCGCCATCGCCGAGGCGTTAGCGGTGGTGAAGGTCGGGAACAGCGAGTGCGAATTCCTGAAATTGACGCCCTTGTCGCGGATCTCCGCCATGGCCGGCGCGGTTTGCGGCGTGACGATCTGCCCGCGCAGCCCGTCGGGCACGAACAGAATGACGTTGTGGGGCCTGGCGTTCTGGGCGACCGCCGTACCGGCGGACAGCATCGCCGTGCCAATGGTTAGCAACACGAGTGAGCGGCGCATTAAAATCTCCCCATCAGATGTAAATTCCGGCTAGACCGTTGCCTCTGTTTAGTTTTGCTGTACGACGGAATTGTTACATCCACCCCCGCATGCCAGATTGCGGGGCCGGCCCGCAAGGGCCGGGTCCCGCCCCAAAGGTTGCAAGCAAGCACATGTTCAAACGCATTCTGATCGCAAACCGGGGCGAGATCGCCTGCCGGGTCATCAAGACCGCCCGCCGCATGGGGATCGAGACCGTCGCCGTCTATTCCGAGGCCGACCGAGACGCGCTGCACGTCGAAATGGCCGATGATGCCGTCCTGATCGGACCGCCGGCCGCGGCCGAAAGCTACCTGGTGATGGAGAAGATCATCGAGGCCTGCCGCAAGACCGGCGCCGAGGCCGTGCATCCCGGCTATGGGTTCCTGTCCGAGCGCGAGGCGTTTCCGCGCGCGCTTGCGGAAGCCGGCGTCGTCTTCATCGGCCCCAACCCCGGCGCCATCGCCGCGATGGGCGACAAGATCGAGTCCAAGAAGGCGGCGGCCAAGGCGGATGTCTCGACCGTGCCGGGTTACCTTGGCGTGATTACCGACGAACAGCATGCGGTGAAGATCGCCGACGCCATCGGCTATCCCGTCATGATTAAGGCCTCCGCCGGCGGCGGCGGCAAGGGTATGCGGATCGCGCATTCGACCTCCGAGGTCGCCGAAGGCTTTGGGCTGGCCAAGGCCGAAGCCAAGGCCTCGTTCGGCGACGACCGGGTTTTCATCGAGAAGTTCATCGTCGATCCCCGCCATATCGAAATCCAGGTGCTCGGCGACAAGCACGGCAACGTCATCTATCTCGGTGAGCGCGAATGCTCGATCCAGCGCCGAAATCAGAAGGTGATCGAGGAAGCGCCGTCGCCGCTGCTGGACGAGACCACCCGCCGCCAGATGGGCGAACAGGCGGTCGCGCTGGCCAAGGCCGTGAATTACGACTCCGCCGGCACCGTCGAGTTCGTCACAGGCCAGGACAAGAGCTTCTACTTCCTGGAGATGAATACCCGCCTGCAGGTCGAGCATCCCGTGACCGAACTGATCACCGGCATCGATCTGGTCGAGCAGATGATCCGGGTCGCCGCCGGCGAGAAGCTGGCGCTGGCGCAAAAGGACGTCACGCTGACGGGATGGGCGGTGGAGTCGCGGGTCTACGCCGAAGATCCGTTCCGCAACTTCCTGCCCTCGATCGGGCGGCTGGTGAAGTACCGCCCGCCGGTCGAGAGCAGCGTCGGCGGCATCACCGTTCGCAACGATACCGGCGTGCAGGAGGGCGGCGAGATCTCGATCTACTACGATCCGATGATCGCCAAACTCGTGACCCACGCGCCGTCGCGCGCCGCCGCCATCGAGGCGCAGGCGACCGCGTTGGATTCGTTCTATATCGACGGCATCCGCCACAATATTCCGTTCCTGTCGGCCCTGATGCTGCATCCGCGCTGGCGCGAGGGCAATCTCTCCACCGGCTTCATCGCCGAGGAGTTCCCGAAGGGGTTTGCGGTTCGTACGCCCGAGGGCGAGATCGCGCGCCGGCTGGCGGCGGTCGGAGCTGCGATCGATCACGTGCTGGGCGAGCGCAAGCGGCAGATATCCGGCCAGTTGACGGACCGCCTGGTGCAGCGCGAGCGCCGCCGCGCGGTCTGGCTGGACCGCGCCGAGATCGCGCTCGATATCGCGCGCGAGGCCGACGGCATCACCGTGCGTTTCGTCGGCGCCGACGGCGCGCTGGGCCATCCGCACCTTTTGGTCTCGCCATGGAAGCCGGGTGAACCTGTCTGGCAGGGCACCATCGACGGCCATCTGGTGGCAATGCAGGTGCGGCCGATCGCCAACGGATTCCGTCTCGCGCATCAGGGGTATGAAGTCGCGGTCAGCGTTTTCACCGAATCCGAGGCCACGGCGGCGCGGCTGATGCCGGTCGGCGCCAAGGCCGACACCGGCAAGAAGCTGCTGTGCCCGATGCCGGGCCTGGTGGTGTCGATCGCGGTCACCGAGGGCCAGGAGGTCAAATCGGGTGAAACGCTGGCGGTGGTGGAGGCAATGAAGATGCAGAACGTGCTGCGCGCCGAGCGCGACGGCACGGTCAAGAAAATTCACGCGAGCCCCGGCGCCACGCTGGCAGTCGACGCGCTGATTTTGGAATTCGCATAAGCTATCGGGGGACGATGCAATGGCCTTCCGAAAACGCCGCGAAGCCCTGCGTTCGATCCTGACGGGCTCGGCATGCATTCGCCCGGGGTCGGTATACGACGCTATTTCGATCCGCATCGCTGCGGATCTCGGTTTCGAACTCGGCATGTTCGGCGGCTCGGTTGCTTCGCTCGCGGTGTTAGGCGATCCCGACATCGCCTTGATTACGCTGTCAGAGCTGGCCGAGCAGATGCGCCGGATGTCGCGCGCCTCGGCGTTGCCGGTGCTGGTCGATGCCGATCACGGCTATGGCAACGCGCTGAACGTCCGCCGCACCATCGAGGAACTGGAGACGGCGGGCGCGGCCGGCCTCACCATCGAGGACACCCTGCTGCCGCAGGCCTTCGGCCAGGCCGCGACGCAACTGATTTCGCTCGAGGAGGGCATCGGCAAGGTGAAGGCAGCGCTGGACGCGCGCGGCGATCCCTCGCTGGTCGTGATCGGGCGCACCGGCGCGGCATCGATCAGCTCGCTCGACGACACCATCGCGCGGGCCCGGGCCTACGAGGCTGCCGGCGTCGATGCGCTGTTCTTCACCGGCATCAAGGCCCGCGCCGAACTGGAGGCGATCGCGGCCGCGACCAGCCTGCCGATCGTGCTGGGCGGCGCGCCCGAGGCGATGTCCGATCCCGGCTATCTCGGGGGCCTGCGCGTGCGCATCGCGCTGCAGGGCCACGCGCCGTTCGCCGCTGCGACCCAGGCGGTCTACGAGACGCTTAAAGCGCTGCGCGAGGGATTGCCGCCGAAGGCATTGAAGGGGCTCGCGTCCGCCGAATTGACCGGCCGCCTGACCCGCGAGGCGGAGGTGAAGGCGCGCGGGCGCGAATGGCTGGGGCTTGCGAAATAGATGGGCGGCGCGATCCGCCAGGTGACGGTCACCGGCCGGGTACAGGGCGTCGGCTACCGCGCCTGGGTCGATCACCAGGCCAGAAATCACAATCTCGAGGGCTGGGTACGCAACCGCCGGGACGGCAGCGTGGAAGCGCTGTTTGCCGGGCCTGCGGACATCGTATCGGACATGGTGGCGCGCTGCCGGCGCGGGCCATCATCGGCGCGGGTGGACTCCGTTCAGGACGGAGAGGCCGACCCCGACGCGCTGCAGCTGCGGCGGCCAGGGCAGCGGTTCTCGGTGCTGCCGACGGTTTGAGATCGGCGTTTCGCCGGGCGGCCTATGGAGGTGACCATGATCGCTGCATTGAGAATGAGGCGGGGTGTTCGTGCTGGCTTGCCGATCAGGGCGCGGTCGGGCCGAAGCCTTGCGTTGCTCGCTTCGGCGGTGGTTGCCACGCTGCTGTGCGGTTCGGCTGACATGCACGCTCAAACCGCGGCCGCTCCGGTTTCGGGCGCCGATGCCGCCGTCATCGAGGATATCGTCGTCGGCAGCCGCATCCTCGCCGATTTCGGCGTGCTCGACGGTTTCGGGCATGTCAGCGCGCGAGATCCGAAAGATCCCGGCCATTTCCTGATGTCGCGCTCGCTCGCGCCGGCGCTGGTGACCGCCGACGACATCATGGAATTCGACCTCGACGGCAACGCCGTCGACGCCCGTGGCCGGTCGGTCTTTCTCGAACGCTTCATTCACGGCGAAATCTACAAGGTGCGGCCGGATGTGATGTCGGTGGTTCACACCCATTCCCCGGGCGTCATTCCATTTACGGTCAGCCAGGTGCCGTTGCGAGCGATGTATCACAATCCGGCCTTTCTGGCGGCCGGCGCGCCGGTATGGGACATCAGGAAGGATTTTGGCGAGACCGACATGCTGGTCCGCGATGCCGCGCGCGGTAAATCGCTGGCCCAGACGCTCGGCGACAAGGCCGTGGTGCTGATGCGCGGCCACGGTGACGTCGCGGTAGGGCCGTCGGTCCGGGTGGCGGTGTTCCGCGCCTACTACACCGATGTCAACGCCCGGCTGCAGTCGCAGGCGATGGCGCTGGGTGGCGAGGTCAATTATCTCACGCTGGGGGAGGGCGCCAAGGCCGACGCGGTCAATCTGGCGGTGCTCGATCGCATCTGGAACCTGTGGAAGCTGCGTATCGCTCCCAGTCTCGTGAAGTAGCTGTTGCGCCGCGACCGTAATCCGCCGGGGTTGCAAATTAACGGCAACGCAATGATTCCGAGCTAAAGTTCCGCGGCGGAAACCCAACTTTCTGCGATCAGATTCACTCGGCCTTCAGTTTTCGTCCCCATGGTGCGGGGATGAAAACCATTCGCGCATTCATCGCCGACGAAACCGGCGCTACCGCCATCGAATACGGATTGATCGCAGCCGGTATTTCGCTCGCGATCATATCCGTGATCAACGGGCTGGGCACCAAGCTCAACACCAAATTCACCTCGATCAATACTTCTTTGAAGTAGAGAGCTCGATCAGACGGTGGCTTGCGGCAGCCGCGCGCTCACCCCGTCGCCGTCACGCTCCGGAAGGTCGCCGCCAGCGTCCGCAGCGCCGCGAGCTTGGCGGGGTCGCCGACTTTTGAATGCAGCATCACTCTGGATGATCCGAGCCGCGGCAACCCGTGCGTGGGGCCGATGTCGACCATGCCTGCCGGCGCGACCCGCCGCGCCATAGGGGCGACGGCGAGCCCGGCGAGAGCGGCCGCGGCCACCGCCGTCACGCCGCCGCCGACAAACGCCTCGTTCCATCCGATGCCGGCCTTGTCGAGTGCGCGAATGGCGAGCGCCCGCACCCCGCATGGCGGCGCCAGCGTTGCCAGCGGAAGGCTGTTGCCGCGACGCCACTGCAGCGTAGGCGAGGCGAACCAGCCGAACTCGTCCTCCGCCAGTTTCTCGCCGCCGCGCCGGCTGCCCTCCTGCCGCACGATCACCGCGTCCAGTTCGCCGGCATCGTAGATCGCAAGCAGGCTGCGCGAAAAGCCGATGGTCACCGCCAGCGCAAGCTGTGGCGACACCGCGTGCAGCTTCGCCAGCAATGCAACCAGTTCGGGGCCCGCGGCATGATCGCTGATCCCGAGGGACAATTGCTGCTTGGCCGGAAGCTCCCCCGACAGGGCGCGGTCGTGCGCCCCCATCAGCGCATGCGCACGGTCCAAAAACAGCGAGCCATCGGCGGTCAACCGGACCGCGCGCGGCGAGCGCTCGACCAGTCGCTTGCCGAGCACGGCTTCCAGCCGCTGCAGCTTCATGCTTATCGCGGCCTGGGTGGTGCCGAGCGCCTCGGCGGCGCGGGTGAAGCTTTGCAGTTCGGCCACCAGCAGGAAGGCCCGCACCGTGGGAATATCGAGCGTCGCCATCATCAATAATCTTTATCATTGTTATGAACATAGATAAGATACCAAAATGATGGAGCCGGGTCTAGCTTGATGCGGCGCGATCGAAACAGCGCACAGGAGAAACATCATGCCGCTCATCACTGTCACCTATGCGAGTTCGCGCAACTCGCCCTTGCTGAGGGCCGACGTCGCCGCCGCCGTCAGCGAACTCACCGCGAAAATCCTGCGCAAGGATCCGAAGGTCACGGCAATTATCGTGCGGTCCGCCGATGCGGCGGACTGGTTCGCCGGCGGCAGGTCGCTGGCCGAACAGAATCTGGCAAGCTTCTGGCTCGACGTCCACGTCTCCGAGGGCACGAATACCAAGGACGAGAAGGCGGACTATCTCGCCGCGATGTTCAGGCGGATGGGCGAGTTACTCGGGCCTCTGCAACCACGAGAGCTACCTCCACGTCGATGAGTCCGCGGCGATACCTACGGCTTTGGCGGCCTGACGCAGGAACGACGCTATATCGCTGGCCAACTCGAGGTCGCGCCGCAGCGTGCGGTGGCATAAACCCGCATCACGGCTTCGGGCAGGCGCGGGTTTCGCTGGCCTCGCGGAACGCTTCGATCAATAGGTTCGATCAAACGGTGGCTTGCGGCAGCCGCGCGGCCACGGCGCCGAACACCTCCTGAAACGCCTGGCGGAGCGCGATGTCGACATCGGCCGTGCTCGCGGTATGGCCGAGGTCGGCAAGGCTGGTGACGCCGTAGCGCGGGTCGGTGACGCCACAGGGCACGATAGCTTCGAAATGGCGCAGGTCGGGATCGACATTGATCGCGATGCCGTGGAACGACACCCAGCGCTTGAGCCGCACGCCGATGGCGGCGATCTTGTCCTCGAAGCCGGCCCCCTTGTCCGGCCGGCCCACCCAGACGCCGACGCGGTCCTCGCGGCGTTCGCCCCGGACGTTGAAGGCGGCGAGCGTCCGGATCACCCATTCCTCCAGGCTCGCCACATAGGCCCGTACGTCGGGCCGCCTTCGCTTCAGGTCGAGCATCACATAGGCCACCCGCTGGCCGGGGCCGTGGTAGGTGACCTGGCCGCCGCGCCCGGTGGCAAACAGCGGAAAGCGGGGATCGAGCAGGTCGGCGGCCCTGCCGCTGGTGCCGGAGGTGTAGAGCGGGGGGTGCTCAAGCAACCAGACCAGTTCGGGCGCCCGCTGGGCCGCGATCTCGGCCGCGCGCGCTTCCATCGCCGCCACCGCCTCGGGATAGGGGACCGGCGTGTCCGAAATCAGCCATTCCACCGCCTCGCCGCCGGCAGGCTGCGAGAGCGGCGTCAAATCGAGGCTTTGGCGGTCATTAACCATTGGCTAACCATAACGTGGTGATCTCTAACCACGCAATTTTGCGTTTGTTCGTCAGTCCGGGTCCCCAGTGCCAACCCTCGATAAAGTCAGCGTCGACCTCATGGTGGTGCTCGGCACCACCACAATGCCCATCCATCAGGTAATGCGGCTGAGCCGTGGCGCCATCATCGAGCTGGACGCCACCGAGGCGGACGAAGTCAAGATCCTTGCCAACAACCTGCCGATCGCCAGCGGCGTGGTGCTGGTCGACCGCAACCGGATCGCGGTCGAAGTCAAGCAAATGCTGCCGCGGCTGCCGGGTAGCCGGTAAGCCGGATTTCGATCCCCAGTTTGGCTGAATCGCGGCACCGGCAGGCCTTGTCCCCCCATCCCCGATTTGTTACATCCCGCGCCATTGATCCGGTCCGGCGTGTTGCCGGCGCCGGTCTCCCAAGCGCTCGTGGCGGAATTGGTAGACGCGCTGCCTTGAGGTGGCAGTGAGTAAAATCGTGGGGGTTCGAGTCCCTCCGAGCGCACCAGGTAATCCCTTAACGCGGCGCGGCGCTGCGGACCTCGATCCGGACGCGATGGCGCTTCGGCTTGCGGGCGAATGGCATTCACAGGGTGGGAATTGTAGGCTGCGGGGCGTGCGTTCGGTGCACGCACCGATTCTCAACCCCAGGGATGCCGCCCCGGTAGCCTTGCTGTAACAACGGTGGCGTAGATTGCGAGCGGCGATAGCCAGACCGGTGATCCCGGACTGTGGACCGAAAGCCCTGCGATCGCGCTCAGTCAATGACGACCCGGCCGGTCATCGATAGGAAACGACGCATGAAATTTCTGGGCCACGCCTATCGGTTTCTTTCCAACTTCCTGTTTTTGGCGCTGGTCTATTACAGCCTGAATTTCATGGATAAATATCAGCAGCGCGCCGTGCTCGCGATCCTGGTGCTGATCTACGCCGGGATGCGCGCCGCCACGACCTTGCGTTCGTTCTATTTCTTCCAGCGCATCGAGCGGCTCGAATTCGAGGCGCGGCGGCTTGCCGGCCTCGCCGCGGATGGCCCCGCCACGTCGTCGCAGCGCAAGCAGATCGTCAACGAAGTCAGCGTGCTGCGCCGTGGCGGCGAGATCAACGCGTATATCGACCTGTTGTTTCTCGCGATGGTCGTGCTGCTGTGCGTTTCCAGGATCGTGACGAACTGAGCCGTCGCGTCACACGCTTCTTTTCCTGACCTGGACCAGATGCTTCAGCACGCCGTGGCGAGCCTGCGGAGTCGCGCGACCGGCCGTCTGGCGCCCACGTCCCGTGTGCGGCTTGCCACGCATCGTCCGCGTGGAACCGGCAGCGGCGACTGAAATCGATTCGTGCTCGGCCGGGCCTTGTTCGGCGCGGCGCGGTAGTCCGCGGGTCACCGTGGGCAATCCCTCCCGTATCTCGAAAACGTTCAAGGCCGGAACGGGCAGGGCCGTGGCGGCGTCCGGTGCCGCCGGCGACTGCCTTGGCCAGGGAGCCTGCCGCGGCAGCGGAATGCCATGCCCGGCCCGCCGGCCGCGATCCTCGGCAAGCGTCATCGAGGCATCGTCGCGCCAGTCCAGATCCGACAGCGCGGGAGCCGGCAGCGCGCCGGCGTCGGCAAACACGAAATTCGGAATTTTCGGCCAGTGCGAGATCGCGACATTTTCCGAGGTCGGATGCAGCTGCCATTCCTGTGGGTCGGTCGGGGTGGCCGGGTTCTGCGCCGTCGCCGGCACGACTTGAACGATGTGGTATCCGCGTGCCTTCAGCTCGCTCAGAATCCGCGGCAGCGCGGCGACCGTGCGCGACTGGATGTCGTGCAGCAGCAGAATCCCCTTGCCCTTTTCCTCGAGCCGCTTGATCGCGAGCTCATAGACCCGTGCCGACGAGATATGCCGCCAGTCGTCGGCGAGAAAATCGGCGCTCCAGACCTGGATGCCTTTTGACGCCAGGTGGTCTTCGACGTTTTCGGCGCGCATCAGGCCCGGGATGCGAAAGAACGGGCTGAGCGCCGCCTCGTTGTCGCCCAGCGCGGCCTTCACCGACGCGATACCGTCGTCGACCTCCTGCCGGACGCGTTCGATCGGCATGCGATTCATGGTGAGTGGATGGGTCTGGCTGTGGGTGCCGATGGTGTGGCCGGCCGCGGCCAGCTTGCGGACGCCATCCGGAAACGACTGCGCCATGCGGCCGATCGTGAAGAAGGTCGCCTTCACGCATTGCGCGGCAAGAATGTCGAGAACCTGGTTGCTGTTGCGCGGGAGCGGCCCGTCGTCGAACGTCAGCACCACCTCGTGATCGCGCAGCGGCAGCGTCTCCGGATATTGCATGGTGCCGATGCGCGGATGTTGCAGCGGATCGACCACCAGCGTCCGCGAGGTGCCGAGTGCGTCAGGATGGCCGGGACAATCGGCGGCCGAGGCGGGATGGGTGGTGACGCAGCTGAATAACCCAAAGCAAAGAGCGGCCCATGTCCGCCTGCCGACCAAAGCCAACGCATCACCGATCATCACACACACCGTCTGCATTCCATTTAGGCAGGTCCGATCACTACACGCGTCGCCATGTACGGCGGCTTAATGCTCGGGTTGCGCACCTGATTTGCACTTTCAGGGGACGCCGTCAAAGTGCACGCCGGGCCCGGTCGGCACCAGATGAACCACGCGATAGTGATTGTCACGCAGATAGCGCAAGAACGCCGGCAGCATGGCCGCGGTTCGGGCCTTGGGGTCGTGGAACAGGATGATGCCGCGGCCCGCGATTTTCAGCCGGTCGGTGATCAGTTTGAGCTCCTGCGCCGGCGTCATCGTATTCCAGTCGCTGGCCCAGAGGTCTGCGCCGAACACCATGATGCCGCGCGATTGCAAGAGGTCGAGCGTGGCGGGCGTCGATTCGAAACCGGGAAAGCGAAAGAACGGCGTGCCCGGCTCTCTGGTCGCGACCCCGTGCAGCGCCATTTCCACCGCCGAAATGCCGCGGTCGATTTCCTCGGTGGTCTGGCCGGGCGGGATTCGCAGCAGGCTGCGGTGGGTCCAGGTGTGATGACCGATGGTATGGCCCTCGGCCGCGATCCGGCGCACCAGTTCCGGATGTTCGGAAGCCGGCTTGCCGATCAGGAAAAACGTCGCCCGCACGCATTCCTGCGCCAGCGTCGCCAGCACTTTCGGCGTCGTGGGCGGCCATGGGCCGTCGTCGAAGGTCAAGACGACCTCGTGATCGTACAGCGGCAGGGTCTGCGTAAACTGCTTCAGCCCGACCCGCGGCGTGGTGGCGGCATCGACGCGCAGGACGCGCGCGGTGCCGAGCGTTCCCGGGCGCGGGCACTCCGTGGCCCGGGCTTCGGACGCCCAGGCGAGCGCGACGAAAAGCGCGGCTGCCAGCAGCTTCATCGATCTTCCGAGCCCGCATTTAGCGGCGATATTTGTCATTGCGCTTGGCGTTGCTCATTGGGTAATGCCTGAAGTGGCAGCTCAGACGAGTTGAGCCATTCTGTCAAACCGGCGAGGCGTGGCATGGCCGAGGATATCGAAACTGCCAAACCTGCCGCTTCCGTGCTCGATCCCGTTCCGATGCGCGACGAAGATGGCGAAATTCGTCATGAATTCGTCGAGGAAATCGCGCGCGCGATCCATGCCGCCGACACGTCGTTCCTGCGCGCCGTGGTTGCGGAGTTGCACGAGGCCGACCTCGGCGATCTGATCGGAGCGCTCGAGGCGGACGATCGTGTCAGCCTGGTGGAACTGACCGGAACCAGTTTCGACTTCTCGGCGCTGAACGAAGTCGACGATACCGTCCGTGAGGAAATCCTCGAGGAACTCGAACCTGCGACCGTCGCCGAGGGCGTGCGCGAGCTGGAATCCGATGACGCCGTCGAATTGCTCGAGGGCCTCGACGAGGAGGACCAGGAGGAAATCCTCGAAAAGCTGCCGCCGTCGGAACGCGACGCGCTCGAGCGCAGCCTCGATTATCCGGAAAATTCCGCCGGGCGGCGGATGCAGACCGAATTCATCGCGGTGCCGCCGGACTGGAACGTCGGCCAGGCGATCGACTATCTGCGCGACGCCCCGAACCTGCCGGACCGCTTTTACGAGATCTATGCCGTCGACCAGACGCAGCGCTGGCACGGCGCGGTGTCGCTGGATGCGCTGTTGCGTTCGCACAGATCGGTGCCGCTGGCCGATCTGATCGACGAAGACCGCCGCCGGGTCTCGGTGATGGACGATCAGGAAGAGGTGGCGCGGCTGTTCGGCAAATACAATCTGGTCGCAGCCCCCGTCGTCGATACCGAAAACCGGCTGGTCGGCGTCATCACCATCGACGACGTGGTCGACGTGATCGAGGAGGAGGCCGACGAGGACCTCAAGGCACTCGGCGGCGTGACCAGCGACGAGGAATTGTCCGACACCGTCTGGACCATCGCCAAGGGCCGCTTCAACTGGCTGTTGGTCAATCTTGCCACCGCCTTCCTGGCATCGTCGGTGCTTGGTCTGTTCGAAGGCCAGCTGGAACAGATGGTGGCGCTGGCGGTGCTGGCGCCGATCGTCGCCAGCCAGGGCGGCAATGCCGCCACCCAAACCATGACGGTCGCGGTGCGCGCGCTGGCAACCCGCGAACTCGGTTCCAGCAACGCGTTCCGCGTGGTGATGCGCGAGGGCCTGGTCGGCCTTGTCAACGGACTGGCTTTTGCCGTCATCACCGGCGTGGCCGCGGTGGCATGGTTCAGGATCCCCGCGCTCGGCGTCGTGATCGGGCTTGCGATCATCTGCAACCTCGTCGCCGGCGCGCTCGGTGGCATCCTCGTTCCGATGGTTTTGGAGCGGGTGCGCGCGGATCCCGCGGTGGCGTCGGGAACCTTCGTCACCACCATCACCGACGTGGTCGGCTTCTTCTCGTTTCTCGGCATTGCCACGCTGTGGTTCGGGCTGAAATAGCCTCCCGTCGTTTCATCGTTAATCGGGCCTTAAGGCGCATCGCCCAGACTCCTTGCCTGGAGTAGGCCATGCAGCGCTTGCGGCTCAAATTGAAGGCGGACGGACGGATCGTCGAATTGCGCGACGGCCAGGAATTCCCGCTCGCGCCCGGGGCGCCGGTTGCCGCGCCGCCTGTAACCGCGAATCCGCCGGAGGTGCGCGACCTGCGCCGGCGCGCGCGGCTGACCCAGCAGCAATTCGCCGCCCGGCTGGGCGTGCCGGTGGAGACGATTCGCAACTGGGAACAGGGCAAACGCATGCCGCGCGGTCCGGCGCGGGCGCTGCTCGCCGTGATCGCACACGCCCCCGACACCGTCTTTGCGGCGCTGGCGCGAACCTGATTTCCCCGCGGCTTGGTTGGCATCGCCGCGCCGGAGGGTCATAATGGGCCCGAAGGTAAGAGTACCCATCGATGCAATTCGTTGAGGCCAATGGCGCCAAAATTCCCGCGATCGGGCTGGGCACCTGGGAACTGCGCGGGCGCCCCTGCGCGCGCCTGGTCGAGCAGGCGCTGAAGCTCGGCTACCGCCATGTCGACACCGCGCAGGTCTATGAGAACGAACGCGAGGTCGGCGAGGGGTTGCGGGCCTCGAAGATCAGGCGCGACGACGTGTTCGTGACCACCAAGGTCTGGACCACCCATTTTGCCCCGAACGACCTCGAGCGCTCCGCCAAGGAGAGTCTGACCCGGCTGCGGCTGTCCGAAGTCGATCTGTTGCTGCTGCACTGGCCCAATCCGCACGTGCCGCTGGCGGAGACGCTAGGTGGGCTGGCGCGCGTCAAGAAGCTCGGCCTGACCAGGCATATCGGTGTCTCCAACTTCACGGTGGCCCTGATCGACGAGGCGGTCGCGGCTTGTCCGGAGCCCCTGATATGCGATCAGGTCGAATACCATCCCTATCTCGACCAGACTCGCGTCAGGGAGGTTTGTGCGCGGCACGGGATGGCCGTGGTCGCCTATAGCCCGGTGGCCAAGGGTCGCATCAAGAGCGACGAGACGCTGACGCGGATCGGCAAGGCCCACGGCAAGACCCCGGCCCAGGTGTGCCTGCGCTGGCTGGTGCAGCAGGGCGTCTCCGCGATACCGCGGACCTCGAAGATCGAACGGTTGTCGGAGAACATCGACATTTTCGACTTCGCGCTGTCGGAGGAGGAGATGCGGCAGATCTTCGCGCTGGGCAGCGCCGCAGGCCGTTTGACCGATTTCGGTTTCGCACCGAAATGGGATTGAGGCTCCCGCACGGCCCGCTATGCTGGCGGCAGGCGCGTATTCGGCGGGTGGAGACCGGTCCGGACCACGCGCCGATCGGGGAGCGGCATGTCCTGCGGGGACAATGCTCCCGGCGGCGTCGAAACGTTGATCGAGCACGATGAACCCACGGCGGATCCTGCGTACCGGCATTGCGGCATCGGCGATGGTCCATCTGTCGGCCCTGCTGCTGCTGCTGTTCTTCACGGAGGTGCATCCGTTCGGTTCGGTCACCGCCGAGCCGATCGCGGTGGATATTGTGCCGGCGTCCGAGGTTGCGCCGATCCCGAAGAGAGAGGAGCCGGTTCCGGAGAAAGAGGAGCCGGTTCCGGAGCCGGTATCCAAGCCGCCCGTACTGCCCTCGAAAGCGGAGGCAGCGCCTCCGCCCGCCCCGCCGCCACCCGCTGCGCCGCCGAAGCCGGAGGCAGCGAAGCCACAACGGCAGGCGGCGCTGCCAACGCCGCCGCCCAGCCCGCAACCGGCCAAGGTACAGCCGCCGCCGCAGGCGACGCCCCCGGCGCAGCCGGCGACCCCGACACCTGCCTATGTTCCGCCGGAGCCCGATGTTTCCATCAAATATCACGTGATGCTCGGCCTGCCGCCGGAGCTGCCTGCGGAGCCTGCCAAGGGCAAACCCGGCGACGATTTCGACGCCCCGGCGTCGAAGCCGGCCAACATCGAATCAAGCCTCGTGGCCGAGTTCCGCCGTCATCTCAGGACCTGCTCGAAACTGCCCCCATCGATCGACCCCTCTGACCGGGTGACGGTGAAGCTGCGGGTGATGATGACGCCCGAAGGCAGGCTCGCCGCCGATCCGATCCTGATCGAAGCCAGCGCATCGGCCAAGGGGCCGGCCCTGATGCAGAGCGCGGTGGCTGCGCTGGAGGCTTGTCAGCCCTACGCGATGCTGCCGGCCGACCGTTACGCCGAATGGAAAGTGCTCGATCTGAGTTTCACGCCGAAGGATTTTGCGGGCTGAGCTAGCTGCCCATCGCCCGCCAGGCGCTGGAGGCGAATTGCCGGCGCCAGGTGACGATCACGACCGCCGCGGTCGATGCGAACAGGACCCACGGGCTGACGAACCAGCCGAGATAGCCGAGCGCGAAGAAGAACGCGCGCTGGCCGCGGTTGAAGTGCCGGCCGGCGGCCTCGAACAAGCGTGTGGTGCGGATCACATGGGCTTCCGCCTCGGGCGTATCGCGTTGCCGGGTCGGCGGCATCGCGCCCATCAGAATGGCGACGTAGTTGAACAGGCGGTACGCCCAGGCAAATTTGAAAAACGTATAGATGAAGATCAGGATCAGCCCGAGGCATTTGACTTCCCAAAGCGCCGGCGAGGGCGACAGATCGATCGGCAGGGCACCAAACACGGCCAGCGCATCGCTGGTCGATCGCAGCAGGGCCAGCGCTCCGCCGATCGCGATCAGGCTGCTGGAGGCGAAGAAGGCGGTGCCGTTCTGCAGTGATCCCATCACCTGCATGTCGACCATGCGGGCTTCGCGGTCGAGCAACTGCCGGATCCAGGTCTCGCGGAAGCGATGCATGCGTGCGGACAGGCTGTCGCGTCCGTAGGCGGTATGGTCGAGCGTGACGGCGTATACCGTCCATTCAACCACGAAGAAGGCGACCGCCAGTATATCGACCCAATATGCACTCATTGCCAGTTCCCTGTGACGGGGAATGCTGCCATGCACGACCGCGCGCGGCAACCGGCATGGTGCGGTGGTTGAACGCGCATCGGGCGCCGTGGCAGGATGATGGCCGGGAAGGATACTTGCAATGACCTTGAAGCTCGTGATCGGCAACAAGAACTATTCGTCGTGGTCGATGCGCCCGTGGCTGGCGCTGCGCGCCAACCACATCGCGTTCGAGGAGATCTTCATTCCGCTCTATACCGGGGACGCCGACAAGCAGCGGATTCTCGGCTTCACGCATTCGGGCAAGGTGCCGGCGCTGATCGATGGCGACATCACGATCTGGGATTCGCTTGCCATCATCGAGTATGCCGCCGAACGCTTCCCGGAGGCCGGGCTCTGGCCCGAGGACCGCGCCCGGCGCGCGCATGCGCGTTCGATTGCGGCGGAGATGCATTCGGGCTTCATGGCGTTGCGTAACGAATGCGGCATGAACCTGCACCGGCCGGTCCGCGCGGTGGCGCTGTCGGCGGACGCCCGCGCCAACGTCGCCCGCGTCCAGCAGATCTGGCTCGAGTGCCGCGCGCGCTACGGCGGGGCCGGACCGTTCCTGTTCGGGGCCTTCGGCGCGGCGGACGCCATGTTCGCCCCGGTGGTGCACCGCTTTCGCAGCTATGCGATCACGGTCGAGCCGGTGGTGCAGGCCTACATGGAAACGATGATGGCGCTGCCCGCCCTCCAGGAGTGGACCCGCGCGGGCCTCGCCGAAACCCTCGTCATCGAGAGGTTCGAGAACGTGTGACGCCGCGATTACTTATTGCGGCCGTCACAACCGCGCATAGGCGCAATCGCGGCTTGACGTGGCGGTTTGAAAGCGGTCTGAATTTGAAGGCAGCTGCCAGCGCAACCAACAAAAGGGTTTGGTCATGGGAATTCTAGATTCACTGGAAAATTCACCGGCGTTCAAGGGCGTGCTCGGCCAGCTCGAGGCGGCCGTGGTCCCGGTGGTGCTGAGCGAAGTGCTCGGCAACGGCAGCCAGGGCGGGCTCAACGCGATCGTCGCCAAGCTGCAGCAGGCGGGGCTTGGCGATCAGGTCAAATCCTGGATTGGAAACGGTCAGAACCTGCCGATCACCGCGGAGCAATTGCAGGAGGCGTTGGGCAGCGACACCGCCAAGCAGCTGGCCGCCCGTTTCAACATTCCGATCGATCAGCTCGGCAAGGTCTTGGCGCAGGTGCTCCCCACCGCCGTCGATCACGCAAGCCCGAACGGCACGCTGCCGCCCGCCGCCTAAAGGCTGGAGGCGGCGGTTCCGGAAGGGGGCCCGGGCCGATTTGTCCGGACTCCCCGGAATAGCCTCTATCATGCTGAAAAACCTGCAGAATCTTCGTCCGTTCCTTGCCCTGATGTGACTGGCCAAGCGGATTGCCGCTGTGCTATATAGCCGCGGGGATTTCAAGTCGGCCATAGCAAGCGGGACCGTGGGGGCGGCCGACTTTTTTGCGTGATGGAGAGGGCGTTGAAGCACAAATACAACGTTGGTGAGACCGTCTATTTCACAGCCAGCAATGTCGCCCGCCCGGCCGCCAGCGGCACCTATGAGGTGATCCGGCTGCTTCCGACCGACGGCGACGACTACCAGTACCGGATCAAGAGCTCGACCGAGGCTTTCGAGCGGGTGGCCAAGGAAAGCCAGCTGGACATCTCCTGAATGTGCGGCGGGTAGGCGGGTTCCGTTTCGTCCGCCGTCAAAAGGCCCCGTTCTCAGAACCATCCTGCGTGCGAGCGCGGGGAATTGGCGTTCACTTTCGCACGGCGCGGTCTATGCTGCGTTGAGGGACATCGCGCATGAACTGGGCTTGGGCCACATCGCTCGACCAAATCTGGCGCTCGCCGGCGTTCCCGATGTGGCTGACCTTGGCCGCGGCGGGATTTTTCGGGATCATCGTGCTGATCACGCTGCTGCGTGCCGAGAAATCGGTGGCCAACGGCGCGCTGACCGTGATCACACTGGTGGCCGTCGGCATCGCCGTCGCCGCGACCCTTCGCGGCTTCGATCCGGGCGGCCGGACGATATCCGCCGACAACAGGCCGCCCCAGCCGATGGTTGCAGCCCTGCCGGCTCTGTCGTGTATCGACGATATGGCGGGCGAGGCTGTGCTGAGCGCGTGCGAAAAAGCCTTGTTCGGTTCCCCGGAAACGGCCGCCGCGGCGCTGTCCTATGCGGCGTCCCTGATCTCGCGGCTGACCGCGTCCGGCGACGTCGCCACTGCGAACAAGAGCCCGACGCCCGAACTACTGGCGTTGCGCCGCGCGGTGGAGCGAGATCGCTACGGCCTGATGGCCTATGTACTGGCGGTACGGGACCATTGCACGCCCTCGGATTGCGCGGCTTTCCGGTCGCTGACCGATAGCCGCCAGATAAAGACAAACATGGAAGAGCGGGCCTATGATGGCCTGGTCGGACGTTACACGTTGGTGTGGAATTCTCCGGCCACGTCAGCGCCCCTGGCGGCGCTTCCACCAACGATGCCGACCGGCAAACCCACCAACGCGGATTTTCCTTCGGCCGCCTCGACCCCGCCCGTCAGCATCATGACGCCGGAGCCGGGCACGACGGCATCCGCGCCGCGCCCACCGGCGTCGACGCCGGGGGCGGCTGCGCCATTGCCGTCACCGCGTCCGGCGGCGGGGGCCCCGGCGCTGGCGGCGGCCAAGAAACCGGCTGCGCCCAAGCGAGCCACCGCGCCGACGCCGCTGACGCCGGCGCCCGCGGCGCCCACAGAGCCGGCAGCGTCGAACGATTGATGCTCCTGGCAGGCCGGCTGCCGATCACTTGGTGATCACTTGCTGATTTCTTGCCGATCTATCGCATATCTCCTGTTGATACCGGTTTCCAACTTTCCCGATCATGCTCTAACGTCGGACCCATGCCACTTCACCTCATCAAGCTTGCCGTCGGCTGCGAGTCAGTCAAGGAACTCAAGGGCTGGGTCGCCGAGCGCATGCAAAGCGCGAAGAAAAAGGGCCTGCCGCTGCACCATGTCCACGTCACCCGGATGACGCCGAAGCGAGTCGACGAGTTGCTCGCGGGCGGCTCGCTGTACTGGGTGATCCGGGGGGAGATCGCGGCGCGCGAAAAGATCATCGCCGTCGAGCCGTTCCGGGATAGCGACGGCATCGGACGATGCCGGCTGCTGATGCAGCCCAAGGTGATCGCGGTATCGCCGCGACCGATGCGCCCGTTCCAGGGTTGGCGCTATCTCACGGAGGACGCTGCGCCGCCCGACCTCGGCAAGACCAGCGCGGCCAGCGTCGCGGCGATGCCCGAGCCGATGCGGCGTGAACTGCGCGATCTCGGCCTGCTTTAGCGGTCCCGTCGGCCTCGGGTTACGGCGGCAGCGCCGTGACGATCCGCAGCCGAAGCCATTCGGACGGCGGCAGTTCGATTTGTCCCCGCGATGCCGAGTTGTTGTCGACGATGTCGAGCAGTTCCGGTTCGACGCCCATGTCTCGCAGGTATTTACGGAACTGTTCGCCGTAGAGCGCCGTCAGGCCCTCACGCCGCTCTTCGGAAACGTTGGGCGCCAGCCGGTTGCGGATGAACATTCCACTCAAAACCATCTTGGTGCCGGCCGGCAGGCTGCGATGGACGCCGCCGGCCAGCATCAGCACGCAGGCGAGATCGCAGGGCAGGTCCGGCTTGTTCACCTTCGCGTCGAGCGGTCCGCCCGCACGCTTCAGCGCGAAGCATTCCGCTTCGGATTTTCCATTGCAGGCTTCGACCACAGTCGGCCCCGCCATCGTGTCGATGCCGCGGTCGCGCAGGATCCGGCCAAGGCTGGTCGAGACGTTGAGGTTGGACTCACCCCAGCTATGGATGACGACCGGAAGCTTGCGCCCGCCCTGCCGGTCGAGGATGGCGAGCAATCGCTTGAACGTGTCCCACTGAACGGCACCTTCGGCGGCAATCCATTCGGAACAATCCGGCCCGCACGCGCCGGGCGCGCCCCGCGCGACGTAAAAGATCATGGCGTCGGGCGGCGAACCGATGCCGCCGACCGGCGGCCGTTGCGGCGTCTGCGCCGGCGCGGCAGCGGCGACGACAAGCGCCGCCAGCGCGCCGAACAAGACGGTACGTACCAGCCACGCGCCCATGTTCGGCCGCTCCTACACCCCGATGTTGTCGATCAGCCGGGTCTTTCCGATCCTGGCGGCGACCAGGATTCGCATCGGCTCGTCATCGGCCGAGACGACCGGCGCCAGCGTTTCGGCGTGCCGGACTTCGAAATAATCCAGGGCGAAGCCCGCGCCGGCGATGAGTTCCGCGCCGCCGACCATCGCGGCCTCGAGATCGTCGCCGGCCCGAAGTCGCTTGCTGGTCTCTTTCATGGCCCGATACAGCACCGGCGCGGTGCGCCGCTCTTCCGGCGACAAATAGACGTTGCGCGACGACATCGCGAGGCCGTCGCGCTCGCGCACGGTTTTCGAGCCGACCACCCTGACGCCGAGGTCGAGATCCGCAGCCATCCGTGTCACCACCCGCAGCTGCTGGAAATCCTTTTCGCCGAAGATCGCGAAATCCGGCCTGACCTGCGTGAACAGTTTGCCGACCACGGTGGTGACGCCGCCGAAGAAATGCGGACGGAAGCGATCCTCCAGACCCACAGTGGCCGGGCCTTCGGTCAGTATCCTGGTGGCGAAGCCATCCGGATACATGGTCTTGACGTCGGGGTTCCAGATCAGGTCGACATTCTCGGCGGCGAGCCTGGCCAGATCGGACTTCCAGGTGCGCGGGTAGGAACTGAAATCCTCCGATGGCGCGAATTGAGCAGGGTTGACGAAGATCGAGACGATGACCTTTTTGGCGCGCCGTTTCGCCAGCCGGACCAGCGACACATGGCCGTCATGGAGTGCTCCCATGGTCGGCACCAGAGCAGTCGTGGCCTTTCTCGAGCGGATGCCGTCGAGGGCACGACGCAACGCAGGGACCGTGCGGACAATCATGGGGCTTCGCGACATCTGGGCTCGATCTTTCGGGGGCAGGGCGGCAGCCGGCCCTGATCCGGTAGCGGGGAATCCGACCTTATCAAGCCCGATGCGTGGCCGCCAAGCCGACAGCAAACGATTCCGCCGACGTCCGGGTCGGCGCGCGCAAAAAAACGGCAGCGCTGGCGCGGCGTGTCCTGCGATTAATGATTAAGGCAGACGATGCGCGATTTAACGACCGTGCTGCGCATTTCGCTTGACCGCGGTCGCGCGGAATTTGAAGATATCTAAAGGGATCGAAACATGTTGGTGCAAACCAGTCAGGGGCAATCCGGCTCGGCTCACGTCGTCGTGCTGGGCAATGAGAAGGGCGGTTCGGGTAAATCCACTACCGCCTTGCATATTGCCGTCGCCCTGATGAAGGCAGGTCAGCGCGTCGCCACCATCGATCTCGATTGCCGCCAGCAGAGCTTCACCCGCTACATCGGAAACCGCAGCGCCTGGACGCGCCGTACCGGTATCGATCTCGAAATCCCGGTCCATCGCTGCATCAAGCTCGGCGAGACCATGCAGATCGCCGACAATGAAACATCCGAGTTCCAGCAATTCATGGACGCGGTGAGCGCGGTCGAGCGGGCGTTCGATTTCATCGTGATCGATACCCCGGGATCGGACAGCTACCTGATGCGCCTGGCGCACTCGATGGCCGATACCCTGGTGACGCCGATCAACGACAGCTTCCTCGATTTCGACGTGCTGGGAACCGTCGATCCCGCGACCTATTCGGTGACCGGCGAGAGTCACTATGCGGAGATGGTGCGGGACACGCGGCGCAAGCGCCGCCAGCTCGACGGCGCCACCACCGACTGGATTGTGGTCCGCAACCGGTTGTCGATGCTGGGATCGCGCAACAAGCAGCTCGTCGCCGACAGTCTGAAGGATTTATCGTTCCGGCTTGGTTTTCGCTCGATCGACGGGTTCGCCGAGCGCGTCGTCTATCGCGAGTTTTTTCCGCGCGGGCTGACCGCACTCGATCATATCGACGAGACCACGCTCGGCACCCGTCCGAGCCTCGGCCATGTTACCGCGCGCGAGGAGGTGACCAGCCTGCTGCGACAGTTGAAGCTGCCGCTCGATGAGCGCGGCCGTCGGCGGGCGGCCAACCGGGCAGAGTGGTTCAGCCAAGTCGACAAACCGCTCGAAGTGCACGATATCCTCGGCGCCTAGGATTTTGCGGTATTTTGTTACTGCCTGGGGGATCCCGATGCCGCTCTCGGCGCCTGTTGGGCGGGCGAGGCATGGCTTTTACCCGACCTTCACCTGATATCTGAACCGGATGTTGATTTATCGCGTCCCATGATAGCGATGAGCCAGGGCGTCCGGCTTGTGCAGATGCACAATATAAGGGTGCGCCGCACAACGAACGGGCGGCCAATTCACAACATTTAGCCTTCCTGTCACGTCGTCGTGACATATATTAAGGACAAGCGGCCGAAGAGTCTCCAATATCGAGACCGGTCCCTTTGAAGGTGCGTCGAGGACAATATGAAACGTGGAATTGTGATTCTTGTTTCGCTTTTCGCGCTGGTGACGGTCGCTTACTTTACCGTGAGCAAATGGGCGATCCGGCACGAGACGCTGACGTTCTACGACGCCTCGCGCAACAACCGCCCGGTCGCGGTCGACGTCGCGGTACGGCGCGACAAGGAAATGCAGGCGAATGCCGGCATGATCACGCTGCCGGTGGCGATCCTGAATCACGGCAACACCGTTAAATTCACCGAATACTCTTTCCTGGCGAACGTGTTCGCCGCCCGCGGCTACATCGCGATCAGCATCCAGCATGATCTGCCGACCGATCCGCCGATGGTGACCAAGGTCGGCGAGCTCTATGTCGGCCGTCAGCCGCAATACCTGCGCGGCGTCGCCAACATCCGTTTTGCCGTCGCGGAAATGAAAACGGTCCAGCCGAATGCAGATTATGACCACCTCACCGTGGTCGGACATTCCGCCGGCGCCGACATCTCGATGTACTTCGCCAAGCTGCATCCCGAACTGGTCAAGAAGGTCGTGACGCTCGACAATCTCCGGGTGCCGTTCATGACCGACGGGCGGTTCAAGATATTGTCGTTCCGCTCGAAGGATCCCGCCTTCAAGACCGATCCCGGCGTGATTCCCTCGGAGCAGGAGTGCGAGAAGGCGGGAATCACCGTTGTTCGCACCGGCTTCCAGCACAACGATATGCGCGATACCGGCCCGGATGAGGCCAAGGAATCGATCCAGAACATGCTGGACCAATTCATCGAGGATGAAAGTCCGCTCGCGCCGGTCGTCTCCAAGGCGTCGCCGCTGATGACCGATGCTGGACCGGTCGCGCCGTTCGTCCCGGCGAAACCGGCCACGCCGGCCACGCCTGCCGCGCCGCTCCAGAACTGACGCAGGGCTCGTTCAGGATTCGGTTCAGGACCGGCTGCTTCATCACGCCGCTCAAGATGGGCTGGCGCCGCTCACGCGCATTGACCGTTCCCCGGTCGTGGCCCACATAGGGCTTCCAGCAATGTGCGAGCGCTGATGTCCGGCGAACCGACCAAACCCAAATCGGCCACCGAATTGTCCTCGACGCCGAAGGTTGCGTCCGGAAAGGCGTTGCCGGAGGCACAGCCGTCGGCGGCAGAGGAGATCGCCGCGTTCGTCGCCAAGGCCAAAGCGATGTCGCCGCATGCGGCGGGCGCGCGTGGCCGGCTGGTATTCGCGCTCGACGCCACCATGAGCCGGCAGCCGACATGGGATATGGCCTGCGCGCTGCAGGCCGACATGTTCCGCGAGGCGGCAGCGCTCGGTAGCCTCGACATCCGCCTCGTCTATTATCGCGGCCTCAGCGAGTGCCGCGCCACAGGATGGATTTCCGACAGCGCGCAACTGGCCACGCTGATGGGCAAGATCGATTGCCGCGGCGGCAATACCCAGATCGGCAAGGTGTTGTCTGAAGCGCGGCGCGAGGCGGTCACCTCCGCCGTGCGCGCGGTGGTGTTCGTCGGCGACGCCATGGAGGAGAACGTCGACGATCTCTGCGCCAAGGCCGGCGAGCTCGGCTTGCTCAAGGTGCCGGTGTTCATGTTTCAGGAAGGGCACGACGCCGCAGCCGAGCAGGCGTTCCAGGAGATCGCGCGCCTGACCGGCGGAGCGTGGTGCAGGTTCGATCCAGGTGCGGCGGCGCAACTGCGCGAATTGCTGCGCGCGGCCGCGGCCTATGCCGCCGGCGGGCGCGAGGCGCTGTTGCGGCTGTCGAAGACCGCAGGCGGCGCCGCCAAATTGCTTGGCCAGATGAAGTGACGCCGGTGTCCTGAGGTGTTCGGCGGCTGACCC
>Ga0302202_10002105_pt1 | contig 23522 bp, 19 predicted proteins | sample II_Bog_N3_3_FD_194579 | JGI IMG/M metagenome (GOLD analysis project Ga0302202, IMG submission 194579) | Peat permafrost microbial communities from Stordalen Mire near Abisko, Sweden - II_Bog_N3_3 | ecosystem: Environmental > Terrestrial > Soil > Wetlands > Peat | place: Sweden: Abisko...
CGATTTTCTGTCGCGTGCTCTCGCATGCGATCGCCAAACCACGTCACCCGTAGCCCGCTGGTCTGACGGGCAAACCGTACGAGAGGGTTAACCGAGTTCGAGAGGAACTTGAGTTGACGTTGCTTCGTGAACTTCACCAACCAGTCTCAGATGTGAATGTCGCTGAGGCGATGTGAAAAACGGTGTTACTGAATCCTGAGTTAATAAGAAGCTCCCGGACGGCTGGGCCCATTGGTCTCGATCTTGTTGGCTAGCATGGCTCACGTCCGGTCACCTATGAGCGCGGCAGTGTTCGAGAACGGTTGGAATGTGGCAATCATTGTGGTGGGCATGCACCGATCAGGCACGTCGGCGTTGGCAAGCGCGATTGAGGCGTTTGGCTTCTCGACGGGTCAACCAACTGGACTCTTGGCGCCTGACGAGCACAATCGGCGAGGGTACTTCGAGCAGCGCGCCATTGTCGACCTTAACGACGAAATTCTCGACCACCTTGGTGGTTCGGCGCTAGAGCCGCGGGTCCTGGGCGAAGACTGGCGCGCGGACGAGTTCCTCGTCGCGTCGGTTGAGCGCATACGACTGCTCTTAGGGGAGATCTTTGACGACGCTCGTTTTGTCGTGAAGGACCCTAGGATCTCGGTCTTGCTGCCGCTCTGGCGGGCCGCTCTGGACGATGACGTGGTGCTCGCTTATATCTCTCGTGATCCCTGGGAGGTCGCGGCGTCATTGCGCAGTCGTGACGGCACAACGCTCGAAATAGGTGTGTCGACGTGGGTGCAGTACAACCAAGCGCTCGCGCGCGACATGGATGGCGCTCGGGTCCACGCCCTCGCGTACCAGGATCTTCTCGACGATCCAACGGCCTGCCTTACTGAGCTTTACGAAAGTCTCGTCCACTGGGGACAACTTGCGGAAGGTCTCGATGTAGCCGGGGCGGCGGCGCGGTTGGACTCGTCGCTTCGTCGTAACGCCGCAGTGGACATCTCAAAGATCGACGCAGTACTCGAGTGCGAAGTGCGTGAGCTCAACGATGCCTATCGAGAATGGCGTGGTCGTCACGATGAGTTCTCCACGAAAGTGGCGAGAACGCCGTGGTGGTCGGTCGCCTTGCTCGAGGATCGCCGATCTGGGCTGGAGATGGAGAGTTTTCTACGTGGAGAGATTGAAGCGTGGCGTGCGAGCTTCGAAGAACTGGATGGCGAGTACGGACTCGTGTTGACCAGGCTCGATCAGTTGCGTAGCAACGTGTTCTTACGTTTCTTCGTCGCCGCGCGACGCATGGTACGACCCAATCGCGCCGAGCGACCACATGACTGAGCGCGGTCCCTTCGTACTCTGGCTCACGGGCTTATCGGGGGCGGGAAAGTCGACCATCGCCACCCTGCTCGAACACGAGCTGCGTGCGTCGGGTCGCAGAGTATTCAACTTGGACGGCGACGTCGTACGCCGTGGGCTAAACAGCGACCTGGGGTTCTCGCTCGATGATAGACACGAGAATGTTCGTCGCATCGCCGAGGTCGCAAGAATACTTCTGCTCGCCGACACCAGTGCCATAGTCTCGGCCATTTCACCCATCGCCGAAGTCCGGGCATTCGCCCGTTCCATCGTGCCCGAGGGTCACTTCATCGAGGTCTTCGTCGACGCGCCACTCGAAGTCGCCGAGGCGAGAGACACGAAGGGTCTCTACCAGCGAGCTAGGAACGGCGAGCTCGCTGATTTCACGGGCATTGATTCGCCCTACGAGGCCCCGACGACGCCCGAAGTGCACGTGGCGTCGTCGTTGTTGACGCCGGAAGAGTCGGTGGCGATGATCGTGGCGGTCCTCGACGAGCGGTTCGAAGCAGCAGAGCCTTCCTAGTTACATGTCGTCAGAACCGTGACCAGCGCGCGTTTGGGCAGGCTGGGAGTTCGCGGGCACCTTGACTTTAAGGGTCCCAACTTCGAAGGCGGCGTGATGGTTCGGAACCGAAGTCGCCGGAAAGGTATCACGAGCTTGCCCCAGATTCTTCTCGTGTTCGTCCTGGCCACGGGCACTCTGCCAGTGTGGTCAGGTTCGGCGTTCGCGGCTACTACCAGCGGCGCTGCCTGCACGCCGGCCCAGGTCACGTTTCGGGCCTCCACCAACCGAACGGTCTACGACCGGGGAGCGTTGGTACGCGTCACCGTTTCATTGCGCAATCACAGCGACGCGGCCTGCGTGTACGTGATTGGGCCGATGTCGCCCAACTTTGTGCTCACGAATTCGTCAGGAACGACCGTATGGGGTTCGTGCTGGTTCGATGGCCGCCCAGCCCCCTGTGCGATGTATCTCCTTCGACGCTCCCTCGCACCCGGTGCGACGTACCGCGACGAGTTGACGTGGAATCAGCGAACTGGCCACCCTCCAGCCCTCGTTCCTCTTGGGCGCTACCGCTTCGAGGCGACTCTGTCGGGCCTCGTCCGTCAGGCTGTTTCCTCGTTCAGTGTGGCGCAGCCTTAGGACGTCATCATTTTTCTTGCGCGGTCGATGGCTTCGCCGACGATGCAGCGCTCGAAGAGTCGCGAGGTCTAGAAGTTGATGTTGTCGCGCTCGGAGGCGTTGACGGCGGGCGTGGTGGCCGCGCGCCAGAGTTCAAGGTAGTTCTTGAAAGTGATGCCCTCGGTGACGTAGCCCGCCCGCTCCAATTCGCGGTGATAAGCGGGTAGGTTGTGCCACGGCACTCCCATGTCGACGTGGTGGGCGAGGTGCCAGCCGGTGTTGTAGGGCACGAACCAGAAACGGGCCAACCACGTTTGACGCACGTTATGCGTGGTGAGTCGACGGTCACTGCTTTTTGTCATGCCTCCGTGTTCGGCGATCGCGCGGAGTCGATTGAGCACGCGCCACTGGGTCATCCACGGCAACCACCAGAACGCCAAGTACGACCACCACGCCCCCGTGAGCAACCAGAACAGTGCGAACATCACTACTTGTACCGCGAGGATCGAACTGGCGACGCGACGACTCGAAGGCCTGAAGGCCGCGCCCACGAGAGCGATGAAGTTCTTGTAGCCCGAGATGCCCACGGCGTCACGAAGCAGGCGACGGCGCAGGTCGCGTCGTTCGCACGGGTAGCCGCGGTAAAAGGCGATGTCGGGCTCGTCGGGTCCGAACTCTTCGCGGTGGTGAGCGAAGTGACTGCGCCGATAGAGAGATATGGGTATGAGCGCGGGGTAGGCAATGAGCCAGGTACCAACGAAGTCGTTCACCTTCTTCTTGGTGAACAACAGGCGATGCGCGCTCTCGTGCATGAGGATAGCGAAACGGGCGTGCATCGGGCCCATCAAGACAAAGGCGGCGAGGGCTGCGACGATGCCCCAGTGAACACCAAAGTAGGCGAGAAGGGCCGTCCAAAACCACACCATGAAGACCGCGCGCGCGTTACGCCAGTCCTCGATGTGTCGATACGCCGCGCGCAGCTCGGGGATTGCCATGCCGTTGGCGAGGAGTCGCTCGGACGGAAGGACGTCATTGAGTTCGTCGGGCTGGGGCACCAGGGTCATGCTCATTAGTGAAGTATTACTACGTGGGCCAGGTGCCAGGCACTCATTTGGTTTTGCGAAGATGATCAGGCAAATCGAGCAGCCGCTCGGTAGCGTTTGCCCGTTAGGAAGGCTACTGTGACCATCGAGACACTAGGAGGTGGCACTCATGTCGAGAGATCCCTACGAAGACCTTCCCCATTTGGCGTCCTTTGAACTCACCTCGACGGATTTCGTCGATGGTGGCCCGTTCGCAAGCGCTCAGTTGAGCGGTCTCATGGGTCTGGACGGAACAGATACGTCACCGCAACTTTCTTGGCGGGGGTTTCCCTCGGCCACTAAGAGTTTCGCGGTGACGGTCTATGACCCCGACGCTCCTACTGCCGCGGGTTTTTGGCATTGGGCGGTTGCCGACCTACCGGTCTCGACGACGTCACTACCTGCAGGCGCGGGTGACGAAGGGAGCGCTCTGTTGCCGGCGGGTGCATTGGTACTGGCCAATGACGCGAGCCTTCGTCGTTTCGTAGGGGCGGCCCCGCCACGCGGCCACGGACTGCACCACTACTGGGTCAGCGTTCACGCGCTGGACGTCGAGCATCTCGGTTTGCCCGCCAATGCGACGCCGGCGTATCTCGGCTTCAATCTGTTCAGTTACGCCATTGCGCGCGCGGTAATCGTGGCGACGCACGAACAGGTCTGACGAGACTCGTCGACTTCGCGTTATTGAAGACTCGCCAACTTAACGCTGACTTCGACCCGGCGCCGACCTTCGTCGTGACTGACTCGCTGAAGTGGGACTTGAGTTCGAAGTGGCCCTACATGGCTCATCGCCAGGCGGGTACCTAGTTCTCGTCCATCGGATTTTCGTCGGCAGAATCTCCGGGAACGTCACCACGCGTTAGGGCACGAGGGCCCATTTCGTGGTGGTCGTTTCGTCGCGTGCGCTGTTCACTCACGTCGGCGTCTCAAAGTCGAAGGGTTGAGGTGCGAGAGTCACGTCGGTACTATTGCGCCCACGACGTCTGTCGAACATCCGTTCCAACTAGGAGGCCCCATGGCCGTAGTATCTCCGCTTTCTGCCACTAAGACGGTCACCGCGATGTTGGCCCTGACGGCCGTGACTGGACTCGTCGATGCCGTGAGTTACCTCCGGCTCGGTCGGGTATTCGTGGCGAACATGACCGGGAACGTCGTGTTCTTAGGACTCAGCGTGTACCCGCACTCTGGACTTCAGGCGGGTGCGTCCGCGACTGCGATTGGCGCGTTCATCGCGGGCGCCTTCTGCGCGGGCTGGCTCGCGTCTCGGCTCTCGCACGAGGCCCGTCAGTGGTTGCTCGGAGCTTTAGGCATCGAAGCGACGATTCTCGCGGTCGTGGCGATCCTTACGGATACTGGTGTTCTTGGCTTCGTGGGCGATGTTCGCTACTGGACCATCGCGATCTTCGCGGTGGCACTTGGTTTCCACAATGGCACGGCCCGTCACTTCGGCGTGGCCGACCTGACGACGACGGTGCTCACGATGGCTCTCACGGGGCTATCGGCCGACAGCGTTTATGCCGGTGGACCGGGCGCGAAGCCGACGCGTCGGATCGGTTCAGTTCTGGCCATGCTCGTCGGTGCACTCGTCGGCGCCACGTTGTTGCGCTGGTCCGCGTCGGCGGCGATTGGTCTGGCTGCGCTGGTCGTGGCACTGGTCGCGGCCTCCTTCGCTCTCGCCGAACGCGAAGTCCCGCGAGAACTCGAGGTCGGGAGTTCGAAGTGACCCTTCGTTCTCGACACACGTCCCAGTACGATCGAGTTAGACGCACCTTGAGCATTTCATCCTCGTGTTTGTCGCGCCTCACCCGGACCGCGCTCTTGGAATGGTTCTCATGAATAGAAGGAAATGTCTATGACACACGATCCAACACCACGGCCCATCGTCGCCGTTCTCGGCATCGGTTTGATGGGCCTTCCCATGGCTCGCCGGCTGCTCGCGGCGCACTTCGAAGTCCGAGTGTGGAATCGGACAGCCTCCAAGGCGCAGGCCCTGGTCGCTGAGGGTGCACAACCCGCGACGACGCCCGCCGAGGCGGCGAGGGGAGCGGACTTTCTCATCACCATGTTGCCCAACGGCCAGTCGGTCGAGATGGTCATGAGTGGTGTCGATGGCGCACTCTCAACGTTGGGTGAAGGGACGATCTGGCTGCAGATGAGTAGCGTCGGCGTCGATTGGGCAGAGCGCCTGGGCCATCTGGCTGAAGGTTCACCAGTGGCCTACGTCGACGCGCCGGTCTCGGGCAGCGTTGGGCCCGCCGAAGAGGGTCACCTACTCATTCTCGCGAGTGGGCCGCTCGACGCTCGTCCTCTTTCGGCGCCGATTCTTGACCAGTTGGGTCGTCGCACGTACTGGTTGGGCGAGGCCGGCGCGGGCAGTCGCGCGAAGGTCGTACTCAATAACTGGCTCGTTGTCCTGGTTGAATCGGTCGCCGAGACCCTCGAGTTCACCCAGGCTCTTGGCCTCGACCCTCAGGCGCTGGTTGAGATTCTAAGCGACGCACCCATTGGCTCGCCCTACGCCGTCGCCAAGGCCCGCCAGATGCTCGCGGGAGATTTCTCGCCGAGCTTCGCGCTCAAGAATGCGCTGAAGGACGCCGACCTCGCGCTCGAGGCGGCTCGCCAAACCGGAACCACCCTCACGATCACCAATAGCTTTATCGACTCGTGGCACGACGTTGTCGCACAGGGTCTCGGCGAACGGGACTTGTCGGTCGTCTATTCCTCGGAGTCGTAACGCCGCGACGCCGGATTAGGCCCCCGTCGGGGGATTCCAGTTCAACTGGGCGACTCGCGTGGGGTCCACGTAGCCGTTCTCTACGAACCAGCGAGCTGATTCGTAGAGCGCGAGGGCGGCGCTGCGCGAATGGTAACCGAGCTCGGTGCGCGCTCGCGTGTCGTCAAAGGTCATCGTGGTACTCGCCATCTGGGCCGCCTCTAAGGGAACGCGCGGCTCGCGGCGCAATAACGAACCTTCGACGAATTGCGACGCGTAGCCCGCGATGATTGGAAACACCGACGGGAATTTGCGCTGCGCGCTCGCGAGACCGGTGACGTTAGAGAGAATGGCGAGCAATTGGGACATCGTGATGTTCTCGCCGCCGCATATGTAACTGCACCCCTGACTTCCTTTCTCGAGTGCGAGGACGTGGCCAAGGGCGAGGTCGTCCACGTGCGCCACGTTCATCGCCGTGTCCACGTAACCGGGCATCGCTCCATTGAGGTAATCGAGGACGACCTTGCCCGATGGCGTAGGGCGACGATCGTAGGGTCCGTGAGGCATCGTGGGTAGCACCAGAACGACGGGTGCACCCTGAGCGGCGAGACGCAGGACCTCGTGCTCGGCGACGTACTTGGTCTGTTTGTAGTTGCCGTAGAGGTGGCTGAGGTCGGCGACGTCGTCCTCGGTCGAAGGCACGCCGTCTTTAGTGCGCCAGAGCCCGAGGGTCGCCACGGTCGAGGTATAGACAATACGCTGCACGCCAGCGTCGGCTGCCCCAGAGACCACGTTGCGGCTCCCGGTCACGTTGGCTGCGTAGAACGGCGAGGGGTCCGGGGGCCAGAAGCCGAACTTGGCCGCGAGGTGAAAGCAGAACCGCGCCCCGGCAAAGGCGCCCACGAGGGTCGAAGACTTGGTGATATCGGCCTCGCGTCGCTCGACCTCGAGCCCTTTGAGGTTGGCGTTGGAGGCACCTGGTTCGAGAAGGGCGACGACCTCGGCGCCCCGAGAGAGCAGGGCACGTGTGACCGCAGAGCCAATGAAGCCGGCCGCTCCGGTGACGACCACTCGGTCGCCGGGTTTTAGGTCGAAACTCATCGGGTTTCCCTCGTGGAGCTCGACTTGGTGCGCGTGCGCCTGAGCGCCCCCTTGGCCATTGTCACGCCAAAATCCACGAGAAAACCACTTGAACGCTCGGCGTCGCTGAGTAGTTCGTCGAGGGCTTCGATGAAGAGATCGATCTCGGTTTCGCCCGCGATTAGCGGTGGCAACAACTTGATCACGTTGACATTGTCCGCGGCGACTTGGGTGAGAATGTGGTGGCGCTGAAAGAGCGGGACCACGAGGGTCTGGGAGAACATCGCGGTGCGCGCCGTCTCGACCATCCGGAAGCGTCGTCGGGCCTTGCGCGCGCTGGGGGCACCGAACTCGATACCAATCATCTGGCCCTGTCCGCGAACGTCGTGGATGAAGTCGTGTTCGTGAGCGAGAGCACCGAGCTTGGACTTCCAGAGATCACCCATCGCGGCCGCGTGAGCGACGACGCCTTCGTCGTCGAAGACCTGCAGTGTCGCAAGTCCGGCGACCATGGCCAGTTGGTTACCCTTGAACGTGGTCGAGTGCACCATGGCGCGGTCCATTGAGCTGTAGACGCCACGCAGGATCTTGTCACTCGTGAGCATCGCTGCGACGGGCACGTAGCCGCCCGACAAAGCCTTGGAGACCGTGATGATGTCCGGCGTCAGTCCGTAGTGCTCGAACGCGTAAAATTTTCCGGTGCGACCAATTCCCGTCTGCACTTCGTCACAGATCAACAACGCACCGGCGTCGCGCAGCGCCACTTCGATCGCTCGCCACTGTGCGGTCTCTAGTTCGTTGACGCCCTTACCCTGGATGGGCTCGACGATCAGGGCCGCCACGTCGCCCGCGCGCAAGTCCTTGTTCAGGGCGTCGAGGTCACCGAAGGGAACCTCACTCGCCCCGGGCAACAGCGAGCCGAAGCCGTCCTTGAAGTCCGCCGATCCATTGAGCGAGAGCGCGCCCATAGTGAGGCCGTGGTAGGCGTGTGAAAAGTAGAGCACCCGATTGCGCCCGGTGCTCGCTCGAGCGAACTTGATGGAGGCTTCGACCGCTTCGGCGCCCGAGTTGCAGAAGAAGGCGCGCTCGATGTTCGACGGGCTGCGCTTGATCAACTGTTCGGCGAGCAGCCCGGGCAGCAGGGCGCAGTCGATCTGGACCATGTTGGGCAGATCGGCGCGTAGCGCCTGATCGAGGGCGTCCTTGATCACCGGGTGGCTTCGCCCGAGGGCAAAGACGCCAAAGCCGCTCAGCATGTCGAGGTAACGGGTGCCGTCCTCGTCGATGAGGTAGCAACCTTCGCCGTGCTCGTAGAAGCGGTCGAAACCCAGGGTCTTGACCACTTTGGCCAACTGGGGATTGAGGTACTTCGCGTGGAGTTCGAAGTTCTCGCCGTGTCGTGAGCGCAGCAATTCATCAAGGTCAAAGGGCATATTCCTCCAGGCTCTCAGACTCAATCTAGGTCTCGAGGCGCGACCGCGAGGCGTGGCGATATAGGGAAAAGACCGGCTGGTCAGGGACCGTAGGCTCCTAGGGTGGTCGTCTTCCTCGCCCTCGTGGCCGCCTTCGCTAATGCGGTCGCCAGTATCTGCCAGCGTCTTGGTGTCGAGGACGCCCCTTCGAAGAATGGACCTTCGATCGGTCTGGTGCGCCACATGGTCCAACGTCCGATCTGGCTCGTGGGCTTTGCCATCATGGCGGGCGGCTACGCCAGTCAGGCAGTCGCGCTGCACGTGGGATCGCTCAACGTCGTCCAGCCTCTCATGGTGAGTGAACTGGTCATCTTGGTACTGGTGCTCTGGCTCTGGTACCGCACGCCGCTTCGCGGTCGCGACCTCGTCGCGGCGGGTGCGACCGCGCTAGGGCTTGGACTCTTTCTCGCGTTCTCCTCGCCGCGCCTGGGCACGAGGGAGCCGAACGGCACGACGTGGTGGGTGACGAGTGCCGTGGTGGTGGCGGTGGTGCTGACGTGCGTGGTCGTGGGCTCGAGGGGTTCACCGCTGCGTCGAGCCCTCACTCTTGGCGCGGGCGCTTCGGTCGGCTTTGCGCTGCTCGCCGCGATCACGAAGTCCATGACCGACAAATTGGTGGCGGGATGGGGCCCCTTGTTCAGTTCCTGGCAGCTGTACGCGCTGGCGGTGATCGGTCTGGGGTCTTTCCTCATTATGCAGGCCGCCTTCCAGGTCGGACCCTTCGCCGCGTCACAGTCAACGCTCATCCTCGTCAACCCGTTTGTGTCGATCGTCGTGGGCGCCGTGCTCTACGGCGAAAGCCTTCGCGGCGGCGCGTGGTATCTCACCCTGGAAGTGTTCTCGCTACTCGTCATGGTTCTCGGCGCGATCGGGTTGTCGACGTCGCCGCTCGTTGCTCAAGTGCACGAAGAGACGTCTGAGCACCACCTCTTGGCGGGGCGCGGTCGTTACGCCCTCTGGCGCGTGCGACGAACCGGCGAACGGACTCGTTCATGATCTTCACCCACGGACTGGACGTTACGATGCGACATGGGGAAGCAGCGAGATGAACTTCACGCCATTTGATCGTCGAGTGCGCGCCGCATTTATCGGGCTGGGGCGAATCTACGACCTGAACCGACTCGCCTACGTGGACAACGACGACGTCGAAGTGGTCGCGCTGGTGGACCCGAGCGAAACTCGGCGTCTCGAGCGCGGACGCGATTGGCCCGGCGCGGCGACGTTCTCGTCGATCGACGAGCTCGCGTCGAGTGGTCTGGCAATCGACGCCGTCGAGGTGTTACTACCCATCGCCCTTCACGAGCAGGGCGTCATGGAGTGCCTCGCGAACGGGTGGCACGTGAATCTACAGAAGCCCCTTACGAGCGACCTGGCGAGTGCGTCACGCATGATCGACGCGGCGAACGAGCACGATCTTCAGCTGCGGGTGATGGAGAACTACCTGTTCTACGAGCCGCTCGTGCGACTTAAGCACGTGATCGATTCGGGTGAGCTCGGACCCATCAGCGGCTACCACCTCAAGATGGTCGCTTCGGGCCGAGGCGGCTGGGAAGTGCCGGGTGACACCTACCAGTGGCAGTTCGATCAGGCTCAGCGAGGCAAGGGAATCCTCGTCTTTGACGACGGGTGGCACAAGTTCTCGACGGCGCTGTGGTTGTTCGGTCCAATTCGAGAGGTACGGGCCTGGATCGGTTCGACCGAAGTGATACCCGGCATCGCGATCGACGCCCCCACGACGATCGTCTGGGAACACGAGAACGGCGTGCGGGGCGTCTGGGATATCACCCTCGCGATTGACATGTATCTGCGCTCGGACTACTACACGAACGACGAGCGCTGGGAGGTGACGGGACAGCGTGGCTTTGCCCGGGTGAATCGATGCACCGGACGCGGCCTGCAACAGCCCAGTTTCGAGGTCTACCTGGACGGCGAGATGCTTTCGCACCACGCACTGGACGACGATTGGGCGAGTAGCTTTCGTGACTCGGGTCGACACTGGCTGCGTTGGTTACGCGACGGTAAGGGCCCACTCTGGTGGGACGCGCTTGACGCCGTGGAGGTACTGCGCGTGGCGCTCGCCGCCTACGAGTCCAGTGAGCGCGGTGGCGTCGGCGTTGACCCTAATTCGTTGCATTGACGACTCTTCTACTGAGCATTCGCTGAAACGCGTATCACTCGCGGTGAACGATACTTGAACGGTGACCGGCTGACTGATGCTGGTCTTTAGAGGAGCACGAATGGATTACGGATACTTCGATGACGACGCCAGGGAATACGTGATCACCAAGCCCGACACGCCACTTCCTTGGATCAACTATCTCGGCACCGAGGATTATTTCGGATTGATCTCGAACACCGCGGGTGGCTGTTCGTTCTACCGTGATCCACGTCTGCGTCGACTCACTCGGTACCGCTACAACAATGCGCCCTTTGACGTGGGCGGACGTTACGTGTATCTTCGCGACGACGAGGACGGTGACTACTGGTCTGCGTCCTGGCAACCCGTCGGGCGTCCACTCGACTCGTACGAGTGTCGTCAAGGTCTTTCCTATACGTCAATCGGCGCCTCTCGTAATGGCGTGCGCACCGAGATGCTGTATTTCGTTCCGCCCGGTGAGACGCTCGAGGTCTGGCGACTGCGGGTGAGCAATGAGCGTGACGTGAAGGCCGACATCTCGGTGTTCTCGTCGATCGAATTCTGTCTATGGGATGCGCAAGACGACGCGACGAACTTCCAGCGGAACTTCTCCACTGGCGAGGTCGAGGTGATCGACAGCGTCATTTACCACAAGTCCGAGTACCGTGAGCGTCGCAACCACTTCGCCTACTTCGCCTGCTCTGAGCCCCTCGCGGGCTTTGACACACAACGCGACACCTTCTTGGGCCACTACCGGGGCTGGGACGCGCCCGAAGCCGTTGAACGCGGCGAGTCCTTTAACTCCGTGGCTCACGGTTGGGCGCCGATCGGGTCCCATCACGTACGACTCTCGCTCGCGCCCAACGAGACGCGCCAGGTCATCTTCGTGCTCGGGTACTCGGAGAATGCCCAGGACGAGAAGTTCGACCCGCCCGGGTCCCAGACCATCAACAAGGTTCGAGTCCAGCCGGTGATCGATCGGTGGACCGAACCAGCGAACGTCGAACGGGCGCTCGTGGAGTTGGGCGATACCTGGGACGGGTACCTTTCGGTGCTCGAAGTGACGACACCCGATGAGGACACCAATCGGATGGTAAACATCTGGAATCCCTACCAGTGCATGACCACGTTCAATCTCAGCCGTTCGATGTCTTCGTACGAATCGGGTATCGGCCGCGGCATGGGATTTCGTGACTCGAGTCAGGACATCCTGGGCTTTGCGAGCATGATTCCTTCGCGGGCGCGCCAGCGCCTACTCGACCTCGCGGCGACCCAGCTCCCTTCGGGAGGCGCGAATCACCAGTATCAGCCACTCACCAAGCGGGGCAACGCCGAGATCGGCTCGGGCTTTAACGATGATCCCCTCTGGTTGATCTTCGCGGTGAGTGCGTACCTAAAGGAGACGGGAGACCTCGGTCTACTGGACGAACAAGTTCCCTACGACAACGCCAATGGGAGCGAGACCCCACTCTACGAACACCTCGGACGTTGCGTGCGCTACACGCTCGAGAGGTTGGGGCCCCACGGACTTCCCCTGATTGGTCGCGCGGACTGGAACGACTGTCTCAATCTGAACTGTTTCTCGCAGAACTCTGGTGAGTCCTTTCAGACAACGGAGAACAAGGAAGGCGGCGTGGCGGAGTCGGTGTTCATCGCTGGCCAGTTCGTGGTTGCTTCTCGCGAGCTCGTCGAAATCGCACGGGCCTACGCGAAGCTCGATGACGTGGCCAAATACGAGGCGGACGCGCGACGCATGATCGAGGTGATCGAACACCACGGTTGGGACGGCGAGTGGTTCCTGCGCGCCTACGACTACTTCGGGAACGTCGTGGGCTCGCAGTCGAACGACGAAGGAAAGATCTTCGCCGAACCGCAAGGGATGTGCGTCATGGCCGGTGTGGGGTTGAACGACGGCCGCGCCGATCAGGCAATGGCGAGCGTCCGAGACCTCCTCGCGACCGAGCACGGTGTGATGCTCGTCCAGCCTTCATTTACCCGCTACCACCTCGAACTGGGTGAGATCTCGACGTATCCGCCCGGTTACAAGGAGAACGGCAGCATCTTTTGCCACGTCAATCCCTGGATCATGATCGCCGAGACGATGCTCGGCCACGGTGACGCCGCCTTTGAGTACTACAAGCGGACAAATCCCTCGGCGCGCGCTGTGATCAGTGACGTGCACCGGTGCGAGCCGTACGTCTACGCGCAGATGATCGCCGGAAGAGACGCCCCGAGCTTTGGCGAAGCGAAGAACTCGTGGTTGACGGGTTCGGCGTCGTGGCACATCACGGCGATCACCCAGTGGATCCTCGGTATTCGACCTGAATTGGCTGGACTTCGCATCGATCCCGTCTTGCCGAGTTCGTGGCCAGGTTTCAGCGCCGTGCGAAAGTGGCGCGGAGCGACCTACGAGATCACGGTACGACAGGAACCCGGCGTGACGGGCCGCGTTCGTCGGCTCGTCGTTGACGGCAAGTCGGTGGACACCAACGTGGTTCCTGAGGCGCCGACGGGGTCCACGGTGAGGATCGAAGCGGTCCTGGAAGCTTCGTCGTCGGACTGATTACCGGTAGGCCAGTCGGCCGCCCGGCTCAACCCGTGTTACGAAGGCCCGTCGCGATGCCGTTGATGGTGAGTAGCAGCGCGCGCTGCATCAGCTCGTCCACCTCTTGGGCGTTCGCGCGATTCTCGCGGACCTGCTTGAGCAATTGAATCTGAGTGAGCTGGAGGGGCCGCAAGTACTGGTCGCGGGTGCGCAGCGTCCCCGCGAGTAGGGGCTGGGATTCAAGCAACGTCGAGCAGTTCGTCACGGCCAGGATCTCACGAACAGTGAGTTCGTATTCCTCGTTGATGAGATCAAAGAGGTAGTGGAGTTCACGTGGCACAAGACGATGCACGTATTCGTGGGCGATTTTCATGTCAGTCTTGGCGAGCGTCATCTCGACGTTCGAGATGAAGGACGTGAAGAAGGACCATTCCTCGTTCATTCGCGTCAGGGTGTCGGCGAGTCCCGCCTCGCGCGCGGCGCACAACCCGCTACCAACACCGAACCATCCAGGAACGATCTGGCGCGACTGGGTCCAACCGAAAACCCAGGGGATGGCGCGTAACGACTCGATCCCGTCGTCGGCCTTGACACGACGGGCGGGTCTTGAGCCAATGTGCAGATTCGCGAGTTCGTCGACCGGCGTCGAGAGGTTGAAGTAGTTCGGAAGGTTCGGGTCCTTGATCAGACCGCGGTAGGCGGTCAGTGAGGCGTCCGCGACGATATCCATGGCGCTGTCCCATTTAGGCAACTGCTCGGGGGCGATCCAGGGATTTGAGTGAAAGAGGACGCCCTCGAGGACCGCGGCGAGCAGTTCTTCCAGGTTCTCTCGAGCGAGCGAGGGCAGCAGGTACTTGTCCGAGATGACCTCACCTTGTTCGGTGAGCTTGATTGAGCCGTTCAACACGCCGTAGGGCTGGGCGAGGATGGCGTCGTGCGTGGGCCCGCCGCCTCGACCGACGCTTCCGCCGCGGCCGTGAAAGAGTCGAAGATGGACGCCAAAGCGCTGGGCGACGTCTCGTAGCTGGCGCTCGGCGTGGTGGATCGCCCATTGGGAGGCGGCGATGCCGGCGTCTTTGTTCGAGTCCGAGTAGCCGAGCATGACCTCTTGGACGTCGCCGCGCAGCGAAACCAGACGTCGGTAGGGCGCTAAGGCCAAGAGCTGCTCGAGGATCTCCCCGGCACGACGTAGTTCGTCGATTGTCTCAAAGAGCGGCACGAAGCCAATTCGCGCCTGACCGCTCGTCAAATCGACAAGTCCGGCTTCTCGTGCGAGAATAATCGCGGCGAGCAGGTCGTCGGCACCCTTGGTCATAGAGATGATGTAACTCTCACACGCCTGCTCGCCGAAGTGATTGAGCAGGCCTTTTATCGATTCGAACGTCCGGAAGGTCGTGAGATTCTGTCCCTCAAGGGGCTTGGGCAAGAGTCCGAGCGGTCGCGAGGAGGCGAGCTCGTGGGCGAGCACCTCGAATCGTTCGCTGCGCGAAAGGGACTCGTAGGTTTTGTCGATCTCGCCTAGTCGGTCGATGAGTGGCGCCAGCGCGGCGTGGTGGGCCTGGGCGTGTTCGCGCACGTCAAGAGTCGTCAGGGTGAGTCCGAAGGCGGCAACGGTGCGGATGGACTGTTCGAGCGTGCCGTGGGCAATGTGTTCGGCGCCGTTGGCGATCAGCGAGTCATAGAGCAGGCGAAGATCCGCGACCAGTTCGCTCGTCGAGGCGTAGTCCAGTCCTGGTTGATGACGACTGCGGCGCTGCATTCGTCGCAAGGTCGAATCGAGTTTGGCCCGGATGCAGGTGAGTTTGAGTCGGTAGGGCTCTTCGTAATTAAGGCGCCGGTAACGCGGATCCAGGTTGGTGATGCGCTCGAGGTCGAGCTCGAGCGACGCCCGTAGTTCTTCAGAGATGTCACTGTGACGTTGCGAGATTGAGATCTCATCGATCAGTCGTGCGAGCAAGGTCATCAACATCCGAATGGAGTGTTCGAGGGACATATCGACGACCGACGTCGTGACCTCCGGGGTGACGAACGGATTACCGTCGCGGTCGCCGCCGATCCACGAGCCAAAGGTCAAGGGGCGACTGTCGACGGGTAGATCGACGTCCAAGCGCGAGAGGCACTCGACGAGTTGGACCAAGACGTCGGCGACGGGGCGTCGCATGAGTCCGTCGATGAAGTAGAGGGCGTTGCGCGCTTCGTCGAGCACTTCGGGCTTTTCGAGGCGCAGCTCGTCGGTGAGCCAGAGCTCGTCGACCACTTCAGCCGCGCGACGGCGTCGACGCTCGTCACTGGTTCCTTGACGCGCGAGCACGGATTCGTCGAGTAGGTCACTGACCGCTCGAAGTTTGATCAAGACGGATCGGCGCGCCGCCTCGGTCGGATGCGCGGTGAAGACCGGTCGCACGTCGAGTTGGCGCGCGGCAGATTGGACGTCGGCGTGGCTCACCTGACCTTGCGCGAGAGCGCTCTCGATGAGCGCGGTGACTCGCGCGAGGGGCCCGTGGTCAGCGTCACGACTCTGTCGACCGCGGTGTGTCTGTTCGGCGACGTTGGCCAGATGGAAGTACATCGAAAACGCACGTACGAGCTGGCTCGAGGTGGCGAGGTCGAGTCGCTCGAGTAACTGCATCGAGGAATCGAGGTCGTCCTCACTGGCGCGTCGCACCATGTCCAACGTGTCAAGGAACTCATCGGAGATCTGGCGGCGCAGGGTCTGGTCGAGCAGAGAGCCCAGCATGACGAGGTCCGACTCGAGCGACGGTCCCTGCTCGTCGGCGTTCGAGAGGTGAGCGGCGAAGCCGCGCGTCACCGCGACACTCGCTTTGGGCTTCGCGGATCGGTTCGTCATTACTCAACGTTACAAAATGAGCGCAATCCCTCCACGCGCCACGGAGTACGACTACCCGTCGGGCCCTTTGAAGGAGCGTGGCGTCTTCGCTCGCTCGGCCGTTTCTGTGGTTCGTGGCACTGGATTGTTGAGGTGCGCGTGTGCGAATTCGTGACCAAAGCCCTTAATCATTGAGGTTTCACGTGCGGTACGGTCGTTTTATGGCCCGCGTCTCGACTGATTACTTGGTTTCCCCGTTCCTGTTCGAAGGTCTTGCGATACGTAACGACTCGCGAGCTCGGCGCTAGACGACCATGCTCCAGGTACGAATTCACGGCCGAGGTGGCCAGGGGGTGGTCACCGCCGCAGAGATTCTTTCCGTCGCTGCTTTCGCCGAAGGGCGTCACGCACAGGCTTTTCCGAGTTTTGGATCCGAGCGAACCGGCGCGCCGGTCGTCTCGTACTGTCGCATTGACGACGTGCCCATCCGCACGCGCGAGCCGGTGATGGAGCCCGACTCGGTGATCGTCCAAGACGTGACCCTCATCCACCAAGTCGACCTTTTCTCGGGTCTTTCGAACGAAGGCTACGTCCTCATTAATACGTCACGCTCATTCTCCGAGTTGGGATTTGACGACCACTTTCGTGCCTTCGCCCAGGACCGTCTCCTCACCTGCCCCGCGACCGAGATCGCTCTCGAGCACGTCGGACGACCCTTGCCGAACGCGGCGTTGCTCGGCGGCTTTGCCGCCTTCACCGGCGAGATCACTCTGGACGCCATTCGTCAAGCCATCCTTGACCGGTTCGAAGGTGTGGTGGGCGAGCGCAACGCCGCCGCCGCGACGGCCGCTTTCGAGTTCGTGATCAACGCCAAAGAGGAGCTCGCTCATGCTTCGACAAATTGAGGGTTCGCGTGCGGTCGCCGAAACGGTGGCTCTCTGTCGACCCGAGGTCGTGTGCGCCTATCCCATTTCGCCCCAGACCCACATCATCGAGGCCGTCGGCGCGATGGTAAAAGAAGGCACCCTCGCACCGTGCGAGTACATCAACGTCGAATCCGAGTTCGCCGCGATGTCCGTGGCGATTGGCGCCTCGGCGACCGGGGCGCGGTCCTACACGGCGACCGCGAGCCAGGGCCTGCTCTACATGATCGAGGCGGTGTACAACGCCGCTGGTCTGGGTCTTCCCATTGTGATGACGCTCGCGAATCGCGCCATCGGAGCGCCCATCAACATATGGAACGATCACAGCGACGCAATGGCAGTGCGTGACTCGGGCTGGATCCAACTCTTCGCCGAGACCAACCAAGAGGCGGCTGACCTGCACGTGCAGGCCTTTCGACTCGCCGAGGAACTCTCGGTGCCGGTGATGGTCTGCATGGACGGATTCATACTCACTCACGCCGTCGAAGGCGTGGACATTCTCGACCAGGCGACCGTTGACGCCTTTCTTCCCCCCTACGAGCCCCGTCAGGTGTTGGACCCCGCGGACCCGGTTTCCATTGGCGCCATGGTGGGTCCCGAGGCCTTCGAGGAAGTTCGTTATCTCGCTCATCTACGTCAGCTCGACGCCTTAGAGCGCATCCCGGTGATCGCCACCGAGTTCGAGGAGTTAACTGGTCGCGCGAGCGGGGGTCTCGTGCGGGCCTACCGGACCGAGGACGCTGAGATCATCATCGTGGCGCTGGGCTCGGTCCTCGGCACGATCAAAGACGCCGTCGATATTCGACGCGAATTGGGCGAACGCGTCGGCGTGGTGGGCATCACCTCTTTTCGGCCGTTCCCCGGTGACGCGGTACGCGAAGCTCTAAGCGGAGCGTCACAGATAGTCGTGCTCGAAAAGGCGTTCTCAGTAGGTTTTGGCGGCGTGCTCTCGACCGACGTCGCGATGTCGATGCAGGGCGAACAGTACGTGATGCGTAACGTCGTCGCGGGGCTCGGTGGTCGTTCGATCACGCGCCGGGCACTCGAGGCACTTATCGCCGACGCGGTGCGCGGCGACCTACCGGCCCTCACCTTCCTCGACCTCGATCACGACGCGGTCGATCGTGAGCGGGACCGGATGGCGAAGACGCGACGTTCAGGTCCGTCGGCGGAGAATCTGCTGCGTGATCGTGGCGCGCTCAGCTCTTCATACCCGAGGAGCGAGTCGTGACCACCCAACCCGTGCACTTCTATCAAATTGGCAGCTTCGCGGTGGGCAACCGCCTCTTGAGCGACGACGAACGCACCGTCCAGTCGAGCCCCAACCGCGCGAACTCCATTGACTCGGGACACCGAGCCTGCCAGGGCTGTGGTGAGGCCTTAGGAGCTCGCTACGCCCTCGACGCGGCGATGCGATCGAGTGGGGGTCAGATCGTTGCGGTGAACGCGACGGGATGCCTCGAAGTGTTTTCGACGCCGTACCCCGAGACTTCGTGGCGCATCCCCTGGCTGCATTCGCTCTTTGGCAACGCGCCTGCCGTCGCGACGGGCGTCGCGGCCGCGCTTCGCGTCAAGGGTCTACACGATGTCCGTGTCGTCGCCCAAGCGGGCGATGGCGGCACGGTGGACATTGGTTTTGGGTGCTTGTCGGGAATGTTCGAGCGCAACGATGACGTCCTGTTCATCTGTTACGACAATGAGGGTTACATGAACACTGGCGTGCAACGCTCCGCGGCGACGCCGCCCGCGGCACGCACGGCCACCACCGACGTCGTGGGACCCGAGCCGGGTAACGTCTTTGGACAGGGTAAGGACCTGCCGCGCATCGCGATGGCTCGTGACATTCCTTACGTCGCCACCGCCACCGTCGCGGACTTGCACGACCTCGAACAGAAAGTGGAGCGTGCCATGTCGATGCGCGGCGCGCGCTACCTTCACGTGCTGGTGCCCTGCCCACTCGGTTGGGGATCGGCGTCGAGCGAGACGATCCATATTGCGCGTCTCGCCAAGGAAACCGGTCTCTTCCCGGTCTTTGAGGCGCACAACGGTGTCGTCACGGACGTCGCCAAGATCCGCCGTCAGGTGCCGGTCCAGGAGTACCTCTCGATCCAGCGTCGCTACGCCCACCTCTTTGGCAAGAAGCCTCGTCCCGATATCGTCGCGCGGATCCAGACGATCGCCGACCAGAACATCGCGCGCTACGGGCTCGTCGAGCCCGCTTCGAGCGACCAGGAGGTTCACGTCTAATGGAGATTCCCTTCGCCATCACTTTGGATGTGGGATCGAGTCGCGCGAACCACACCGGATCGTGGCGAGTCGAGCGTCCCGTCTACGTCGATCGTCTGCCACCGTGCAACGACGCCTGTCCCGCGGGCGAGAACATCCAGGGATGGCTCTACTACGCCGAGTCCGGGAACTACCGGCGCGCGTGGGAGAAGTTGGTCGAGGAGAATCCCATGCCCGCGATCATGGGCCGGGTTTGTTTTCACCCGTGCGAAACGGCGTGTAACCGGGTTCAGGTCGATGAGGCGGTGGGCATCAACGCCGTCGAGCGCTTTCTCGGGGACCTCGCGATTGAAAAGCGCTGGTCGTTGCCGATCCCCGGTAGCGACACCGGCAAGCGAGTTCTAGTCGTCGGTGCGGGTCCGGCCGGACTGAGCGCCACCTACCACCTGCGTCGTCTCGGGCACCAGGTGAAGTTGGTTGACTCGGCTTCACAACTCGGTGGCATGATGCGCTACGGCATACCGGCCTACCGGCTGCCCCGTTCAGTTCTGGACGCGGAGATTGGTCGCATCGTCGCCCAGGGTGTCGAAGTCGAACTGAATCACGTGGTACACGACGTCGAAGAAGAACGCGTCAAGGGCAACTTCGATGCGGTCTTCCTCGCCGTGGGGGCTCAACTCGGCAAGCGCGTGAACATACCCGCCGGCGACTCGTCGCGAGTAGTCGACGCCGTGACGTTCCTGCACCAGGTCGCCGAGGACGACCCGCCCTTGCTCGGGCGCCGCGTCGTGGTCTACGGCGGCGGTGACACGGCCTTTGACGCGGCGCGCACCGCGCGTCGACTCGGGGCGACCGACGCGGTGATTGTCTACCGGCGTAATCGCGAACGCATGGGTGCGAGCGGCGAAGAACTCGAACAGGCGCTGGGTGAAGGGGTGACGGTGCGCTGGCTCTCGACGGTCAACCGATTCGAGGGCGAAAAGATGGTCCTGGAAAAGATGGCGCTCAACGCCGAAGGCTTCCCCGAGCCGACCGGTGAGTTCGAGGAGCTCGACGCGGACGCCCTGGTGCTCGCGCTCGGCCAGGATACTGACCTCTCGTTGCTCGACCGGGCACCCGGTATCAGGATCACCAACGGCGTCGTCACAGTGGAGCAGTCAATGATGGCAGCGCCGAGTGGCATCTTCGCGGGCGGTGACGCCGTGCCCGCAGAGCGCACCGCGACGGTCGCCGTGGGCCACGGCAAGCGCGCGGCTCACGGGATTGACGATTTTGTGAACGGGGTCGAACGCCCGGTGAAGGTTCGTCATGGGCTGGCGACCGCTGACCGGTTGAACACCTGGTACTACGCAGACGCGCCGCGTCAGAAGCGTCCCGAACTCGAAAAGATTCGTCGACAGTCCACCTTCGATGAAGTGATCGGCGGTCTCAACGAGGACAACGCCCTCTTCGAGGCTCGGCGCTGTCTCTCGTGCGGCAACTGCTTCGAATGCGACAACTGTTTCGGGGTTTGTCCGGACAACGCGGTACGCAAGCTCGGTACGGGGGAGCGCTACGAGTTCGACTATGACTTCTGCAAGGGTTGTGGCATCTGCGTGAAGGAATGTCCGTGCGGGGCCATCGAGATGGTGCCCGAAAAGATCTAGTCCTTCGGCGGGTCTCTCTTTAGCTGGAGGCTCGACGCCAGTACGGTGCGGTCGTTTCGATGCGACTGAGCGGACTCGTCACAGTACCAAAGCGGCCGTCGTCGTTCCTCCACGAAGTAAAGGCGTCGTCGATCTCTTGACGGCTTCGCGCGACGAAATTCCACCACATCAGGACTTCGCTCTTGAAGGGGACACCCCCGAGGAACATCGCGCGAGCGAATGGCGACGCGTCAACGAAGAGTTCGTCGTCCCCGCTAGAAAGGTAACCGAGGTGTCCGGGTTCGAGTAGTTCGTCGCGCACGAGCAACGCGCCTTCGAGGACGATGATCGCGTACTCGTAGTCGCGCCGCAGTGGTAGGACCGTCGGGCCCCGTACGACCAATTCGAGACCAACGAGGTCGGTGTCGTGTCGCGCGGGACTGGTGACGCCCTCGAAGGAACCGACGAGCACCGTCGCGCCAAGGTTCGCCATCTCGAGCCTCGGGAGTTCGCCGTGATGCTCGAAGGCCGGCGCGAGACCTCGCGTCGCGTCGGGTTGAGCGATCCAGAGTTGGATGCCGTGCAGGGACCCTTCGTACTGTCCCGTCGCCTCTTCGGAGTGCGACACTCCCTTGCCCGCGGTCATCAGGTTCAGTTGTCCCGGGGCGATCAGTTGCTCGGTGCCCAGACTGTCGTGGTGTACCGCTTCGCCCGAGACGAGCCACGTGACGGTCTGCAGGCCGGCGTGGGGGTGGGGTCCGATGTCCAGGCCGTGTTTTTTCGTCACGTCCGCGGGTCCCATGTGGTCGGCGAAGCACCAGGCCCCCACCGTGCGGCGCGCTCTACGAGGGAGTGCGCGCCGAACCGGTATCGCCCCGACGAGAGCGGGGCGGCTTGCGCTCACTTCGAATGTACCCACACTTCGAGGTTAGTGATGGACCTCTGGACCCGGTAACGAACCGGAGACGCCTCATCGACTAAAGGTGCCGGGAGGGACTCTCTTGGTCAAGGCGATTCACGAAGTTGATCGCACATCGTCACTTGATCGCGCCGTGCAGGCTGAGTACGAGGGTGAAGAGCCCGAAGAGAATAACGAGGTTGGTCAGCGCGTAGGTGATGACCCTACGCGCACCTCGCATCCGTAACTCTGGAGGCAGGGCTCGTCGTTCGAGCGCGAGCAGAAAGCCGAGGACGATCGGCAAGAGGCACGCGTTCATCACTTCAACGTCGACGGAGAGGTTGACGAGATTGGGCACTACGAGCACCAGAACCGCACCGGAGAGCGTTCCCCCAACGGCCAGCGCGTAGAAGCCGGCGGCTTGGATCGGTGAATCGTTGAGGCTGTGACGCCAACCGAGTACCTCAGAGATTCCCCACGCGCCCGCGAGGGTGACGACGAGCGCCGCGACCACCGAAGCCCCGATCATGCCGAGCCCAAAAAAGATGACGGCATCTCGATGCCCCAGGAATGGCGTCAGAGCATTGGCGATGGCGCCGATGCTGTCGAGAGCACGCCCTTGGTGAGTCACCCCCAGGGTGGCCGCGGAGGCGACCACGACCGCCACCATCACTATCTGAGTGACGACCGCTCCTAGCGCCGTGTCCAAACGGGCCGAGCGAAGCGAGGATCGGATACTCAGACCACGCCGACCCTTGTCGATGACCGCCTCTTGTTGGTAGAAGATCATCCACGGCATGATCACCGCGCCCACGTTCGCCCCGAGCAGGGTCACGAAGGCGTCACTCGCGTGAAAAGGATGAGCAAAATCGTGCAGCATCATGGCGACGTGAGGATGCGCCAGCAGGGCCGCTGGTATGAAGAGAAGTTCCAGCGCGCCCACGGCGATGCCCACGTGTTCGACTCGTCGATACCGACCGAGGAGCACGAGTGACATCAGGGCGGTCGCCGCGAGGCAGGTAGACACCCACCTCGGAACCCCCACCAGTTCTCCCACCCCGGCGACCCCGGCGAACTCGGTGACGAGCGCCCCCACGCACGCGACGAACAAGGTCACCGCTGATAACAAGGCCCAGCGCTTGCCGAAGGTCTCGCGGATGAGGGCTCCGTGGCCTTTTTGTGTGCTGAGTCCGAGCCGGACCGTCATCTCTTGGATCAGGTAGAGGACCGGGATGAGCAACAGTTGGGGAAGTACCAATGCGTAGCGGTATTTCGCGCCAGACTGCGCGGCGGTGATGACACTGCCAGCGTCGGTATCGGCGAGCATTACCATCACGCCTGGTCCCATCAACGCCACAATCGCGGCACCGGTCATGAATCGACGGTGGCGAAGCGTGCGAAGGTCTTGGTCGGGGACGACGTCCAACTCGAGTGGATCTCGGATCTCGTTCTCCTTTCGACTGCGCGTTCAGTGTGGTGGCGATGTCGCGTGGATCGCCGCCGACTCAGTTCTAAAAAGTCAAAAGAGCCCGGGAGGGG
>Ga0302202_10002111_pt1 | contig 23490 bp, 26 predicted proteins | sample II_Bog_N3_3_FD_194579 | JGI IMG/M metagenome (GOLD analysis project Ga0302202, IMG submission 194579) | Peat permafrost microbial communities from Stordalen Mire near Abisko, Sweden - II_Bog_N3_3 | ecosystem: Environmental > Terrestrial > Soil > Wetlands > Peat | place: Sweden: Abisko...
ACGAGGCGGCCGACATCGCCGGGCTCGTTGGCGCCGTGCACGGCAAGCTGGGCGCGATCGGGCCTGTGCCACAGGCCGAACTGGCAGTGGCTCTCCACGGCTAGGGCCATCCTGCATATTCAGGAGTAAGCGATATTCAGGAGTAGGCGGCAGGCCCGCCCGCACCGGGGGTCGGCGGTGCTACTTCTCCCGGGAAAGTACAGCGCGGGCTCGTACTGGCGCACTTTGTCCGACCCGAATGCGACACTGGCAGCATGGATCCCGTCGTCGCCCTCATACTCGGCCTGGTAATCGGGGCGGCGCTTGGCGTCGTCATCGGCCTGCTCATCGGACGCAACCGTCGGGCAAACGGGGTCACCGGCGAGAACCCGGCAGTGCTTGAGGCGCGACATGCGGCGGCGCTCGCCGAGGTTCGCGCGCAGGAGGCGGCCCAGCGCGCCGAACTGGGTGCCGACATCGCAGCGCTGCAGGCCACCGCGGCGGCGCTGCGCGAGCAGGTGTCCGGCCAGCAGGCGCAGTTCAAGGAGCTCGCAGACCGCACGCGCCTCGAACAACTGGAACGCACCGAACGCGAGCGGGCAGAGAGCAAGGTGCTGCAGGCCCTCACTCCGGTGCAGGAGACGCTGCGCACCATGCAGCAGAAGGTCACCGACCTCGAGGCCCAGCGCAGCCAGCAGCATGGCGAACTCAGCCAGCAGCTTCGCAGTGCGAGCGAGTCCGAGGAACGCCTGCGCATCACGACCGACTCGCTCGCCTCAGCGCTGCGCAACAATGCCAGCCGGGGTGTCTGGGGGGAGGCGCAGCTTCGCAACGTCGTCGAATCTGCTGGGCTCATCAACCGGGTGGACTTCAATCTGCAGTCGAGCATTACCTCGGACGCCGGCGCCGGCCGACCCGACATGGTGGTGCGGCTGCCCGGGGGCAAGTTTCTGGCGGTGGATGCGAAGGTGCCGTATAACTCCTACCTCGAGGCGAGCAAGATCCCGCCGACCGCGACGGGCGAAGAAGAGGCGCAGCGCAAGACCCTCCTCGGCCAGCACGCACGCCAGGTCAAGAGCCACATTGACGCCCTGTCTGCGAAAACCTACTGGGCCGGGCTCGAATCCAGCCCTGACTTCACGGTGGCCTTCATCCCGAGCGAGCCATTGCTCGCGGCCGCTCTCGAGCACGACCCGGGGCTGCTCGACTACGCGTTCAGCAAGAACATCGCGCTGGCGTCGCCGGTCAACCTGTGGGCTGTCCTGAAGACTGTCGCGTTCACGTGGCAACAGGATGTGCTCACGGAAGACGCGAAGCGCCTCTTCGACCTCAGCAAGGAACTGTATGGCCGACTCGGTACCCTCGCCGATCACGCGGAGAAGCTGCGCCGGTCGATCGACAGCACCGTGTCGAGCTACAACCAGTTCGCGAGTTCGCTCGAGAATCGCGTACTCGTGACGGCGAGAAAGCTGGATGCGCTCGACGAGTCAAAGGTCATCGGCACTCCCGCGCTGGTCGACCAGCAGCCCCGGCAGCTCACCGCAATCGAGCTCGACCTGCCAGGCGGCGAGGCAGAAACCGCGTAGCGGCAGGCAGCGTGTAGCCGCAGGGTCTACGTAGCCGCAGGAACCCATAGCCGACCCACGCTCGTCGTGCCATGGTGTACCTAACCCATCTGAGGAGACATCGTGGTCGCAATAACGGGATTGTTCAGCGGCATCGCCGTGAAAGACATCGACGCAGCACGCAGCTTCTATCGGGACACGCTCGGCCTTCGTGTGGCCGACAACACTATGAGTGCGCTCGACATCGAGCTTCCCCAGGGCGGGATCATTTTCGTCTATCCCAAGGGCGACCACGAACCCGCGACCTATACGGTGCTCAACCTCGAGGTTGCTGATATCGATGCGGCTGTCGATGAGCTGAGGGCAAAGGGCGTCGTGTTCGAGATCTACGACGGCACCTACCAGGACGATAACGGGATCGCGCGCGGCAAGGCAGCGAACCGCGGGCCCGATATCGCCTGGTTCCTCGACCCTTCGGGCAACATCCTGAGCCTGCTGAGCAACTGATCCTGCGAGGGCCTCATTCCCCTTGCTGAGGGACGTCAATCTGGTCTCTGGACACCCCTCCAGAGACCAGATTGACGCCCCTCACGGAGAGGGACGGGGTCAGCCGAGCCACTTCGACGCGAGGTGGTCGGCTTCGACCCGACGGATAGTGCCCGACTTTGAGCGCAGGATGATGCTCTCGGTGCGGATGATGGGGCCGAGCCGGCGGACCCCCTTGACCAGTCCGCCGTCTGTCACACCGGTCGCGACGAAGTAGGTGTTCTCGCTCTTCACGAGCTCATCCGCGTCGTAGACGTGGTCGAACTTGAGGCCCGCATCCAGTCCACGCTGTTTCTGCTCGTCGTCGGTGGGATGAAGGATGGTCTGGATCAGGCCCCCGAGCGCCTTCATCGCGCACGCCGTGACCACGCCCTCCGGGCTGCCGCCGATGCCGGCGCACATGTCGATGCGGGTGCCGTAGAGCGCCGCGTTGATACTGCCAGCAACATCACCGTCGAGCATCAGGCGCGTGCCGGCCCCGGCCGCGCGAATGTCGTCGATGAGCCCTGCATGGCGTGGCCGGTCAAGCACCGCGACGGTGATGTCGGACACCTGCTTGCCTTTCGCTTTCGCGAGAGCCCGGATGTTCTCCCCGATGGGCTTGCGGATATCGATGACGCCGATCCCCTCCGCGCCCGTGGCGATCTTGCTCATGTAGAAGACGGTGGATGCGTCGAGCATGCTGCCGCGGTCGGCTACCGCGATCATCGAGAGGGCATTCTGGCGGCCAGCGGCGGTCAGCGACGTACCGTCGATCGGGTCGACCGCGATGTCGCAGGCGGGGCCGTTGCCGTTGCCCACATGTTCGCCGTTGAACAGCATCGGGGCGTGGTCCTTCTCGCCCTCGCCGATCACGACCACGCCATCGAAGTTAACGGTACCGAGGAAGGTTCGCATCGCATCCACGGCTGCGCCGTCAGCCGCGAGCTTGTCGCCGCGCCCGATGAACGGAACGGCGCGAATCGCCGCGGCCTCTGTGGCACGCACCAGTTCCATGGCGAGGTTGCGGTCGGGGTGCAGGAAGTGTGTTGCAGTATCGGGGGTCACCGGTGTCCTCGCAGGCAGGTTCGGCGATGGTGGTGGGATCCCGGGCGGAATCAACGCTTCGGGTCAAGAGTAGCGAAAACGGCATCGCTAGACTTGTGCCCGATCCCACGTCAGTGCACCCAAGGAGTTCTCATGCCCGTCGCCACCCCCGACCAGTATGCCGAAATGCTCGACAAGGCCAAGGCGGGCGGGTTCGCCTACCCCGCGGTGAATGTCTCGTCGTCCTCGACGATCAATGCCGTGCTGCAGGGGCTGAGCGAGGCGCAGTCCGACGGGATCATCCAGGTCACGACGGGTGGCGCCGACTACTTCGCCGGCCAGACGGTCAAGAACCGGGCATCCGGTGCACTGGCTTTTGCCGCTTTTGTGACTGAGGTTGCGAAAAACTACCCGGTCACGGTCGCGCTCCACACCGATCACTGCCCGAAGGACGCGCTTGACGGCTTCGTGCTGCCCCTGATCGCGGCATCGGAATCTGAGGTGAAGGCGGGCCGCAACCCGATCTTCCAGTCGCACATGTGGGATGGCTCCGCGGTGCCGCTCGCCGAGAACCTCGAAATCGCGCAGGATCTCATCACGCGCACCAAGGCCATCAACGCGATCCTTGAGATCGAGATCGGCGTCGTCGGCGGCGAAGAGGATGGCGTCAGCCACGAGATCAACGAGCACCTGTATACGACACTGGATGACGCTATCGCCACGGTTGAGGCGCTCGGCCTCGGCGAGAAGGGCCGTTACATGGCCGCCCTCACGTTCGGTAACGTGCACGGGGTTTACAAGCCGGGCAACGTCAAGCTGCGCCCGGAGCTGCTCGGCGAGATCCAGGCCGGGCTGACGAAGAAGTTCAGCACCCGGGTGCACCCGCTGGACCTGGTCTTCCACGGCGGGTCGGGGTCGTCGGATGCCGAGATTGCGGAGGCGGTGGCGAACGGCGTTGTGAAGATGAACATCGACACGGACACGCAGTACGCGTTTACCCGGTCGATCGCCGACACCATGTTCAGGAACTACGACGGTGTGTTGAAGGTCGATGGCGAGGTCGGCAACAAGAAGATCTACGACCCGCGGGCTTGGGGAAAACTGGCAGAGACCGCAATGGCGGCGCGCGTGGCGGAGGCGACGAAGCAGCTGGGCAGCGCGGGCCACTCGGGCAAGTAGCCTCGTGCGGGGCTTATAGCCTCCCGCTGCGCCGGTCCAGGACCCGGCCCGACGGCAGCGGCGCGAGCAGGGCGCGAAGTACTCCGAGCGTCGATTCCACTGCAGCCCCTGGGGCGAGTTGCCCCATGAGTGAATAGAGTTCGTCCTCGACCAGCGCAACCGCTGTCGCTGCGGCGCGGCCGCGTGTGCTGAGTCTGAGGTCGACTGAGCGGCGATCGGATGCGCCCGTGGTGCGCACGACGAGGCCCTGCGCCACCAGGCGGTCGACCAGCCGCGAGGGGCCGGTTCCCGTTTCACACAGCAACAGGTCGCCGAGCCCGGCGAGCGTGAGTGGCTCGTAGTCGGCGAGCACGCGCAGGACCTCGGCCTGGGCGGGTGTCACGCCGAGGGGTTTGAGGCCGGCCGCTAGTGCTCGGTTGCCTTCACGCTGCAGGGCGAGGATGGCGTAGCGCAGTTCCTCGAGGTCTCTCACGGGCGCTCCCTTGCTTAATTACATGTCGTGTCATATATTGACGTATCACTTAATTGTATCCAAGGACATGACATGAAGGCTGCATCCGATCCGATCACGCGAGTCGCGGTCATCAGTACCGGCGCGGTTTCAATCCGACCCGAGCACGTGGGGCCCACAACCAGGAGCCAGACCAACTGGCTGCTGACCTCCCGCACGTGGACCGACCCACTCCCCATCAACGTGTACGTCATCGAGCACGCGAACGGCCTGGTCCTGTTCGACACGGGCCAGGACCGGGCATCCGTCACCGACCCCGGATACTTTCCGCGCGGCCCGCTGCGCCTCGCGTATTCCAGGCTGGCGCGCTTCCAGATCGGCGAGGGCGACACCCTCACCCGCCAGCTCGCTGCGGCCGGGTTCGAGATCGCCGATGTGACCACCGTCATCCTCTCCCACCTGCACCAAGACCACATCGGCGGGCTCGGCGAGCTGAGTTACGCCGACATCCTCGTCGCCCGCGAGGAATGGGACTCCCTCTCACGCCCGCTCCCCGCCATGCGCGGCCTCCTTGCGAGGCACATCACCCTCCCGGGGCTGCGCTGGAAGCCGACCGACGTCAGGCCGCTCACAGACGACTCCCTCGCCCCGTTCACGACCGGTGTCGACCTGTTCGGCGACGGGTCGATGGTGCTTCTCCCAACTCCCGGGCACACACCGGGATCGCTGTCGCTACTCGTCCGACGCCCCGGCTTCGTGCCGCTCCTGCTGGTCGGCGACCTCACCTACGACAACGACCACCTGGAGCGCGGCGACGTTCCCGGCTCCGGCGACAGGGCCGGGATGCGCCGGTCGACGCACCTCGTCAACGAGCTACGGTCCAGGATGCCCGGCCTGGTCGTTCTCGCGGCACACGACCCCGGTGCCGCCGCGCGCCTGCGCGCGTCGCTCGACGCGCCCGGTCGCGGGGCTAGGCGGGCGGAATCCGGAACCGCATGAGCGAGCGGCGGCCGTCATCCCAACTGAGGTCATCGACCGTTGTCTTAAGCGTCAGGTAATACGGCGCGAGCAGGACCAGCCGCCGGCCTTCGGGCAGGTTCACATCGATACTCAACGCCACAGCCGTCGAACCGTCTGGCCGGGCCCGCAACTCGATGAGCAGGGTGCGCCGATCGACCACGGTACTGTCCACGGCGGCGACCAGCAAACCCCGGAGTGCAGCTCTCTGGGATTCGTTCATCCCGTCGGCGAGCCGCGCGGGATCACTCACGATCATCCCGGTCTCATGGGCGACGACGTCGAGCCAGCTGCGGCTGGTGGCGGTCACCAGTTCGGTCCGCAAGCTTCGGGCGAGCTGGGCCGCGAGCGCCCGGTTCTCCGGTGTGATGACTCCGGCTGATGCGACCGACTCGAGAAAGGGCGCGACCCTGGCGCTCATCCTGGCGACGGTCGCCTTCTGCAGCTCCGGGTCCGGCGGACCCGCTGAGGTATAGAACTCCTCGCTCCCCGCGGCCGTGTCGAGCAGGGCGAGCGTTCGGGCGACCACCGCGTAGGAGAACACGACACCGCCCGCGGCACCAATCGCCAACGGGCCGGCTGAGATGATGACGATGACGATGGCCGCGGGAGGCCAGAAATTCGCCTGCGACGAGAACACGATCCAGCCCACGGCGCCGGTAAAGGCGATGAGGGGCACCGCGAAAATGAGTTGCTGCCGCGGGGTGAAGTAGGGCGAGAGGCTGACGAACGTCACGCCCAGCGCGATACCTGGCCACCACTGTGCGACGGGCACCGTTCCGCCAAAGGTGCCGGCCGCCGAGATCACGACACCAGCACCCGCGAACGAAAGGATCGTTGCAGCATCCCGGGACCGGAATCGCGGGCGACTCGGCTGCGCGCTCAATGCGGTGAGCCAGCCTGCGACCAGAAAGAATGGAAGTGCGACGAGTTGCAGGGCCGCATTCGACCACGAATGCCAGTAGATGACCGTGATGGCGGTCCCCTGCAGGACCCCGGCGATCGAAAAGGCGATCGGCATCCGCGGACCGGTGAACCAACTGAGCGGGTCGACATCCTGCGGCGAGCGAGTCCACGCGCTGGTCACGGGGATGCCCCGGTTTTCGCGGCGTCGTGTTCCGGGTCACGCGGGTCCCCAGGGGCCCGGCCGGAAAGCATCGGGAGGGTGAAGAGCACCGAGGTACCCGCCCCCGGTGCCGACCAGACTTTCACCGTGCCGCCCGCGGACTCGACGCGACCATACAGGGATGACCGCAGGCCCAGCCGGTCGGCCGGCACTGCGCCCGGGTCGAACCCGGTGCCGGCATCGTTGACCGTCCAGGTGACGGACTCGTCGGTCGCGCTCACAATGATCTCGGCCGAATCCACGCCCGAATGCGCGAGGACATTCTCCAGCGAGGCCCGCAGTGCGCCGACCGCCGCCGCAACGACCTTCGGGGTCATCCTGGCCACCGTCCCGGTGTCGCCGGTGAGCTCAACGTTCAGGCCTCGCCACTGGAAGTCACTGACGAGCGCCGTCATCTGGTTTCGAAGCGAACCATCGCTCGCTGCGACGAGTTCGTGCGCATCCTGTGGTGGGAGGATGTCCGCCGAACCGAGCGTCGCCACATCCGCGCGCATCCGTTCGATCATGCGCGAGTCCAGCACATCCGGGCCGTTGATCACGAGCGCGAGGTCATTGAGCACAGTGTCATGCAGCAGGGCCACCGCACGCTGCTCCGTGCCCAGCACGGCTTCGATGCGGCGCGTTTCGGTGCGGAGTGTGAGGAAGTCGGGCACGCGTCGGAGCTGGGCGCGTTGCACAATCGAAAGCCCCAGGTAGACGGCGCAGTAGTTGGCGAGTGTGATGGCGGGCCCGTTGCCGAACTCCAGCGAACGACCCAGCTGCAGCTCGGCGATCCCGGTAGTCGCAAGCCCCGCGAGAAACCCGGCGATCCCCCAACCGATAGCGGGAAGCGGCCGCCGACCAGCCGTCCCGACCAGCACGAGGGCCGTCTCGGGCCGGTTGACCAGCACGAGCGCGGTCGGCAACAGGCCGGGGTGATGAGCGAGCACACCGAAGACGAAGAGGTAATTGGCCACGGCTCCCACTGCGACATACAGGGCGAGAGTGGTGCGGCTCGTTCGCGATGCCGCCAGGGCCAGCAGCGCGATCATGGCGACGAGGGCCAGGACCGGCACCGCCACGGTATCGGCGTAGGAGAGGTGTGCAAGGGTCACGATGGTGCCCGGGATGCACGCGACCAGAATGATCGCGGCGACCGCGTGGCCGCTTCGCACCACCGCGAAAACGCTGACGGCTGCCGCAACCTTTCGCGGAAGCACGGGTACTCGTGCGACGCCGTCACTCACGTGTTCAGGAAACCACACGGATGCTGCGTTGCCCGCATTCCCACGCGGCGACGGGAGCTACCGGGAGGCGAGTCCCGCAACGGCGCCGAGGAACACGATGAACGCCAAATAGCCGATGGCCGGCACGAAGAAGGCCAGTTTGTCGTGGCGAATACGCCGGTACGCCCAGAGCGCTGTCAGCACGAGGAAGACTCCGTTCGCCGCCAGCAGCAACCACGCATAGTGGTCCAGGGAGGCGGACACCCGAAGGGTCTCGCCGGCCTGCGAAAAGGCGCTGTTCACGATCGAGCTTGCGTTGAAATAATCCGAATTGATCAGGACGACCACGCCCACGCCCAGCTGGAAAATGGTGGCGAACCGGTCGGCGGCGTTTCCGGGCAGTCTCATCTGTTCGGCGGGCGTGGGAGTGCCGCTCGCGGTCGGTGCGGCGAGGTTGACGCGCGTCTCGGGCCGGGGCGGCGGGTCCTGCGGTACATACTGCTTGCCCATGGCGGCGGCCTGCTGCTCGGGGGTCGCGTATTCGCCGTACTGGGGCCTGGGGCGATCGTCAGTCATTGCGCTGCCAGTCCAGTCGACGCACCCGGCCGCCGAGCCCCCGTTCATCGGGGTTTCCCGACGCGTCGGTGCGGAGCTCACGTGGCAGCGAGAACATGAGGTCTTCCTCGGCGGTGACGACCTGCTCGACGGTGCCGTAGCCCGCATCCGCGAGATCGTCGAGCACCTCCTGCACCAGCACCTCCGGTACGGATGCTCCGGAGGTGACGCCGATGGTCGCGACGCCATCCAGCCATTCCTGGCGGATCTCGCTCGCGTAGTCGACACGGTAGGCGGCTGCAGCGCCGCTCTCCAGCGCGACATCCACCAGCCGAACGGTGTTCGAGCTGTTCGCGGAGCCGACGACGATCACGAGGTCGGCCTGCTCGGCCACCTTCTTAATGGCGACCTGGCGGTTCTGGGTGGCGTAACAGATGTCGTCGCTCGGCGGATCCTGGAGGTTCGGAAACCGCTCCCTCAGTAACCGCACGGTCTCCATGGTCTCGTCGACACTTAACGTCGTCTGGGACAACCAGACCACATGGTCGGGATTCTTCACGGTGACCGTGGCGACGTCCGCGGGGCTGCCCACAAGAATGGTGCGTCCGGGGGCGTGCCCCATGGTGCCCTCGACCTCTTCATGGCCACGGTGCCCGATGAGCAGGATTTCGTAGTCGTCGCGGGCAAAACGAGTGGCCTCGCGATGCACCTTCGTGACGAGTGGGCAGGTCGCATCGATGGCGTCAAGGTCACGCTCGGCGGCCTCGGCGACAACGGCGGGCGAGACGCCGTGAGCGCTGAACACGACATGCGATCCCGGTGGAACTTCACCGATCTCGTCGACGAAAATCGCCCCCCGCCTCTCGAGGGTCGAGACCACGTGCACGTTGTGCACAATCTGTTTGCGCACATAAACGGGTGAGCCGAACTTCTCAAGGGCCTTCTCGACGGCGATGACCGCGCGATCCACTCCCGCACAGTACCCACGGGGGGCAGCAAGTATCACTCGCTTGGACCCGTTGACGGCGTTGTCCCTTAGCCTGTTACGTACCACGGGAATCCGCGGTGCATCGAGGCTGACGGCGCTGCCGTTGGAGATGGTGCTCACAACGCCCGATTCTACGTGGCGGGCAATGGCGGTAGCTGAACAGTGCAGGCAGTACCTGGGCGGTGCGGTCGGCGCAGCGCTGGCGGTACAGTGCGGACGGTACAGTGCTGGTGCAAGAACGGCAGGTGAGGAGACGACCATGACAAGCACACTTGCGGCACAGGCGTTCGAGAACCTCGTGCTCGAATACCGCGACGTCGAAGGCGTCGTGGTGGACATCGACGGGCTGCTCGTGAACGGCACCGTATTCGCGTTCCTCTCGGGCGACGACCTTGTCGTGGACCTGCCCGCGGGCCGGGCATCCGACCTGGTCGAACGCGAGCAGGGCACCCGGTTCCGCATCGACGGAATCAAGTCACGCGACCTGGTGAAGGTCAGCGACCGGGCCCTCTGGTCAGAACTCGCACGCGAGGCTCACGCGTACGTCGGCGAGCCACCGGTGGGCGGACAGTCATAGTGGCGGCAGTGCTGTGACGATCGTGGACGGCCCGCCGACCATCGATGCGCCCTGGCCGATCGCGCTGCTCTCGAGCAAGATCAAGGGCTGGATCGACAAGCTCGGGACGGTGTGGGTCGAGGGTGAGATCACCCAGTGGGGCAATTCCGGAGGCAATGTTTACGGAAAGCTCAAAGACCTGGAGGCCGACGCGACGGTGGCGTTCACGATCTGGGGCTCGGTCAAAGCGAAGATTCCGGACGACCTCGGCCAGGGCGACCGGGTGGTCGCGCTTGTCAAGCCGAACTACTGGGTCAAGGGCGGCACCCTCACCATGCAGGTCTTCGAGATGCGCCACGTGGGCCTGGGCGACCTGCTCGAGCGACTCGAACGACTGCGCCAGGCGCTGAAGGCGGAGGGGCTCTTCGACACCGCGCGAAAGAAGCCACTCCCCTTCCTGCCACAGTGCGTCGGTCTCATCACCGGCCGAGACAGCGACGCCGAGAAAGATGTGCTCCGCAACGCGCAGCTCCGCTGGCCCGCCGTCGAATTCCGGATCGCGTACGCGTCGGTGCAGGGCGACCGGGCAGTCGGCGAGGTGACGGCCGCACTCAGAAAGTTGGATGCAGACCCGGACGTCGACGTGATCATCGTTGCCCGGGGCGGCGGAGACTTCCAGAACCTCCTGGTCTTCAGTGACGAGGGGCTGGTTCGAGCCGCCGCCGCCTGTGAGACACCGATCGTCTCCGCGATCGGACACGAGGCCGACCGGCCCCTGCTCGACGATGTCGCCGACCTGCGGGCATCCACGCCGACGGATGCGGCCAAGCGGGTGGTACCGGATGTCGCGGAACAGCTCGCGCTGGTTCAGCAGAATCGCGCCCGGATCGGCTCCCGCGTGACAAACCTGCTGCGCACCGAAATCGACCGCCTCGAGCAGCTTCGCACCAGGCCCGTGCTGGCCAGTTCGAGCTGGCTGGTGGATTCCAGGGCCGAGGAACTCTCGCGATACGTCGCCCGTAGTGGAGAACTCGTGGCGCTTCTCCTCGATCGCGCCACGGCACGGGTCGGCGAACTGTCCGGTCACCTTCGCGCGCTGTCCCCGCAGCGCACCCTCGACCGGGGCTACGCGATCGCACAGCTGCCGGGCGGCGCTGCACTGCGCTCGGCGAAGGATGCGCCAACAGGCACTCGTCTCCTCCTCACGGTGGCCGACGGCAGGCTGACCACCATCGCGGGCGATCCCGAGCCGACGTCCAGCACCGATCGTTAGGATTGTCGCGTGGCAACCGCATCCGTTCCCGACGTCGGCGAACTCTCCTACGAGCAGGCGCGCGACGAGCTGGTTCGCGTCGTGAACGAGCTTGAGCAGGGCTCAGCCACACTCGAGCAATCGCTCGCGCTCTGGGAGCGCGGCGAGGCCCTGGCGAAGCGTTGCGAGGAGTGGCTGCTCGGTGCAAAAGCACGACTCGACGCAGCCCGATCCGCTGCGAGTACTTCGGGCACTTCAGGAGCGACCGACTAACCGATGACGTCACCCAACCCCGGCGGTGGCCGGATCGTCGCTGAACTGGGCCGTCCGGAGACCCCGGAAGAGACCGCGGCGCGCAAAGCCGAGAACTCACGGGCACACCGTGCCAACCAGACCACCCGCAACCTGGTGCTCGCGCTCATTGCGTCGCTGGGTCTCGTACTCTTCCTCGTCCTGGTCGTCGTTCGGCCATCCACCGACCTGGTGAAGCCCGTCAACTACCGAACCGTCGCGGCCCAGGCGCAGACCACAGTCAGCGAAACGATCGCGGCCCCGCCGTTGCCCAGCGGCTGGTCCTCAAACGACGCCCAACTCAACGCCACGTCCGGCAAGACCGTCACCTGGTACGTGGGTCTCATCACCCCGAAGCAGCAATTCATCGCGATCGAACAGGGCATCGCGACGAGCAACACCTGGTTCGGCTCCCTGCTCGGCAAGGCGCAGGCGACGGGCAGCACCACGATCGACGGAGTGCGCTGGACCATCTACGACCAACGCTCCGTCCAGGGGGTCGGTAACTTCTCGTATTCACTCGCCACGACGATCGGGCAGTCCAACCTGGTTCTGCACGGCAGCGCGGACGACGCAGAATTCCGGGTGCTGGCAGCGGCGATCGCGAAGGAGCTGAAATGAGTCGGAGCACGCAGATATCGCCGGCCGCACCGGGATCGCCGGCCGCACCGACATCAGCGGCGGCAACGGGATCGGCGGCGAGATGGGCAGAATCCAAACGGGCAGTATCCACAAGACCGGCAGCATCGAGGAGACCCGCATGACAGCAAACGGCCGTCCTACCCCGGCACTCGCCTGGCAAGAAATGATCACCGGGAATGAGCGGTTCGTGGCGGGCGAGCCCCTGCATCCGCGCCAGGATGTCGAGCGCCGCGCCGAAGTCGCCGCGGGCCAGGAGCCCATTGCCGCACTTTTCGGGTGCAGCGACTCGCGGCTGTCTGCCGAGATCATCTTCGACAAAGGAATCGGTGACCTGTTCGTCATCCGCAACGCCGGCCAGGTCATCTCCGAAAGTGTCATCGGATCACTCGAGTACGCCGTCGCGGTACTGCACGTGCCACTGCTCGTCGTCCTTGGGCACGACTCGTGCGGCGCCGTGCGGGCGGCGATCGATTCGCAAACCGCCGGGGCCACGCCGCTGCCACCCCATATCGCAGCCCTGATCTCCCGCATCATTCCCGCCGTGCGCCGGGTGGCGGCGGAAGATGGAGCCTTCAACGCCCAGGGCGAGATCGACCCGGCAAAAGTTGACAGTCGGGACGTCGGGCGCGAGCACCTGCGCGACACCATCGCCGAGCTGCTCGAACAATCGGAACTGATCAGCGACGCGATCGCCGCCGGTACGCTGGCTATCGTCGGGGCGAACTACAGCCTGCTGGTGGGGCGCGCCGAGCCCGACATCATCGTCGGAACAATCGGAACCGACTAGAGGACCCTGGGGCCCGTTCCGACCAACACAGCATTTCCACACGCAGGAATTTCCAGAAGCAGGCATTTCCAGAAGCACAGCATCTCCACACGCAGAGCATTACCCACACGACAAGCGACACGAGGAAGCAGACAGTGGCAAGCACGCCTGAGTACCGGATCGAACACGACACGATGGGCGAGGTACGTGTGCCCATCGACGCCCTCTACGGGGCGCAGACCCAGCGCGCGGTGGAGAACTTCCCCATCTCGGGCTCCGGGCTCGAGCAGGCGCAGATCGTTGCGCTCGCCCGCATCAAGAAGTCGGCAGCCGTCGCCAACGCCTCGCTCGGTGTGCTCGACCAGAAGGTCGCCGAAGCGATCGTCGAGGCCGCCGAAACCATCATCGCCGGTCACCATCATGACCAGTTCCCGATCGACGTCTACCAGACCGGCAGCGGCACCTCGAGCAACATGAACATCAACGAGGTGCTGGCCACGCTGGCGACGAAGTACCTCGGTGCTCCCGTGCATCCCAACGACCATGTCAACGCATCCCAATCCTCCAACGATGTCTTCCCAACCTCCGTGCACGTCGCGGTGACCGGTGCCCTGCTCGAGCAGCTGGTTCCGTCGCTCGAGCGCCTGGCAGAGTCGCTCGAGCAGAAGGCCGAGCTCTGGAAGACCGCCGTCAAGTCGGGCCGAACCCACCTGATGGATGCGACCCCCGTGACGCTCGGGCAGGAGTTCGGCGGCTACGCCCGACAGATTCGCCTGGGAATCGAGCGCGTCAAGGCCACAATCCGGCGCGTTGCCGAAGTCCCCCTCGGCGGTACGGCCGTCGGAACCGGCATTAACACGCCGATCGGCTTCCCGCAGAAGGTCATCGAGCTGCTCGCCACCGACTCCGGCCTCCCAATCACCGAAGCACTCGACCACTTCGAGGCCCAGGGTGCGCGCGACGGCCTGGTCGAAGCATCCGGTGCGCTTCGCGTCATCGCTGTTTCGCTCACCAAGATCTGCAACGACCTGCGCTGGATGGGCTCCGGCCCCAACACCGGGCTTGGAGAGATCCACATCCCCGACCTCCAGCCCGGATCATCGATCATGCCCGGAAAAGTCAACCCGGTGATCCCCGAAGCCACCCTCCAGGTGTGCGCCCGGGTCATCGGTAATGACGCCACGATCGCGTGGGCGGGCGCGAGCGGCGCGTTCGAGCTGAACGTCGCAATCCCGGTGATGGCGAATGCCCTGCTCGAGTCGATCCGGCTGCTCGCGAACTCAACCCGGCTCCTCGCCGACACCACCATCGACGGGCTCGAAGCCAACCTCGAACGCGCACGCGCCCAGGCCGAGTCGTCGCCCTCGATCGTGACACCGCTCAACCGCATCATTGGTTACGAGGCCGCAGCCAAAGTTGCCAAGCACGCGGTTGCCGAAGGTGTGACCATTCGCCAGTCAGTGATCGACCTCGGCTTCGTCGAACGTGGCGAGGTCACCGAGGAGCAGCTTGACAAGCTGCTCGACGTGCTTTCCATGACCCACCCCGGCTAAGCGGGAGACAATTCGAGAACCACGATCCCGTGCGACGGCGCCGAGCCACTAACGACCGAGGAGGTCGGAGCGAGACCAACCCGAACAATGGTGTCGCGGACGTGGTAATTGCCCGAAGGAATGCCGAGCTTCGCCAGAGTCGTCGACATGCTCTGCGTCGAGCTGGTGGTGTTGAACAGGGCAACGGCATAGCGCCCGTTCGTCAGCGGCCGCTCCCAAATCTGGATACCCCCGACTGAGCTGACCAGGTGCGCCTCATGGCCCTCGGCATCCTGGTCGATCGCGATGAGTTCGGGGTTGGTGAGAAGGCTCACGGTCCCCACGGGCAGTGCTCCGATGTCGGTTCCCACGAACAACGGCGCCGCGAGCATGCACCACATCGCAAAGTGCGAAGTCTCCTCGGTATCGGTGAGGCCCCCGTCGCCGATCTCCAGCATGTCGGGATCGTTCCACGCCCCCGGCTTCGCGTACTGCGTCACCGGCACCTGGGCGTCGATGTGCTGCATCACCGACGACCAAAGCGGGTGAATGTCGTGGGTCGTCCGCCACAGGTTGGCGATCCCGGGTGCCCACAGCCACGGCTGCTGCACCCCGTACTCGGAGATGGAGAACACGATGTTGCGACCCGTTGCATCCAGGTCCTGCTCCATCTGCTTGAAGGCCGTCATCTCGTCGAGATGATCGTTGATGTCCGCCCGGCACCAGTCGTACTTGAGATAGTCGACGCCCCAACTGGCGAACTCCTCGGCATCCTGTTTCTCGTGGCCGAGGCTGCCGATCCCGTGCACCGGGTACTGGCTGAAATAGTTGCCGCAGGTCTGGCTGCCCGGCACCGCATAGATGCCAAACTTCAGGCCATCCTTGTGCACGTAGTCGGCGACCGCCTTCATCCCGTCAGGAAACCGGGTGGGATCGGGGATCAGCTCGCCCGCCGCATTACGGCCCGCCTGCCAGCAGTCGTCGACCACGACGTACTGGTACCCCGAAGACTTGAGCCCACGGGCAACGATCTCATCCGCAGCCTGTTCGACCACCGCGGCGGTGAGCCCGGTGCATCCGACCGCATTCCAGCTGTTCCAACCCATCGGGGGCGTAAGCGCCATATGTTCGCGCGAAAGTAACGCCTCTGGCGTCTCGGTTGGAGTCGGAGTGGTCGTTGAAACGCTGGTCGGAGTCGACGTCGGCGACTTCAGGGCCGCGACGTGGCTGCTATTCGAGGATGGCCCGAAAGCGACCCACGCGATTCCGGCGATCGCGACCAGCAGGAGCACACAGCCCGCAGCGATGCCCCCGGTCAGGAGCGCGTGCAGTCTCGGATTCCGCCAGCGCGCGTGTCGCCCCTGCGATGCCCCGGTCGGTGCCGAGTGCTGCGGCGCCGGCGGAATCGGTCGAGACATAGGCACCATTATGGGCGACCCGTTTGGGAAACCCTGATCGAACCTGCGGTGTACGCGCTCCGTTAGGCCAGCTCGTTCGACTCCAGCATCTCGGTGACCAGCGCGGCGATCGCCGACCGCTCGGAGCGCGTGAGCGTGATGTGGGCGAACAACGGGTGGTCCTTGAGCGTCTCGATGACGGATGCGACGCCATCGTGGCGGCCAACACGCAGGTTGTCCCGTTGGGCAACATCGTGGGTCAGCACGACGCGCGAATTCTGGCCGATACGCGAAAGCACGGTCAGGAGCACGTTGCGTTCCAGCGACTGAGCCTCATCCACGATCACGAAGGCATCATGCAGGCTGCGGCCGCGGATGTGCGTCAGCGGCAGCACCTCGAGGATGCCTCGTGCCATGACCTCCTCGATGACATTCTGCGAGACAACCGAGCCGAGGGTGTCGAATACGGCCTGGGCCCACGGGTTCATCTTCTCCGTCGCATCCCCTGGCAGGTAACCGAGTTCCTGGCCGCCGACCGCGTAGAGCGGACGGAACACCATGATCTTGCGGTGCTGCTGCTTCTCGAGCACCGCCTCGAGTCCCGCGCAGAGCGCGAGCGCCGACTTTCCCGTCCCAGCGCGGCCGCCGAGCGACACGATCCCGATCTCCGGATCGAGCAGAAGGTCGATCGCGAGCCGCTGCTCAGCGCTGCGGCCGTGCAGCCCGAACATGTCGCGGTCGCCCCGGACGAGTCGCAACTGTCCGCGGCGTGTGACCCGGCCAAGCGCCGAACCGCGGTCCGAGTGCAGCACCAGGCCGGTATTCACCGGCAGGTCCTGCACCAGCCGGGTCGAAAGCTTCTCGTCGTCGTACAGCTGGTTCATCTGCTCGCTCGACAGGGTGATGTCGGCCTGGCCGGTCCAGCCGGAGTCGACCGCGAGTTCGGCGCGGTATTCCTCCGCGGCGAGGCCGATGGATGCTGCCTTGACCCGCAGCGGGAGATCCTTCGACACGACCGTGACATCCAGTCCGTCGCCCGCGAGGTTGAGTGCGACGGCAAGGATGCGCGAATCATTGTCGCCCAGCTGCAGGCCGGACGGGAGCACGCTCATGTTCGAGTGGTTGAGTTCCACCCGCAGCGACCCGCCGGCGTCACCGATCGCGATCGGGAAGTCGAGTCGTTCGTGCTGAACCCGCAGCTCGTCAAGGTTACGCAGCGCCTGGCGGGCGAAGTAGCCGATCTCCGGATCGTTGCGCTTGCCTTCGAGTTCAGCGATGACAACCACGGGCAGAACGACGGCATGTTCGGCAAAACGAAAAATCGCCTTGGGATCCGAAAGAAGGACGGACGTATCGAGAACGTACGTTCGTTCCGCTTGCCTTCCCTTCGCATCTGTTGAAGCCTTGGGGCTTTTCTTCTGCTGGGGGTTAGCGAGCTGGGGCACGTGTACTCCGTCCCCGGGAGCGAATCCGCACCCGGATGTGCTTACGCGAAATGGCCACATGCACTCAAGACGAACTTATGTGGCCGTCTCGACCGGGCGACTTGTCCGGTGTCTCGACGCTAAGCGACGGGTTCGAATGCGGCGGTTCCGACACGCCCGGGACTAGTTTCGCTCACGTTAACACTTCGTGTCGCCGGCACCTCAGAGGTTGATTGCCGACGCGAAGCTGACGAAGCTCGCCCTCAGCATGTCAAATGTCTCCTCGTCGGTCGAGACATGCGGAGCAAGCCGCACGCGCCCGTCGCGCATCGTCGTCGTCACGCCGTGATTGAAGAGGGACGCGGTGAGCACCGTCAACTGGTCCGGGAGCGGCTCAAGCACCACGATTCCGGCGCGCTCCGCCGTTTCTCGGGGTGAGACCACCGGAATCGCGAACTCATCGGCGAGCTCGATGATCCGACTGACCCGCTCACCGATCGCCGTGTTGATGGCCGGCACGCCGACCGACGCGATCTCCTCGAGCGCAGCCGCAAAACGTGCCTGCGCAATGTAGTCGGGGTGGCTGACCTGGAACGCGCGCACGCCCGCGGTGGGGGGCCGCACCTCGTCCACGGGCAATTCGTCAGTGTCGGTCGCGCTGAAGCCCGAGAAAACAGGAACAAGGGTCTCCGCTGCACGCTCACTGAGAGCAAGCAGGCCCGTGCCCCACCCGGCGCGCACCCACTTCTGGCCACCCGCCACAACGATGTCCGCCACCTCGTATGGTGCATCGACGACACCGAAACCCTGGATCGCATCCACGATCAGCAGCCGCTCGCCGATAACCTGCCTGATACCCTCCAGGTCGGCAAGGTAGCCGGTGCGAAAATCGACAAGACTCACGGCGACCGCCGCGACCGACTTGGTCAACTGCCGTTTGAGGTTACCGGGCGTCACCCGGCCGTGGTCGGTCTCCAGCCAGATCGGGGTGATGGTGCCAAGCGCTTCGGATGCCCGCACAGCGGCATAGGTGATCGCGGGAAAGTCCGCCGGCGACACCGCAACGCCGCCACTGATCCCGAACATGGCGTGCATGAGACCGATCGAGGTGTTCGGCTCGAATGCCACACGTGATTCGGGAATTCCCGAAACGGCCGCGATCGCCGACCTGGCGCGAGCATCCTGGTCGAGCAGCCCGTCAATGGTGCCGAAGCGAGCCCGGCCGAGTAGCTCGGTGTGGGCGTACTCCTCGTCTTTCACCGCGCGGCCGGGCGGACCCACGTAGGCGAAGTTCAGGTAACCGGGTTCCTCTCCGAACGACGCAGCGTAGTCGTCGATCGACGTCACGATCCGAACCTCCTCTGCCGGCGGGAGAAGTCACGAAGCGCACGCAGGAAGTCGACCTCCCGCAGGTCAGGCCCAAGGGCTTCCACGAAATAGAACTCGCTGTGCGCGCTCTGCCAGAGCATGAAATCGCTGAGCCGCTGCTCCCCCGAGGTTCGGATGACCAGGTCAGGATCGGGCTGTCCCCCCGTGTAGAGGTGCTCGCCAATGAGTTCGGGAGTGAGGATCTCCGCGAGCGCGTCGAGCTCGCCACCCTCCGACTGGTGCTGCTTCACAATGCTGCGCATCGCATCCGCAATCTCCCGACGGCCCCCGTACCCGACGGCGAGATTGATGTGCAGGCCAGTGTGGTCCGTGGTCTCCTCCTGGGCAGCCTTCAGCGCTGCGATGAGGGCGGGCGGAAGACCGTCATCCGACCCCACATGCTGCACACGCCAATCACGGAAATGCGACAGGTCTTTCGCGAGCTCGGCGATGATCTCGAACAGCGTCTCGAGTTCCTCGGGGGTGCGGCTCGAGAGATTGTCGGTCGAAAGCAGGTACAGGGTTGCGACCTCAATGCCCAGGTCATCACACCACTGAAGGAACTCGTGGTATTTCGCGGCACCCGCACGATGGCCGTGTGCGGCGGTCTCCAGCTCGCGCAGCCTCGCCCAGCGACGGTTGCCGTCGATGATCATGGCCACATGCTTCGGCAGGGTCTGCCTGGCGAGGTGCCTGCGAATACGGCCCTGGTAGAGGCGGTAAAGAACACCGCCGCCGATCGGCACTTCTCGCTGGCTCACACTGGCTACGCTAGCCCAAAGCGGTTACCCAGCCTGAGGATTTCCCCTCGGTGTAGGGTTTGCAAATGACGCCAGGGGGACCGCGGATCGAGACGGCGGACGATGGCGGGGAGCCGGTTCCGCACGTTCCACTGCTCGAGGATGCACTCGACGCGAGTCGTGCTGAACCGAGTAGGTCGGCAGGCGCCTCGGCTCACGGGTTGAGGAGTGCCACGACTCAGGCAGTGGCGCCGGGCACCAGCGCACCCGTTGACATGCAGGAGCCGCCCGCCGAGGTGAAGCCGACCTGGCGCGGCTGGATCCACGCCGGAACATTCCCGCTCGCGATCGTGCTGGGTGTCATCCTCATCGTTCTCGCCGACGGCGTCGCCGCGAAAGTGTCATCCGCGATCTTTGTCCTGACGGCACTGCTGCTGTTCGGTAACTCGGCGCTGTACCACCGGCTGAACTGGAAGCCGAGAACCCGCGTGCTCCTCAAGCGCATCGACCACGCCAACATTTTCCTGCTCATCGCGGGGTCGTACACGCCGCTCACCGTGCTCTGCCTTACGCAGCCTCACCAGACGATCCTGCTGGCGATCATCTGGGGCGGAGCGGGACTCGGCGTGCTCTTCCGTGTCTTCTTCATCCGCGCGCCACGCTGGCTCTATGTGCCGCTGTATGTCCTGCTCGGATGGGCTGCGCTCATCTTCATCGTCGACTTCTTCGATGCGAACGCGATAACCATGACGCTCATCCTCGTCGGCGGACTTTTCTACACCGCGGGCGCGGTCGTCTATGGACTGAAGAGGCCCAACCCTTTCCCCGGGAAGTTCGGTTTTCACGAGATCTTCCACACGTTCACCCTGCTGGCGTTCCTGAGCCACTGGGTGGGCATCCTGCTCATCGCCACGCACCCGCCGGTCTAGCCTCGCGGTCAGCTCCGCTGGCAACTGGGTGGGACAAGTGGATGGGCAAGTCGATGGCCAAGTGGGTGGGCAAGTCGATGGCCAAGTGGGTGAGCAACCCTGCGGGAAGCCCGCGCACGACCCTGACCGGGTTGGCGGGAGAAACAGCCAAGTCCTGACCGGGTTGGCGGGAGAAACAGCCAAGTCCCGACCGGGTTGGCGGGAGAAACAGCCAAGTCCCGACCGAGTTGGCGGGAGAAACTGTGTCGCGGCGGGAGTCGTTACTCCCGCCGGGTAGCTGCTTCTCCGTCCATAGCGTGCAGGATCTCCCGCCGTAAGGATGGACGGGGATAGGCGAGGCGCTAGGGCTGCTGCCGCGTTGGCTTCGGCCGCCCGCGATTTGCCTTACGCGCCGCCGCCGCCGCGGCGGCGTCTGCGGCAGCCTGCTCCTCCTCGAGCTTGATGCGCACCTCCTCGCGGTAGCGCGAACGGCGGATGCGACGGGTCATATCGAGAAGTAGCAGGATGGTCACGATCCCCACCGCGAGGATCGCGATGAATCCCCAGACCCCAGGGGTGATCAGGTTCGGGTCGCCCGTGTAGTCGGGGAACGGTGTCGGTGACGGCGTCGAGGGCGACAGGGACGGAACGTGCGACAGGAACGGAACCGGCGACAGGAACGGAACGTGCGACAGGAACGGAACCGGCGACAGGAACGGAACGTGCGACAGGAACGGAACGTGCGACAGGAACGGAACCGGCGACAGGAACGGAACGTTCGACAGGAACGGAACCTGCAGCAGCCGCTCTGGCGACACAGGAACTGACAGGGACAGGACAGCGGGAAGGCTCATGCCGACTCCTCGGGTTTCGTGATCGGCGGGGCACTAGTCATGGGAAACACCGTCATCCAGCACGCCCGCGAACAGGTCGGTTTCGGGAAGCTCGGTCTCCACGACCGAATCGGCGAGCTGGAAATCCTCGGTCGGCCAGATCTCGCGCTGCAACTCGTTCGGCCACCGGAAGAACGTGCTGTCAGGTGAAACCTGGCTCGCGTGCGAAAGAAGCGCGCGGTCGCGCACCTCAAGAAAATCGCCGACAGGAACGTGCGTCGTGGTGACATCCGGCTGGTCGAACCGGCCCCTCAGCTCATCCATCTGCTTGACGATTTCGCCATCGGGGTCCCGCTCACGCACGACCTCATAGATGGCCTGGATGCGGGGGGCATTGAAAATGTGGTCGTAGTAGGTTTTCTGCACTCGCCAGGCAGGGCCGGCATCCGGATACCGGGCCGGGTCGGCCGCCGCGTCCCGCGCGTAAACCGAGATCTCGTGGGTGCGCACATGGTCGGGATGCGGATAGCCACCGTTCTCGTCATAGGTCACCAGAACCTGCGGGCGAAACGAGCGGATGACACGCACGAGAGGCTCAGCAGAGATGTCGAGAGGGATCGACGCGAACGAGTTAACCGGCTCGGGCTCACCGTCTTCGGGCCAGCCGGAGTCGACATACCCGAGCCACCGGTGCTCGATCCCGAGCACGGCAGCCGCGTTGCGCATCTCAATGCGTCGTAGACCGGTCAGGTCTCGACCCGCCATGGCACGGGCCGCCGCATCCAGCGATGCGTTGAGAACCCTTCCCGCTTCGCCGCCCGTGCAGGACACCACCATGACCTCCGCGCCCCGGCTGCGGTAGTAGGCGAGAGTTCCGGCGCCCTTGCTCGACTCGTCGTCGGGATGCGCGTGCACCGACAGCAGTCGCAGTGTCACCAAACTCCTAGGGAATAGCCAATAGCCTGTAAGCGGACGTAGGTACGGACCCTTGGCCGCACTCGTCCAAGACTAATCGCAGGAGTTGAACGTGTCGGCAAGCGACCTGAACGAGCGCTATGGGCGCACTGTGAATCGGCGTCGCCGCAATCTCATCTTCGCCATCGGATTCGGTGCCGCGATCGTGATCGTTTTCGCCGCCTGGGCTGTCTGGGGCGGCCTTTTCGTACCGGGAGCATCCATCGACACCGAGGACGTCGGCAACAGCAGGGTCAGCGCAAACCAGATCCTGGTGCGCTGGGAAATCTCGGAAAATCCGGGTACGCATGCGGAATGTGCTGTCCAGGCGCTCGACCAGAACTTCGGGATCGTGGGGTGGAAGATCGTCACGGTACCTCCCTCGCAGCAGAGCTCGCGAACACTCTCCACGATTGTGCGGACTGCACAACCCGCGGTCTCCGGGTTGATCTACCTGTGCTGGCCGACTTAAGCTGGCATATTCGCGGCTGCACTGCGTGAAGCAGTCCGCACCATCCTTGAGGACCGGCCAGCTCTGGCCGGTCTCATTCTTTGAGATTCCCGAACTCTGAGATCTACGTATTGGAGAGACATGTCAGACACCAGCGTTACCTGGCTTACCCAGGATGCGTTCAACCGGCTGACCGCTGAGCTCGAGCAGTTGAGCGTCGAGGGTCGAAACGAGATCGCGAAGAAGATCGAGGCGGCCCGCGAAGAGGGTGACCTGAAAGAGAACGGCGGCTACCACGCGGCCAAAGAGGAGCAGGGCAAGATCGAGGCGCGCATCCGCGTGCTCACCCAGCTGCTCCGCACCGCCACGGTTGGTGATGCCCCCGAGAGCCACGGCGTCGTCGAGCCGGGAACCGTCGTGACCGCCAACATTCAGGGCGAGAAGTCCACGTTCCTGGTGGGCAATCGTGAGATGGCCGCGGGCAGTGACCTCGATGTCTACAGTGAGGCGAGCCCCCTCGGCACCGCCATCATTGGCCTGAAGATCGGCGAGTCCAAGACGTATACAGCGCCCAACGGCAAGTCCATCGCCGTCGAAATCCTCGGGGTCGAGACCTTCCAGCCGTAGCCGTTGACCTAGTTGGCCCCTGCGGCGGGAGATACCGCACGCCGCGGGCGGAGATACCGGCACGCGGCGGGAGTAGTAACTCTCTCCGCGAGACAGTTTCTCCCGCCGCACA
>Ga0302202_10002114_pt1 | contig 23478 bp, 31 predicted proteins | sample II_Bog_N3_3_FD_194579 | JGI IMG/M metagenome (GOLD analysis project Ga0302202, IMG submission 194579) | Peat permafrost microbial communities from Stordalen Mire near Abisko, Sweden - II_Bog_N3_3 | ecosystem: Environmental > Terrestrial > Soil > Wetlands > Peat | place: Sweden: Abisko...
AAACTGAATGATGGTGGGCCACAAAACCCGCTGACGGTCATCCTTGGGGAACCAGATTTCAAAGGCCGTGACAATCTGCGAATTGACCATGAGGGTACGGCCATCTTTCAAGATCGCAAGGCGCATCGTGGAGGCCGCAAGGCGGGCAAGCTGCTCCTTTACCATCCGCATATTCCGCCCGTGGGGGTCGAGCTGTAGGACGCGGCTCACAAAGCGGGTTAGGCTGTCCTCCATCTCCACGGCGGCGCGGCCAGTCACTAAGGCCCGCTGGTTCATGTGCATCAGGATTGTGCGGGCCTTCGCTCCAAACGGGAGATTTAGAAGCACGTCCTCCCCTGTGTTGGGGTCTACGACCTCGCCCGCTATTACCTTCAAAACAAGGTTGCCGTTTGTCCGTCGCCACTCTCTCACGTCGTCGCCTGGATCGCGGTATGGCAGGGACGTTTGGCAGAAAACCGTGTGCATATAGAGCGGGTTTTCCGGCTCTTGCTGGTCGGCGGCGGTGTCAATTAGGCGGCGCTGTAAGGCTGTTGGGCCTTTGATCTGCTTGAGCAGCTTCGGCTTGATGAGGCTCCCCACGGGGGCCAGCTCACCGCTCCTGCTGCTGCTGCGCCCTGGCTTCTTCAAGGGCCGTATGCAGTTCGGGCAAAGCTTGATTTTCTTCGCCTCGGCGGCGGCTACGGTGAACGAATGGCCGCAGCTTGAAAACGGGCAGGACAGCGTTATAAGCGCGGCGCTGTCCTGCTGCTTCGCCTGGGCGGCTTTGGTGGGCCTTTCGGTTTTAGTGGAAAGAGGCGCGGCATGGCTTAAAACTCCGGCTTATGGTGAATTGGTTAGATGGTAAACCATTAAGCCTGTTTACCCTTCGATGATTGGCACGTTATGTTTTGCGAAAAGGTCGTTTAGCGCCTCGCGGACAAGCTCTTGCGTTGTGCGCTCCGGGTGCGCGGCCTGAATGAGCCGCAAGCTGGACGAATAGGTGCGCGGGAACCATCCCCCTATGAGGGTCTTCCCTGCCCTGTCCGGTCGCGCCTGTGCGGTCGGCACGGCCTCAATTTTCAGCGGCTCCGGCGCGGCGGCGCTCCTAAGCCCTTGTTGCAGGTTTTTCAGTGTTGCGGTTCCCATGGGTCATGATCTCCTTTGCGAAGTTGTAGAGGGCTTCCAGTTCTGCGGCGGCTTTGCCGTCTGGCTCGATCTCCGGCGCGGCTTTCCCCTCGGCTGTGGCTTCTCCATAGCTGGCACGTTGGGAAAGGTGAACCGGGCAAGGCTCAATTCCGCAAAACTCAAGGGTTACGCCTTTGAATTGGTCGGCCTGCCGGTTCCCCGCCGGGTGCAAGTTGTTGTATAGAACAAAGGCGGGGGGATCGCCCGCTATGCGCAAAATATCTCGCACAGAGGGCAAGGTTTCCATGTCGAACGTGTGGGGCCGCGTCATGACTAAAACGAGGTCGGCGCGGCGGGCGGCTTCCGTTGCAATGTTCCCGTTTTTGCCGGGCGTGTCGAGAATGACAAGGCTTGCGCCGCTCTCGCGGGCGGCGTTTAGAGTCTGCGTCAATCGTCCAACCTGGGCCGATACCACGGCGGGGTTTTCTTCCGCGCGGCGGTCTTTCCAGTTGGCGGCGTTGGCCTGTGGGTCAAGGTCAATGACGGCAACGGCTTCCCCAGCGCGGGCGGCGGTAACGGCAAGCCCTATCGCGCTTGTCGTCTTTCCGGTTCCCCCCTTCTCGCTAATGATGGCTATGGTTTTCATTCATTCCCCTCGGATGGTTTACAGGTCAAAAGGATTGACGGTTTACCATTAGACCGCTAAACCAGATTACCGTACTACCTTAACGGGGAAGTCTGGCATTGTCAAGGCTCTAAAAAGGGTCGTTCTGCTGGCGCTCAAAAGGGCGGTCACGTACTGCCACGCCGCGCCTTATGCCCCTTCCTCTGGCCGTTACGGCGTAACGGTGTACCGTATCACCGTTCCCCCATAGTATTGAGGGTTGGGTTTGGGGCTAAAAATAAATTATGAAAATTATGGAAATTTTGTTATATTTAGAGAATGGCAAAGCCAGTCAAAGCTGTGCGGGCAGCAGTCACCTGGGAAGGTGATTCGCGGGAAATACTCCGCGAGTGGCCCAAGGACATCCGCATCGATTTTGGTACAGCCTTGAATGCTCTGCAAGAGGGACAGAAGGCGCGTATCCCTATTCGCCCCATGCCATCCATCGCCCCAAGCGTTTTTGAATTGAAGGACGCTGACGAAGGCAAGTGGTATCGGCTGGTTTATTTGGCTCGCATCAAGGATGTCATCTACGTTCTGCACTGTTTTAGTAAGGACACGACCAAAACAGAAAGACGGGACTTGGCACTAGCCGAACAACGATGGAAACAAGTTCAACAACGGCTCATGGAGGAGCAAAAAAATGAAAAGCAAGCACAGCGAGGAAAGAGTGCCCCACGTGACACGGGGAAGCGTACTCGATGACCTTGGTTTCAGCCCCTCTGAAGCGCTGGAACTCAAGGTTAAAGCTGAGATATATGGCGAACTGCTCGACTATATCGACGAGCGGGGATATAGCCAACAGGAACTCAGCGATCTTCTGGGCATACTCCAGCCCGAAGTGAGCAACCTCTTAACCGGCAAGGTTTCAAAGTTCAGCCTCAGCAAGTTGATCAAACTTGCTGGCAAACTGAACCTGGGGGCCAAGGTGAAACTCACGCGGCCAGCATCACGACCGCGCATCACCACCATTGCCCCTATCGCAATCGAGCCTAAAAAGCGACAGATGCGTGCTGCTCTAGCTTAACTTGATGGTAAGCGTCCGCTTTTCCCCACTGGACTGAACGCGTTGGTAGGCAGAACGATGAGTTCATGGACCATACAGAGGGAACAAGGACCGAGCGCGGTATTCGTGTTCGATGGAAGTTGGCAGAGAAGCGGCGGATCGTGGAGTTGACGTTCTTGCCAGAGGCAAGTGTGGCGCGGGTTGCGCAGGCCGAGGGCGTGAACACGAATCAACTATTCCGTTGGCGGCGGGAGTATCAGGCAGGGCAATTGGAGTTCTCTGATGCTGGCTCCACGGCATTACTTCCTGTGGTGGTGGCGGATGAGCACGAGAGCCTTAAGGCTGATGCATACTCTGGTTTCCATACAGACGCCGCAGCAGAGCCGATGCCCCAGCCAGTTTCAACCGGTTCCATCCATATTGATTTGCATGGGTGTGCTGCGATCACGGTTGAGCATGGAGCAGATGGCGACCTCTTGCGAACCATTCTGGAGACACTGCGCCGATGATCGAACTCCCCGCAGGAACACGGATTTGGATTGCCGCTGGAGTCACCGACATGCGGCGCGGGTTTCAAGGGCTGAGTGCGCAAGTACAGACAGCACTAAAGCAACAACCATTCTCAGGCCACGTATTCGTCTTTCGCGGACGGCGCGGCGATACCATCAAGATTCTCTGGTTTGATGGTGATGGTCTTTGCATCTTTGCCAAACGTCTTGAGCAGGGTCGATTCGTGTGGCCGCAGGCTACTGAAGGAACCGTCTTGCTGACTCGGGCACAGCTGTCGATGCTCTTGGAAGGGATCGATTGGCGCAGGCCAGAGAGAACCTGGACGCCGCAAGTTGCGGTGTGATTGATTTACTCGATTCCCCTTTATCCATGGGCCATTTGTGGATATTTCCATAGTCATTTTGTGGCATACTGCGGTCATGGCAGTCAGCGTACTTCCTGATCTTGATCAACTCGATGCCGCAGCCTTGAAGGCGCTGCTCATGGAGCGGCATCAGCAACACGCCGAGGTAATCTCTTCGCAGTCGCAGCAGATTGAGCATTTCAAGCTGGTCATTGAGAAGCTGCGTCGCATGGTCTTCGGATCGAAGAGCGAAAAGGTCAAGGTGCAGATCGAGCAGTTCGAACTGCAACTGGAAGAAGCTGAGACAGAGCAGGCCACAGCAGAAGAAAAAACAGAAGCTCTTGCCACTGAGAACAACTCTCGATCGAAGGCGAGATCATCGCGCAAGCCTCTGCCAGCGCATCTTCCGCGTGAAGTTGTGCAGCACAAGCCGGAAAAGGATTGCTGTCCGGACTGTGATGGAACACTGCGGCTCTTCGGTGAAGATGTTTCCGAGATGCTGGAGTATGTTCCTGCCAACTTCAAGGTCATTCGCCATGTGCGTCCCAAGTTCGCTTGCAGCAAGTGCAACCAGGTTGTGCAGGCTCCGGCACCTTCGCGCACCATCGCACGCGGACTTGCTGGTCCGGGACTGATTGCGCATGTGCTGGTTTCTAAATATGCCGATCACTGCCCACTGTATAGGCAGTCCGATATTTACTCGCGGGAAGGCATCGATTTGGAACGCTCCACGTTGGCCGACTGGGTTGGATCTGCCAGTGAGTTGCTTGCGCCGTTGGTTGATGCATTGCGCAAGCATGTTCTCTCGGCAAGCAAAATCCATGCAGACGATACTCCGGTTCCGGTGCTTGCGCCTGGCAACGGCAAGACCAAGACTGGTCGGCTATGGACTTATGTGCGCGATGAACGCACAGCGGGTATGACGACTGCACCTGCCGTGTGGTTCGCCTACTCGCAGGATCGTAAAGGCGAACACCCACGCCAGCATCTGAAGGATTTCAAGGGCGCTTTACAGGCGGATGCATACGCAGGATTTCATCACCTCTACGACAGCGGCAACATCTACGAGGTTGCCTGTTGGGCCCATGCACGGCGCAAGTTTCATGATATTCATGTGGTTCATGCATCGCCGATTACAACCGAAGCGATTGCACGCATCGGTGCTCTCTATCGGATCGAAGAAGAAGTGCGCGGCCAGTCTGCCGATATACGATGTGCAGTTCGTCAGGCAAGAGCCAAGCCGCTGCTCGATGATTTGCGAAGTTGGTTGGAAAAGTCACTGCGATCCCTCTCCGCGAAAAGCGAGACTGCAGGTGCGATTCGCTATGCACTGGCGCACTGGTGTGCGCTCACGCGGTATGTAGAGGATGGATCGTTGGAGATTGACAACAGCGCTGCCGAACGGGCACTGCGGGCGATCTCGATTGGCCGCAAGAATTACCTCTTTGCCGGATCTGATGCCGGCGGAAAACGTGCTGCTGCCATTTATTCGTTGGTGGGATCTGCCAAACTTAACGGTATCGATCCGGAGCGCTATCTGCGCGAGGTGCTAACCCGCATCGCCGATCACCCCATCAATCGCATTGCAGAACTGCTGCCGTGGAACCTGACCAAGGAAGACGACAGCAGCACCGCTCCTTTCGCTTAATCCCTACACGAAGTGTCCACTTAAAAATAAGTGGACACCTATTTCGCGATCTCACTACTTCAAGCACAATTTCCCGGCCACTGGTCAACAGGGGAAGAGCGTACGCTTACACTTGATGTCGGGATCGTGGGCCAATAGCTGGCCCCTGACGCTGCTGGCGTACCATTCGCGGCCCCTGGCGGGCCGGATATTGAGCCGGTTGAGGTCGCGGGCGATAGCCCGCAATGTCTTCCCCTGGCTCCGCCACTCGACCATGAGCGTCAATACCTCCGGCTCTGGCCGGTGGGCATGATGCGCGGCCAGAGCCAACGTCCGCGCCGCCTCAATGCGCGGATTGCCTAGCCTGGTCCCTCGGCGCTTGGCCTCGGCCAGCGCCGCTTTCGTTCGCTGGGAGATCATCTCGCGCTCGTGCTCGGCGACGGCGGCCAGAATGTGAATGGTCAGCCGGTTGGCCTGGGGCATATCGCAGGCGATGAAGTCCGCGCCGCTCTCCATCAGATTTGCGATTGTCGCGCTGCACTTAAATCGCGGATTTCGCGCCTATATTTTTCAATAATTATCCGCGATTTAACTGCATTTTAATTGCGCTTTAATCGCGGACTGGTGTACGTAAATCGAGGACAAAGTTACGCCTGAAGTTTGTCCGCGATTTATATGCAAAAGTGGCAACAATGGGAGTCCGCCTCCGAGGCGGATTGGGGGCTCGCCGTCGAACGGGAGGCGGTGATCCGACCCCTTGCGGCGCAGAAGCGGCTCTGCACGGATGACGTGGAGGAAGCTGCGCGTCATCTCGGCGTCGTGCGCAGTGTTCTCTACAAGTTGGTGCGCCGCTACCGGCAGCGACCCCAGACGTCATCACTTCTTCCTTTCAAAAGGGGAAGAGATACCCACACCACTGTTTTGGAGAAAAAATCATTCGACGCGACTTATGTTTCTGCTGTCATCTCCGGATACCTCGTGAATGCCCAGCCCTCTATTGTCCGCGCGCAGTTAGGTACAGCATATCGCTTAGCCGCCAAGGAGGCGTGACCACTTCCCTTCCCTGCCTGCCCATCCTCATATGCTGCGCCACGCTTGCGGCTTCGCCCTGGCCGACCAGGGCGCGGACACGCCTACTTGGAGGACTGTCTCAGCGTGGCCCAACGCCGCTTGGCGGCCTCGGCGATCCGGGCGCGGCCTTCCGGCGACAGGTTCCGTTTCTTCTTTGTTTTCGCGGCTTTCGTTACGGCTGTCGGTAAAGCGTTTTCAGCCTTGCGAGGCCGGCCGACTTTCCGTGGAGCGGCGCTCCCTGTTGAGTCACCCTTCAACAGTTGGCGAGCTTCTTTCAGAGCCGCAATTTCTGTGTCGAGTAATGCAATAACGTCTTTGATTGCCATAGACCGTATTATATCCAGCACACCGACGAGCGCCTTCCATCATTCACAGCCCCAGGTTGTCATTGACGGCGACGGCGATCTCCTGCTCGGAACCGAGGTAGCGTTCGGTGGTTTGGATCGAGGCGTGGCCGAGCAAGAACTTTATCTGCTCCAGGTCGCCGCCGTTCTTGCGGCAGAGTTTCGCGCAGGTGCGGCGCAGATCGTGAGCGCCAAAATGTTCTATTCCGATGGCTCTCGCGGAGGTTTCGACCACGCTCCACACTGCCCAGTCACTCAATTCCTCTCCCACGACACGCCCACCTTTGGAGACCGGCCGGAGCAGCCGTCCGGCACTATGACCAGCGGCAGTCGTCCAGGTGTCCATTAGGAGCTTGACCCACATGGGGATGGCCACAGTACGAATGCGGCCACCTTTGCCGCGGAGATCGGCGATCACCCAGCGGCCTTCGCGCTGCTGAATATCCTCCATCTTGAGCGCGGCCAGCTCGGCCCGGCGCAGCGCGCATCCAACCAATAAAGCCAGAATTGCTACATCGCGCCTGCCCTTGAGGGTATCGCGATTGGGAACAGTGAGCAGTTCCTTGGCCTGTTCACGAGTGAGCCAATTGCCCAGGCGAGTTCCCTGCTGGCGGATATTGGGTATGTCGGCCATCTGCGCGGCCTGCTCTGCTCCCAGGATGCCGTTGCGCTTCGCCTCTTCGATCAGCTTGCGCACCGCCGCGAGCCGGACATTGATGGTCGATGGACTCAGTTCCCGCTCGATCATCTGGGCACGGTACTCCATCAGAAGATCGCGGGAGAGTGGCTGCTTGCGCAGTTCGCTGAAGGCGAAGACTTCATCCAGCGCCTTGGCATAGTTGCGCCGCGTGTGCGGTGAGACCACCGCCTTGAGAACCATCTGGCGTAGCGCGACCATCGCTAAATTCACGCTGGTTGCAGTGGAATGAAGAAGCGCCATACTGACGGAGGCGCTCCTCTCCGGTTGCCGATCAGTAGTGTCCGGCAGGTCGCTGGGGATCATAGGCCCGGCTCTTCCCCGTTGTTTTCTCCAGCGCGGCTCTCCAGGCGCAGCCGCGCCGTTTCAATGGCCTGATGCAGTTTCTCGCGCAAGATCTCCGGCGCGGGCAGAACCGTCAGATATTCGGCGACATGAATGCCGGCCGCGCTCAGTTCGAGCAATTCAATTTGTTCAGTGTTCTTGCCGGCGCAGAGAATGATGCCCAGCGGCATCTCTTCGCCAGGCTCGGTTTCATAGCGGGCCAGCCAGCGCAGGTAGAGTTCCATCTGGCCTTTGTATTCCGGCTTGAAGCTGCCCTGCTTGAGTTCCACGGCGACCAGCCGTTTAAGTTTGCGGTTATAGAACAGGAGGTCGATATAGAAATCGTCGCCGTCGAGTTGAATTCGTTTCTGTCGCGCCACGAAGGAGAATCCCGTTCCCAGCTCCAGGAGAAAAGTCTCCAGCTCACGCAGAATCGCGTCCTCCAAATCGCGCTCATGAAAACGGTCTACCAATCCCAGGAAGTCCAGAATGTAGGGGTCTTTCAAAACCAGAGCCGGTGTCACGTCGCCACGGCTGCGCAGCAGGGCCAGTTCCTCGCGGATCAGAGCATCGGGTTGCTTGGAGAGCGCGGTGCGTTCGTAGAGCATGGAGTCGATACGCTCATGGAGGGTGCGCACGCTCCAGCCTTCGATGCGCGCCATTTCGGCGTAGAACTCTCGCTGGTAGGGCCTCGTCAGAGGTAGAAGCTCGCGAAAATGAGACCAGCTCAATTGTCGCCACAGTGTGGCGACAATTGCTTCATCCGGGAATGCCTCAGCGAACTGCATCATGCGGCGCAGGTTTTTGTCGGTGAAGCCGCGGCCAAACTCGGCTACCAATTGTCGCGACACCGTGGCGACAATCTGTTCCCCATAGGCTGCCCGCTCCGTGCCCAGGACTTCGTGGCGGATGCGCCTGCCGATCTGCCAGTAGAGCGCGGTGAGGCCGAGGTTGACGGCTACGGTCGTCTGTCGCCGGGCCGCAACGATCAACTGCCGCACCTCATCGAGAAGCTGGGTGACCGGGGGCGGGTTTGGAGTGAGTTCTCTCATGCTCTCCACTAGGTTGCCTCACGATTCGTGTGCTGCTTCATCTCTTTGCGCAGCTTGGTAACGACGGCTTGCAGATCCTCGACCGTCGGCAGCTCGTCCCGCACCGGGCTGGGGAGTTCGCGCGTCACGCGGTAGGTGGAGACGCCGATGGGCTTGGCTATATCGCGCAGCGCATATTCGGCGACCGGGTTGTTGTGGCTTTCGCAGAGCAACAAGCCGATGGTGGGGCCGTCCGGCGCAGTGCGTATCAGATCGTCTACCGCCGAAAGGTAGAAGTTCAATTTTCCGGCCCACTCCGGTTTGAACTTTCCCGTCTTTAATTCTTCTGTGGCGCAGCCCGTTATGTGGCGTTCAGCTAAGCAAGCAGCCATATTCGCTCCGTTTCAGTATTTGAACGCCACATAACCAGACTACAGTGTTTGGAGGAACCGGAGCAGTCCGGCGTTTTCCCTCCAGTGTTTTTGTTTCTTCTCCGTCTTGATTTCACAGGTGGCAAGCGCTTTGGCCTTCATTTCCAGATCGACCTCGGCGTAGACGTTCGTAGTGTTGAGAGAGACGTGGCCGAGCCATGCTCGGATCGTATTGATGTCCACCCCGGCACGCAGCAGATGAGTTGCCGTCGTGTGCCGAACCGTATGCGGACTCACGCGCTTGTTCTTGAGAGATGGCATGTGATGCGAAATCTTCTGAGCGTATCTCTCGACCATGGCGTGGATACCAAACCGGGTGATAGGTTCGCCCCGTCGATTGAGGAACACGTGCCCGGTATCGCTTCGGCTGCCTATCAGAGGCGCGAGTTCCGCCACCGTCTGTGGCCATAATGGACAGCGTCTCAGCTTGCCGCCCTTCCCATGTATCTGAACCAAGGAATGTTCCTTGCTGCTGGCTTTCGCCAGAGTCAGATCGCCGATCATCGCATGTGCTGCTTCGTCGGCCCGCGCACCCGTGTTGTAGAGAAACAGCAACAGCGCATGGTCCCGGTGGCCCTGCTCGGTGGATTTGTCCGGGGCATCCAACAGTGCGTCCATCTCAGATTTCTCAAGATAGGTAATACACGACCGGGGCGCCCGCTTGGGCGGGATAACACGGATTTGTCCGCACCAAGCGACGTGTTCGGGGCTGTGCAACCCGATATAACGAGACAGCGAGTGGATGGCAGCCAGTCGCTGATTCCGCGTTGCCGGACCGCACTTGCGAACTTGCTCCAGATTTTGCAGAAACTGCCGAACCAAGTCCGCAGACACATCGATCACGGTGAGCTGGTCGATCTCTTTCCGCGTATTCCTGGCTGCGAACGGAAGCAGCAAGCAAAGCGTATCCCGGTAACTTCGTTGAGTATTGCGGGCCAGGTTGCGTTCGGTCACCACATACTCAAGAAGAAAGCGCCGGACCCACGGCCCAAGAAGGTCTGTGTCAGTCATGATGGTCCTCCCGTCCGGCATACAGTTCAAAGCGCAGGCTTGCCTCGTGCAGGAGTTCCGGCGTCATGGTCAGGTACACCTGGGTCGCAGCCAAATGTGCGTGCCCCATGTACACAGACAGTTGCGGCAACAGCAGTTGCACATCTTTACCTTCGCGGTACCACGCTGTCAGTCGATGAACTGCCGAGCTATGACGCAGGTCATGGAGGCGAGGTTGGCAGCGCGGTCCTCCAACTCGGCACAGACCGGCGTACTCGCGCAGTTGTTGAAAAGCCCCTTCAAGAGTGTTGAGAAGTATCTTTTTGCCCTTTCTCCCCACAAAGAACGGAGATTCTGCCTCATGAGAACAGCCACGTGGGCTACGGCTGTTTGCATACTCGGTGAGAGTCTGAGTTGTCATAGGCCCAAGCGGCACGAGACGACTCTTGAAGAACTTGGAATTGCGAACCGTAAGGACGGCGTTGAGCAAATCGACGTCTGCATACGTCAGCGACAGAACCTCCGACGCACGCAACGCAGAGGCGTACATCAGGAGGAGAAGGGTCTTTACCGTCAACGGTTCCAGGCTGCCTCGGTTTCGTTGATACGAGGATGTGGCCTCCATCAGATGGCGAAGTTCCGCCTGGGAGTAGATGTAAGGTTGGAATGCAGGCGGCCGTTTGGGAATAACCACCGGCAACGGAGAATGGGCGACAAATCCGCGGCTGATCGCGTACCGGTAGAAGCCCAGCAGCGCGTTGTGTTTGACATGCCATGTGGCCGTCAGCGGGCCGGTCCCTCTAAGGAATGCACTCACTCGTTCAGGCGCAACATCCTGTAGAGCCGTGTCTTCGCCCATTGCCTTGCAAAAGGCATTCAGCACTTGCCCGTTGACGCCGAATTTCTCTCCGAGGGTTCTTCGGAACGTGGCATACTCTTCGACGACATGCTGGAGGGTCATAGCAGACCTCCAAGATCGAAGCTGGCAACCTGGCGAAGCCGGACGAGATCCACTTTGGCGTAAATTCGAGTGGTCTCGAGGCTGCGGTGTCCAAGATGATCACCGACTTCCTTCAGAGATAGACCTTCGTTGATCAATCGAGTGGCGCAGGCATGACGCAGAGCATGGGGGCCATGATGCTTGATGGAGACAGCGACGGCTCTCAACCGTCTGCCGACGATCGGCCACAGCGTCCCAGTCCTCAGCGGGCGAAAGGGAGCTCGCACCATGAGGAAGACCTCTCAATGAGGCGAGGGTGGCCTCACTTCCCTCAGATACCGGATGATTGCGTCGCCTACAGACTGAACAAGCGGGAAGCTATGCTTGCCGAGCCTCTTGGAACGCGTGAAAACGATCGACTCTTCTTCCCAGTTGATGTCTCCAAGTTGCAGCCGGGCCACTTCGCCCGCGCGAACTCCGTATACCGCAAGCACCATCAGAATCGCGCGGTCGCGAATCGAGGCGGCGGTGTTCCCGTCCATGCTGCCGAGAAGCTTCTGGACTTCAGACCATGAAGGAGCCGACGGCAAAGACTCCTGCTGGAAGACGCGAGGAGCCATGATAGATGCCGCTATGCCTTCCTTGCACCATCTGCGGGTTTCAGCAAATCTGAAAAACGAACGGAGACAAGATGCGCAGGTCTGAACCGACGCTCTTACGTAATGCGCCTCGTTGACTCTGGCCGCAAGTATCGAGTCTATTTCGGAAACTGTCACATCGTTGAGAGGCCGGCCTCCGTCGCAGAGCCGATCGAGAAACTGGGATACCGTATAGCACTGGAACGCAATCGTCGCTGGCGATAAGCCACGCTCGCGAAGCATGAAATCGGCGAATTCAACCATCTTCTCTTCATGCGGTTTCGCAGGAGTGGGGGGCGGCTGGAGTCGGCCCATAAATTTCAACCAGCGGACCGCCTGACGCATGAAGAACTGTTTCGATAGGTCAGGACGAAGCCTTATAGGCGGTATGGCTCTTCGGCTGGCCCAGCGTGTGCCAGCCTCTTCGATTTCCTGTAAACTGATGATCGAGTTGGGGCGTTCTGCTAACCTTAGCCTGTCCTCGACAGACACCAAGAGTTCGGCCGTGCGACGCAGGGTGCTCTTGGCCATTCCCTGTGAAACGCAGTGAATCAGATAGAGACGGCGCTCATCTGCCAACGGCGCTGTGCGCTGGCGGGTCAACGCATGAGATCGTTCAAAGAGCTGCTCAAACATTTTCGGAACCTCTTCCTGGTAGAAGTGAAAGAACGGTTCGAATATAGTTGAGCGATCTGAGTAGGCGGGTCGGCGCTCTCTGTCTGCGGCGAATGCAGATTATGTGGCGTTCAAATACTGAAACGGAGCGAATATGGCTGCTTGCTTAGCTGAACGCCACATAACGGGCTGCGCCACAGAAGAACTCTTATGTGGCCGACCACATAATAATTCGATGACGATAAAAGCATGAAGCCGGACGTGATAGAAGAGCAGGTCGATATAGAAAGTCTCTTCGCCGACCGCGAGCGGCACCTGGCTGCCGACGAAGGCAAAGCCCCGGCCTAGTTCGAGCAGCAGATCGCGCAGATGGATCAGCAGGCCCCGCTCAATCTCCCGTTCGTGCGCGTCTTCGGCCACGGTCAGGAAATCGAAGTTGTACGGGTCTTTCAGAATCTGCTCGGCCAGATCGGAGCCGGGCGGGGGGAGCGTGCGCTGAAAATTGGTCAGCGCTTTCCCTTCCCTCTCATGCAGGGCGCTCTTGATTTGGAGGACCAGGATATTTCGGCTCCAGCCGTATTCGACCGCGGCGCGGAGATACCACTCTCTTTCGACCGTGGTTTTCAGCCGGTCGAGCAAGACCATATGATGCCCCCAAGGCAATTGTGCAGCAAGCTGCTGCACAATTGGCTCATCGGGCCAGGCCGCGGCAAACGCCCTCATGTACTTGAGGCTTCGTGCGCTGAAACCCTCGACGCCAGGGAACTCAACTTGCAGATCATTTGCCAGCCGCTCGACAATCTTGGCGCCCCAGCCCTGGGCATCTTGACGAGTGAGGATCTCCCTGCCTATCGACCAGTAGAGGAGGATCAGTTCCCTGCTCACGGCAAAGGCGGCGCGAACCTGGGCGGCGCGGATGCGGGTTTTCAACTCCTGAAGGAGTTCGGCGTAACCGGCGGGTGTTTGAAGTGCGTTTGCCATCTCAAGATGCAGATTATCAGGCGCGGGCATAGTCCGCAACGACAACTGGTATTGTCGTGGGTGATAATGTGACGCTCCAAGCCCTCTGGATATGACAATTACTGCGCTCATGCGCAATAATACCCCAGGCTTGAAACTCTCTTCAGACGGCTGTTTTTGTTGGGGATGGCTCCCACAGCCGGAAAGGAACAGGCTTATGGCGCGTCCGATTTCGTGGCTTCCCCGACTTCCAGCTCTCACCCGCGCTGTCAGCGAGTCGGTCCGCTCGCACTACGCCTGCTCCGATCTCGAACGTCTCTTCGAGGTCCAGCCGCGATCTGCCCAGATGCTCATGAACAACTTGCCAACCGTCCGCATCGGCAAGAGCCTGCTCGTCGAGCGCGAGGTTTTGGCGGGATGGTTGGGCCGGCTGGCCGAGGCTGAAGACCCAACCGCCGAACTAGCGTCAATGCGGGCCGAAGGCAAGCCGCCCATTGTGCGGCGCAAGTTGCGCGAACTGGTCCAGCGAGATATTGCCGCGGGCGAGAGTGCCCTTCCCGCCAATGTCCACCTTGAAACCGGATCGCTTGCGGTGACATTCACGACGGTCGAAGAGTTGGCCACTGCGCTCTGGCGGCTGGCCATGCTCCTGGAGGAGGACTTGGACGGGTTCGCTCTTCTCTATGAACCCGCGCCCAATGCTGAGGACGATCAAGAGGAGGACCGGATGGAGCGCGCCGATGTCGCCTACATTCGAGATTGGCTGGTAGCCCAAACAGCAGAGGGTCAATCCACATGATTTGCTCACACCTGTTTGTGTTGCCGCATTACCGCATTACCGCGTTACCGCGCGCCATACTTTGCAGCCTATGGCCAACTTTGCCAAACCAGTATGGCCTGGGATTCTGGGGTTCTACATAATTATCCGGCCCAAATAGGCACGGCTTATGAATCCATCGTTCAATCCCGCCAATTTGCGCGAATAACCCAGTACGGTTTTCACTCGCCAACGATTCGATCAAAGAGCAGAGTCGCACAAGCGGTACATGCAGATCGTACCCGGCTCCAATCCTGCCAATCGGGGGCCAGATGCTTGTACTCGGAAAGATTCACGCTATCCAAATCGAACGGTAGCGGCTCCGCAAGCTGAATCTGAAGCTGCTGCAAGGCTGATTCTTCATTTGGCTGAGGATAAATCTGATCGAAGCTGCGCATTGCTTCGACCGTTTTCTCATCCCCAAGATGGTTGGTCATTGCGCAGAAATCCAGATAATCGCGCGTCGCGTTGCGCTTCAGAATCAGAACGCCTTTGATGCGCAGCATCTCCCCCAGCGTGGGAACTGTAAGCTGCTGGCCTGCATATTCGATTTTGGCGGTGTCCAGCGGCTGGTCGCGGATCAACTGGCGTACCCCGGTTTCGATGCCGTCCAGACTGCCCAGAATCTGCACCGGCGGGCGGATGCGCGCGGTCTTCCAGCCGGCCACGGATTCCAACTCCGCCAATACCTGGTCGAAGCGGCTGCGCAGGTCGGTCAAAATATGATCCGCATCGGTAGACATCCGGTGTTCCGCATAGATGGCGGATGCCGTTCCTCCTACGAGGACCGCATCAGGAAGTATGCGCTGCAAGTGTGCCGCTGAGGAAAGAACCTGTTCCCATTCAGGCAGCTTCGAGGTGTTGCTCGGCATAGTACCTCCAAAAGCGATACCGCTGTGCATAGGGATCGCGCCCTTGCGATAGGCAGACACGGAGCACCTTCTCCATGATGAGTGGATCGGCGAGTGCAGCATGGCGCAGCTCCGCCCAATCCTGACGCTTGCCGCGGTCGATCACATCATCGATCGCAGCCAGGGTGTACTCTTCGTGATTCAGATGACGGTGTTGCATCGATATACCACCTACGGCACGCAAGGATTCGTGTTGGATTATCACACTCAGGTCTTGACCGAGGCCGAAGAACAGCTTTCTGCGCGCAACAGCAGCCGACCCAACAGGAGTTTACATCCTGTCGTCTCAAGCAGCTATGGTCATGCCAGCCCCGCGCCCTCATACAAGCTGCCGATTCGGGCGGTCATCTCTTCCTATACCTGAACGGCTATGCTCTGATAACGGGGATGCTGGGAGGAGCTTCTCAGACGTGCGACAACAACGGGGACCGCCGATCTCCACCGGCGATAGAGCGTTTCAAGCAACACATCCTTGTCCGCCAGACGTTCATCTTTCCGGCACTGGAGTTGCTGCTCCAGAGTCGCGCCAGTGGACAGCATCCCTTGCAAAAGACTTTTGAAAGGCTCTTCCGCGAGGGGAAGGTCCGTGACACCGGGTGGAACGCCGATGCCGGTACGCAGCGCCTCTGACATATCTTCCATCAGCCGCGCATACCGCACAAACCCAGGAAATGCGACGGAAAACGCTATCAGCTCTTCATCCGACGCAGAGGTATACACGCGGTGAAGCGCAGGCATGTGGCCCAGCATCCGATTGACCAGAATCGTGTCGTTCACGCCCTCACGGGTGAGCTGGCCAACACGCTCATCAATCACGGCGGCGATTTCCCAGTTTTCCTCTGACCTCGTCTGTGCCTGCATCGAAAAGCCTTCCCCGTGGTTTGCTGTCGAACCAATCTTACCGTTTCGTGGGGATGGGCAACAACACGCCAAAAAGCGAGTGTGACAATCCAACACAATCCTTACGCAGGCATGTTTGCGTTGCCGCATTACCGCGTTACCGCGCGCCATACTTACCGCACTACCGAAGTACAGCAAAACTGGACGGGGCGGGCATTCAATGCAGGTAAATACCGCGTTACCGAAATACAGAAAACGGTAAATACCGCAGAACGTAAGGCGGTAATTGCCGAAATAAGCCTTGCGGTATATGCCGAAATACTGCTATGCTGCAGTACAGCAGTACAGCGTGACGTATTTACCGCGTTACGGCGATACTGCAATACTTCTTACGGGACGGGACGGCGCATGATTATCACACTTGCCAGTTTTAAGGGCGGAGTAGCTAAATCAACTACGGCTATCCATCTCGCCGCGCTACTCCAAGAGACAGCTCCCACGGTCCTCGTGGATCACGACCAGGAGAATAGATCGGTCACAAAGTGGTATCAACGCGGCAACGGGGAAGGTCTCAAATTCCGCGTCATTGACCATTTTCTTCTTGGCCGTGAGGGCCGGAACTACACTCACATCGTCATCGACACAAAAGCCGCTCCGGGCAAGGAGGACCTCGAAAATCTCGTTAGAGGTTCCGACCTCTTGATTATCCCGTGCTTCCCGGAAATCATGGCACTCGACACGATGGTCGATGCGGCGCAGATCCTTACCGGCCTAGGGGCCAATTCCTATCGCGTCCTGCTTACCAACGTGCCGCCCTCTCCACAGAAAGACGGCCTCTATGCTCGACAGGCGTTGCAGGAATTGAATCTACCTCTTTTCAAGTGTCAGATCAGGTCAGCGAAGGCATTCAAGAAAGCCTCAGAGCGCGGCGTGACAGTTGACCAGGTGCGGGACTACGACAACAATGTGGTTGCATGGGGAGATTACGAAGCACTCGCCCAGGAAGTAAAAGACATCGTTCTCGCGCAGACCACCACAACCAAAGAACAGGTGACCGATCATGAGTAAAGCTAGTCCATTCGCGTCACTCGCCACAATGCCGGCCAGAGCCAATCGGCCCGATCCAGAGCCGGAACGATATTCCTCTCCAGAACCCCAACCAGCCAGTTCAGAAGAATTGCGCATCTCGCCGCCGAGCCAGAAGATTTCGGAACGCGAGCAGGAAGTCGTTTCAGCGCGCCCGGTCGCAGCAGTCTTGCCGAAACCAGCAACGGATAAATCTATGCGCGAGAAGCGCACCACACGTATCGATCCAGGCGTTTACGATGCGGTGGAAAGGGAACTGAAGAGGCAAAAGCGTTCGCGCAAGCGGGCCTCAAGCACTCTCAGCGATTTATTGGATGAATTGTTGCGCAACTGGTTACGAACGCACAATGTCGAAATCGAGTAGCTTACTGCCTGTACGGAAGCGAACAAGCGCCGAGATCAACCCGGCATCGACCAGCAGACCCTACTTGTAGCGGACTGCATTTGAAAATCGTCAGGACAGCATTCCATTTCTCCAGGACAGAATTAAATGCAACCAACCCAGCAGGCGCATCCTCAACATTGCTGTCGCCGGGTGTAATCTGACGCCGCATATAATATGCGTTTGATGGTATACTACATACATGGCATACGAGGTGGTGGTGTCGGATGAATTTAGGGGCTGGTATGAGCCCCTCTCGGAGCCGGAACAGCTCAGTATCGAGCGTGTGGTGCTGATGCTGATGGAGGCCGGTCCCGCTCTTGGATACCCGCAGAGCACCGGGGTGAATGGATCAAAGTTCAGCCACATGCGGGAACTGAGAATTCAGCACGAAGGCAGGCCATATCGCATCCTCTATGCTTTCGATCCGACCCGAACGGCCTTTCTTCTTCTGGGCGGAGACAAGACCGGCGATGAGCGATGGTACGACAAGATGGTTCCGAAGGCGGACGCCATCTATGCAGACCACCTGAAATCTCTCTGAAACAGCAACACCGGCCTCCGGGCCTTAGCGAAATGCAATGGGGTGCAGCGTATGGCTACCAATTGGAACAACCTAAAACACAAATCCTCGCCGGAGGTTCGCGCGGCCCTGAAGCTAGAAGCCCACGCCGAACTGGAGCGCGTCGGCTTCGGCAAGCTGCGCCAGGCGCGTCAGAAAACGCAGGCTGCAATTGCCGAGAGGCTCCACATTGCCCAAGGGGCAGTTTCTCGCATGGAGAGGCAGTCCGATTTTCTGCTTAGCACTCTGAGGGAGTATGTTGGTGCTCTCGGAGGCAAGCTTGAGTTGCGGGTGGTGTTCCCGGATGCAAACTTCGAGCTTGAGACATTGGCGTCAGAGCCGACGGCTAGGAAGCGGGCGTCTCGCGCTCAGGCTACGGGCGTGAAGGTTGCCTCCAGCAGGGCACAATAAGAGGGTCCATCTTATCCGTCGAAATCCTGGATAAACGGACAATGAAAAATGGATGCTGATTGTGGTCGGGAAAAGAGGAGATTGTTGGTCAGAACCGCCTCGCGGTGAGCCGTCCAACAAACCACCATTTGATGGACGCGCTGGTTGCAGTTAATTCGGTCCTGAAATCGCATCGATTGCAGTCCTGACCATTTTCAAATGCAGTCCGCTACACCTACTTGGAGTAGCGAAAAGCAGGGGAAAACTTCTCGCCATCCTTTATGACCGGGCAAATGCGAGCAGTGCCGTTATGTCATTCCCATCGGCTTGATGCAGGGCGCTCACATAGCGTGTTCTGATTTCCCCGGCTTTCAGAAGACCGGCGCTGCCCCAGGTGAAGCGTTTGCTACCGAGCCGCATAACCAGCAAATCGGCCATCAGCCGGGCGTGGCGGCCGTTGCCATTCGGGAAGGGGTGAATGGCAACCAGCCGGTGATGAAACCGTACCGCAAGCTCGTCTGGATCAAACACCGTGCGCTCTACCCAGAGTCGGGTATCGTCCAGCAGAATTTTTAATTCCACCCGGATGTTCCAGGCGGGAACGCCTATGCTGCGTTCCTTCGAACGATAGACTCCGGCCCAAGTCCGGACATCGCCCAGCATCCGCTTGTGCAGATCGCGCAAGAAGCATTCATCGAGCAGATCTCGACGACGCTGGCGGGATGCCCAGAGTGCCCCCTTGGCAATGTTGGCCTGTTCCACTTCGTTCAGCTCATGTCGAAAAGTCACCCAGGACGGGATAAGGCCGTCCTTTTCTTCGTGAGTCAGAGGCGTTGCCGCGTCATCTTCAACATCGAAGGGGTGTGGCGTGCCTGGATCATGGTTTTCTTGTCTCGTCATGGTTCATCCCACAGGTTCCTGGCGTCAATCTGGCCGGCTACGGCATCAAGGTGTTGCTCGCGGGCAGTCCGGTCCTCAACCCCTTGGTTTTCTAGTCTCATGCTGTGTTCGACTGTGCCCAGATGCTGTCTTGCGATGAGGCGCGCTCGCTCCTGGACCATGGCTTCCAAGGGCTTGTTCGGCACCAAGGCATAGACGAGCTGGCAGTTGATTGCTGTGGCTGCCCGTTGTAGGGTTTCGAGCTTGATTGTTCCCAAGGCTTCGGATTGTTCCAGCATTACAACGCCGGGCTGACTGATCTTCATGCGGCGGGCAAGCTGGGCCGTGGACATACCGAGTGCTTCCCGAAGGGCCTTGATCCAACCGCGCGGCGGTCGCGTCAATCTCTCCACGGGAGTCTGTTTGTTGACTCTGGCATCCAGGTGACGTCGCGCCACAACATTACGTTCAGCTTTTACCATAATCTGGACCTTATCAACACACCCAACAGTATAAACCGTAGCATATCGTTTATCGTCTATGCAATATCCTGTAGGTTATAATCCTGGATGGCTAGCAAGTCGAAGGCTTCCTGCGCTGGTTTATGGGCTTTGGGTATGCCAGACAATGTCGGCAGATTAGCTGTAGCGGACTGCAATCGAAACAGGCCGGGACTGCAATGGATGCGATTTCAGGACCGAATTAGCCTGAGTGTAGAGTCGTGCGAGATCGAACAGAAAGGCCCCAGGACGAACACGGAGCAATGCCGCCTGTCCTCGGCTATCCAAAATATATCTGAGGCCGTTTTGCCAGCGGCCCACGGGTTATGAATCCGGCGGTCTATCTGGCCGACGTAATCCGGTATAAACGGGTGAGTTTTCCGGTCGGTAATCAGGTATAATCCGGCATGTATTCCGGCATTATGAAAACATCTTCTATTCAGATCACGCCTGAGCTACTGGCGTTGATTGCAGAGATTGACGAGTTCAAGGGCGCATGGCGCTCCCTGGGAACGCTTGCGCCCGAGCGGTTGAAAGCCCTGCGCCATGTCGCCACCATCGAGAGCATCGGTTCTTCCACGCGCATCGAGGGCAGCAAGCTCACGGATCGCGAGGTCGAGCGCCTGCTCTCCAATCTGGAAATCAGAAGATTTTCCAGCCGCGACGAGCAGGAAGTTGCAGGTTACGCCGAAGTGATGGAGACCGTCTTTCTTTCCTGGTCCGATATTCCGATCACGGAAAACCATATCAAGCAGCTCCATCGCGATCTTTTGCGCTGTAGCGACAAAGACGAGCGGTATCGCGGCGAATACAAGACCTTGCGCAACGACGTTGGGGCCTTCGATCCGGATGGCAAGATGATTGGAATTGTCTTCGAGACGGCGACTCCCTTTGATACCCCGCGCCGGATGCAGGAGTTGGTAGCGTGGTTGAAAGAGGCCCGCGAACTCAAGCGCATTCATCCCTTGCTGATCGTCGCGGTCTTTGTTGTCGTTTTTCTGGAGATCCATCCATTTCAGGACGGCAACGGTCGGCTGAGCCGTGTTCTAACCACGTTGCTGTTGTTGCAGGCAGGCTATGCCTACGTGCCGTATTCGTCGCTTGAAAGCGTGATCGAGAACAGCAAGGAAGGCTACTACCTGGCCCTGCGCCAGACTCAGAGCACAATCCACGCCGAAGCGCCGGACTGGCAACCGTGGCTTGTGTTTTTCCTGCGAAGCCTTCAGCAGCAAAAACGCCGCCTGGCCGTGAAGGTGGAGCGGGAAAAGAATGCACTTGCTGTTCTTTCCGAACTGTCGGTAAAAATTCTCGACTACGTGCGCGATCATGGCCGAGTGACAACCCGCGATATGGTACGCGAGACCGGCGCAAGTCCGAACACACTCAAATCAACCTTCACGTCGTTGGTGGAGAAAGGTCTTCTTGTGCGTCAGGGGGGGGGACGCTCGACATGGTACGGTCTTCCCTGATGCACGCGAAAGAACGCAGATGGCAGGCACGGTTTTCCGTTCCATCGCGCCGTAGAACAACAACCCGAAAAGCGTGCCTGTCCATGGTTTGAATGTCATCGCGTTTGCTCGAATTCAAACCAGTTCCAATCGTGGTTTCGCTACGAGGCGTAAAGGCCGTTTCGCGGCGCGATCGCGGTGGCCTGCGGGCCAGCCTTGACCCCTCTACGCTCAAAGCCGCCGCAGTTCGGGATACGTGTAAAAAGTGGTCACATGGCCATCGGCTGGTTGGCGTGTGCCCGTACAGCGAGTAAGCCCAAACCGTCGAAATTTCCGCGATCTTTGGACGGGCGCTCTCAGCGGCATTGGGAACAATCGGACGGAAAGCTCCGGTAAGGCTTCCCGGCGCAATGGAACAGGGAACCGGCTTAAGGGCCGACTCCCAGCCTAGTTTTGTGGCCCCCCAGGAGTACCCGCGCTGCTACGCATCGGAAGAATGACTGACACATCACCCCCAAATGGTTGCTGCGAAGAATCCCCAAGTATCCCTGCGATTCCAAATGAAATCTCGTATCGAATCAGCTACTTGGCTGATTCCTGTTTACGCCTGTAAACGGCTGCTTACCTATGTAAGCAAGTTTCCATCATTGGTGTAAACATGCTGATTCAAAAGATGTTCACGCCTAGAGCGTTCTTGACCTTCCTTGATGCCCTGTTGCGTTGAAACTAGGGGTAGCGAAAAGGCGGGCATCCCATGAGCAGCACTCGCACCAGCCAGAATTCCGATCCTCAGCCGCTTCCAAACGCCGAAGCGCGGACGATTCTCCGCGCCAAAACTGTAGCGACCCGGCTCTCCATCGAGGAGCTGGAGGAGGTCGAATCGGCGGCCAAACGGGACGGAAAAACGCTTGCCGAATGGCTCCGCACTACCGTCTTGCGGGAGGCGCGGCAGCGTCCAGCCGGCCCGGTCGAGTTGATCTTGGCAGAGCTTTCGGCCACCCGTTCCATGCTCCTGAATTGCTTTCTTTCGACGGCCCAGGCAGGTGTCGAAGGCAGGCAATTGTTGCCCGAAACCGTGCTCAAAATCCGCGATCAGGCCGACGCTCAGAAGCTCCAGAAAGCCCGCAAAATGCTCCAGAATTTCTTCTCCCAGGAAGGGCAAAACGGGGGCAAATCTTGACCCGCCCGATGCAGTTTTCGAGCCGGTTTCCGTGGGTCATTTTGCTGCTTGTTGGACTGCCGATTCTGCCTTTGCCGCTGGCCGCAGTGTTCTGGCTAGTGACGCCGCCGCTCCAGAATTACTACCTGATTTCGTACCTCGACAGCACCGAACGGCGGAGCCAGCCCGCCGCGACGAGCAAAGTTGAGTGGCTGTATAAGACCGCGCCAGGGCGGAAACCGGAGCTGGTTTCAGAGGCCGATGTGGTCTCGGCAACCGGCGGCAAAGGGAGCAAAATCTCCGTCAAACTCTCGCCTAGCGCAGCCGCCGACGGCTGGCGCGGAGTGGTGAAAAGCCCCCCGCAAAAGGTCGATTCCGCGAAGCTGGAGCAGTACCTCGAAACCTATATGTACGACGGAAAAACGCTCTGGCGGATGTTCCTGCAACCGCTGCTTTGGTTCGCGGCGGCAGTCTTTTTCTTGCTCGCGATTCGGGCATCTTGGAAGGGAAGATCGAGGCACGAGGAGCGGCATGGCCGGAGGACCAAAGGGCCGGAATTGGCCTCACCTTTCGCGTGGAACCGGGCCGGGAAGACAGACGGAATCCGCTTTCAGTTGCGATGGGGGGATGAGTCTTCAAGCTGGATTACGCGGCTTCCGCTTGGGCCGAGCTACAGCGTTCCGCGCCGCCTTGAGTCGAGTCATATTATGTTCATGGGCGACACCGGAAGCGGCAAATCTTCCGCCATCCGGCAGCTCTTACGCCAGGTCCAGCAGCGCGGCGAGAGCGCCATCGTCTACGACCCGGCGATGGACTTTGTAGGCGAGTTCTACGACCCAAAGCGTGGCGACCTGATCTTGAATCCGCTCGACGCCAGGTGTCCGTATTGGTCGCTGGGAGATGAGCTGGACCGCCCGGAAACCGCCGCCACTATCGCCGCCGCGTTCCTGCCAGACAAGGAGTATGAGAAGGCGTTTTTTACCGATGGACCGCGCCGGATTCTGGCCCATCTGCTCAAGAAAAAGCCGCAGCCCAGGGACATTTTGAAGTGGATGGCCGACCCGGATCAGATGGCACGGATGGTAAAGGGAACCCCGCTTGCCGCCCTGATCGACTCCGCCGCCCCTGCGCAGCGGGCAGGCGTTCTTTCCAGCTTGAATATGGTTGCCGACAGCTTGGAGCTGTTGCCGGAGTGGGACGAAGCAAAGG
>Ga0302202_10002115_pt1 | contig 23477 bp, 15 predicted proteins | sample II_Bog_N3_3_FD_194579 | JGI IMG/M metagenome (GOLD analysis project Ga0302202, IMG submission 194579) | Peat permafrost microbial communities from Stordalen Mire near Abisko, Sweden - II_Bog_N3_3 | ecosystem: Environmental > Terrestrial > Soil > Wetlands > Peat | place: Sweden: Abisko...
ATCCTCGGTGCATCGGTCCTGGGGGTGGCCTTCGGCTTCGTCGCACGCTCGCAGATCCGTCAGTCGATGGGCCGTCAGAAGGGCGACGGCATGGCGCTGGCCGGAATCATCCTGGGATTCATCTGGATCGTTCTGTCGATCGCCTTCACCGTTTCGATCTACGTGTTTCTCGCACACCAGAACACCTATCCGTACAACTGAGGTCCGACGCCTCCCGCCGATGAAGCCCTTCGCTCCGATGTCCCCACTGACTCGAACGCCCTGATCCGGTGGCTCAGATCTTCTGCGCCCGAGGGCATGCGAACGAGGGACTGAACGACTTCTGCACCACCTGCGGCGCAGCCGTTCCACGTGAAGGTGACGCACCGTCCACGTTCACGGATGACAACCAGCCGACCACGAGAAACGTTGCGATCGCTCCTGACCACCCGGTCCCGACAACGCCCGCTCGTCCGCTCCACGCACGACCTCGGGTCCGCATCATTGCGGTCGTGGCTGCGGTCGGTCTGGTGGCAGCGGCGATCGTGGGCCTCGCGCTCGGTACGCGTTCACCCACGCGAGCGGCGACGCTCGAGCCACCCGCCCGGTCGGCGCCTCGATCCCCAGCAATCGACCTGCCGCCGTCGACCAGTTCCACGACGTCGACGTCCACGTCACTGTCGCCATCGACTCCGACTACCGGGCCATCGTTTCCCCTGTTGGACGGCGCCAGTGTCGAGGCCGGTCCCACGACGTCCTCCGCTCCGTTCGGTCCGCCACCTGCAGCCTCGGTGCAGCCTGGCCAGGAGGTCCAGATCGAATGCGCCTCCTACGGCGATAGCGAGTCAGCAGATGGCGCAACGTCGAACGTGTGGGACTACACCAGTACAGGCTGGATCGCCGACGTCTACGTGAATACTGGGACGACGTCGCCCGCAGGGGATTCCTGCAAGGGATCGGTCAGCAGCCCAGGGTCGAGCGGGATCCCGCTTTCCGCCACCGGGGGCCCCTTCCCGCTCATGAGCGATGGGTCAACCGTCGACATCTACTCCGGAGACTCGCTTGACGCTGGCGTCGTAGACGCGGTGCCGGAGGGGGCATTCGTGACACTCGTCTGCTCGGAGGACACCGGCGTCACGGTACCGGCCCCTTCCCGCATCGCAGGAGCAGGAAGTAATGCCCAGTGGGACCAGGTGAGCACGCCCGTGTCCGGCTGGGTACCGGACTCCTGGGTCGACAGCGACAGCAACGGGTCGGTAGCACCGTCGTGCAGTGACTGAAGACCCGGCGCCTTTCCCTCAACCGTGCAGTTGCGGGCTCAGGACCGATCGGTTGCTTGCCAACAGGCCAATCCAGATCTTCTCGGCGATATGGTGCCTCTCCGCGGAGGCGACCTTTGAATGCCTCGACTAGCCGCCATCCACCCCAGTGCAGAAGCTCAATCCAGACACCTGAGTGGATCCATAACCTTGGCGAGTTTGGACGTATCTATACGAATCCTGACCAGTAGGTATGGCCGTTATCGTAGTGTTCGTCAGGAAGTCCCCGGACTTTCCATACCCATCGTAATTATTGGCCGCATCGCCTCGTACGTTCAGCTCGCTACAGGTAAAGACGAGGGGAGGGCCGGCCCGCACCGACTCGACGACCATGACGTGCCCATACGGTGGAGGATCGGCGAACGAAATCAATGATCCCTCGGAGACTCCGTCTGGACCGCATGGAACAACGCCATCTCCGACAGCACACATCTGTGCGCCATTGCCGTGATGCCAGGGGAGTCCCAGCTCCTGTCGCTGGTATTGGGCCCAGGCGACACACTGCTCATATTCGCCGTCTTGGTAGTACTTGTTCGCCTTGCACCACGAAATATAACCTTCAGGTGGGTCAACTCCTGTCCCGGTATAATCGGCGGGCGCCATAGCTATTGTCAATCCACCCGCACCTGTTGTCGTAAGGACACCTTCGGCCATGAGCTGATTGAGGTGATCAGCATCTCCATATTGATCGGCTGCCTTCAGCAGTAGATTCTGCAGACTTCCAAAGGAAGCGGCGATTCGCTGAAGCTCCCCTCGGACAAGGTTGCAACACGTCTCCAGGAGATGCACGGTGGATCGTGCTTCCGGAAATCTTTCAGAACTGCCCGACAGCCCACTTGTACCACCGAGGCCCAAGCGCGTGGATTGGAATCGTCCCAGCTCTGCCTGCTCGGCTGCCCCCATTGATCTGGACAGCGCAACGATCTCATCGACGTGCGCCTTGAACCAACCCCCCTCGGACTGCGTAACACTCGACAAGATCACCTCCTCGCCGAAAGAAACTGGCCCGGACGTCACATCGAAGTCGATTCGAGACAATCCCTGGAGCGAGGAATTGAAGAGGGCGATAGCGTCCCTGATGGAATTGACCGCAATATTTACCGCACCCTCAACTCTCCTGCGATCGCCGAAGGTCCACTGAAGCTCCGCCGATCCCCACTCACTCCCAGGAAGATTCCCGTCAGTATCGAGATCCATGTGGCACTCTTCTGCAGCGTAGTTGGCGGAATTCACCTCGGCCTGACACTGCCGCATTGCTGCCCTAAATGCCCCTATGTCGGCTACGAAACGGTGGATAACGCTTTCCAGAGCGGTACAGCTTTCAAAGACTTCGTTTGAATTCCGAGCGAAGCTCTGAGCCGCCGTCCCTTGCCAGGACTCCATCACTGCGCTCATCCCTTGAGAGGACGTCGTCACTTCTGGCGGGCTCTGATCGATTGCGGACAGAGCTCCGAACAGTTGGTCGATCCAGTCGATATCTATTGGCAGCCTCATCATGACAAATTCACCTCAGCCGATCCATCTGCAAACAAGCGGAACTACTGCTGGCGATACGTGACGACCAACCGGGATCGGGTCGATTCGGGGATAGCACCCGCGAATGGTCCTCTCGGTCCGTCTTCCGGCCAAGTATCGGACGACGTCGATTTGGCGGTCTACCCACTACCTGCCACCGGTCTCACCGATGGCATTCTGAGCGAACTCTTCCGGCGGCACGGCATCTACTTGCGCAAAAGCGCTGTACAGCCTCAGAACTTACCCATCCACCCGAACGACCTAGCTATTGGGGCGCCGGCCGAGAGATGGAGATAGAGCTACGAAGGCTCAGCCCTGGTTGAACGACGATGCGATCTGCTGCTCGGTCGACGAGTACGCCGTGGATGCCCGAGAGGTCAGCTGCGACACACCTTCGAGTGCGGAATGTAGGCCGGTGGCATCCGTCTGCCACTGCTGCCACAACTCCTCGAACTGGGCCTGCGCCGCACCGACCCACTCGGAGTGCAGCGGGGACACGACATTCGCCAGTTGCTGGAGGATCGATTCGATCTCCGAGGCTCCAGACGCCAACTGTGCGGAAATCTCCATCAGTTGCTCTGGAGTTACGGTGATTCCACCCGCCATGTCATCCACCTTTCAACTGTGGCTTCGCCGCCACGTCGGTCTTCGTCTACCAAATCGCCTTTGCGATTACAGGTAACTTAGGGAGCCGCAACGGGATCGTCAAGCGGCATCTGCACCAGAACCAGCGCATCCCGAGTGGCGAGCACGGCACGTCCGGGCGGACCAGGAAAGACTGCGGTCCGCGGCAACCGCGTTCCCAACAGCTCCCCGTCGGTCGGCGACCCGGGGCACAGCAGGAGACCGGCTTTCGACTTCCTCGCCTCAGGAATGAATCCACGGAAGCCACCCGCCATCTCCTGGGTTCCACCGGCGGCTACGAACACGTGGCCGTGATCCCGGGCCGTTCGGATGTACTGCGTGAACAGCTCGGCCAACGGACCGTCGCCGAGCTGGTCGGCGTCATCGACGACGACTGCCGTCACCGCTGCATCCCTGAGCAGGGCCGTCAGCTCCTCGCGACCGATGGAACGCCCGTCGACCACGTCGACGATTCCGTTCAGCCCGACCAACGATCCGAGAGATGTGCCGCGTCCTTGGACGACCAGCACACGTTGGTCCTGATGAGCCAGTGTGCGGGCGATTACCTGGAGGGCATTGGTCCGACCCGAGCGCGGAGGCCCCCCGATGAGGAAGCAGGGACCGAATTCGCCGAGGTCGACCCACTGCGATTCGCCCCGGTCCCCTCCGATACCGGCCAGCACCAGGGGTCCCGCGTGGCCGTTGGAGGACGTCACGATCGACACGTCGTTGATCGACACCCTCTTCGGAAGGACCACGATCGGCGATGGGAGGAACTGCTGATCCACCCGCCCGTGGCGCTCGACAGCCGCCGCGGCGATCGCCCTGAATGCCGCGGTCTGCGCCGGGCCGCTCGGATCCCTGTCGAGGAGCGCGATCTGGAGCTCCGTGCCAGATCCGCTACGGAAGCCTTGACCGGGACGGATGTCTTCGGGGAGTTTTCGTGGATTCAGACTGGCCATCGCATAGTTCGCTCGGTCGTTCATCCGCAGCACGATGGTGGTGCTGACGAGGGAGGAGAACCGCGCCGAGAGCGTGCTCCGGTCCCCGGTGGCGACGACGCGGATGCCGACACCCGGGGCCTCCTTCATCACGTGCAACAGCGAGGTCACGAGTCGGCCGGCATCGACCGCCTCGAACTCCGCGAGGAATCCCTCCCATCGGTCGATCATCACGACGACATAGGGCAGGCGCTCGTCCGGCGCGACTGCAACTCGTTGGTCCGAGATAGTGGAGAAGCCCCCGACTGCCAGGATCTCCTGGCGACGGGTCACTTCGACGAGCAGCCGCCCGATCAGTCGGTCCACCCGGTCGACCTCAGTCCGGGAGACGACGGCCCCGGCATGCGGAAGCTCGCTCAGAGGTAGCAGTGCGCCGTTCCCGCAGTCGATGCCGTACAGATGGACATCCATCGCCATCGTCCGGTCAGCGAGCGATCCGGCGAGGGTGCGGAGGAAGGTAGAACGGCCCGACCCGGGATCTCCCACCACGAGGAGATGGGCTTCTCGCTCGACATCCCAACACGCCGGGACCTGAGCCTGGATGTCTGGCCTGTCCTCCAGTCCGAAGATCGCCGTCAGAGGGCCGAACTCGGGAGGCGGCGGAGCCAGCTCCGGCAATCCGTCTGCGGGTGTCCCGTACTGGCTGGGCGCAGCTTCTGCGCCGCAGACGTCGCAGAAGCTGTCGTCCGGGCCGAGGGGATGTCCCCCGACGCAGTGGATTCCGACTGCCGACGGCGGGTCGACGTCGATCTGGCTGCTGTTGGCCAGCACGACCTGGTCGGGCAGGGGTGGGAGCCAAGGGCTCGGTGGTGCAACGATGCCCGTTCGCTCCCCCGCGCTTCGCACCGCCGCGACGAGCGCCGAGAGATCTGTCTCGTCTGCCGTCACGTTCGTGGATCGCACGTTCGGCAGTGGATCACCGAGCTGGTCCCATGTGACGGGCGTGACCTCGAGGTCGGTGGCCGTCGACACCGATCGGCGCCCACCGACCCGTGCCGCTTGGAATTCGGTCAGGTGCTCGTGCCCGATCCGGATGTAGCCCCGGCCGGGCGCCGACTTGGTGATCCTGGCGGCAAATGGGGAGTCGATGACATCGGTGCTGTCGGCGGCATCGGTGACCCTCATGGCGATTCGCAGATTTGTGTTGGTCTTGATCGCCGGTGACACCACGCCCGAGGGCCGTTGGGTGGCGAGCAACAGGTGGATGCCCAGGGACCGGCCACGACGTGCGAGGTCGACCAGACCCTCGACGAATGCCGGCAACTCCTCTGCCAGCGCGGCGAACTCGTCGATGACGAGCACGAGTCGCGGCAGTGCATCCGCATCCATGCCGTCGGTTGCCGCCCAGTAGTCCTCGATGTCCTTGGTTCCTGTCTGCTGCAACAGGCGTTCCCGTCGTCGCAGCTCTGCTCCCAACGACGCAAGCGCACGCTCGGTCAGGTGGCCGTCGAGGTCGGTGACCATGCCGACGGTGTGAGGGAGTTCCGCGCAGTCCTTGAACGCACTCCCACCCTTGTAGTCGACCAGGACGAACGTGAGCGCGTCTGGCCGGTTGGCCAGTGCCAGGCTGGCGATGATGGTCTGGAGGAGTTCGCTCTTGCCCGAACCGGTGGTTCCAGCCACCAGACCGTGCGGACCGTCCAGGGCCAGATCGAGCACCAGGGGACCCCGCGACTCCACGCCGATGACCGCGGCTGTCGTCCGACCTCCGGAGGACCAACGTTCGGCCACCGTCGCCGCATCGGGATCCTCGAGGTGCAGCACCTCGAGGAGACGGAGCGACGCCGGGAGAACCGATGTCGACTCGGACCGACGATTGAGCCGGAGCGGAGCCAGCGCCCGCGCGACACGCTCGGCCCACTCGGGGGACACGAGGTCGGCCAGCACCGCGGACACCGGTGCGCTCTGACTGGTCCGAAGCGCGAGCCTCGTCGGCTCGGTCGCCGAGAAGAGTGCCGCTGCCTGGCACTCCTCGGGAAGCAGGCGCTCGGAGTCGTCAACGCAGATGACGTACACCCCCACCGCGGGTCCGAGCCGGAGGACCTTTGTCAGTGACGGCATCGAACCGAGGCGGTAGGCGCCGTCCAGTACGACTAGATGTGCAGCCCGGTCCCGTAGGTCTGACGCCGACTGATCGCGGCTCGCGAGTCGTTCATCGACCACCGACGCCAACTCGCTGGCCATCCGCTCCAACGACCGGTCCGACGAGGCGATGCGGGCGACGCAGGGCGTACCCTCCGGGCGCCCGTGGGGAAGCCACCGCGCCCACGACCATGCCTGCTCCTGGTGCGGCCCGGTGAGCACCGTGACGATGAGGTCGTCCGGTGCGTGGAACGTACACGCCTGCGCTACGAGCAACCGCACGAGGGCCTCACAGGACATCCGTGTGCCGGCGATGCCGAGTACACCGATAGCGGGCAGGTCGACCGTCGCTGGCACTTGGCGCAACATCAGGCGGGCCAGGTCCTCGTCGGGTGGTGATCCATCGAGGGTGATCGACGCATGCCGGTCGGTCAACCCGAGTCGGAGGACCAGGAAATCGGTGTTCGCGTGCCGCCGCTCCCACAATCGGGATTCAGGGGCAGACGCCACGTCCTCGATCGTCGCCGGATCCGGGAAATTCGCGCGCAAGCTCCTGGTCTCGCGATCCGTCGCGGCAACGAGATCGTTGCGCACCAGTGCCAGGTCCGCGTCGTAGGTCTCCTTGAGGACCCGGTGCGACTTCTTGCCACGACGGTTGGTCGACACGTAGTTGCCGATGACCATGACCGGGCTGAGCGCCGTGAAGGCCAGGTAGTACAACTTGCCGATGATGAGCGCCATGGCCACGCCGATCACCACGGGGGCCAGGATCGCGATGAGCGGAAACGGGCTCTTCTGCGGGTCGGGAGGTTCGCCCGGATACCGGAGCCGGATGTCCTCCACCGGATCGATGATCCTCGGAGGCCGGTTGAACACCATCCCGCCGCTGGGGTCGTACACCACCACCCCATCGCGATTGTCGAGTGTGGCCCATGCCAGGATCGACTCGCCGAGTTGGAAGGGCTCCTGCTGGGCCAGTCCGGAACTGATCTGCCGGAAGCCCCCGATCACCACGCCGTTCGCCGATCCGGCATCCGCCACGACGACACCCTCGTCCGTCACTGTCAGTACCGCATGGTGCCGCGAGACCTGCGGGTCGCCTGACAGCGAGATGTCGCACTCATCGGCCCGGCCGATGGAATAGGAACCCGGACCTAACGTCCAACTGGTGCCCGAACCGGGTCCGCCGACGATCCGCAGTGCGATGGCACGGGCCCAGACTCCCGGCGTCGCCTGACGTGGCCCCGAACCGCCGCGCCACAGGACCGAGCCGTCATGGAGCCACTCCGTTACGAGCTCACTCCCCGTGATCCGGCGGTCGCCGACCGACCATGCCGATGCAGTGGCGGCGCTGCCCTCGATGGCGCCGACCACGTCCCCGACCGTCGTCGTGGGCGCGCCTCGGATCACCACATCCTGATGTCGACCGGTGATCTGGTCGGCCACGGTGAAGTAGATCTGCACTTGTCGTCCTCGCGCCGAGTCCGGTGGTGTCTCACGGCACCACCCAAGGTCCCCTTGATTGTGCCTCAACCGACGACCCACCACATTGCCATCCGTCCGGCCACCCGGTGGCGAGCCCCAATCGGACACGGATGACCGCCTCAGATCCTGAGTAGGATGCCCGCCGTGGGGATCCGGAGGCGGGCGGCGGCCCAAACTGATACTGAGCGCTGGTACCCGTCGCGCGGCGACCGTGACGCGTGGGTACGGTCGGTGGCCTGAGCATGGCAAAGAGGCGCAAGTCCGAACGGGCCGAGGTGCAGTTCGACGGATTCTCCGAGGTCACCGAGATCGGCGGGGGCGGATTCTCCACGGTCTACTCGGCCAAGGAGATCGAAACGAGCCGCAAGGTGGCGCTCAAGCTCCTGAATGTGCGAGATCTGTCCGAGTACGCCAGGGAGACCTTCCGGCGGGAGACCACCGCCCTCGGGATCCTGAGCACCCATCCCAATATCGTCACCCTCTACCGGACGCTGCAGACGCATGACGGCCTGCCCGTTCTCGTGATGGAGCTGTGCAAAGGGACGGTGGCCGATGATGCCCGGAGGGGATTGCTCGCTCCATCTCAGGCCGTCGGTATCGCCGTCAAGGTGGCCGGTGCCCTCGAAACCGCCCATCGTTCAGAAATGCTCCACCAGGACGTCAAACCGCAGAATCTCCTGGTGACCGAGTACGGCCAGCCGGCACTGGCCGACTTCGGAGTGGCTCGCCTCCAGTCGTCCTCTGACGCGGCCGCCGGTGTGTTCGGCTTCACGACCCTCCACGCCGCTCCCGAGCTCCTCGAGGGCGCTCCTGCGTCAGCGGCGACCGATGTCTATGAACTCGCTTCCACCCTGTACCAGCTGCTCGCTGGGCGGGCGGCGTTCCGAACGGTCGACGGAGAGGCCCCGGCCGCGGTCATCCTCCGGATCCTGCGTGATCCCGTCCGACCGCTCAATGTCGTTGGCGTGCCCACACGCCTGTCGGACCTGCTCGTGTGGGCCATGAACAAGGACCCGGGTGATCGGCCATCGACCGCCATGGAGTTCGCCGAACTGCTGCAGGGAATCGAGCGCCAGGAAGGATGGCCGGCCACCTCCTTCGATGTCGTCGGCTCGGTTACGGCATCGCCAGGACCGGCATCTCCCCTCGCACCGGACGCGAAGGTTCAGATCACACCACCGGTGATCCCGTCGCCAGCCGTCGACAGACCGGTCGAGCACGCCGTGGAAGTGACCAGTGTCCACCCGGTCGACCGCGTAGGACCGACCCCCAACGCCACGCCCGAAACTGCGGCATCCGTTGCACCGGCACCCCCGACGCCGTCCCGGCAGGCCCCGGGTAGACGTCGCTCCCTCATTGCGCCACGAACCGCGAACATCCGGATCCGGACGTGCTCCTGCGGCGTGGCCGTGGCCGACGATGACCGGTTCTGCCAGTCCTGTGGATCGGAGTACCTCGGGCCCACCTCGAACAGTGCCGGGCCCTCTACCGAACCGGTCGCCGGAGCACCTGGGGAAGTACCGGTGCCGACACCTTCCCCGGCGACACCCGTGTCGGAATCCACTGACGGTCGTCCCCGCATCTGCGCGCTCGGGCATCCCGTTCCCGAGGACGCCCGATTCTGTGAAAGGTGCGGTCTCCCCTATCCGACGCCGCTGCCCCGACCGCCAGCCGACAAGACAGAGGTGGAGGCCCCTTCGAGCGACAGCTCCTCTCCTTCTCCTGGGGTGTCCGGGCAAGACGGGCAGGTCCTGTCCCCCTTGACTCCCGATGCACGACCGGACGAACAGTCCCCCCCCTGGGACGATCACCACGGCCTGATCCCGACGACATCGGCCAGCAAGTCGACTGGGGCAGACCGATCGAGCGATGCTTCGGAGCCATCTTCTGTCGCCCAGCAGGGTGCTCACGACGTTGCGACCGCTCCCGGTCCGGTGCGAAGCCACGATGCGCCCGCACCAGATACACCGGCGGAACCTGTCGTCACCAACGTCACTTCGAACGTCGGCGCGGCGAGTCCGGCACAGCCGCTCATCAACGGACCGACGGTGCCGCAACCGATCGCAGTGGCCACTCGTCGAGTTGTCACGCCGACGCCAGCCGGACAGCCCCGACTCAGCGACCACACGTCCACTGGCGCGTCCGGGACCGGCGGCGCCCAGTCCCCCGGCGTCCGCCTGGTCGATGACGCTCCGCATCCCTCCACAAGTTCGAATCCCCGCTTCCTCGATCCCGAGTACGCACCCGCCCAACCGACGGACGTTGCTCCGGCAGCCTCTGCGTCTGCTGACGGTCCGCTCGGTGGAAGTGCCCCGCCGGTCGGGTTCGGGCCCGGGCCTGGCGACCGCCAGGTGACGCCGCTCGGCTTCGGGATCACTTCGCCCTCGGACGCGTTGTCCGTCACCGATCCCCTCGAACGGACCACGCTCCGGCCGGGGCTCGCGGCACCCTCGTCGGCACCAGAGGACGGCCCCGACAATGCCAACGGCCTGGCCAAACTGTTCAAACCGCTGCGCCGTCGGACACCCTCCGACTCAGACTGACAGTAGCCAGAGACATCGCTTCTGCGGCCTGGTCAGATGGTGTGGAACCTGAACAGTTCGAATAGCCACTCGGCTCCGAGCACCGTGGCGATGACCCAGTAGTTCAGCGTCAATCGTGACGGGAGCTTTCCGACCACGCCGAGTAAGGCTGCGAGTACGAATGGCAGTCCCAGTGGCGCCGCAGCGAGTGACCGGCCGAGCTGGCCCGCGGTGAGTCCGCGCAACGACGTCGTCATACCGCAGAACGGACAGGGAATCCCAGTGAGAGTTCGCAGCGGACAGGGCAGACCGACCCCTGAGGGGAGGTGGCCGAGCACAACCGAACCGGCCAGGAGCACGCCGGCCGGCACCCGGATGTTCGACAGGTCCATCCGGTAGCCGGGCATGGTCAGCCCACGGGTCGGGTGGGCACCAGGTTGAATGGTTGCTTCGGCACCACGCAGACCACCGTCGACACGATCTTGTCGGCCAAAGTCTGCTTCATTCCGTCCCAGAGAGGAAAGAGCCACCCGACCCAACAGATGAATGAATTGAGCCACGTGGCGAAGTACCTGCCGACGGCAAGCCCGGGACCGATCAGTTGTCCTGTGTCGGCGACCACGCATCGGAGGCCGACCACGCGCATTCCCGGCGACTGTCCCGTTTCACCGATCTGCACCGCGAACCAGATCCAGATGCCCAGCGAAGCTGCGTCACCGAGAAGCCCGATGATCGCGGATCCGGTGACGTCGCCCAGGATGACGAAGGGAAGCCACACCACGAACGAACAGGCGAAATCGATGAGTATGCCGAGGGCGCGGGGGGCCCATTCCGCCAATGGTCCCGGCCAATACTGGTTGTAGGGCTGAACGGGCATCTGGGAGTATCCACCGGGCGGTTGGCCGTAGCCACCTGGGGGCGGCGGATATCCACCGGGCGGTTGGCCGAAGTTGCCGGGGGCTTGCGCATAACCGCCGACAGGTTGGCCGTACGATCCGGGCCCTGGGGTGTAATTACCAGGCGGAGGCGGATAGGTGCCCGGCTGCGCACCGTAGATTCCGGACCCACCGGGCGGGGCCGGCGGCGGTCCCGACGGGCCCGGTGGCGGCGGAGGACTCGATGGCGGGGCGGTTGCGGTGGCGAGTGGTGCACCGCACTGTTCACAGAATGCCGCAGCGTCACCGCTTTGGGTGCCACATTTCCCGCAGATCGCCACGCAACTCTCCTCGCTCAGTCGGCCCGCCCAGAGCCGCCAACGACAAATCGTAACCGGCCCCGTCCACTTCCCCCGGAAGCCCCATCGGGCAGCCCCCCGATACATCGATGAATGCCTTGGGAAGGTGCCGCCAAAGGCAGCGATTGAGACCGGTCGTCCCAGCCACTTGTGGCACCTGCCGATCTTGCTACCATGCTGGCTCCAGCCGGGGCGGAACTTGGGGCCTGGGGCTGGCGGACCAGATCGGCGACGGAAGCTTCTCAAGGCGGATTCTGATGGACGACGGCGCGATATCGGCGGCACCGAATCAGGCACTCGATCAACGCGTCTTCGGCATGGGCCAACGGAGCGCAGGTGGGCCAGCAGCGCGATCGACACGTAAGGCACTGCTCGCCATCGTCGTGGTCCTCGTCGTCGTGGCCGTGCCGGTCACCAGCGCGGTGATCCTCAGTCCGTCCGCAGCCGAGCAGGTCCAGGCGTTCGGCGGCACCGTCATCATCAACAACACCAGCGGTGACACGTTCCAGGCGGTCGAGATGGACCTCGCCACTGGTGAGCCGACGTTGGGCTTGAACTACGCCTACCAGGACGTCAGTGCCCCGAGCACCGGCCAACTCGACGTCCTTCCGCTCAGTTCGGGATCACTGTTCCTCAACACGCAGAACGGCGACGTCAACTTCCTCGACTCTGGAAACGTCCTCGTCAATCAGGACGAGACGACCGGCCAAGCCGTTCCCGGGCAGGCATCCGATGGCGCGGCGTGGGCGGTCGCCGACGGTTCGGGCGCATTTGTCGTGAGGACCGGGGACACCACGACGATCTCCCATGTCGTCCCAGGCGATCTCGAAGCACGGGCCCAGCGCATCCCGTCATCGGAGCTGGACGCGCCTGCTCCTGAGGACGGGGATGGCCAGGTGCCGGCGACAGTGGCCGACGGTGACCTCTGGATCAGGACCGGGGGAGCATCGGACGGCAGCCTTCAGCAGATCAACGTGGTGACGCCGGGCGCCAGCAGTGCCGCTCACCTGGAGGTTCGACGAAACGTTGCTAGATGCGAGGCGCCTTGCCAGCTGAACAGCGGCACGTCGGATTCGGGCTCGACCTTCGTGGCACTGGCCAGCCGTAACTCGATCCGAGTCATCTCGGGCAACGGGGGAACATCGACGGCCGAGCCCTTCGGGAACGTCATGTCGATCGTCGCCGTTGGCAACTCGGGCAACGATGCCCTGTTCGCGATCCAGAACACGACGGGCGGGTGGGCGCTCACGGGCATCGCTTCCAACGGGTCGCTGATCAGTCCCGTCCCGCTGACTCACCTCAACGCATCCACACTCGTCCGCCCGGTAATGGACAACGGGAACATTTACGCACTGGCGGACGAACCGGGCTCAGCCATCGACATGGTTTCGATCGATCCGTCTACGGGCACCGTGACCCGGATCGACCCGTATCCGACGGATCCGGGCGGAATCCCGGACTTCGAAAGTGATCAGGTCGTTGCGATCGGGCCTCGTGTGATCTTCAACGATCCCTCCATGCTCCGGGGGGTGACCCTGTTCACCGATGGAAGCAAGCCGCCCGTGATCTTCAAGAAGACTGGCCTCCAGGGTCGGAATCCGTCGCAGGCCCCCGGCGGGACCGCCGTCAAGAAGGTGGTACCCAAACCGGCGGCTCCGACGCTGGCGAACCAACCGCAGAAGACACCACCCTCCGACGACGAGGCGCCCTGCAGCGGCTCAGGACTGACCGCTGGCCCCCATCGGCCCGAGAGTCTCACGAAGGTGTCCGTGTCGCCACATTCGATGACTGTGAGCTGGGCCTATCCACTGGTGGCACTTTCAGACTGCATCCCGCAGTCGTGGATCATCGCGGCCAATCCCACTGGCGGATCGGGTGCGGGATCCAGCCCCGTCATCGACGCGTTTGACGATGCCTTGACCGGCACCGGGGCGTCCGTTGCCGGCCAGACCGCGGTCGCGGGTCTGCAGTCGGACACGACGTACACCCTCACCATTGCCGCTCAGCTCAATGGCAAGTCCAGTGCTGCATCGCAACCGCTCGTGGCCGCCACTCCGACACGAGGTCCCGACGCTCCGACGATCACCCGGGTGACCGCAGCGGACGGCTCTTGGTCATTGAGTTGGACTCCATGTTCCGGCAATTGCCCGGACAATGAGACGGTGTCCAGTTGGGTGGTGTCGTGGTCCGGATGTGGAGGCTCATCCGGAGTTGTCGCCATCGATGCAGGACAATCGCCGATCAACGACCCGTCAGTGCGGTCGTTCTCTCTTCCCGTCAGTCCTACCGACCCGGCCGGGGCAGGCCTCGCGTTCCGGGTTTGGGGCGTCGCGAACGGCGTCGACGGCGACCCGAGTAGTGCAGGGGCGTGCATCACCGCATGGGACGGCGGGAATGCTGCGGCCTTCTCCGTCAATCCCCAGGTGAGTGATCCGGGCTCAACAAGTCAGCCAGTCAACGTGCAGGCGCAGCTGGTCACTACGGAGCCCGGCCAGTCGACCCTCGACGAAGTCACCGACTTCGGATACACGGGAGGATCCGTAGTCTTCACCGTCCAACCGCCGTCCGGGCCGTCACTTTCACAGTCCGCATCCTGGTCTGCCGGCTCTCCCCTACCGGAGGCCACCGTTTCGGGTGTGCCGCGGATGATCGGGCAGTACACCGTCGACGCGACGATATCGATCGACCCAGCGAACGACAGGATCAGTCAGGGGACAACGACTCCATACACGTTCAGTGTGTCGGACCCGAGCATCGTGACCAGTGGAGGCACGGTCATTCCCCAGGGACAGGTCGGCCAGACGACATCGTTCACGCTTGCAGCGACAGGGGGCACGGCCAGCGGTGACGGAAGTCCCGGCTACCAGTGGACGCTCCTTGGATCCGTCCCATCGACGCTCTCCTCGTGGAGCGTGAGCCCGTCGGGTTCCGTCAGCTTCGTGCCGACAGTTCCTTTCCCGCAGGCAACTCCTCTGCAACTCACCTTCACGGTGACAGCCGGAGGCGCCACCAGCGCAGCTGCCACCTTCATCTATACGGCAATCCGACAAGCGTCGATCAGTGCCATCCCTCCGCAGACGGTCATCGCATCTGGGAGTGACATCACCGTGCCATCCGGGACGCAGGAGACACAAGGGCAGATGACCGTGAACGCAACTCTCTCGATCCCCACGTCGAGTGACCCGGGTGCAGAGTCGACCCCCAGCGGGGGGTTGACTGCGGCTGTCAACGGCGGTAGTCCGTCCCCCTGCGGTGCGCTCGGGGCCGGGACACCGGCCGCGCAGGACGTGAATTGGACGGCAACATGCACCGTCGACACGAGCGGTTTGGCACCCGGCAGCTATGCCGTTGCCGTTTCCTACGGTGGCGATCCGCTGACCATGACGGCGAGTTCGTCGGCGAACTTCGACGTCTTCGGGTCCACGATGATCCTGGCCGACTGCACATCAGGAGTCACGTGCAGTGACGCACTGACGGCCAGCGGAGGTCAGGGTGCCGACACCTGGCAGTTCAGTTCGTCGAAGCAGGATGCTGACGGACTGTCGATCACCCAGGACGCCAGCGGCGACTGGCAACTGTCTGGCATCCCGGCGAAGGCAGAGGCATCGATCTCCCTGACGTTCGTGGTGACTGACGAGGCCAACGACACCTTCGACTACGCCACCACCTTGACCGTCGATGCGCAGGCAGGATCTGGCGGTGGAGGTGGAGGCACGGGCGGCACGGGCAACTCGGGCGGCGTTGGATCAGGTGCCGTCTCACAATCCGTCACTAGCCGCCTTCTGAATCGGTGGACGCTGCCGACCCTGCCGAGTTCCCCTTCGACACATCTTTCAATCACACAATGACCGACTGGAGCCTGCAATGAACCTGTCACCCCCGGAGTTCGCCCAGCGCTGCGAACAGATCGTCGCCAACATGGGACGGGTGATCCAGGGCAAGGACGACTCGATCCGCCAGGTGCTCGTCTGCCTACTCGCTGAAGGCCACCTGCTGATCGAAGACGTCCCCGGCACGGGCAAGACATCGATGGCACGAGCGCTCGCGGCCACGCTCTCCGTCCCCTGGAATCGCGTCCAGTTCACTCCCGACCTGCTCCCGTCGGACATCACCGGGGTGTCGGTCTTCGACCAGTCGAACGCCACGTTCACGTTCCGGCCAGGTCCGATCTTCGCAAGTATCGTCATCGCCGACGAGATCAATCGTGCATCGCCGAAGACCCAATCCGCCCTTCTCGAGGTGATGGAGGAACGCACGGTCACGACGGACGCGTCGGTGTACTCGGTACCACGACCGTTCATGGTCGCAGCGACACAGAACCCGATCGACATGGAAGGTACGTACCGGCTCCCCGAGGCGCAGCTCGATCGGTTCCTCATGAGCATCTCCCTCGGCTACCCGGACCCCGACCACGAAGCCCTCATCCTCCGGGAGCAGAAGGACGGAGCAACCGTCACGTCGTTGCCGGCCGTCATCTCCGGGGACCAACTGCTGGAGATGATCGACTACGTGAAGACGGTCGAGGTGGCCCCGGCGATCGAGCGCTACATCGTGGCCCTGACCGTCCAGACCCGCACCATGCCCGAAATCCGACTCGGGGCATCAACGCGGGGTGGTCTCAACGTGCTCCGGGCCGCTCGTGCGACTGCTGCTGCCTCCGGTCGAACGTACGTCAGCCCGGACGATGTCAAGGCTGTCGCCGGCCCCGTACTGGCCCACCGCATCATCCTGCAACCGGAGGCGGAACTCCAGGGCCGGACACAGACGGAGGTCATCGAACGGGTCCTCCAGAGCGTGCCGGTACCGCGAGCCGTCGACGCCTGAGCAGTACGGCTCCGATCTCCGATGACTCGACTGGGATGGGCCACGCTCTGCGTTTCCCTCGCCTTGACCATCTCGGGATGGTTCCTCGCCTGGACGGCAGTGTGCGTCGTGGGGTTCGTGCTGCTCGTGCTCGTCGTCGGCTCGAGGGTCTACGTCCTGCGGCGGCCGAACCTCACCATCGAACGAGATATCCAGCCGCCACGGGTGCCGAAAGGCCTGCCGGCCATCGCCTACCTGCACCTCACGAACCACAGTCGCTCGAGCATGCCCGCCATGGTGGCCAGGCAGCCGTACGGGACGACGACGGTGCGGACCAGGCTTCCGAAGCTGCTCGGCGGCCAGCGCGGCGTCCGTACCTATCGATTGCCCACTGTCCGGCGGGGTGTGTTCCCCATCGGTCCGGTCGAACTGTCGAGGGCAGACCCGTTCGGATTCGCGAATCTCTCCCAGAGCTACACCGGGGACACTGAAATCTGGGTGTATCCGAGCGTGCTCCCGTTCCGACCGCTTCCTTCCGGACTGACCCAGAATCTGGACGGGCCGACGTCCGACCAGGCCCAACAGGGGTCGATCACTTTCCACCGTCTCCGCGAGTACGTCGTCGGTGACGACCTGCGGATGATCCATTGGAAGTCCTATGCGCGTACCGGCAAGCTCGTCGTGCGACACAACGTGGACACCTCCCAGACGTTCACCGTCGTCCTCGTCGACCTCGACCCGGCGTGCTACTCGGCCGAGACCTTCGAGGCCGCGATCGACGTGGCTGCGTCAGTGGTGCAGTGCGCATCGTCCGCCCGGTCACCCGTGTTCCTGCGGACGAACGATGGCCGGGAAGTGGGCGGTGCCCACTCCGGTGACACGCAGCTGACAATGGATTTCCTGACGCAGGTGAATCCGAGCACGTCAGGATCGCTGGTTGACGAACTGCACCTCCTCAGGAGTCGTCCGGGCGCCACCGCACTCGTGGTCGTAACGGGCGAACTCGGTTCTTCGGTCCTACCTGCGGTCGGATCCTTGCGCCGCAAGTACGAGCGGCTGTTCGTGCTCTCGGTCTCACCATCGGCGTCAGGCCCGATCAGCTACCCCGGTGTTTCGGGCCACATCGGCAAGGACGCAGCAGAGATCTGCGGATTCTGGAACGTGGCCGTGGGTCGATGACACGGCCCAATGCGATCAGATGGATCGTCGGCATCTTGGCGGTCCTGGCCACGGCGGCCTCGGCTGCTCCGTGGCACCGGGGGCTCGCGACGAGCGGCTCATGGATCATCCTTGTCGTAGCGTCCCTCCTGTCGGTGGCGGTGCCGATCTCAGTCAACCTCTTCGAACCCGACACGCCCTGGATGTCCCCCGCCGCCTCGGCTGTCCTCTGGCTCATCGTCGAGCTGAGCGTCGTGGACAGGTCTCCTCTAGGGATCGGCTTCGGCATCTTCCGCGGCCCCGTAGTCCTCGTATCCGAGCCATTGCCCATCCTCGAACCTCGATGGGTTCTGGTCGCACCTGTGCTGCTCTGCTGGATCACAGGTTCCGCCGCCTCCGAGGCCTTGCTTCGGAAGCGGACCGTCCCCCTCGCCGGTCTCGTCTGGATCGTCGGCTTCGTGCTTGCATTCGCCGCCACCGCGGGTGCTTCCGGCTCGGAGATGGTCGCCGCGGCGATCCTGCTCGTCACCGGTGGAGCGTCGGTCATGTCCGCACGGTGGATGTACGAACGTGCGACCACGGTGTCGGGTGACCCGGACGACAGCGGCCTCAATCTCCGGATCTCGGTGTCCGGACTTCTTGCCCTGATCATCGCCACGGTGGGCCTCGCGACCGTCCTGCCCCAGATGGACCACTTCTCCAGCACGCCCGCAGCGTTCAAACGGAATTACCCCGTGACCGATGCCGCCACGTTGTCGCCTCCCGACCAGGCCGAGGCGCTCCGGGCGCTGCCCTCCGCCTCGGATCCGCACCTCTTCACCATTCAGGTGGACCACCAGGTCGCCGGGTATGTCCCCATGGCCGTGCTCGACGACTACAGCGGCTCCTCCTGGACGCTCGATCAGGCGTTCACGCCGACCGGTGGAAATCTCGGCGACCCGCCGACCGATCTGACCGCAACCACCACCGTGGTGCAGCAGTATCAGGTTGCGACGATGCGAGGGCTGCCGTGGATGCCCTTCCTGCCTACGGCGTTGGCCGTCTCGAACCTCGCCGTACGGGTCAGCCCCTCCACGGACATGGTGCTTCCGAGTGCCTCCCTCCACGACGCCTCCTACGACGTGACCTCGGACGTCGTGGCCAAGACCCTCGACACCATGACGGACCGGCAGATCGCCGCCTCCGAGGTCGGGGTGACCGAGAACCCGAGCGACGTGACCGATCCTCCGAGCGAGAGGGTGGAGGTCGGCGAACTCGACACCGGGCTCACCTCGAACATCGGAACCACCGGGAGCACGAGTTCCGTGGCAACGCTCGCAGCCCTGGCCAGCTATTTCCGGTCGTCGAACTTCAAACAGCTCTCGGTGGTGCCGGCGGCGAACGAGAAGCAGCCCGACACGTCCGATGCCTACGGGGACGTGGCGAACGCGGTGGCCACCAATCACCTGGCGACGACGGAGCAGTATGCAACCATGTTCGTGCTCCTGGCACGTTCTCAGGGCGTGCCCGCCCGACTCGCCGTGGGCTTCCGGATCCAGAACGGGGGGCCACTCACCCCTGGCACTTCCTATGCGGTGGATGCCCACGATGCGTGGACGTGGGCCGAGGTCTACCTCGCCGGGGTCGGATGGGTCGACGTGGACCCCACCCCCGGCACCTTCGGCACCCAGCCACTGCCGCCGAACGGAACGACCTCGTCGACGAGCACGACAACCACGACCACCAGCCCCGGCTCGGCCGTCCAGCACTCCTACGGGAAGCCCATCCACCACCACCGACCCCGGACGGTCGCAGGCTTCCCCTGGCTGATCCTGGTCGTCGTCGGGATCCTCCTCTTGATCGGCCTGATCGCACTGATCCCGACCACACTGCGCCGGCGGCGTATCCGCCGACGCCGCTCACTCGTCGACCCGCGTCACCGGACGGTTGCCGCATGGCACGAGAGTCTCGACGAGTTTGACGAGATGACCGGGCGCTCGACCTACTGGATGAGCGGGGCCGAAGTCGTCGCGGCCACCCGGGAGACCTTCGGACCCGGTGCCGATGCCGCCATGGAGTCGGTGCGTTCACTGGGTGAGACAGCGCTCTTCTCCTCGTCCACGGCGATCGATCAGGCTGCGGCGGACAAGGCCTGGGCCGCCCAGTCCTTCCTCCGGAGCGAGGCGCTCCGGTCGCTCGACTGGAGGGACAGGCTGCGTGCCGAGCTCAGGGTGCTCCGGCGTCACCGGCACTGAGGGTCGATCCGTTTCGATCCACGCCGTGACGGCGTCGGCACCACAGGCCGATCATGAGTACTCCGAGTGCCGACACCACGAACCACGGCACCGCACCGGTGAAGCCCTGGTAGTGGAACACCACGGCATGGGTACCTGGCCCCACGGTCACCCCGACGACAGCGGGTGCAAGCTCCACGGTCGGTGAGGGGCGTCCGTCGACCGTCACCTTCCACCCGGGGTCGAAGGAGGCGGCCAGGAGGACCGTCGTGCCTGTCGGTGAACTCACCAGAGCGGATGCCCGTCCTCGGACCAGGTCGGTATCGATCCGGCTCAGGTGTCCAACCGTCCCGGACCCCACCGGGCGGACTCCACCCACAGGGGCCCCGTCCCACGCAACCTGCAGATCGAGGTGCATGGCCAGGAGATTCGAACGGAGGAGGCCGACGGTGCGGGGGCCGACGTCGGACCGTCCAAGGGCGACCGTCCCGTCGATCTGCACCGATTCCATATAGTGCGCCAGGGGCACGACGAACAGTCGGTAGGGACCACTGCTCGCGACACGTCGCATCCACGCCTGAGGGTGCACCGACGGCGGGAGGAGCACATAGCGCACCCCGAACAACTCATAGTCACCGAGGTTCGTGTCGTCGAAGGTCGTCTCGGGCTGCGACATGAGCGAGGCGGTCCGCAACGTGTAGCCGACCTCGTCGACGTCCATGCTCTCGGCGTACTTGAACACCGGCACGTAGCCGATCGTGAAGCTGCTCCCCCAGTTCGTCGGCAGCCCGGCATAGAGGCGACCGTCACCCTTCGCCTTCACGTAGGACAGGAGAGGGTCGAGCTGCTGTTCGGCGGCAGTCTCCGCGCGACGCTGGAAGCCGATCTGCGCGGCGTTCTGTGCGTCATAGGTCCGAAGCTGATTCCAGCCCGGGAACACCACCAGTGCGGCGATCAGCACTGTGCTGAACGCGGCAAATCCCGCGAACAGTCGGCGCTGACCAGCGTCCGCCGCCAGCCGGTCGGCCGATCGGAGGGCCAAGGATGCGAGGCGTGATCCACCCAGGTAGATGCCGAATCCGGCCAGGAGGATTCCGGCGAGTTGCACCCCCATGAGGAACCGACGGAAGAAGATGTCCGCATGCCCCGGAATGACGACCACGAGCGCGCCCCAGGTGGTCGGCCCGAACGAGACGAGGAGCGAGAGGACGAACAGCAGCAGCAGCCCTCGAGCCACGGGGATCCTGCGCCAGTTCACGATCGTCATGACGATGCCGAACGCGACCGCGATGGTGACGACCGGCAGCCTCCCATGGTCGAATGTCGACCCGTTCACCAGCCACAGGAGGTCCCGGCGGGCGCCGTAGCCGCGAACGAGTCCGGTCGTGGAGAGCGCGGTGTTGAGCGCCGCCCAACGGGACTGCGCGAGCAGGGGAACCGTCACCCAGGCGGTGCCGACCAGTGATCCTCCCAGGATGACTCCCCCGTTCACCAGCCGGGTCCGGAGATCCGTCCTGGTGACCAGAGGGAACACGAGAGCGGCAGCAACTGCGAGATACCCCGTCTCGAAGTGCAACGCCGCCGTCAAGGACACGAGGAGTACCGCACGGAACACGTACTTCCGCTCCATGACGGCTCGCCACGTCCAGGCCCAGGCAAGCGGGAGGAGACAGGATGCACAGAGCTGGGCCCACAACCCGTACCCGATCCACAGATAGGCCTTCTGCTCGTACCCCACCCCGATCGCGCTCATCAGATAGGGGGCGATGGCCGCAGATGATGCGGCTGCCATCGGCGGGAGTCTGAAGACCCGGGCGGAGCGGTACACGACCAATGGCCACAGGACGATCATGAGGTAGAGCGACCATCGGAAGGCTGCGTCAGGTCCGCTGAGGAGACCCACGGCACCGGCAATGGTCGCGCCCAGCCCTTGGTAGTGGAGGAAATGCGGCGATCCGAGGTTCAGGTACGGGAACCAGGAGAGCGAGGGAGCAGTGCCGTTCCGGATCGCCTGGGAGGCGAACCGGACCATCTGCTCGTGCACCGACGCATCATCGAGATACGAGACGGCATCCGTCGTCGCTCGGAGACTCCACGCGTTCCAGAGCACCACCAACGCCACCAGGGCCTGAGGCGCATAGGTGGCCGCCACCATTGGCGGTTTCCGTCCTTCGCCCCGGTCCGTCTCGGGCCGGTCAACCAGGATCGTCATGAGCTTCGGACCCGAACGTGTGCGTCAGGTTCCGGTCGACCTGGCTCGGAACGCCACCACCGTCGCAATGTGGGCCTCGCCGTCCAGCAGTTGCACTGGGCAACCACTGGAGCCCATCACTTTCGCGATCGAGTCTGTCGACTCTTCTGGACGGCCGCGTCACGAACGTGCGCTCCCGGGGCGAGCGGCACCCCGTCCATGGACGCGATCCGCCTGGTGATGCCGTCGTCGAACTCGGCGAAGCCCACCGGGTCGACAGCGGCGACGACGAGTCCGGTGCCGCGGGGAGCCCGCACCCGATGCGCCAGGACGGTCACCGACGTCGGGGCATCCCCGTTGGCCGTCACCACGGGCGTGCTAGCCGGTCCGGACATCACGCCACCTCCTCGACTGCCAACTGCCGATCCCTGGATTGCCTGCGATTCCGTCGGACCGACCTGAACATAGGGCGACGCCGAGACGGATACGGGAACCGCTCGCCGACGGGTAGTTCCGATGAGGAATCCGCCGACCAGTCCCAGGAGCAAGCCGCCGAGAAGGAAGAGATACCTGTACGATTTCGACTCCTTTGCCGGCGGCGGATTATTTGGTGAAAGGCGACTGCTCAGGACGTGCGTGACTGGCCCCGTAGACGCACAGATCTCGGGGGGACACGGTTGACTGCCGAGCGATCCGATATCTCCATTGGCCGTCTGCATCAGCACGGAGTATTTACCACCGACGCGGAGGCCCGGGACAGTGCATTGATCCGAATCCCGGAACTCCACATTTGACGGCTCTTCGCAATGACCACCCGCCAGGTCGTGCGATGTTCCAGTTCCGGTGACCGAAATGTAAACAGATGATCGCGTGGGCTGCCAACTGACGGTCATGGAACTCGATCCGGTCTGTGCAAACGAGACGTTCATGAGGCTCGGTGGTGCCGGCTCCGGTGTAAATGAATAGGACCCGGTTCCGGACAGTTGCTCACCATCAACGGGGACGGTCTGGATCCGAACTGTGTACCTGGTTGAGTTGCTGAGGCCGCCGATCGAACAGGTGGGAGATGACGATTGAAGCTGAGGCGATTGGACGTAAAAGCTCCTTTGGGTAGCTGGAGTTCCGGTCGGTGGGACGACCGTCGCCTTGAAGTACGCAACACCCGGTGGCCACACGCCCGGCCGAGTGAGGTACACGGACTTGCTGCCCGCGAGAACCGCCACTCCACCTTCTGGATCTGCCTCCGACTCGGATGTCGAGGTTCCGGCCCCGCCAACCGACTGCGGCAGGGTCGACGGAGGTGTCAGCTCCTGACACGAAGGAATTCCTCCGCCACCTGCGGACACTGAAG
>Ga0302202_10002118_pt1 | contig 23472 bp, 18 predicted proteins | sample II_Bog_N3_3_FD_194579 | JGI IMG/M metagenome (GOLD analysis project Ga0302202, IMG submission 194579) | Peat permafrost microbial communities from Stordalen Mire near Abisko, Sweden - II_Bog_N3_3 | ecosystem: Environmental > Terrestrial > Soil > Wetlands > Peat | place: Sweden: Abisko...
TCGGCGCCCGTCGGGACGAGCGGCGTCACCGCGAAGCGGAGCCCGCCGTCGGCGGCCACCATCACCAGTCGCACGTCACCGTCCGGCGAGCCGGACACGTTCTGGGCCACGGTGAACCGGCCGTCCGTGGCGGCCAGCCCGGAGTCGGGGCCCGGCGCGGGGAGGGTGGTGTCGGCCAGGGCGTCGTTGTAGGCCGCCACCCACTCCGGGGTCAAGAAGCGCGGCATGCCCGACCCCAGTCGTGTCCGGTCATCCGGACCGGTCCCGCCCCACCCCGGAGTGGCCGGACCGGTCGGTCACGACGCAGGAGCATCCTCGGCGGCCGGTGCCTCGTCGCTGGTCGGGAGGGGGCCGTCCCCGTGGGCGGTGGAGCCGTTGGACCCCGAGCCGGTGGGCGACGAGCCGTTGGTCGGTACCGGGAGCGCCTCGACAGCCAGGGGCACGCCGTGCACGGCGACAGCCGGCTGGACGGCGGCCGGCCCGGTGGCCGGTGAGTTGGCGGCGGCCTCGGCCGGTGTGCGCTTGGTGCGGTTGAGGATCTTGCGTCCCAGCCAGGCCACCGGGTCGTACTTGGCGTCGACGGCCCGCTCCTTCAGGGGGATGATGGCGTTGTCGGTGATCTTGATGTGCTCGGGGCAGACCTCGGTGCAGCACTTGGTGATGTTGCACTTGCCCAGACCCTGCTCCTGCTGGAGCAGCTGGCGGCGGTCGTTGACGTCCAGGGGGTGCATCTCCAACTCCGCCGAGCGGGCGAAGAACCGGGGCCCGGCAAAGGCCGTCTTGTTCTCCTCGTGGTCGCGGATGACGTGACAGACGTCCTGGCACAGATAGCACTCGATGCACTTGCGGAACTCCTGGCTCCGCTCGACGTCGATCTGCTGCATCCGGTAGCCGCCCGCCTCGACCTCGTCCTCGGTCTTCGCCCGGGGGTTGAACGGGGGGATGCGCTTGGCCACCTCGTAGTTGTACGACACGTCCGTGACCAGGTCGCGCAGGATCGGGAAGGTGCGCATCGGGGCCACCGTCACCGTCTCGCCCGGCGGCAGGGTGTCCATCCGCGTCATGCACATGAGGGCCGGCCGGCCGTTGATCTCCGCCGAGCACGACCCGCACTTGCCCGCCTTGCAGTTCCATCGGCAGGCCAGGTCGGGGGCCTGGGTGGCCTGGACCCGGTGGATGACGTCGAGGACCACCTCGCCCTCCTGTGACGGCATCACGTACTCGGCGAACTCGCCGCCGGTGGCGTCCCCGCGCCACAGGCGCATGGTGACCTGGTCGCCGGCCCCGTTGGCCCCGTTGGCCCCGTTGGCCGCGTGGGCGGCGCCGTTGGCGGACGCGCCGTTGGTGCCGACCGTCCCGTTCAGTTCCTCGGACATCAGGTTGCCTCCTCGAACAGTGCTTTGAGATCGTCGGGCATCACCAGGATGGGCTCGGGCGTGACGCTGATGGACCGGATCGAGGGCGTGCCGCCGACACCGGGCTCGCCGTCGGCCTCGGCGGTGATGCGCTGGACGAAGTTGACCTCGCCCATCTCGGCCACCGGCTTGGGGTAGTCGTCACGGGTGTGGCCGCCCCGACTCTCCTTGCGGTTGAGGGCGCCCTGGGCGGTGAGCTTGGACACGGTGAGCATGGACGGCAGGTCGGTGGTGAGGTTCCAGCCCGGGTTGTAGCGGCGCCCCCCGGCCACCGACACGCGGGTGGCCCGCTCCTCCAGCTTCTCGAGCTTCTCGAGGGCCTCCTCGAGCTCGGAACCGGTGCGGATGATGCCGACCAGGCTCTGCATGGTGGCCTGCAGCTCGTGGTGGATGTCGTAGGGGTTCTCGCCACCCTCGAGGGAGAACGGCGCGATGGCGGCCTCGATGGCCGCCTCGATCTCACCCTCGTCGACGTGGACCGTGCCGGTGCGGCCCGAGGCGAACTCCGAGGCCCCGATGCCGGCCCGCCTCCCGAACACCAACAGGTCCGAGAGCGAGTTGCCACCGAGCCGGTTGGCCCCGTGCATCCCTCCGGCCACCTCGCCGGCGGCGAACAGCCCGGCCACCGTGGTGGCGGCGGAGTCGGCGTCGACCCTGACCCCGCCCATGATGTAGTGGCAGGTCGGGCCGACCTCCATGGCCTCGGCGGTGATGTCCACGCCGGCCAGCTCCTTGAACTGGTGGTACATGGACGGGAGCCGCCGGCGGATGTCCTCGGCGCTCCGCCGGGTGGCGATGTCCAGGAACACCCCGCCGTGGGGGCTGCCCCGTCCGGCCTTCACCTCGCTGTTGATGGAGCGCGCCACCTCGTCACGGGGGAGCAGTTCGGGAGGTCGGCGCCCGGCGGTGTGGTCGTCGTACCACTTGTCCCCCTCCTCTTCGGTGCTCGCCGTCTCGGCGGCGAACATCGGGGGGATGTAGTCGAACATGAAGCGCGTGCCCTCCGAGTTGCGCAGGACGCCGCCGTCGCCACGGACCCCCTCGGTGACCAGGATGCCGCGCACGGACAGGGGCCAGACCATCCCGGTGGGGTGGAACTGGACACACTCCATGTCGATGACATCGGCTCCGGCCCACAGGGACATGGCGTGCCCGTCACCGGTGGACTCCCAGGAGTTCGAGGTGTACATCCAGCTCTTGCCCACGCCTCCGGTGGCCACCACCACCGCCTTGGCCGTGAACACCACGAACTCGCCCGACGGGCGCCAGTAGCCCACGACGCCCGACACGGCCCCGTCGGCGTCGCGGAGGAGCCGGAGCACCTTGACCTCCATGAAGACCTCGATGCCGTCGGCCACCGCCTTCTGCTGGAGCGTGCGGATGAGCTCGAGGCCGGTCCGGTCCCCGACGTGGGCCAGGCGGGCGTACCGGTGCCCACCGAAGTCCCGCTGGAGGATCAGGCCGGTCTTGGTCCGGTCGAACAGGGCCCCCCAGTCCTCCAGCTCGCGCACCCGGTCGGGCGACTCCTGCGCGTGGAGCTGGGCCATGCGCCAGTTGTTGAGCATCTTGCCGCCGCGCATGGTGTCCCGGAAGTGGACCTTCCAGTTGTCCTCGGAGTAGACGTTGCCCAGGGCCGCGGCCACGCCACCCTCGGCCATGACGGTGTGGGCCTTGCCCAGCAGGGACTTGCACACCAGGGCGGTGCGCAGCCCGCGCGCCCGGGCCTCGATGGCCGCCCGCAGGCCGGCGCCACCGGCGCCGACGATGATGACGTCGAAGTCGTGGGTCTCGTAGTCGGTCATCGTGTCGACACCCCTTTAGAAGTGGAAGCCGTAGTCGTGGATGGTGCCGCTGGCCACCAGGCGCACGTACACGTCGGTGAAGGCCACGAAGACCAGGCTCATCCACGCGAACACCATGTGCTTGGCGTTGAGCGGGGTCAGGGTCTTCCAGATCCGGTGGCGGATGGGGGATTTGGAGAACTGCTTGACGCCCCCCCCGCACAGGTGACGGCACGCGTGGCAGCTCAGCGAGTAGAGCCACAGCAGCGTGGCGTTGATGAGCAGGACGGCCGTCCCCACGCTGAACCCGATGCCGATCCCCGGCTGGCGGAAGGCCACGATGGCGTCGATGGTGAGCAGGACGTTGAAGACCAGGCCGGCGTAGAAGAAGTACCGGTGGATGTTCTGGAACAGCAGGGGGAACCTCGTCTCCCCGCTGTAGGAGCCGTGGGCGTCGGACACGGCACAGGCCGGCGGGGCCAGCCAGAACGACCGGTAGTACGCCTTGCGGTAGTAGTAGCAGGTCAGCCGGAAGCCCAGGGGGAAGATCAGGATCAGCAGCGCCGGCGAGATGGTCCACCAGCTGATCACCGTCCCGGGGTGGCTGCCGGGCACGCAGCTCTCGGTGAGGCAGGGCGAGTAGAACGGCGAGATCAGGTCGCGGTGGAGGTCGGCGCCGGCGTAGTAGTTCTTGTTGACGAAGGCGGCCCAGCTGGCGTAGCCGACGAAGGCGGTGAGCACGGTCACCGTGACCACCGGCTGGATCCACCACCGGTCCTTCCGGAGGGTCGGTACCGCGGGTCCGCCCCGGGCGCCTCCCAGGACGACCGGAGTCACGGCCGGGTTGACTGGTGCATCCTCCAACGTGGTCACGCCGTTGCCCTGTCCTTCTCTCGTCGCTAGGTCCGGGTGCTGTCCAGTGCCGTGGTGAGGGGAGCGGTGGTGGTACCTACGGCGGGGCGGCACTCCATCGACAGGGTAGTCACTCTTCGGCCAGTAGTCGAAGACATGTTTGGTCTTGGACGCATAGGATTTGCCTATGCTTCCGCCGGTTCACCAGCTCCGGTATTTCCTCGCCGTGGCCGAAGACGGCCAGTTCACGAGGGCCGCCGAGCGCCTGCAGGTGGCCCAGCCCTCGGTGAGCGCCCAGATCCGGCGGTTGGAGAAGCTGCTCGGCACACCCCTCTTCCACCGGGGCCCCGGCCCGGTGACCCTGACCGACGCCGGCACCACCCTGCTGCCCATCGCCCGGCGGGTGGTCGCCGACCTGGCCTCGATCGAAGACGAGATCTCGGGCCTGGAGAACCTGCTCAGCGGGCACGTGGCCGTGGGCGCCACCCCCAGCCTGAGCGCCACGCTGCTGCCCAGCGTGCTCGGACGGTTCCACCGGCAGCATCCCGGCGTGGCCATCCGGGTGTCCGAGCAGGGGTCCCCCCAGCTGGTGGCCGGACTGCTCGGAGGCACCCTCGACCTGGCCCTGGCCATCGCACCGGTCCAATTGAGGGGACTGGTCAGCGTCGCCCTGGCCGAGGAGGAGTTGGTGGTGGTGACACCACCCGACCATCCGCTGGTCCGACGACGCACGGTGACCGTCCCCCAGCTCGCCGAGCATCCGCTGGTGATGTTCCGGCCCGGCTACGACCTGCGCACCTCGACGATGGCCTCCTTCGCCGATCACGGCGTCGAGCCGACGGTGGCCGTCGAGGGCGGTGAGATGGGGAGCGTGCTCGCCCTGGTGGCGGCCGGCCTGGGCGCCGCCGTGGTGCCGGGCATCGTCACCATCGGGGAGACACGTCTGCGGGTCACCCGGTTCCGCAGGCCACCCCCGACCCGCACGATCGCGCTGGTCCGTGCCGACGACCGTGTCCCCTCCCGGGCCGCGGAGGCGCTGGCCGCCGCCCTCACCGAGGGGATCTCCGCCGCCGGCTGGCCCGGGGCGATGCCCCAGGGGATGCGGCTGCTGCGGTAGCGGTCCGGGGAACGGCGCTCCCGATGCGCCACGCCCCCGGCCTGCCGCGTAGGCTCGGCCCATGACCCCGCCGGAAGCCACCGACCGCCCCGAAGTCGCACGGACCCCTGACCTGTCGGTCCGCACCAGCCCGCCCCCGGACATCACCACGCTCGGTCGTCTGCGCCAGTCGGGATGGCTGTCGATCCCGGTGTCCGAGGAGATCCGGCGCAACGCCTCGCTGCGCATCGCCGCGGGAGACCCCCTGGTCACGGGCGTGCTCGGCTTCGAGGACACGGTCCTGCCTCAACTGGAGAACGCCGTCCTGGCCGGGCACGACGTGATCCTGCTGGGGGAGCGGGGCCAGGCCAAGACCCGGATCATCCGGTCCATGGTGGGCCTGCTCGACGAGTGGCTCCCCATCGTGGCCCACTCCGAGATCAACGACGACCCCTACCATCCGATCTCCCGCTTCGCCAAGGACCTCCTGGCCGAGGCGGGCGACGACCTGCCCGTCTCGTGGGTCCACCGCAGCGAGCGCTACGGCGAGAAGCTGGCCACGCCGGACACCTCCATCGCCGACCTGATCGGGGAGGTCGACCCCATCCGGGTGGCCGAGGGCCGGTACCTGTCCGACGAACTCACCATCCACTACGGGCTGGTGCCCCGGCTGAACCGCGGCATCTTCGCGGTGAACGAGCTCCCCGACCTGGCCGAGCGCATCCAGGTGGGCCTGCTCAACGTCCTCGAGGAGCGGGACGTCCAGATCCGGGGCCACCGGGTCCGCCTGCCCCTCGACATCGTGCTGGTGGCCACGGCCAATCCCGAGGACTACACCAACCGGGGTCGGATCATCACGCCGCTGAAGGACCGCTTCGGGGCCCAGATCCGCACCCACTATCCGCCCGACGCCGCCACGGAGCTGCGGATCGCCCAGCTGGAGGCCGACCTCCCGGGCAGTTCCCCCGACGACCACCAGGACGGCACCGGCCCCCGGGTCGAGGTCCCCGACTTCATGGCCGAGGTGGTGGCCGAGCTCAGCCAGCTGGCCCGCGAGAGCCCGCACCTCAACCAGCGGTCCGGCGTGTCGGTGCGGCTCACCATCGCCAACTACGAGACGCTGGTGGCCAACGCCACCCGACGGGCCCTGCGCAACGGCGAGACCGAGGCGGTGCCCCGGGTGTCCGACCTGCAGGCGCTGGTCTCGTCCACCCAGGGCAAGGTGGAGATCGAGTCCCTGGAGGAGGGGCGCGAGCAGGTCCTGCTGGCGCAGCTGGTGTCCGCCGCCGTGCTGGTGGTGTTCCGCCGCCGGGTCGTCCTCGAGGATCCCCAGGGCGTGATCTCGGCCTTCACCACCGACACGGTGGTGCACGCCGGCGACGACCTCCCGGCATCGGCCTATGCCGCCACCCTCAGCCAGATCCCCGCGCTGTCGGCGCCGGTGCTGGCGCTGACCGGCGGGTCCGAGGACCCCGGCGTGGTGGCCAGCGCCGTCGAGTTCCTCCTGGAGGGCCTCCATCTCACCAAACGGCTGAACAAGGAAGCGGCCGGATCGCGGGCGACCTACCGGGGTCGGGGATGACCTGGCGGTTCGACTACCGGCGCTGGGACGGCACCCAGGACGCACTGGTCGACGACACCGACTCGGTGCTGTCGCAGCTGACCGACGACCTCCTGGCCAACGGCGACCTCCACGAGGCGCTCCAGCGCATGCTCAACCGGGGGTGGCGCACCCCCGACGGCGAGCAGGTGCAGGGCCTGCGGGACCTGCTGGACCAGCTCCGGCTGGAGCGTGAGGAGCAGCTCGACCGCGGTGACCTAGGCGGTGCCTACCGCGAGATCGCCGAGGAGCTCCAAGAGGTGCTGGCCGAGGAGCGGACCGGCATCGAGCGGCTGCAGGCCGACGCCCAGGCCTCCGCGGACCAGCGCCGCCAGGAGGTCACCGACGAGGTGGCGGTCGAGCGGCGGATGCAGCTCGACCTGCTGCCCAACGACCTGGCCGGCCAGGTGCGCGGCCTGCAGAACTACGAGTTCGTCTCGTCCGACGCCCGCCAGCACTTCGAGGAGCTGATGGAGCGGCTGCGCGAGGAGGTGGCGCGGACCTACTTCGACCAGATGTCCGAGGCCCTGGCCAACCCCGACCCGGCCCAGCTGGCCCACATGCGGGAGGCGTTCGACGCGCTCAACCGGATGATGGAGCAGCGTGAGGCGGGCGAGCCCCTCGACCCGTCGTTCGAGTCGTTCATGGAGTCCTTCGGGGACCTCTTCCCGGGCGATCCCGCCGATCTGGACGAGCTGCTCGAGCAGCTGGCCGCCCGGATGGCGGCGGCCCAGGCCATGTGGAACTCGATGTCACCCGAGCAGCGGTCCCAGCTCCAGGGCCTGGCCGAATCGCTGTTGGAGGACATGGACCTGCGCTGGCAGGTGGACCGGCTGGCCGGAAACCTCCAGAAGGCCTTCCCCGGGGCCGGTTGGGAGCAGCGCTTCCGGTTCAGCGGTGACCAGCCCATGGGCATGGGGGAGGGCACCGACGCCGCCGGCCGGCTGCGCGACCTCGACGAGCTGGAGGACTTCCTGAGGTCGGCCAACTCGCCGGCGGCCCTGTCCGAGGTCGACCTGGACAAGGTGAGGCGCCACCTCGGCGACGACGCCGCCCGCTCGCTGGACCGGCTGGCCAAGCTGGCCAAGCAGCTGGCCGACGAGGGTCTGATCGACCAGCGGGAGGGCCGGTTCGAACTGACCCCCAAGGGGATCCGGCGCATCGGCCAGCAGGCCCTCTCCGACCTGTTCGACCAGCTCAACAAGGACAGGGTGGGCAATCACCGCACCACCTGGACCGGCACCGGCCACGATCGCGAGGAGACCACCAAGCCCTACGAGTTCGGGGATCCCTTCAACCTGGACCTCTCCCGGACCGTGCACAACGCGGTGCGGCGGTCGGGCAGCGGGGTGCCGGTGCGCCTGTCGCCGGACGACTTCGAGGTCATCGAGACCGAGGCCCTGACCCGGTCGGCCACGGTCCTCCTCCTCGACCTGTCGCTGTCCATGCCCATGCGCGACAACTTCGTCCCGGCCAAGAAGATGGCCATGGCCCTGCACACCCTGATCTCGACCCGGTTCCCCCGTGACTATCTCGGCCTGGTGGGGTTCTCGGAGGTGGCCCGTGAGATAGAGCCGGCGGATCTCCCCACGGTGAGCTGGGACTACGTCTACGGGACCAACCTGCAGCACGGGCTGATCCTGGCCCGCAAGATGCTCGCCCACCAGCAGGGGACCAAGCAGATCATCCTGGTGACCGACGGTGAGCCCACCGCCCACGTGATCCCCGACGCCTCCGGTGTGGGCTACGACGTGTACTTCAACTACCCGCCGATCCCCGAGACGCTCGAGGTCACCCTGGCCGAGGTCCTGCGGTGCACCAGGGCCGGCATCACCATCAACACGTTCCTGCTGGACCCCGACCGTGGGCTGCAGGGCTTCGTCGAACAGCTGTCGCGGATCAACCGCGGCCGGACCTTCGCCACCTCACCGGACGAGTTGGGGGACTACGTGCTCGTGGACTTCCTCGCCCACAAGACCACCCTGCGCTCGCGGGGCCGGCGCGCCGGCTGAGTCGGCGGACCGCCGACGGCCCTGCGGCCGCCGGACCGAGGGACACCCCCGTGGCCTGGGCTTTCTCCTAGGCCAGGTCACCCCGGCGCGGCCACATGGCGCGGTTGCGCGGCCGGCCCGCCGACCCGCCCGCCGAACCGCCGCCGGGGTGCCCTCCACCCCCGCACGGGCTGCGCTCCTGTTCACAGGATAAAAAATGTTGCGTTTCCCCCGGGGATGGTGAAAGATGACATATCTGTAGTTACATCCGTGCTATGCGATTCCTCCCGGAGTCGTGTGGATGAGTGGGAGGGAGACCGTTCAATGGACATGGTGTCATTGATGTACGGACCCCAAGAACGAAGCTGGCAGACCAGGGCCAACTGCATGGGCGTCGACCCCGACCTGTTCTTCCCCGAACGGGGCGCGTCGACGCGTGAGGCGAAGGAAGTGTGCCGGGGGTGCGTGGTGCGCGAGGACTGCCTCGAGTACGCCTTGGCCAACGGGGAGAAGTTCGGGATCTGGGGTGGCCTCTCCGAGCGCGAACGGCGGCGACTCCGTCGCCAGCGCGCCATGCAGCGCCGCGCCGTCAGCGCGTCGTAGGCGGCGCCGCCCGGAAGGCTGGCCGTCGGCGCCGCCCGGAAGGCTGGCCGTCGGCGCCGCCCGGAAGGCTGGCCCGTGAGTGGGCCCGGAGGGCTGGCTGGATCAGCGAAAGCGTGAACCCCCACTGACGGAGCGGAGCCGCGCCTCGATGGTGCGGTCCTCGGCGAGGTCGAGCTCCGGCCAACGGTGGCGGGGCACGGCCTCGAGCACGCCGAGGGGCAACAGGCCCACCAACTCGGCCCGCAGGACGGTGCAGCCGAGGGCCTCGACCCCTTGTGCCACCCGGTCGTAGACCCGGTCGGGTGGGACGGTCTCCGGGTCGATCAGGTTGAGGCTGACCTGGGCCCCCGGACCTACCGGCAGCCCCAGGCTGCGGACCTGGCGGCCGCGGACCCGGGCCGCCACCTCCTTCGCCGCAGCCAGTGCCGAGGCCCGGCGGCGGGCGGGATCCGATCCGGGGGGGCCCTCGATCCACACGTTGTAGGCGATGAGGACCGGCCGCACCCCCACCGCCGCCGCACCGGCCGTGGGATGGGGCTGTGTCGGCCCGGTGGACGGGGCCAGGGTGACGAAGGCGGCGCGCCGCACCTCGGGGAGGGAGCGCTCCGGTCCGTAGAGGAAGCACGGCAGACCCAACTCGTCACCGGCCCATCGGGCGAAGCGGTCGCGGGCTCCCCGTACCGACCGCACCGCCGGGGTGGGCGCACGGGTGTGCCCCGGGGCGGGCAGGGCCACGAAGGGGACGACGTCGAGCGAGCCGAGCCGGGGATGGGCCCCGGCGTGGTGGGTCAGGTCGACGAGCGAGACGGTCGCCGCCGCCACGCCCCTGGCTGCCGGCTCGACGTCGGCGAGCGAGCCCGCCAGGGTCAGGACCGAACGGTTGTGCTCGGCATCGGTGTGGAGGTCGACCAGCGTCGATCCGGCCGGTGCGGCCACGGCCACGATGGTGTCGTGCTCGCGCCCCTCACTGATGTTGATGACGCACTCGACCGGGAGCCGGTCGTCGGCCACGACCGGCGGGCCGGTGGATCAGACGGAGACGGTGCGGCCGACCCGGCGGCGACGCAGCATGCGGCGCCGCTCCCGCTCGGACTTACCGCCCCACACGCCGTGGTCCACCCGTTCGGTCAGCGCGTACTCGAGGCACTGAGCGGCCACCGGGCAGTCGGCACAGATGCGCTGTGCGGCCTGGACCCCGACGCCGTCACTCGGAAAGAAAATGGTGGGAGACAGGTCCTTGCACTTGCCCACGCTCATCCATTCCGTATCCATGGTCCCTCCAGAGGACTCGAGGAGGCTTCGGCGGTTCGTCCTGACTGGAACACCCCGGTGCCGCTGCCATCCGTTGCACAGGTAGTCTCGCGCCCCGAGACTGTTCCTCAGTGGGAAATGGGCCGGTATTGACGGATTCCTCACCAGATTCTTATGAGGCACCTGGGCTTTCTTATGAAGCCACCGACGAGGGGCTGGCACCGCATCCCGACCTGCCACCGACGGCGCCGGGGTCGGGACCGTCCGCGGTGCCGTCCGTCGCCTCGGGCGCCGGCGCGGGCGGTCCGACCGAGCTCGATTTCTGGTCCACCACGCCGCCCCCGGCGTTGGCCCCGCCCCCGCCACCGGTCGCCCCGCTGCCGGGCGATCCGTATGCGCCTGCGCCGGCTGCTGCGCCTGCACCTGCCCCTGCTCCGGACACCACCGGGGGCGCCGGCAACCCGCCGTATGGGGCCCCGGCCTACCCGGCCTACCCGGCGTATCCGTCGGTCCCGGTGTACCCGGGCTACCCCGCCTACGGGGGTGGCTATCCGGGCTACGGCGGTGGGTTCCCGCCCGGCCAGACGCCGGGCTACGCCTTCCCCTACTACGGACTGCCGGCCCCCCGGCTGGTGCGCCACACCCTGGAGCGGCGGACCTGGGTGTGGGTGGTGGGCATCACCGCGGTGGTGGCCGCGCTGCTGGGTGGCGTGGTCGGTGCGGTGGTGGGCTCGAGGAGCCAGCAGACCGAGGTCGAGCGGTTCTTCCCCAACCGGAGCGTGCTCACCAAGCCCCAGGACATCCAGGAGGTGCTGGCCAAGGTGGAGCCGGCGGTCGTGTCCATCGACAGCGACTCGTCCGGGAGCTCGTCCGGCGGTGACTTCGTCGAGGCGGCCGGCAGCGGGATGATCCTGACCCCAGACGGCGAGGTCCTCACCAACAATCACGTCGTGTCCGGCGCGACGTCGGTGACGGTCACTCTCTTCGGCCAGAGCCAGCCGCTGGCCGCCCACGTGGTCGGCACCGACCCGGGCGAGGACGTGGCCCTGGTCCAGATCGACCACATCTCGGGCCTGCCCACGGTGACCTTCGGCGATTCGGGCCAGGCCCTCGTGGGGGACTCGGTGCTGGCCATCGGCAACGCCCTGGCGCTGGCCGGCGGGCCCACGGTGACCGAGGGCATCATCTCGGCGGAGAACCGCTCGCTGACCGCCGAGAACGACAGCGGCCAGACCGAGAACCTCACCGGCCTCATCCAGACCGACGCCGCCATCAACCCGGGGAACTCGGGCGGGCCCCTGGTCAACGCCCAGGGCCAGGTGGTGGGCATGAACACCGCCGTGGCCTCCAGCACCACCGGCAACGCCCCTACCCAGAACATCGGGTTCGCCATCACGGTGAACTCGGTGAAGCCGTTGCTGGCCGGTCTGCGCACGGGGGGCACCGGGGGGTCGGGCGGGAGCGGTGCCGCGCCGTCGGCCACCCCGGCCCAGAATGCGGCCTACATCGGGGTGACGGTGGGAGACGTGACGCCCCAGCTCAGGCAACAGGACCATCTGAGCGCGTCGTCGGGTGCCCTGGTCACCTCGGTGGAGCCGGGCAGCCCCGCCCAGGCGTCGGATGTGCACGTCAACGACGTGATCGTGGAGTTCGACCAGGACGCCATCACCAGCCCGCAGGCCCTGACGTCCGCCATCCATCCCCTCAAGCCCGGGACCCATGTGATCCTCGGGATCGACCGGGGGTCGGCCCGCATCTCTTTGGGCGTGACGCTCGGGGCCCGACCGACGGACGGGTAGGATGGCCCCCGCCCTGACACCTGGAGGACCCCCACCATGACCCCGGCCGCCGACGAACAGCCTTCCACCGACGAGGTCGAGGAGCAGCTCCCCCCCGTGGGTCACGTCCGGGTGGTCTATCTGGGACCGGTCGCGCCCCACTGGGAGGTCCGTTCCGACTACGGGGACCCGGCCCTGATCGAGGAGTTCCGCCGGCGGACCCTGGCGCGGCTGGTGCTGCTTCCTCCGCACGACCCGCAGTACCGACGCAACCGGGAGCGGGTCATCCGCGACGCCGAGCGGGAGAACATCCTGCTGGAGTGGGACCTCGGGATCCCCGAGGACGAGCCGGCGGTCGCACCGCCCCCCGACGGGGATGCCGTTGCGGCGGCCCCGTCGATCGCCACCGAGGCGTGACCGTGCCCGGGCTGCGGCCCGGGATCAGTCTCCTGCGGGGTCGCCCAGCTCGGGCAGGCTGATCCGCTCCAACCACAGGCCGGGGGCGTCCACCTCCGATGGAGTGGGCAGATTGCGGGCCGACACCCACAGCTTGGCCAGGCCTTCGTCCCCCGCCCGCTCGATGACGCCGCTGACGAAGGACCGCCCCCGGTCCACCTGCGCCTGCTCGAGATCCAGGCCGAAGAGCGCACCGGCCGCCTCCTCGCCCTTGCCCCGTTCGGTGCGACGCCGGTACCAGGCCTCGGCCAGTTGCGAGTGGTGCCCGACGAGCTTCTGCCCCACGGTGGTGGCGATGTGGTCGGCGTAGGCGTCGATGACCACGGCGAGGGCGGTCAACTGATCCGATGTGCGGCGCGACTCGGGGGTGAGCAATTCGCCGAGGAGGGCCTCGGGGTCACCGAACAGTCCCTGGAGCGACTCGAGGTCCATCCCGCCCATGCCACCGAGGCCCTCGAGCCCTTCGGGGCCGGCCACCCCACCGAGCCGTCCCACCAGGTCCTGTTGGGCGCTGGCCGACGACTCGGCCATGGCTGTCAGCAGTTCCTCCATGCGAGCCCGGATGGCCGGGCGTGACAGCACCGAGTGGGTGGCCAGCTCGCGGGCGCACACCCACAGCAGCGCCTCCTCCTCGGGGAGGCTCCAGTCCTCGGCGAAGGTGGCGATGTTGGCGGTCACCAGGACCAGCTCGTCGGAGGGCGCCCACGGGATGGCCAGGGGATACTGGCCCAGGGCCCGTTGGGACAGATGGCCGACCACCGACCCCACCTGGAGGCCGAAGAGCATGGGGCCGATGGTGGTGGCCCACTGCCCGATGAGGCTGGAGAGCCCGGCCATCGGGTCGTCGCCCCCGAACGCATCCACGGACGACAGGTCACCGACGGCCGGCGCCGGCCCGGGCTGGGGGGTCATGGCTGTCACCAGCGGTCGCCAGGACTCCAGGGCCCGCTGGGTCCAGTCGCCCCGACCGATGGGCACACAGGTGAGGCGGCGCCCGTCCGGGGCGATGGGCATGCCGGTGGCCTCGGTGACGTTGAGCTCGGCCACCCGGGCCAGCTGCTCGAGTCGGATCCGCTGGACCGGGTCGACGTTGGCCTCGGCCTCGCCGCCGGTGGCCACGTTGAGCGCGAAGGAGCGCACCATCTCCCACTGGTTGGGACCGTTGGTCCCGAGCATGTTCATCAGATCGCCGAGCAGCGACTGGAACGGGTTGTTCGGATCCCCTTGGTCGGGCGGTGCCATCACCTCATGCTACGGCGATGCGCTGAGCACCGGAGCATCGGTGTCGTCCGAGGCCAGGACCACCGAGGCATAGGTGAATCCTGCCGTCGGGCTGCTGTAGTCCAGGTTCACCGGGGTGTCCGGCCCGAGGGCGTAGAGATCGGTCATCAGGTCGGCCGGCGACCCCACCGGGATGCCGTCGACGCCGGTGATCACATCACCGTCGGCCAGCCCACCCGTGGCTGCCGGGCCGCCCGGCGCCACCGCCACCACCAACGCGCCCGCCGGGGACGCCGCCGACCCCGGCGCCGACCGCACGTCGATCCCGAGCCAGCCCTGGTCGACCTTGCCCGACTCGACCAGCTGTTCGACCACGTGGAGTACCAGCTGTGCCGGCAGGAAGGCCGACGCCTGCGAGCCGTCCGAGCGCCGCACGGACTCGAGGACCCCGACCACGTCGCCGTCCGGGTCGATCAGCGGGCAACCGACATCGACGGAGCCCAGGGGCAGGCTGGCGTCGATGGTGCTCAGTCCGCGGTGACCGACCGGGGTGATGGAGGTGATGGCGCCGGCGTAGACGTCGGCCACCGGCCGGGCACCGTGGCGACCACTCGCCACGAGCGACATGGCCACCCCCCAGCCACCGACGTCCGGCTCGGTCTGGTCGAAGGGAAAGACGGGAAGGTCCTCGGCGATCCGCACCACCGCCAACCCGGTCGGCGCGTCCGTGGCCACCAGCGTGCCGGGGTAGCTCGTCCCGCCGGGCTCGGTCACCGTGATGGAGCGGGCGCCCTCCACCGCACTGGCCGTCGTCACGATGATGCCGCCGGGCATGGCCACCAGCCCGGTGGCCACGGTGGCACTGCCGGCCCGCTCGACGCGCAACGCCACCGTCGACGGCTCGACCGCGTCCACGAGGGTGTCCACCTTGGAGGCGGCGACGACGGTGGCCGCCCCCACCTCGGTGGTGGGGGCCGAGTTCAGGTGCATCGGGGCCGGAGTGCCGGAGGCGCCGTCGTCGCCTCCGGTCGCCGACACGGCGAACCCCGCGGCCACCAGGGCGATGAGGAAGCACGCCGTGGCACCGCCGATGATCCACGTGGTGGTGCGGCCCCGGGGCAGGCCGAGGCCCTGATCGGGCACCGATGGGATACCGCCGGTGCCCGCCCCGGCCTCGGAGGGGTGGCGCCACAGCCGGTCGTCGGGAGGGATCCAACCGCGCAGGGGCCCACCGTCGGGGTCCCCCGCCCAGTCGTCGTCGAGGTCGCGGTCCGGCGGCTCCTGATCCTCTCGGTCCACCCCACGAGGTTACCGAGGGAGGCCTCCGAGCGTGGGTCGGGCCGCCACCGCCGCCCCCTCGGTGCGGTCCCTGTCCGCCGGGACCGGCCGCCGGTGCCGCACGGTCGCCCTACGATGCACGGGTGGCCCGGGACCTTGCGATCGACCTCGGCACGGCCAATACGCTCGTGTTCGCCCGGGGCAAGGGGATCGTGCTCAACCAGCCGACCGTGATCGCGCTGAACACGAGGACCCACGAGGTCCTGGCCGTGGGCAACGAGGCGTGGAAGATGATCGGGCGGACTCCGGGCTACATCGTCGCCGTCCGGCCCCTGCGCGAGGGTGCCATCACCGACTTCGACATCACGGAGCGGATGATCAGGCTGCTGCTGCGACGGGCCGGAGTGACGAAGTTCAACCGGCCGCGGGTCCTGATCTGCGTGCCGTCGGCCATCACCTCGGTCGAACGCCGGGCGGTCAAGGAGGCGGCCCGGCGGGCCGGGGCCTCGGCCGCCCACCTCATCGAGCAGCCCATGGCCGCGGCCATCGGCGCCGGACTGGACATCCACGAGCCGATGGGGAACATGGTGGTCGACGTGGGTGGCGGCACTACCGAGACGGCGGTCATCTCCCTCGGAGGGGTCGTCGCCTCGCACGCCATCCGCTGCGGCGGATTCGACATGGACGCCGCCATCCAGAACTACATCCGCCAGGAGCACGGCATCGCCATCGGCGAGCGCACCGGCGAGGAGCTCAAGCTGGCCATCGGCTCGGCCCTCCCCTACGCCGACGAGGTGAAGGCCGAGGTGCGCGGCCGCGAGATCACCACCGGGTTGCCCAAGACCGTCGTCATCTCGCCCGAGGAGGTCCGCTACGCCCTGCGCGACCTGGTGGAGCTGATCGTCGCCACCGTGGTGGCGTGCCTGGGCGAGTCGCCTCCCGAACTGGCCCAGGACATCATCTACGAGGGCATCCATCTGGTCGGCGGGGGAGCCCTGCTGCGGGGCCTGGCCAACCGGCTGGCCGACGAGACCGAGGTCCCCGTCCACCTGGTGGCCACGCCGCTCGAGTGTGTGGTGCAGGGCGCCGGGCTGTGCCTCGACTCCTTCGACAGCCTCCGGCCCATCTTCGCCGCCGCCGAGTCCTGAGCCCCGTCCCGGCCTACTCCAGCGCCAGCAGGTCCTCAGCCACCTGGCGGACCTGCCAGTCGCGATCGTCGAGGCACCGTCGGAGGGCGTCGTCGACGTCGGGCCCCTCGAAGGCGGCCAGGGCCACGGCCGCCCGGCGTCGGATGGCCGGCTTGTCGTCCAGCGCGGCCAGCACCGCCGGCAGCCCGACCGGGTCCCCGATGGCGCCGAGGGCGGCCACGGCGGCTTCGCGGCACAGCGGGTCGGAGTGTCCCGAGACCGGGCCGGCCAGGGCCGACAGGGCCGGCACCGCGGTGCGCTCGCCGCGCTCACCGAGGGCCCAGGCCGCCATCTCCACCACCGACGGGTCCGCGTCGCTGAGTGCCGCGGCCAGATCGACCCCCGGCCGGGTCGCGGCCAGCTCGCAGGCGCGCCGGCGCACCGTCGGGTCGGGATCGTCGAGGGCGTGGACGACCGGTCGGTCCCCGAGGGCACCGAGCCGATCGAGGGCTCCGAGGGCGGTGGCCCGGACCGACGGTGCCGCATCGGTGAGGGCCCGGGCGGCGGCCTCCCGGTCGCCGAGGTGGCCGGCCAGTGCCGCCCGCCGCCGCCGCTCGGTGACGCTTTCCGTGGTGGGTTCCGTGGCAGGCTTCTCGGCATCGTCGCCGGAGCCACTGTCGGGCGGCGGCCCATCCGACGATCCAGGAATCACCACCGCACCACTATGACCGAGGACCTCGATCCCACCACCGCACCGCCTCCGACGTGGGGTGCGTCGACCCCGGTGGGTGTGCCGGCCGGCTCGGTGCCCCCGGGCGGAGTCGCCGGCGTGGCACCCCCCGTCAGTGCCCCTCCGCCATCTGCCCCGCAACCACCTGCCCCGCAACCACCCACCCCGCAGCCACGGCCGGGCCGGGTCACCCGCCGCCGGTGGCCGTGGGTGCTGTTCATCGCCGTGGTGGTGGCCATCGCCGTGGCGTCACGGATCGATCTCAACTACTACGCCCTCCAACCCGGCACGGCCCAGCCGGTCCAGCAGTTCATCACGGTACCCGCCGACAAGTCCCACCCGGTCCGCCACCCGGTCCTGCTCACCGACGTCGAGATCGGCCGGGTCACCGCCCTGTCCTACCTGTACTTCCGGCTATCCAGCGACACCGCCCTCGAGCAGGTGGCCGAGGTCACCGGGGGCACGGCGGCCTCCCAGCTGGGTGCCCAGGGGGCGCTGGAGATGTCCCAGGCCGAGGAGTACGCCAAGGTGGCCGCCCTGCGGCGCCTGGGGTATCCGGTGCCGGCCACAGCCGCCGGCGCGGTGATCGCCGGGACGTTCCCGGGGACTCCCGCCTTCCCGGTGCTGTCGGTCGGCGACGTGGTCACCGCGGTGGACGGCCGGTCGACACCGACCGCGGCCGCCCTCACCGCGGTGCTGGACGGCTACCACTCGGGCCAGACGGTGACCCTCAGCGTGAAGAGGGGCGGCACCGGCCCGGCGGTCCCGGAGCCGATCACGTTGCACAGCACCCTGGTCAACCTGGGGTACGACACCGATGGGAAGGGTCCCTATGTCCGCCTGGACCTGGGCATCGAGCCCGAGGACCAGGTCGACTTCGCCCTGCCCTTCCCGGTGGGCATCAACGTGACCAACATCGGCGGCCCCTCGGCCGGCCTGGCCATGACCCTCGGGGTGATCGACGCCCTCGACGGCGGCGCCCTGACCGGCGGGCGGACCGTGGCCGCCACGGGGACCATCGACGCCCAGGGGACTGTGGGGGACGTCGGCGGCGTGGCCCAGAAGACGGTGGCGGTGGAGAACGCCGGTGCCACCATCTTCATGGTGCCCCCCCAGGAGTACCGGGCCGCCATGTCCAAGGACCGGCCCGGCCTGAAGGTCTACGCGGTGTCGACGCTGGACCAGGCGTTGGCCGTGCTGGCCGCCCACGGGGGGAAGGTGCCGCCGGCACCCGCCGCCCCGGCCTCGGGTGCCCCGGCGGGATGACAGGATTCGGGGGGCGGCCGTCGTAGGCTCTCGGGCATGCCCGAGGAACGACTGATGTCCATCACGTCCTCCCTGCACCTGGCACCTGACGACGTGGCCCGTCACACCTTCGGATCGGTGCGCCGGGGGTTCGATCCCAGCGAGGTCCGGGCCTATCTGGAGTCGGTGGCCGCCGGCCTGAGGACCGTGGCCGAGCGGGAGGAGGAGCTGCTCAGGGACCTGGCCGATGCCGAGCGTCGGGCGGCCAACCCGGTGCTCGACGAGCCCACCCTGACCTCGGCGCTCGGGACCGAGACGGCCCGGGTGCTGCACAGCGCCCACGAGGCGGCCGCCGAGATGGTGGCCAAGGCCGAAGCCGAGGCCGATCGGATCCTCACCGGCGCCCGTGAGGAGATCGAGGAGTACCGCTCCTCCACGACGGCGGCGCTGGAAGAGCGGAGGGAGGCCGTCGAGACGGCCGCCCAGGAGCTGCAGGCGCGGACCGACGAGCAGGTGTCCGCCCGACTCGACACGGCCCGGCTCGAAGCCGAGGCGTTGCTGTCCGAGGCCCGTGAGCAGTGTCGGGCCATGGTCGACGAGGCCCAGGGGCTCCGCGCCCGGGTGCTCGCCGATCTGGCCAGGCGGCGCAAGGTGCTCCACGCCCAGATCGAGCAGCTCCGGGCCGGACGCGAGCGCCTGGCCGAGACGGTCCAGGACGTCCGGCGGTCCATCGACGTGATCGCCGACGAGCTGTTCACGGCCGAGGACAACGCCCGGCTGGCTGCCGAGTCCGCCGGACGGGAGTCGCTGGCCCGGGCCGACGACGGCACCCCCGAGGAGCTGGCCGCCGAACTGCTGGCCGACGAGGCCGCGTCCCCCGCCCGCCGGTCCGGGGCCGGCGCAGGCGGCGGTTCTCCCCGCGAGGACCTGGACATCGCCGTCGGGACCGTCGGGGTCGAGGTGGTGGAGATGCTGGAGGACGGCCCGGCCACCGAGTCCGGTCAGGCCGAACAGGCCACAGGGGCCGAGGGTGCCGGCGCCCATGGCGCACCGGCCGGGGAGTCGGTGGACGCCCTGTTCGCCAAGTTGCGGGCGGCCAGCTCGGACCCGGATCCGTCCGAGCCACCCGAGGCGCCCGCCCCCCCGGTCCCGGATCCCGTCGACACGTCGGAGGCGGTGGCCGGGACGGCCGACGCAGCCGGTAGCGCCGACCGGCCGGACCAGCCGGACCGGGCCGACGACGCCGGGGACGAGACGCCGCCCGCTGAGCGCAATCCGTTGGCCGTGCGCCGGGACGAGCTCATCGAGCCGATCGTCAAGGCCCTGGCCCGTCGGCTCAAGCGGACCCTGCAGGACAGCCAGAACGAGCTGCTCGACACTCTCCGCTCCAAGGGCTTCCAGTGGTCGCCGGAGCTCCTCCCCGACGAGACCGAGCACGTGGACTCCTACGTGACGGCCGCCCTGCCCGCCCTGGAGCAGTCGGCCGCAGCCGGGGTCGCCTTCGCCGGCGCCCCCAAGAGCCAGTTGCCGCCCACCGACGTGCTGCTGGGGATCGGACACGAGCTGGCCGAGTCGCTGGTCGGCCCCATCCGCAGGAGGCTGCTGGCCGGCGAGGGGCTCGACGGGGCCGAGGAGTCGGTCGTGGCCGACCATGTCGGGTCGGCCTTCCGGGAGTGGAAGAGCGAGCGGATCGAGCGCCTGGCCGGTGACCACGTGGTGGCGGCGTTCTCCGAGGGCACCATCGGGGCGGTATCGGGCACGGCGGAGGCCCAGCTCGAGTGGGTGGCGGTGTCCGACTCCGGCGACGCCCCCTGCCCCGATTGCGAGGACAACGGGTTGAACGGCTCACTCCGACCCGGAGAGGCGTTCCCCACCGGCCACCTGCGGCCGCCGGCTCACCCAGGGTGCCGGTGCGTGCTGGTGATCCCGGCCACCTAGGCTGCTCTCTCGTGCGTTCCCCCACCGACATGCCCCAAACGCCGCGCCCGGCCACCCGGCGCCGGCACCGGTGGATCATCGTGGTGGCGATCATCCTGATCGTCGTGTTCGCCTCCTTGAAGACGTTCGCCACCTTCTACACGGACGCGCTGTGGTTCTCGTCGGTCAACCTCCACTCGGTCTGGCTCAAGCTGTTCGAGACCAAGGTGGGGTTGCTGGTGGTGTTCTCCCTCATCTTCGCGGTGGCGCTGACGGCCAGCCTGCTGGTCGCCGAGCGGCTGGCCCCCAAGGGTCCGTCCCTGGACGCCGAGGACGAGTTCGTCAAGCGCTACCAGGAGGTGATCGGTCCCTACGCCCGCTGGCTGCGGGTCGTGGTGATCACCGTGCTGTCGCTCATCGTGGGGTCGCAGGCGGTGGGCCAGTGGAACAACTGGATCCTCTTCGAGAACCGCACGTCCTTCGGGATCACCGATCCCCAGTTCCACCGGGACGTGTCGTACTACGTGTTCGTCCTCCCCTTCGAGCAGTTCCTCGTGCACTGGGCGCTGGTCACCCTGGTGGTGGTGCTGCTGGTGACCATGCTGAGCCACTACCTCAACGGCGGCATCCGGCTCCAGGGCTCGAGGCCGCGGGTCCGGCCCGCGGTCAAGGCCCACCTGTCGGTCATCCTGGGCCTGCTGGCCCTGGTGAAGGCCGTGGGCTACTACCTGGCCCGCTTCAGCCTGGACACCTCCTCCAACGGCTACGTGCAGGGGGCCGGCTACACCGACGTGCACGCCCGGCTGCCGGCGCTCGAGCTGCTCATCCTGGTGTCCCTGGCCGCCGCCGTGCTGCTCATCTACAACATCCGGCGCCAGGGCTGGGCCCTGCCCGTCCTGGGGGTCGGACTGTGGTTCCTGGTGGCGCTGACCGCCGGCACCATCTACCCGGCCGCCGTCCAGGCCCTGAAGGTGAACCCGGCCCAGAACACGCTGGAACGGCCCTACATCCAACGCAACATCGACGCCACGCGTGCGGCCATGGGCATCAGCCACGTGAAGAGCGTGCCCTACTCGGCGTCCTCCACGCTGACCGCATCGGAGCTGTCGGCCAACAGCGACACCCTGGCCAACGTCCGGCTGTGGGACCCCACCCAGACCCAGCCGACCTTCGACAAGCTCCAGGACGTCCGTTCCTACTACCAGTTCAACACCCTGGCCGTGGACCGTTACAAGGTGGGAGCGACCGAGACGCCGGTCATCGTGGGGGTGCGGGAGATCAACGACAGCGGGCTGCCGTCCACCTCGTGGGTCAACACCACGCTGCAGTACACCCACGGGTACGGCATGATCATCTCGCCGGCCAATACCTCCACGGCCGCCGGCGACCCGCAGTTCAGCGTGGGCAATGTGCCGCCGACGTCGACCAACGGCTACCCGGCCATCACCCAGCCGTCGGTGTACTTCGGCCTCAACAACACGGGCTACGTGGTGGCCAACACCAAACAGCCCGAGATCGACTACCAGCTGGGCAACGGCACCAATGTCGAGACCCACTACTCGGGCGACGGCGGCGTGCAGCTGTCGAACCTCTTCGACAAGGTGATGTTCGCCCTCCGGTTCAGCGACATCAACCTGCTCATCTCCAACCAGATCACCAGCCAGTCGCGGCTCATGTTCGACCGGGGGGTCCAGGCCCGGGTCAACAAGGCGGCCCCGTTCCTCAGCCTGGACTCCGACCCCTATCCGGTGCTGGTCAACGGTCAGATCAATTGGGTGCAGGACGCCTATACGACGACCGACGCCTATCCCTACGCCCAGAACGCCAATACCACCGCCCTCAACCCGGGCAGTGGGCTCAACCAGACCTTCAACTACGTGCGGAACTCGGTCAAGGTCCTCGTGAACGCCTACACGGGCAAGATGACCTTCTACGAGATGGATCCCCACGATCCGGTCATCGAGACCTACGCCAAGGCCTTCCCGCACATGTTCACCCCGGCATCCAAGATGAGCCCCGAGCTGCGCGCCCATCTCCGCTACCCCGAGGACATCTTCGCCGTCCAGGCCACCATGTACGGGCGCTACCACATCACCACGGCCCAGAGCTTCTACAGTGCCGCCGACGCCTGGACCCTGTCCCCGTCGCCGGGCTCCGGCAACCCGTCCAACGCCCTGGCCACCACCCTCACCACCAACGCCCAGGGCGAGCAGGTGTCGACGGGCCAGCTGGTGCCCATGGCCCCGATCTATCAGGTGCTCCAGCTCCCCGGCCAGACCCAGCAGTCGTTCACCCTCCTGGACGCGCTCGTGCCGGTGTCGGACCAGAGCCAGATCCAGACGCTGTCCGGGTTCATGGTCGCCGGCAACGACCCGGGCCAGTACGGGAAGCTGACCATGTACGTCACCCCGCGGAACAACCCCGTCAACGGACCCTCGATCGTCGCCGCCCGCATCGACGCCACGCCCTCGGTGTCCAAGGAGGTGACCCTCCTCAACTCCAACGGCTCCCAGGCCCTGCTCGGAAACGTCCTGATGATCCCCATCGCCAATTCGTTGCTCTACATCCAGCCCCTCTACGTCGAGTCGTCGCGCAACGCCATCCCCCTGCTCCAGCAGGTGATCGCCGTCTACGGGAACCAGGTGGCCATCGACTCGACGCTGTCGGCCGCCCTCACGGACGTGTTCGCCGCCCCGGTCGTCACCTCCCCCTCGGGGTCGTCCACCGGGTCGCTCTCACCCGAGGTCAAGAGCCTCCTCAACCAGGCCCAGCAGGCCTACCAGCAGTCGCAGGCCGACCTGAAGGCCGGCAACCTGGGCAACTTCCAGAACGACATCAACACGCTCGAGGGACTGTTGAACCAGGTCCAGACCCTGACGGGCGGGACGCCCACGTCGACCACCACGACCACCACCACCACACCCAGCTCGTAGCCTGGGCCCCGGCGCCGCCCGACGGAGCGCCGGATACGACCATCCGATGGCCGGCCCGGGCCTCCCCGTGCTGCCGAACGGCCCCGGCCCCGGAGATGGTAAGTTGTCACTCCGCGACGCGGGGTGGAGCAGTCTGGTAGCTCGTCGGGCTCATAACCCGAAGGTCGAGGGTTCAAATCCCTCCCCCGCCACTACCGG
>Ga0302202_10002126_pt1 | contig 23414 bp, 20 predicted proteins | sample II_Bog_N3_3_FD_194579 | JGI IMG/M metagenome (GOLD analysis project Ga0302202, IMG submission 194579) | Peat permafrost microbial communities from Stordalen Mire near Abisko, Sweden - II_Bog_N3_3 | ecosystem: Environmental > Terrestrial > Soil > Wetlands > Peat | place: Sweden: Abisko...
CGAGACGGCCGATGAGGATGACTTTGTTGAACATGGTTTGTAGCTCCTTTTTTGAAGTTTGTCCGCTGGATGCGGTACATGCTTGCCCGGAGGGTGTGCCGTCGCGGCCCACTCCCAAGGCGAGAGGAAGAGATTTGTGGAAGGGGACCAGAGCTTGCCTCGGGGGAGGAGTCCACACCTGCAAGGCTCGAATCTCTGGAGGGAGAGCGTGCGTCCGCAGGGCGTGGGTGTTCTGAGCGCGGCACGCTGAACGCAAACAGAAAGGCAAACTGAATTGGAGCGGCCTGTTCAAACTCCTCATATTTCAGCCGTCGGGATTGCAGAGGTCTTGCTGTGGCGAGATGGAGCCGGACCAGTGGAGGCACTGGCTGTGGGCAGAGCTGGAGGCCAAGGGTGGGTATCGGCAACTGGAATGTGCCTAGCGTTGCGCCCATGATCTCGCCTTCGCCATAGTGCGCTTGATGTAGGCAGCCTTCCGGGAGGGGTTGGGGTCGCGGGAAAGGTATTGGCTGTCGAGGGTCGTTGCAATTGCATCCTCCGGCATCCGCAGCGATAATGCTGCGACGCAATAGGCGAGGTCGGCGGCGGCGGGGCGGTCGTGGAACTTGGGCGCGTTGCGGAAACGCTCAAGGGAGAGGTACGAATAGGCTGGCTGGCCGGATACAGGTACGGGCCTTGCCTGATGTAGCGCGGTGCGCGCTTCCCGATCCTGTTCCTGGAGTTGGTATAGTTTCGTCATTTCCAGTCGAAGGTAGGCGGCCTGTAGGTACTGCACTCCGGTCGCACTTCGCAGCAAGACGTAAGGATAGAGACCGTTGTCCTTCCGGTACTTGGGTTTGCAATTGGTGAAGCCGGGAAGACGGCCAAAGCGCCGCCAGTCGGCGGCGCTGGGGTCCGCGCCGTACCGCTTTGCGAGGGTCTGGGCGATGAACGTGGAGAGGGAGGCCGGGTACACGTCATCGTGCTTCAGCCAGGCTTGGAAGTTGCCGAGGCTGGTTTCAACCACAGCGCACGGCTCAAAACCGTCGCCGGTGAGCCGGGCGACGGAATCCGCTGTAAGGTCGTCGAGAACGGTAAAGCAGTGTTCTCCCGCTGGCCGGATGTAGATGTGCGCTCCGCGCGCATTGTGAGCCTTGAGGAGAGAAAGACGGGAGCGGACGGTCTCCGCGGGCAGATTGGATAGGCCGGGGAGCATTCCCCGGTCGCTCAGGATTCCAAGGTCGTAAATAGGCGCGTTAAGCGCGACCAGCATCCGCTCGACGGCGTTCCGCGTTCTGTCCATTGCTGACCTCCTTTCAAACGGATTTGCCAAAAATCCCAGGAATGGTGTTATATTCACCTGTATTGGAATGTACATCGCTGTACTTGGTAAACGCAAGGCCGGGATGAGGTCGGATTTGAGGAGTCAATGAATCAGGACTCGCACACGGACGAGAAGCAGGAACGGCTCAAAGAGAAGCTGCGCGATGAGTTGGGGCCGGTGATTGTCGGCCTGCTCGATCAGTCCAGCGGCCTTGAGGACATTCTCGTCAACGAGGATTCCCGCATCTGGGTAAAGCGGACCGGATCGCCATTCGAGCAGGTCGGCGATTTGCCCAGCCGACAAGCGCGTGGGGCAATGATGACGATTGCGTCCATGCAAAAGACGACGGTGACGGAGATGCGGCCAGTTCTGGAGACACAGCTCCCTATCTGGAAGTACCGCTTCGCCGGGTTGATTGAGCCGGTTGTTCCGTCGCCGTCGTTTGCCATTCGCGTCAAGTCGGACAAGAAGCGGAGCCTCAGAGACCTTCAGCGGCAAGGCATCCTGACTACGAAGGATGACCCGCGCAACCGGCGCTCGCAGCAGGAAGACTTCATCGACTCGGTCAAGACTCTCGATCACCTTGAGGTCATTCAACAGGCCATCGTCGCCCACAAGAACATCCTGATCGTCGGTGGTACGGGCGCGGGCAAGACGACGATTGCCAACGCCATTCTCGAAGAAATTGGCACACTGACACCCGGTGACCGCGTGCTGGTGATTGAAGACACGCAAGAGCTTCTTCTCGACTCCGCGAACAGCCTGAGCATGTTGGCGACAACGGAGTTCGATCAGTTGAAGTGCTTGAAGGTTGCGCTACGCCTGAAGCCGGACAGGATCGTGGTCGGCGAAGTCCGCGACGGAGCCGCCGCGCTGCCGCTGCTCAAGAGTTGGAATACAGGGCATCCGGGCGGTGTCTCGACACTCCATGCCAACAGCGCAACAGAGGCGCTCGACCGGCTGGAGGCATTGGTCAGGGAAGCAACGGACGCACCGCAGCAACGCATGATCGGGAGCGCCGTCGATCTGGTGATTTCGGTCGTGAACAATCCCGTTGCTGGCCGGAAGGTTCAAGAGGTAGCTGTTGTCACCGGATATGAGGGTGGGCGCTACCTCATGACGCAGGTTTGATTGTCCTGGCTCTGCGCGGCATCGGCAGAGCTGAAGTCCAACCGTGGAAGGCGCGAGAGCAAGTTGCCTTTCGCTCAACCGTGCCGGAGGGCACTCGGAGGAATCCATGAATCAAATGCATAGTTTTCTATTGGCGCGGCAGCGGACGGCTCAGATGTCCCTTATGCTCGGCTTCGCGCTGGCGGCGGGCTCGTGCTGTGCATTCGCAGCCGAGACCGGAACCAACCTGCCCTGGGAAGGCCCGTTGACGACATTGGTTACATCGTTGACCGGGCCGGTTGCTTATGCCATTTCCGTTGTAGCAATCGTGGCGCTTGGAGCGACGCTGGCCTTTGCCGGCGGCGAGATGGGCGAGACGATGAAGCGATTGCTGCACGTCGGCATTGCCGTATGCTGCGTCGTCTTCGCCGCACAGGTGATGTCCTCGTTCATCGGTCAGGCTGCGGAGATTTCTCTCGCGCAGCCGGTCCACGCAAACACACAGCCTGTTCTTGCGCTCGTCGCGAGAGGGTGATTACACAGAATCCCTGAAACGGGGATGGGAGCAGGCTGGGCCATCCCCGTCTTTTCGATCCTGCCGTTCTTGGAGACAGCGATGAACGAACCGGAACAAACCATTATGCGGACTTCGTTGAGCAGGCCGCAGCAACTCCTCGGCGGCGACCGGGAGATGGTCATCATGACCGGGTTAGGCGCGGCCATGATGGCAGTGAGTGTTATGACCCTCGTCTCGTTTCTGCTGGCGATTGTGGGCTTCTGGACGATTGTCATGATTCTGGCGATGATCGGCAAGGCCGATCCAATGATGCGGAAGGTCTACAGCCGTCACCTGCAATACAAAGATTTCTACCCCGCCAAAAGCGGGGTGGCCGCGTTTGGCAAGACGCCGAAGCGGGGCTGGAGGTAGCTGTGTTTGGAGAGACGCGGAAACAGCCGACTGGATTGGCGGACCTGCTCCTTTGGTTTGGGCTGGTCGATGACGGAATTATATTGCAGCGGGATGGATCGCTGCTGGCGGCGTGGCAGTACCGTGGGCCTGATCTTCAATCCGCCACTCATGCGGAGATGGCGGCGATAGCGCGGCGGATGAACCGGATTCTACGGCTTGGAAGCGGCTGGATGATTCAAGTGGATTCTTTCCGCTCGTTCTCAAGCGGCTATTCGCCTGAAGGCGCTTTCCCCGATGCTGTCACCGCGCTGATTGATCGGGAACGGCGGGAGCAGTTTGCTCTTGAGGGCAGTCATTTCGAGAACGAATACTTTCTGGCCCTGACGTATATGCCGCCGCTGGTCGCATCGGAGAAGCTCACAGGTTTTATGATGTCGGGTTCAGACTCGACTCATGGTGAAGGGGCCAACGCGGGCGCAGAGGCGTTGCGATTCTTCAAGACAAAGATTCGCCAATTCGAGGATGTCTTTGCTGCGCAGTTCCCGGTCACGCGCCTGAAAGCAACTGTCACGAATCTCGGCGATGGGTATGAGCGCGTGGACGATGAGTTGCTTGCCTACCTCCGCCGCTGCCTGACGGGCGTGAAAGGCCCGGTCATGCAGCCGGAGATCCCGGTGTTTTTGAACGACCTGCTCTCGATGGAGGATCTGCGCGGTGGAACCGAACCCATGATGGGAGACCGTCATCTGCGCACGTTGTCTGTCGATGCCTTCCCCCGTTCGACGTCTCCCGGTGCTCTTTCGGTGCTGGACACAGTACCTTGCGAGTATCGCTGGAACACACGCGCGATTCTAATGGACCCCTCTGAGGCGCAAGGGATCATTGCCAAGATCGGGAAGAAGTGGAAGTTTCAGCAGCGCGGCTTGAAGGATCAGGTCTTCAAGTCGAGCGGGGGCGGCCAACTGAACCAGTTTGCCATGACGATGGTCTCGGACTCGGACGGCGCTTTGGCGGAAGCAACTTCGGGAGACGTGCATTTCTGCTACCTGTCCTCTGCAATCGTCCTGCAACACAAGGACCGGAAGTTTCTGGAAAATATCATCGGCGAATTCCGCAAGGTACTCATCAATCGCGGATTCGGTGTGCGGGTCGAAGACATCAACGCGGTCGATGCGTTTTTCGGCACACTGCCGGGGAACGGCGTGGCGCAGGTGCGCCGCGTTATCGCACACACGCGCAACTATGTGGACCTGATGCCGATCTCGGCTGTGTGGGCGGGCGAAAAGAAGAATCCCTCCTCGCTGATGCCGCCGAATTCGCCGCCGCTGCTTTACGCGGCTGCGCTGGGCGGCGTGCCGTACCGCCTGAACCTGCATGACTACGACGTTGGGCACACACTTTTGATCGGTCCCACAGGCGCGGGCAAGTCCGTAAGTCTGGCGCTGTTCGTTGCGCAGTGGTTCCGTTATCCCAACGCACAGGTATTCGCCTTCGACAAGGGGCATTCTCTCTACGGCCTGTGCAAGGCCGCTGGCGGGCGCTTCTACGACATTGGCGAGGGCGGGCTGTCCTTCCAACCGCTTCGGGATATTGACGACGAAGCGGAGTTCGGCTGGGGACAAGAATGGCTGGAGACCGTGCTGAGGATGCAGAAAGTAGAGATCGGGCCGGGGGAACGGAACACGATCCATCATGCTCTACAGCAGCTCGCCAGCGCCCCGCGCGAAAGGCGGACGCTCACTGAGCTTGAGGCCAACCTTCAGGATGAAAAGCTCAAGGCGGGTTTGCAACCTTACGTCATTGACGGCGCGTTGGGCGGACTACTCGACTCGCGCAACGACGGCTTGACGACGGCGCGGTTCGTTGTCTGCGAGATGGAGACGCTGTTGAGCGGCTCCTATGGCGAAGCAACAGTCATGGCCGTCCTGCTTTATCTCTTCCGGCGCATGGAGCGGGCGCTCGATGGTTCGCCGACGTTGGTTCCCATCGACGAAGCCTGGCTCTTCCTGAAACATCCGGCATGGCGTGACAAGATTCAGGACTGGCTCAAGACGCTGCGCAAAAAGAACGCCGTGGTCCTGCTCGCAACGCAGAGCATGGCGGATGTAAAAGAGTCGCCGATTGCATCGGCGATTCTGCAAAGCACGGCAACGAAGATTTATCTGCCAAACTCCGAGGCAGGCAACGAAGGAATGCGCCAGTTCTATGAGTACGCCGGACTCAACAGCCGGGAGATTGAGCTGCTTCAGACTGCGACACCAAAGCGCGATTACTACATCGTACAGCGGCTTGGGCGGCGCATGATCTCCTTCCGCCTCGGGCCGGTGGCACTGGCGTTTCTCGGCGTCTCTGGCCAAAAGGATCGGGCGCGAATCGACGCCCTGGCCGAGGAGTTCGGCGAGGGCTGGATCTCCGAGTGGATGCGGGAAAGAAAAGTTGAACGAGGATGGATCGAATACTACAAAGGAGGAAAGAACCATGCAGTGCAAATGGCTCGCTAAAAGCGCAACTGCAATCGTCATGGTCGCCCTGATGGCGGCTGAAACCGTCAACCCTGTCCCGGCTTATGCGGGGGTGCCGGGCGTGTTCGCAACCGAATACACGCAAATTCTCAACTACCTGCAATTGATTGGCTCGCTTGAAAAGCAGGTGTTGATGGTTGAGAACCAACTCACTCAGATCGCGGATATGGCCAAGCATGGCGTCACGATTACCAACCAACTCTTCGGGACCGTGGCATCGGATATTTCCAATCTCAATCAGATTGTGAAGACGGGCCAGTCGCTCTCCTATACGATGAGCAATCTGGACGGAACTTTCCGACTCCGTTTCCCCGGCTACTCTTCGTCCACCAACTACGGCCAGTCGTACCAGACATGGAGCCAGACAAGTCTTGACAGTACTCGCGGAGCCTTGAACGCTGCCGAGCTACAAAACTCGCAATTCAGCAGTGACCAAGCATTGCTGAAGACGCTGCAAGGCCAGAGCCAATCGGCATTTGGCAGAATGCAGGCCATCGAAGTAGGAAACCAGATTGCAGAGAATCAGGCTGAACAGTTGATGAAACTTCGACAATTAATGATGGCCGACATGCAGAGCAAAGCATCCTATCAGGGAGCGCTCGTTCAGGCGGAGGCAACAAGGCAGGCAAACTCCGACTTGTTCTTCGGCCAAACTCAAATGACGAGCGACGGGGTCACATTTTAGGAGTATGCGATGAAGAAAACCTACGTTTGCGTTATCGGTGTGTGCCTGATGCTCGTGGCTGGATGCAGGCATGTCGAGCCAAGTCCGATTGTGACAGCCTTTCGCAATGCTGGGGGTGGCGATCCTGACCATGCCACGCCGGAAAGCATTTCTGCGTTCCTCGCTAAACGCGAGGAACTCCGTAAGCAACTGACTCCGCTCTGCAAACAAAAGAGCACGAATGCTCCTGCTGATTGGGCCACCACAGATGAAGGGAAAGTTTGCACAGGAAACACAAGTGCCAATTTTGCAGGCAAAGTGACATTCAAGTCGGATGGTGTGGCATTTTGAGGTGATCTATGGCGCGTAGGCGAACCATTCTCGGTGTGGCGGCTGTGGCTCTTGCTACGGCCGCCACAGCTCATGCTCAGGCCCCCGTCGATGTGGGCGGAACATTTCAACAGATTGAGCAGGCGGCGAACGCATGGATTCCCACAATCATGCAGGAAGCCTCCTTCCTGTTCTACGTCTTGGCCACGCTGGACTTCGCCTGGGGTGCGCCGCAACTGCTTCGGGAGCACGACTTCAACGGCTTGTTCCTGAGTCTGATTAAGAAGTTACTGGTCATCTCCTTCTTCTACGCCGTTCTCATCAATGGCCAGACCTGGATACCAGCCATCGTGAACAGCTTCGCCCAACTCGGCGCAAATGCGGCGGGAGTTCCGCAGGCTCAGAATCCATCCGACATTATGGCTCAAGGGCTTCAAGTAGCCTCGGACCTGTTCACCAAGGTTTCCGGTACAGCTCTCCTTACTCAGCCGGGTAGTGCGATGGCCACCATACTGGCCGCCTGCATCGTTCTCGGTTCTTATCTCATCATTACGCTTCATTACGTGGTCACGAAGCTCGAAGCGATTATCGTGATGTCGGCGGGCTACATCTTCCTTGGCTTCGGTGGTAGCCGGTGGACTTCGCCTTACTTTGAAAGGTACATTTCTCTTGCGGTCAGTACCGGCGTCCGCCTGATGCTGATTTACCTCATGCTGGGCGTATTCAAGACGATCTCGAACAACTGGATTGCGACGATGAACGGCTATACCGCCGATCAGCCCATCACTCAAATCTTCCCGACGTTGATGTCGATGCTGCTGTTTGCCTTCGCGTCCTGGATGATTCCGAAGATGGCGGCATCGATTGCCTCGGGAACTCTTGGCTCAGGCGCGGCGGACCTGGTCGGCATGGGCGCGGAGATTGGCAAGGCGGCTGCGCTCGGCGCGGCCACGGTTGCCGTGGTTGCGGCAACCGGAGGGACCGGAGCCATTGCTGGCGGCGCGCTGGCGGCAACGGAAACAGCAGGCGCAATGGGAGGAGCTGAAGTTGGCGCGGAGGCCGCCTCGGGCGCTGCCTCCGCCGCCGGTGGAGTGGGTGAAGCGGCAGCGGAGACGGCCAGCGCGCCAGCGCCGCCGGTTCCTGCCACTGAAGCGGCTGGCTCCCCCAGTTCGCCTCCCGCTCCGCCGCCGCCGTCTCCAGCGAACGGGCCGTCCGAGACTGCCGCTCCTCCAGCCCCGCCGTCCTCGGCCAATAACCTTCAGAACTTGGCGCGACACGCGAGCAACGTCAACGTCCCGCACGATGGCAGCGGTCACGCGCCATCGGCACAACTGCGAATCGAGAGGGAGGAATAACCAGTGCCAGAAACAGCTATACCCCAAACACCTTATGTTCGCGCCCGTCAGGAGTGGGATGAACGGTTTGGCGACCAGATCAAGAGCAAGAATAACTGGCGTCTGGTGGCGTTCATTGCGATGGGAACGACGTTCTTTTGCGTGGCCGGCATGGTCGCCATCGGCTATCGCTCGAATACGGTGCCCTATGTCGTCGCGCTCGACGATGTAGGGCGGGCGGTTCCGGTCATCCCGGCCAAACAGGTCGCGGTCAAGGATGTGCGCCTGCAAGAAGCGGTGGTCGCGCGATGGATCACGGACCTGCGGACGGTCGTCACGGATGCGGTGGCCCAACGACGCCTGGTTGATGAGGTCTATGCACAGACCGGGAAAAACTCCCCGGCGTCGGCCACTATCACTGAGTTCTACTCGAAAAGCTCGCCCTTTGACCTACTGACGAAGGAGACCGTTGATGCTTCGGTCGAATCCATCGTCCAACAATCTTCCAAAACCTACGAAGTGGCCTGGACGGAAGTGACCCGCGACCTGAGCGGCAGTCTTGTGGCCACTCATCGCTATCGGGCCTTTGTCTCGGTGGTGACGCAAGAGGTTACGGACGCAAGACAGGCATTGGTCAACCCGCTCGGCCTCTACGTCACGAACCTGACCTGGGGCGAAGTGGTCACGACGGGCGGTGACGCTCAAATCGGAAATGCCCAATCAGTGAATGGAGGTAACAACAGATGAAGTGGCTCGCGGCAATCATGATGGCAACCGAAATAGCGAGTGCGGCGGTGGGCGTGGCTGCCTGCGCCCAAACCGCTCCGGCGCTCACGCCACAGCAAAAGCAAGAGCTGTCTACCTACAACTTCAAAGGCGCAGAAGCGGCTTTGGAGACACAGGATATTCAACCAGCGTCGAAGCCCAGCGCGCTGACTCCGATTCCTCCATTGAAGGTTCCTCCAATCACGAGCCGGAGTCTACCGGCTCAGTCTTCCCCTGCTGGCGCTCCGGCGGACAACGGCTCTGAGGTTCCGCTCAACTGGAGACCTCCTCACGCGGAGCTGAACGCGGCAGCGGTCAGCGCGGCGGAGGTTTCCCGTCAATGGGAGACCGGAGTCGCCATGCCCACGTCCGGCGCGGACGGCAAGGTGGTTTACATCTTCGGCCAGGGAATGCCCGTCTTGGTCTGCGCTCCGCTGCGGGTCTGCGCAATCGAGCTGCAGGCTGGCGAGCATCTCGAAAGCCAACCCCAGATCGGCGATTCCCGCCGCTGGGAGATTACCCCTGTCCTCTCCGGCTCCGGCCTGGATGAAACGCCGCTGCTGATCGTGAAGCCGATTGAGGCGGGTCTTGAAACCAACTTGATCGTTTCCACGGACCGCCGAACCTACGTCTTCCGGCTCGTCTCCGATCCCACGCGCTATGTCTCCCGGCTGGCCTTTCAATATCCTGGCGAGGATGCCGCAAAGTGGGCGGCGTTCCAAGCTCGCCAAGACGCGGCAAAACGCGATGCCGCGGCAGTGGCGGAGCAGGCGCATGAAAAAGACAAGCGGGCTGGCGTGGTGCCGCTGGCGGAGAACGCCCTCGACAACCTCTACTTCGACTACAAGCTAAGTGGGGACGCGGCCTACCGTCCCCAGCAAGTTTTTGATGATGGCCAGCACACCTATCTGATCTATCCGAACGATGGTCGGTTCCGTGAATTGCCAACGCTCCTGATTCAGGTGAACGGCAAGTCAGAGCTGGTCAACTTTCGCGTCGATGGCTCGCGCTATATCGTGGATCGGCTCTTCGACAAGGCGATCCTGGTCGTTGGCGTCGGCAAGAAGCAGACCCGCGTGACCATCACACGGGCGACACCCTACTCCGGTAGCACCGGCAAAAGGAGCTGAGCATGGCAATCACAGGAGAAAACTCCAAGCCGCTCGATCTTGAGAGCGCGGCAAGTGAGCAAAGCCAGGATGAGATCAGAGACGCGGCACAGACCGATAAGGTCGTGCGGGGCGTCAATGGCAGTCTCACCCCGAAGGCGCGCAAACTCCGTCCGCTGGCCGGGATCATTCTGATTGTTCTGGTCGTTCTGGCCGCTGCCTATATGCGGCATGGCCTCGCAAGCCGCAACAATAAGGCCAAAAAGCAGACAGAGACAGCACAGGTTGGCTCCGGCCCTGCCACTACGGTTGAAAAGGGGATGCTGTCTGACCAGGCGCGGAACGGACTGGACATAGGTCAATCCCACGTCCCGGCATCTGCCGCGCAGCGTTCTTCCATCGCTACCGGAGAGTTTCCGGCAGGCCGGTCAACCTTGATGACCGGGACGGGAACCGGAGCCCAAACCAGCTCCGTCCCTCCACTTGAATACCGGCAGACCCCGGCCTCGACCGCCGTCAACGGCTCTCTGTCGTTTGCCGAGCAGCGGCGGCTAGAGGAATACAACCGGGAACGCGAAGCGATGGAAGCGGCAACCTCCGTCAAGGGCAACCTGCCCAGCGAAGACAAAGAAAAGGCGTCGGCAGGGGCAGATCCACTCCAAGCAATCCAAGCCGCCCTCATCAATGCTCAGTTGGGAGGCCGCGCTGCACAGGGGAACCTTCCCCAAACCGCCAGCTTGTCGGCTGGCGGTTTGGGGCAGTCGGAGCAACGTACCGACTATGAGCGCCAGAACGATCAGGAGCAAAAAGCCAGCTTCGGACAGCAGCACGGTAAGCAGGAATCTGAGTACCTGGCCAGCACTCGGAAGCCCGCTCTAAGCCGGTATGAAATCAAGGCCGGATGGCTGATTCCGGCTGTGCTGGAGCAGCAACTCAACTCCGATCTGCCGGGATTGATCCGAGCACTCGTCCGTGAAAATGTGTATGATTCTTCTACTGGCAGGTACATTCTAGTACCGGCTGGAAGTACACTGGTGGGGATCTACAATTCTCACGTCGGGTATGGTCAAAACGCCTTGCAAGCGGTTTGGCGGCGCGTTATATTTCCTGATGGAAGCAGCCTTTCGCTCGGCGGCTTTGAAGGGGACGACAGCACTGGCGCGGCAGGGTTTCGAGACCAAGTGAATAACCACTGGGGCCGAATCCTTTCAGGCGCTCTGCTCACGTCGCTTTTCTCTGCCGGGATCGAGGTGAGCCAGGGGACGAACTCCTCGGTTTTGCAATCACCCAGCGTCGGCCAGACGGTGGGCCAGGCGGTCGGTCAGCAGGTCGGCCAACTGGGAGTCGAGGTAACGCGCCGGAACCTGAACATTCAGCCGACGATTGTCGTCAGGACGGGTTACAGGTTCTTTGTAAGGGTTGAGAAGGATATTCCGTTCAACGGCCCTTACTCTCCGGCGAGGGACTCATTGCCGAGAGCAGAAAGTGGGTCTCGACAGAGATCAGAATTCAGCCTTGGAAGGGTATACAGTGGCAGTCAAGAAGGCAGCGAAGACGGCAGCGCGGAAAGTGAACCGCGAGGGGCAGCGGTGGACGGACGACCGTCCGGGAATGACGCTACGCCTCCCCATTGATCTGCGTGAAGCAGTCACCGAAGAGTCTCGCGTAAAGGGCGATCTGGCCAGGATCGTCCTTTTTGCGTTGAGCCATGTTGAGCGCGACAAAGTTGACATCATGCAGACCCGCAAGGCCGGCATGGAACTCACCAACCCCCAGCTCCTCCATGTCGGCGCAGAAGCCCGCAACAAACTCCGGGAATGGGCTGAAGCGGAAGGCGTCAGCGTCAACGCCATAGTCGTCAGCGTCCTCGAAGAGTTCTTCAAGCGCCTCAAGAAGAGCAAGGCGCTTCGGGAAGAACTGCGGCTGGAGATTCGAGCACACCGCGGGTTTATGCCAAGCTGAAACACTTATGCTAAAGCACAACTAAGCGGTTTGCTGCATTTGCTCATGCGTTTCGCCCCTATAGGAACGGAACTCATGAGCAAACTGAAATTGACTGCGATTGAGCAATGACATCCGGCTGCAAAAGCACACCATTCTTTGCAACTGGCCGCAAAATATAACCACAAACGATGAATAACCTACTCCGGCTTGAATACCAGCACCTTTGCCGTTGTTCCTCCAAGATGAGGTACTGCCACAAAGAGACGATTCAATTCGGAAGAGTAAAACGCCGTCTTGGCAAGCACTGCCGTGTCCACCGGTTCAAGCTGCTTGTAGCTACCATCTATCTGCGGCTGGTAGGTGTAAACTTCGCCCACACCTGCGGAAGCATAGATGCGACCCTTTGCCGCATCGTAGAAGAGAGAATCTACCCAGCCGCCGATTGGCAATCGATTCAACTCTTTGCCGGTATCAGTGTCAACAACAACGATGCTTCCGCGTACATCCGTATCGCGGCAGCCGACGAAGAGCCTATGGTGTTCAACATCGAGCGCGGAGGCCATGTTCTTTTTACCCTTTGACAGCGGCCAGGTTGCAATGACTGCCTTCTGCTTCAGGTCGATCACCGCAATGGAATTCGATTCAGGAAGATTGATGTAGAGCCTTCCCTTTGCATGGTCGAAAGTCATCGCCTCAAGGCCTGGAGCCTCTACGCGAATGTCGCCGACTTTCTCTTCGCGCACCGTGTCGATGATCGAAATCAAGGAATACTCTTTGCCAGCTTCATCTCCGCCATTGCTCACATAGAGGTATCCCGTCTGTTCCTCATAGCCGATGCCATCCGCATCGAGTTCGAGCTTGATCGATTTCACTTCGCGGAAGGTTGTGGCATCGAAGATGCGCAGCAAACCTAGTCCACCATCTGTCACAAAGAGACGGTTTCTATCTGCCCGATAGAAGACCGCATGAGGATTGCCAAAACCGGGAATCGTGTGCAGCACCTTTCCCGTCTTCAGATCCAGCACATCCACAGCCTTGTTGGCTTGAGGCGTGGTAAACAAGCGCTGGCCCTTCAGGTCCAGCGCCATGTGATCCGCATAAGGACCAGCGGGCACCTCAGGCATCTCGATGGATTGCACCAGTGTCAACGGCTGTTGGGCTAGTGTGAAAGAAGCGACCAACAGGCTGGATGCTAGCAACATACTACTGCGTAGATACATTCAAATGTCCTCTTGAGATGCGGCGCAGTTTGGTTTGCGCCGCATCTGTGTATGCCAACAGTCTTCTTAGAACGGCTCGTAAAGGGAAGGATGGTTATCGATGTCCACTTCTGTCCAGCTCTCATCCCAATGTTCTACAGTAAGCGACCAACGCGCTTTCTCGCCCTTCACGTATTCTTCGATATCCGGAAAGAGTTTGCGAATGAGCTGGCTGCGAGTGTACTCCGGCTTGGGCCGCTTCTCGGCGGGCGGTGCCACGATGACGATCGCAAAATCCCAAGAGGGGCTCAACTGATGAATAGCCCGCGTATAGACCGTTTCGCTGATGACCTGCCCGTGGGCCTTCTGATATTGCATGATGGGATAGTGAAATTTCTTATACAACGCAAGCCATTCATCCTGCTTGCCGGGAGGAACCTTGTAGAAATCCACCGACACGGTGTTCTTTCCATCTCCTGCACCAATCGTCGCCTGCGCACGGGCAAAGGAGGAAAGGACTGTTGGTAGCATGACAACGACCATCAATAACCACAGAGCTGTTTTGCGAGTCTTCGTAAGCATTCTGTCTCCTTGTTCTCTTTTTGATGTTTAACGGCTGGCCGGTTGCTCACCATTAAGGCCAACCGGCCAGGCACACTTTGCTTAAAATAGAATCTTCAAGCCAAACTGAATTTGACGAGAGGTGGTTTGTGTCTGGTCCACCACGCCCGCTCCATCGGCTGCGGAGCCATCTTGATTGAAGATGGTGCTGTTATCGAGTGGAGCGGCGAAGTTGCTCTTGTTGAGAATGTTGAAGAGTTCCGCGCGGAACTGCACACTGCCGCGGTCAAGGCCCGCGAGCTTGGAATTCTTCACGAACGAGAGATCGAGGTTGGAAAGGCCTGGCCCAACCAGTGCATTGCGCCCTTCGTTTCCAAGCCGCACGATCTGCTGTTGCGGACCAGTAGAGGTCTGGAACGTTTGCACTGGAGCGGAGAAGCATTGCAGTTTGATGTAGTTGTTGGGATTGCCGGGATTGACCAGCGACTTGCAGCCAGGATTGCGCAAGCGATCGGGATAGTCCCATGGGTCGGTGCTGTTCATACCCAGTGGATCACCCGCGATCAGCACGGAGAAGGGAGAGCCGCTGCTAGCCTGGTAGATAGAGCCGGCCTGCCATCCATTCGCCGCCCAACGAGCCCATGCAGAACCTGTCTTCAACTCTGGCGTATCCCAGAGAAGACTGATGACACCGTCATGGCTTAGATTGAAGTCGGAAAGGCCGCGCCGCGTCTTTGGATCGAACCACAGTGGCAGGCTGGAAGGCGAGTTCGCGAATTGGTCGCCTGCGATGGTCGAAGATCCTGTGTCGATACTGCGACCCCAGGTATACGCGCCACGGATTTGCAATCCATGACGGAACTGCTGCTCATATCCTGCTTGCAGACTGTGATAGTACGAGTCCGCGTCATAGGCGGTGCGATTGATGTCGCCCACACTTGGGTTCAGCACGGTTCCATTCTGATAGGCATCTCCCGAGGGCCAGATGTAGCCTGCATCCGTCTTGGTAGGCAATACGATGTTGGCGTCATCGGTGTGGTACGGCAGATGAGCCCCGCGCGATCCGACATAGGCGATTGTGAGTTTTCCGGTTGCCGCAACTTCCTGCTGCACATTCAGGTTCCAATTGTAAGTGAGACTACGCGGCGGACTGGGTTGGAAGTAGGATACGCGCTCGCTCACCAATGGGCCTTGGGCCACCGCGTTCAGAGCAAGGTTATAGGCAGAGGTGGCGAACGTTCCCGCTCCCGGATGAACCAGTGTTGGTGCGGTCGTATAGGGGGCCGATCCAGCGCCGCTGATCAAGATCGTGTAAGGCAAGGGCAGCACATCGTAGATGCCGAAGCCGGAACGAATGGCAGTCTTGCCGGTGCCGAACGGATCCCAGGAAACTCCAACGCGCGGCGAGAAATCCTTCAGCGTCGGGTTGTTGAAGTAGGGGCTGCCGAGGTGCATTTGTGTGTCTGTCATGTTGCGCAGCGTGGAAAGCCGCCCATGCACTTCTGTGGGTACCGTCGTTGCCTCGTAGCGCACGCCATAGTTGAGCGTCAGGTTGTGGCGAATGCGCCAATCGTCCTGAGCATAACCGCCGAAGAGTGTCTCCCGCAGGCCTCGCTCAGATTCTCCACTCGGCAATTGAACGCTATAGGCACGCGGAACGTTGGTCAGGAAGTCCTGCACGCTGGCAAATACGAAGCGTCCGTTTTGCGTGAAGTGCATGAAGTTGTTCGACTGCATCCGCTCTAGCGCCAGACCGAACTTGAAGGTGTGTCTACCGCGATTCACGAAGGCGTCATCATATAGCTGGAAGGAGTTCCAACCAATGACAAAGTTCGGAAAGCCGCCCACACCGCCATAGAATGTTGACCATGTCGGCACAATCAGAAACGGAGCGGGACGTCCTGGGACAGATCCCAACGAAGTATCCGCCGCCAACGCATTGATGGGATCGGAAGTGTTCGAGATTGCATGGTTACGGCTGAATCCGAAACGGACCGTATTCAAGAACGTGGGACTGAATACGTGCGTTTCTTCGATGCTGGTGAATGTGCGTGCGTCCTTGTTGACGAAGTGCAGATTATTGAGTGCATCGGGCTGCGAGAGATCGGTGCTGTCATAGAGAAAGGTGCCAGCCACGCTGTCGCGCGCGGAAAAGTGATGATCAATTTTTCCGGTGTAGAAGTTTTCATTTCCAATCTGATTGGTAGCGACACGATAATTACCGACATCTCCCGAAGCATCCACGCCGCCATTCGGAAGCGGCCAGAAGCCCAGATAGCGCGTCACAGCGGGGTCAACCGTGACAGTGCCCGAGGAAAGAAGGCCCTTACGCGCATTTTGTGTCGGCACACGGTCCGACTCCGATACTCCAAGCGCTTGGCGCAGACCTTCATAGTTGAAGAAGAAGAAGGTCTTGTCGCGATGAACCGGACCGCCCACTGTGCCGCCGAACTGATTGCGGCGGAAGGGCGCGATGGTGGCGGCGTCGAAATAGTTTCTTGCGTCCAGGGCGCTGTTGCGCAGGAATTCATAGCCGCTGCCGTGAAACTGGTTGGTACCAGAGCGAGTGATGGCATTGATTACACCGCCGGAGGTTTTTCCATACTCCGCGGAATAGTTTGTCGTGATGACCGAGAATTCTTGAACAGCATCGACGCCCGTGATTGTGCCCAGCACGCCGCCCGGAGCACCGTTGGTATAGTCGTTGAAGCTGACACCGTCGAGTCGGTAATTGTTCTGCTGCGGGCGCGTACCGGAGATGCTCATCTGGTTGCCGAATCCGCGCAACACACGATTGACATCGGAAGTTCCTGCTCCGCCGATGGTGGACTGATTGCGCACTTCGTCGGCGCCCGGCTGCAGTGTAATCAATTGCGACCAGTCGCGCCCGTTCAAGGGAAGTTCGCGGATGGTAGTGCTATCCACCACTTCGCTGAGGTTCGATGAGACCAGATCGATTTGAGCCGAAGTGTCTCGCACTTCAACTTGCTCATTGGCCGCGCCCACCTTAAGAACAAAGTTCACCGTTAGATTCGCGCCGACGGTCAGGGAGAGGCGTTCAGCATGTTCGCTTGAAAAACCGCTTGCCGTGATGCTTTCCGAGTATGTGGACGGCTGTAGATTGGCAACGGCGTAGAGTCCGGCAGCGTTTGTGCGCACCGTTCGCGTCACGCCGGTAGCGTCTTCAGTGAGCGTTACTTGAGCCCCTGTAATCGCGGCTCCGGATGGATCGGAGGCGAATCCCTGAATTGCGCCTCCAGCAGTTTGACTCATTGCAGGCGCTGAAAACGACAACGATAAGAACAGGGCACCTGCAAGATTTAGATGTTTGCGGACACTGGGATAGATGACATACATAGTGCAGTTCTCCTCTGAATAGAACGCATGAGGCACTCTCGCGCACGCGCAGAGACACGTGTCCTGGAGTGATCTCAATCAAATTGAATTGGTGGCTGGGCCTTAACCCAATAGAGCGCACAGAATTCCAGAGACAAGCGTCCCACAAAAGATCAGACGACTATTTTCTGGAAGATGCTTAGCAGGCCCGACAACACTTCGCGTCCAACTCAGCGCGCAGCGAGGAGCCGCGTCCAGCCAGAGTGGATGTCAATGGCGAAGTGATCGAGAATGCATCCTTGTTCATAGTAGGCATTATACATGACTGCAATATCGGGTCAAGACTGACTACTCTGCCATCGCTTCCAAGCAAGTCGGAGAACCTCACCTTGCCATCGAGCAGTGCGTTCAATCCCGTCGGGTGGGCCAAACCGAGACTGGCGCGAAGCGGCAGCACCTCACAGGGCGGGAAGACGGGCGAAAAAGGACGGGGCCTGCGTCGGCAGACCCCGATTGGAAGGCTTGGAAGTTGTGCGCTACGCGGCTTTGGCCTTTTTGGTTACCGTGGGCCGCGCCGGTTTTGATTGGGCTTTGGTGGCCGTCTTTTTGACGGCTTGCGCCTTCTCTTTCGCGGCAATCTCAGCTTTAACCTTCTGGGCAATGGCGTCGGTGTCCACTTTGTAATGCAGGGCGGCGTCTTTGAGCGCCTTGCCGGTCTCCGATTGCGTCCGGGCTGAGTGAAGAATGACCGTCTCAACCAATAGCTGTCCGAGTTCGCCTTCCTCGGCCTTGCGGATAAATGCGCCCATCAGCTTCCCGATGGAATCGGAGCCTTGCGCCTTCTTGATGCCATGATTTCGGGCAAGAACCTCGATGCGCCGTTCCTCCAACTGAGGCAGTAACCGCTCGACAATGAAGATCAGGTCGCGCTTGGTGAGGCGCACCGGCACAGCGGCGACGATGGCGGAAAGAACGCGCAAGCCTACGGCGTTGGCAATCGCCTCCTCGCGGCGCTGCTTTTCCTGCTCGGCCTTGATGCGCTGGTCTCCGGCTGGCCGCTGCTTCTTCGGGCGGTGTACGGGGCATTCGGGGTCAGCGCAGATTTTCCGAAGCTCCCCTTTCTCGGTGCCTTCGGTGACGATGGCCTCGGTCATGGATTTGCAGGTCTGGTACTCCGGCCAATCCCTGTGCTTCTTCCCGTTGGGGTCTTGCGGCTTGATTTCGATGTACTTGTTTCGGGGCAGCGCCGCGCTGCCTCCAACGGTGGCGGTTGTGGCCGGTCCAAAGGCCGATGAGATTTGTACCAGCTTCGGCTTGGCCGCGATGGTCTGCGCTACGAATCCGTCCATCTTGGATTGGTAGCAAGCTGGGTCGGTGCAAGCGTCCTCGGCAATATCTGCGAAGAGCAGCGCGTTTCCTCCAGTGCGCTTGGGGCAATCGACACAGGCTCCGGCGGCGGGGTTGACGTTGGGGTCGGTCTTTGAGAACGGCGCATCTTTCAGAATGAGCAAGATGTTCTGCTCAATCCACTGGTGAAGATGCCGGACGGGGAGCAAGATGCGCTTGGCCTTGCCCTGGCCGCCGTTCCAATCCTCGCGGAAGCAAGCGGAGAGCGCTTGCTCCTGCTCGGCTGGCTGTAGCTTTGCGAGTAGCAGGGCGTGGCCTACGCCGATTTCGTCTTTGGCGAATGCCTCGGTAACGGCGGCGGTGAGTTCCGTCAACTTGATGCGCTGGGCGCAATAGGAGGCGGATTTTCCAGTCTTGGCGCTGATCTGTTCAATCGAGTATTTCGGCTCGTCAAGATTGAGCAGGGCGCGGAACCCCTGCGCCTCCTCCAGTGGGTGAACGTCGCGGCGTTGAAGGTTTTCAATTAGCTGAGCCTCCAAAGATTCCGCGTCGGTGAGGTTGACAATGCGGACGGGCACAGTTTCCGCCTCGGCAAGCTGGGCGGCGCGGTAGCGTCTGGCTCCGGCGACAATCTCGAAGCTGCGCTCGGTCAGTGACCGCACAAGCAAGGGCGAGAGAACGCCCTGGCTGCGGATGCTTGCTGCCAATTCTCTGAGCGCTGAATCTTCGAAGAATCGGCGCGGGTTTGTCTTTGATTCGATCAGGCTGGACAGTGGCAGGTCGCGGTATTCTGTGGTGCTCGTGTTCTTCATGGATGCTCTCCTTTTGAGCGGGTTTCAAATGAGGCGGTGACGGTCTGTGCGGACAGGGGCGGTCGCCCTGTCCGCCGATTAGCGCTGGCAGAGACGGCTAAGCCGCCTCCTCCGTGGGCTGTTTGGATGTTTCGTTTGTGATTTGCTCTTCCAGTGCTGCGAGAATCACGGCGGAAGTGCGTTGGATGACTTCAAGGCTTTCTGCCAGCAATGCGGCGTTGCCGTGGTAAAGCTGGATGTAATCGGCGGAAGCGGTGCCGGTTTGGAGTCCGATTGCTTTGCCCACGATAAAAGCGATGGACTCGGCTTCGGTCTCCCGCACAACTTTGGTTGTCGCTGTGCGCCGGTCGGCCCTGTGCAACATTTCGTGGCCTAACTCATGTACTAAAGTTGCGAAAGTTTCCGCCTTCGACTGCCCCGGCAAAAGTACGATCTTGCCCCCGTAGCTTGCGCCCTGCGCTGGCGCAATGCGCTCGTTGTATTCAAGCTCGATGCCCTGCTGCTGTACGAACTCGATAAGACGGTCAAGATGCGCTCCTGCTTCGCCGGTGACTGCGGCGGGTGCGGGAAGCTCGGCTCCATCAGTCTGTGCAACATCGAAGACATAGACGGCGCGAAAACCGACCAAAATGGATGCGCTCTTTTCATCCCGATTCTGCTCGGTCTCCTCCTGCTTCTTGCGGTTCTTGCCGATCATGGGCGCAAAAATCTGAATGCCTTTCTCGCCCTTCTTCACGCGGCGTCCAAGCTGGTTCCATGTGTACATTCCGGCAACGTTGGTTGCGTCGGGGCGCTGCAAAGCACTCACACACTGCCCATGTTTTGTTGACGGTTCACTATCCGCATCACCCGCTACACGGTCAGACAGTGACCGTTGTGCGGAGATCCGGTCCGTTTGGACCTCATCATGTTCAGGTAGCTCTTTCGAGTGGCTATCAACTCGTAATTCCGGGGTGGATGCTGGATGAAGAGCGTTGCCAGGGGATGGAGATCGTTGAACATCCCACCATGGCACTGTCGGCTCTTTTAGCGCTTCGCTCCCTCCTCGATGTACAACCTGCTGCCTCTTCCGGCCTTGGTCCGGTAGTTTCAGAAGCATCTTCGCCAGGAGGTGCTCATGAGTCCACCACGCCAGGGAGTCATTCTGTGGGAGATTCCCAACACGCCCGAACTTCCAGAGACGACGCAGACACGCTGCCGTGAACTGCTCAGTCATTTGCTGCTCGCAGCCGTAAGCGGAACAACAGAGGAGGAGAGTGATGAGCGAGAAGATCCAACCGATTCACACGGAGCGTGATGCTTACGTGTATATTCGTCAGTCGTCGATGCAGCAGGTGCGCACACGCCTGGAAGGCCAGCGCCGCCAGTACGATCTGCGCGAGCGCGCTCATGCGCTTGGTTTCCAGCGCATCACTGTGATCGACGAAGACCAGGGCCGCTCCGGCACCGGATCGGTGGAGCGCCCGGGCTTTGGCCGACTGTTGACTGCAGTATGCTCCGGCAAGGTCGGAGCAGTGCTGGCACTGGAAGCGTCACGTTTGGCAAGGAACAATCGCGACTGGCACCATTTGATCGATCTCTGTGCCATGGCAGGAACGCTGGTCATCGATCACGATGGCGTCTACGATCCCTGCTTGTTGAACGACCGGCTTTTGCTCGGGCTGAAGGGCACCATGAGCGAATTCGAGATAAGCTTGCTCAGACAGAGAGCGATGGAAGCCCACAGACAGAAGGTACGGCGCGGTCTTGTTATGACGCAGGTTCCTGTTGGCTACATCCGCACAGAAGATGAAGGCATCGAGAAGACGCCTGACCGACAGATACAGGAAGCTATCGCGGGTATTTTCCGCAAGTTCCGCGAACTGGGTAGTGTACGCCAGGTGTTGCTCTGGTATCGGGAAGAGAAGCTGCCGATCCCGGTGCTATCGCGCGAGTCCGGCAACCGCAAGGTCGTCTGGGCTGAGCCGGTTTACCCAAGCATCTTCGGCATACTGAAGAACCCCACATATGCCGGCGTCTTCGTCTGGGGCAGGAAGCAGACACGTACTTCCATCGTCGAAGGCCGTGCCCGTAAGACCCGCGGGCACGTTCGCCCGCAGGAACAGTGGGAGGTGGTGATTCCTGACCACCATGAAGGTTATATTACGTGGGAAGAGTTTATGCGCAACCAAGAACAGATCCGATCGAACGCCGGATGGAACGCGCGCATGGGACAGACCCAGGGCGCGGCGCGTAACGGCCCAGCCCTTCTCGCGGGCTTGTTGCGCTGTGGCCGCTGCGGACGTGCTCTGCAGGTGACCTATACGAATAGCAAGCAGCATGGACCGCTGCCGCGCTACTGGTGTAGCGGAGACCGAGGCCGGCAGATGGTGCGCTCCTGCATTACCTTTGCTGGAACACGCGTGGACCAGGAAGTTGCCGCCGAGGTTATCGAAGCGCTACGGCCTGTCGGCATCCGAGCCGCACTCGAAGCGTTGGAAAAGAGCCAGAACCAGACCGACGAAAAGCGGCGCTCGCTTGAACTTGCGGTTCAGAAGGCACGTTATGAAGCCAGCCGCATCGAGCGGCAGTATCAGGCCACCGAGCCGGAAAATCGCCTTGTAGCGGCCGAGTTGGAGAAGCGGTGGAACAACGCTCTGACCCTGGTTGCCGAGATGGAGCACCGTCTGGAAGAAGCCGCCATCGCAGCACCTTCGTTGACTGCTGAACAACGAGAACAACTGCTTACGCTTGGCGATGACCTGGAGCAGCTCTGGGATCATCCGAACTCGCCTGCCTCCCTGAAGAAGCGCATACTTCGTACGGTTCTTGAAGAAGTCGTGGCGGATACCACGGATGATCCTCCCACGGTACATCTCAAGCTGCACTGGGCCGGCGGCACTCATACCGAACTCACCGTGCGCAAAAACCGGACTGGCTATCACAACCACATCAACTCCGAAGAAGTAACGGAGTTGATTCGTGAGCTTGCTCTCGTCTGTGAAGACAGTGCAATTGTCTCTATCCTGAACAGACTGGGGTATCGAACCGGCAACGGCAACACATGGACAGAGAAACGCGTACAACACGTTCGCCACACCAAAGGCTTCCCCGCTTGCCCGGCACCGGAGCAGCGCCGCTGGCTCACCATGCAACAGGCCGCGTCTGCGCTAGGAGTCAGCGATGCCGTAGTGCGCAGACTGGTCACGCAAAAAACGCTCCCCGCCAAACAGATCGTCAAGTTCGCTCCATGGATGATCGAACGAGGAGATCTCGACCTTCCTGCTGTCCACAGAGCCGTTCGTTTGGTTCACACAGGCCGACGCGCTCCATCGTGCGTATCCAGCGACGCGCAAACCCGCATGTTTACTGACTCCAGCGAGGTGTAGCACTATGTCACTGCTCTCTGTCTGGCGATCTGAAGAATGTTGCCGAAACTATAGTTGTGGAACCTGGCCATTGCGTCAAGGTACGCGGTCAGTGCATCGCTCTTGCCAGCTTCAAGCTGGGCAATGAGGGCTTTTACGTTCTCGGCAATCACGTCTTTTGCCGTCGGGCGCTGCTGCTGTCTGGGTTGATAGGTGGACGACTGAACGGGGTTGTTGATGGTGGCGACTGCGCTGCTCATGGGTACTTCCTCCTTGGTTTTTGCTCTTGCCGTTGGATTGGCAGTGGCATGTGACATACATGCCGAACGCCTCCTGGCGAAGGTGGGGGGTAGCAAGTGCAAGGGGAGGGGTATCTCCCACCCTTGAAGCGCAGCGGAGAGGGCGAAGGGCTGCACAAGCGGAGCGCGGAAGCCTGGGGAAACCCCTTGCGGGCGCGAGGGGGAAACACCCCTTAGCTGCTTTTGCTTTTGTTGTTGCGGTTGCATTAGCCAATCAGGGAGGGGCGTTGCGGGGAGGGAACAGCCCCGCTGAGGTGGGTGGCGGAGGACGTGCATTTGCGGCCGCAGACAGGGAGGATGCCTCCTCCCGACAAAGATCGGCCTTTATGGGAGAGAACCGGACTTGTGAATTGAAGAAAATTAGATCAGAGAAGATTCAGCATTATCGAAATAAAATAGGGGAAACAAGGCGATTTACATTGAAATGTACACACCACTACGATATACAAGATAGCAACGGGATATTGAAATAATCATCCTGACAGTAGCGATACACATTCCACAGGAGAGGGAGAAGCTCAA
>Ga0302202_10002141_pt1 | contig 23324 bp, 18 predicted proteins | sample II_Bog_N3_3_FD_194579 | JGI IMG/M metagenome (GOLD analysis project Ga0302202, IMG submission 194579) | Peat permafrost microbial communities from Stordalen Mire near Abisko, Sweden - II_Bog_N3_3 | ecosystem: Environmental > Terrestrial > Soil > Wetlands > Peat | place: Sweden: Abisko...
CGGTATCCTTGAGACCGGTATCCTTGAGACCGGTCAGGGAAAAGACTTGGCGGCACACCCAGTTCCCGGCTCCGGTCAGCAAGACCAGCGCCGAGATCGTGTAAACGGCGGCGTGCATATAGCCGCATAGCGGAATGGCAGTGGGCACCGTCTGCATCAAGACCGCTCCTGCCGTCGATCGAGTGCGGCCAAAGCCTCACCGATGGCGTGCCATTGCATCGTATAGGCGTCAAAGTTGCCTGAACTGCGGACTTTGTAAATGCTGTGGACCGAAACATTCCTGTGTTTGGCCAGTTCGGCGGCACTAAGGCCCTTGATCAATGCGGAAATGTCTTCGCGCTGCTGGTCTGTCCAGCCTCGTTCGATCGCAGTCAGTCCGGCGCCGACCGCTTCGAGCAAAGTCTCGGCAACGGGATCGTCGAGGATGGAAAACCGATAGAGCGAGCCAGTCCGCTTCTCGTTAAGTCGCTCTCGCGCCCGGCTGAGCCCCGGCCCCATCATATTCCAGGCCTTATCCGGATTGATTTCGGTCCTGATCTCAACCGATCCGATAACAAAACGGCAGTCGATCGCCTTTGCCATCAAGTGCAGGCGCATATCGCGCACGATGGGCGCCGCATCGGCAAGCGATTTGACCAGCCCCTGAAATTCGTCACCGAGCGTGATGGTGAGCGGCGACACCAGCCTTTCGCGATACCGCATATTGAGCATGTCGACGACATCATTGAACTGCGCATGGAGGCGTTCCGGCGCAGGCGATCGCTCGCTTTGCACCAAATCGCCCATCACAACTGCGAGGCTTTGAATCGGACTGGAAGCCATAACAAACAGTGTGGCTTGTAACCAAATATGGGTCAATTCAAATTTTGACCCATATTTGGTTACACCACATAGCACGACTGGTGCCGCCCAAAACCGGAACGCATCGCTTCAGTGAAGGCTCTCGCTCTCGGCGTTCATGCGCTGGACGAGGCCTTCGATTTCGTCGGGATTGAGCACCCAGGTGCGGGTCTTGCGGCCTTCGCGGTGGACCGGGTGGGTCAGCAGGATGCGCGCCTGCTCTTTGGCGAACGGCTTGAATATGGCGAAATGCATCACGCAATCGCGGATAGTGCCGATGATCGGGGTCTTGCCGTCGAGGTCGATCAGCGTGGCGGGCTGGTCCCAGGGGATTTGCATCATGAGCCCAGCCTAGCGCACTATGGGCGCGACGCAACGGTCATCCGGCTTATTCGACCAGCGGGCGGATTCGCGCGATCAGCGTCTGGATGCGTTCGGCGGCTTCGCTGAAAGTCTTGACGTCTGCGCGGTTGGCGTTGCCGCGCGCTTCCTTGGCGGATTCGATATAGCCTTCCATATCGGCTTCGAGCGCATCGAGGATGATCTCGGCTTCGTCTTCGGTCAGCGTCAGTTTGATGGACATTGTCGGACGGGATCCTGTGATTGAGTCACCTGCCAGATTTACCTGCCAGATTCACCTAGTAGATTCACCGGCCCATGAGCACACCTGCGCCCGCCCGTCCAGACCGTCTGGCCCGCTTTTCAGACAGTCGCGGATTCGCCAGCCCCCGCCCTGACGTGCGCCCGCCTTGCCTTGACCGCGTCGATCAGCGGCACGAACGGAAAGACGAACTGTTCGCGGATCGACAACCGCGTGCGGTCCCCCTGCCCCACCACGTCGGCTTCGCCGTCGCGAAAGGTGCCGAACGCGCGATCGATCAGGATCAACGAATTGGCATAGTTGCAGCGCGTATCTTCATAAGGCACCGAATGATGCAGGCTGTGATGCCGGATCGTGGTGAAAAAGAACGCGTACCAGGACGGCGGATCGCTGCGCACATTGGCATGGGCGAAAATAGACACCGCAGAAAGCACGTTTGCCGCGCAAAATACCGCCACCAGCGGCACGTCGAACAAGGCCACGACGCTCAGGCTGATCAGGAACAATTCGATCGGATTGCCCACAGACCCCTTCATGGCGTTCAATTGCGTAACATGGTGATGCGGCGCGTGAGTCAGCCAGAACGGCGTGCTGTTGTGCATCAGGCGATGCATCCAGTATTGGCCGAATTCGATCAGGAACATCACCAGCGCGACTTGCACGAGAAAGGGCCAATGCATGACCCAGGGCGTGCTGAAGCCCAACGCGTGCTTGGCCGCCGTCAAAGGCTCTTCGGCCAGCCTGGACGACAGCAGGTCGATCACGGTCAAGCCCAGGATCACATAGAAAACGTCGGTGAAAAATTCGCGCCAGGTCAGGCGCCAGCCGACGTGGCGCTCGCCCACCCATTCCAGCGCCTGGACAAACGCGATTGTGACTATGCTTGCCACGATGATCGAGCGTGGGTTGCCGGTCCAAGCCGCAGGGGCGAATGACCAGAACAGCACGATCAAAGCGACGGTCGCGGGCGGCACCAGATCCAACGCGATTTTCTTCACACCATTCCCCGTCAGGCTCACACGCTTGCGCGACAGGCTACCTTGAAACATCACCCCGACAGATACGCCAAGTACCGTATGCCCATGACGCCCGTTGGGGGCAAACCTGCCGGGAACGCAAAGGGGAAAATCGATGAGCGGGCCGAGGACATTGAGAGGAGCGCTCCACTTCGCGATCGGAGCCGCCCTGTTCGCCGCTGCCCCCGCTGCCGCATCGGCGCCGGAGGCCCAGGTCATCACCGTGCCCGGCTTTGCGGATTTCCTGGTCGTTGATGGCAAGACCGTCTGGGCGACCAATCGGGGCCGGGTCGAGCGCTGGTCGCGCAAGGGCAAGATCGCCGAAGTCGCGATGACCAGGCCATGCGGCGCGATGGCGATCCTCGACGGCGCACTGTGGGTCGCCGATTGCAAGGAGGGCACGCTCAACCGCATCGACACGCGCACGGCAAGGATAACCGCCTCCATCGCGACAGGGATCGCCAATCCCACCGGCGAGCTCAACGTCGTGGCGGGCGCAGGATCGATCTGGGTCGCCAGCGAGGCAAAGGGCATGATCGCGCGCGTCGACCCCGCCACCAACAAAGTCATCGCGTCCATTCCCGTCGCTGCGGAAACCTCCTATCTCGCCTTCGGACTGGGCTCGCTGTGGGCCGTCAGCGGGCCGCGCCAGTCGCTGCAGCGGATCGATCCCGAAACCAATGCCGTGGTCAAGACAACGGCGCTCGGCCGCGAGCCCGGCTTTCTTGTCGCAGGCGAAGGCGCGGTCTGGGTGCAGGAACAAGGCGACGGCACGCTCGCCCGGATCGATGCGGCAACCGGCGACGTGTCGGGGCGCATCAAGGTCGGCGAAAACCTGAAATGGGGCGACATCGATGCCGGCGGCGGCAAAGTGTGGCTGCGCACGACCGACGATCAGGTCTTCGCCGTCATCGATGCCCGGTCCATGGCCATCCTCGCGCGGGTCGGCAAAGCGTCGGGCAGCGGCGCGCTGCGCTATACCGCTACGGGACTATGGACGACCGCGCATGACCAGCACACGCTGTCATGGTGGCCCTCTCCCGCCAAAATCGGAAACTGACGCCGGCGTCGGCTCACGCCCTGGCTATGCAATCATACGGATCACCGCCGATCAACGTTCGTTGATCGGCGGTGTGCGATGGTGCGCACATTCTCGAAACCCGGGGGGCCGATGGGTTATTTGCACGATACACTCGCCTTGTTGCGCCAGAGCCACGCCGATCGCAGCCGGGCCGTGGCGTCGCCGCGATGGGGCGAGGGCAACCGCGATGCGTGGTTGATCGCCATGCCGGACGATTTTGCGATTCAGCGGCAGGCGATGGTCGCGGGCTTGCGCCAAAGGCTCGCCTGTTTGTCCGACCGGCTTGGCATGGACAGTATCGAGCGCGCGCTGGCCGCGATGGCGATCGTGCCGCGCGAAAGCTTTGTCTGCCCGCTTGTCGATGATCTCGCCTATTTGCCCGACCCGATCGACATCGGCCACGATCAGATCATATCGCACCCCGAGCTGGTCGCGGTTCTCGCCGCGGCCGCCGACCCGCGCGGGGGCCATGTGCTCGATGTCGGCACCGGCTCGGGCTATCAGGCTGCGGTGCTGTCGCGCATGGCAGGCACGGTCGCTTCGATCGAGATCATTGCCCCGCTCGCCCGGCTCGGCGCCTGGCGGCTCAGGCGTGGCGGGTTTGACAATGTCGCGGTCTCCGCCGGCGATGCCGCGATGCGGGGCTTCGCGCCGGAAACCTATGACGCGATCGTGGTCGCAGCCGGAGCGGCACAAGTTCCCCCCGTCTTCCTCGCCGCGCTCAAGCGCGAAGGCCGACTGGTCATGCCGATCGGCGCGACCCCCGATCGGGAAATCCTCGTTTTGGTGACCAAGGCTGCCGATGGCGGCATCACCTGGACACCGTTGCGCCCGGCCTGCTTTGTCCCGCTGACGGGCGCCGGAGCAAGGCCGCACTGAGCCAGCCTTCAGACAAACGGCGCAAGGCCGGTGAGGATCAGGCGCACGAGATCGGCCTGACCGCGCGCGCCGGTCTTGGCATAGACCCGCTTCGAATAATTGCGCGCAGTCTCTTCGCTCAGGCTCAGGCGGCGCCCCGCTTCGATCAGGGTTTCGCCCATAGACAACGCGTGCGCGAGCGCGGCCTCGTTGTCTGACAGGCCATGCAGCGCCGCAATCGCCCGGATCGCCTGCCGCGCCGGTTCGCGCACCGGGGCCCGGATCGTGCCGATGACCGCAGGCCGGGCGCAAGGCTCCGCCAGCGCAAGGTCGGACCGGCGCAACAGCAAGTCGGTAGCCCGTCCTTCATCGACGCGCAGCACCACCGATGGCGCCTGCGGATCGCCCGACAGCATCGCGCAAACCGCCTCAAGGCGACGCGCGACGTCGGGCCTGAGATTCAGCCGGCGCCCCGGCCGGCCGCCCGGCTCGGGAACGAACGGCAGCACCGCTTCGGCAAGACCGTCGGCAGCCATCACCCGCCCACCCGCGTCAAAGGCGAGCTGACCCGCGCCGAGCCGGGCCAGCGCCGACGTCGCCAGCGCGGTTTGCAGACGCTGATCGATCAAGGCGGCCAGCGCGCGCAAGGCCGCGGCCATAAGCGCGGCGATGCCATCGAGCAGCGCGACCGCCGACCCGCTGAAATCCTCGCGCTCGCGCACCAGAACGAGCCAGGCGTCGGCTGCTCCGCCTGCAGAAATGCGCAGCCAGCGACCATAGCGAATGCCCATCGCCGCCAGCGCGGCACGCTGACGCGCCAATTGCGCCCGATCACCGTAATCGAGCATTTCGTCGAGCGCATAGACCCGCCCCGGTCGCAAGGCGCCATAAGGGTGCAAGCGCAAGGCATCGAGATCGCGAAAGTCGAGCGGATCGTCCTGAACCGCGCGCGGCGCCGCGACCTGAATGACCAACGGCTCCTGATCGGGCGCGGCATTGGCCAGCGTCAGCACCAGACAGGCCCGCCGCGCAACCATCCGTGCGGCCAGATTGCGCAGAAACGCGCCCCAGGGCGGGCTTTCATGAATGCCCTCGACCAGCGGCAGGAAAAGCTCGCGAAGATCGGCGGAGAGCAAAGCCATGCCGGGCGTGGTTCCATAGCCGAACACCGCCGTCAAGCGCTTGGGACCGACGAAGGGCCGTACCTTTGACGATTTTGCTCCCATTTGGGAGGTTCGAGACAAGGCGCCAGGCTCGATCTGACGTCAACCCCGCGTTTCGCGCCATCCGAGCACGCAAAGAGAAGCCCCCATGCCCGCCTCTACCGACCGAACGACGCTGACCCATCTTGCCCGGCTTGAGGCCGAGGCGATCCATATCATGCGCGAGGTGGTGGCCGAGGCGCAAAACCCGGTCATGCTCTATTCGGTGGGCAAGGACAGCGCGGTCATGCTGCATCTTGCGCGCAAGGCGTTCTATCCCTCGCCGCCGCCCTTTCCGCTGCTCCATGTCGATACGACTTGGAAATTCCGCGCGATGTACGACTTGCGCGACCGCATGGCGCGCGAATCCGGCATGGACCTGCTGGTCTATCAAAATCCCGAGGCAACGGCGCGCGGCATCAATCCGTTTGACCATGGCGCGCTGCACACGGATATGTGGAAGACCGAAGGACTGAAGCAGGCGCTCGACAAATGGGGCTTTGACGCGGCATTCGGCGGCGCGCGGCGCGACGAGGAAAAGAGCCGGGCCAAGGAACGGATCTTTTCCTTCCGCACCGCCAGCCACGGCTGGGATCCCAAGAACCAGCGCCCGGAACTGTGGAACCTTTACAACGCGCGCAAAAACAAGGGCGAATCGATCCGCGTGTTCCCGATCTCGAACTGGACCGAGCTCGACGTCTGGCAATATATTCACCTCAACGCGATCCCGATCGTGCCGCTCTATTTTGCCGAAAAGCGCCCGACGGTAGAGCGTGACGGCATGTTGCTGATGGTCGATGACGACCGCTTTCCGCTGCTTCCGGGCGAAGAGCCCGTCATGCGTTCGATCCGGTTTCGCACCTTGGGCTGCTACCCCTTGACCGGCGCGGTAGAAAGCACGGCGGCAACGCTCCCCGAAGTGATCCAGGAAACGCTCCTGACCACGACCAGCGAGCGGCAGGGCCGCGCCATCGACAAGGACTCCGGCGGAGCGGGCATGGAAGTCAAAAAACAGCAGGGGTATTTCTGATGACCGACCCGATCACACAGGATAACCCCGTTTATGTCGTCGACGACCTGATCGGGCGCGACATCGACGCCTATCTCGACCTGCATCAGCACAAGACCATGCTGCGCTTTATCACCTGCGGCAGCGTGGACGACGGAAAATCGACGCTGATCGGCCGATTGCTCTATGATTCCAAGATGATCTTCGAGGATCAACTGGCCGCGCTGGAAGCGGATTCGAAGAAAGTCGGCACGCAAGGGCAAGCGATCGACTTCGCCCTGCTTGTCGACGGGCTTGCCGCCGAGCGCGAACAGGGCATCACGATCGATGTCGCCTATCGCTTTTTCAACACCGAAAAGCGCAAGTTCATCGTGGCGGATTGTCCCGGACACGAACAATATACGCGCAACATGATCACCGGCGCCTCGACCGCCGATCTCGCGGTCATCCTCGTCGATGCGCGCAAGGGCGTGCTGGTCCAGACGCTGCGCCATTCGTATTTGTGCCACCTGATCGGCATCCGCAATGTGGTGCTCGCGGTCAACAAGATGGATCTGGTCGATTACGATCAGGCCACGTTTGACGCGATCGTGCGCGACTATGCCGAATTCGCGCGCTCGATCGGCATCGAAACCTTTACCGCGATGCCGATCTCGGGCTTTGCGGGCGACAATATCACCACGCATTCGGCGAAAACGCCGTGGTATGCAGGCCCGACGCTCGTCGATCATCTCGAACAGGTCGAAGTCAACGCCGCGCACGACGGGGACAAGCCGTTTCGCATGCCGGTGCAATGGGTCAATCGCCCCAATCTCGATTTCCGGGGATTTTCCGGGCTGATCGCGACCGGCTCGGTTCGCCCCGGCGACACGATCCGCGTGCTGCCTTCGGGCAAGACCAGCGCGGTCACGCGGATTGTCACGCTTGACGGCGATCTCGACCAGGCCGTTGCCGGCCAGTCGGTCACGCTGTGCCTGGCCGATGAAATCGACTGTTCGCGCGGCGATGTCATTGCGCTTGCCGATGCGCCGCCGCAAGTCGCCGACCAGTTCGAAGCGACGCTCGTCTGGCTCAACGACGAAGCCCTGATTCCGGGGCGCGCCTATTGGCTCAAGCTCGGCACGCAGACCGTTTCGGCGACGGTGCAGCATCCCAAGTACGTCGTGAACATCAATACGATGGAGCACATGGCGGCCAAGACGCTCGATCTCAATGCCATCGGCGTGGTCGAAGTGACTGCCGACAAGCCGGTCGTGTTCGAGCCTTATGTCGATAACCGCACGCTCGGCGGCTTTATCCTGATCGACAAGATCACCAATGCGACCGTGGCCGCAGGCATGCTGCATTTTTCCTTGCGCCGCGCACAGAATGTCCATTGGCAAGCGCTCGACATCACGCGCGAGGCGCGCGCGGCAATGAAGGGGCAAACGGCGCGCGTCCTGTGGTTCACCGGCCTGTCGGGATCGGGCAAGTCGACTATCGCCAATCTCGTCGAGAAAAAGCTGCATGCGTTGGGCAAGCACACCTTCCTGCTCGACGGTGACAACGTGCGCCATGGGCTCAACAAGGATCTCGGCTTTACCGAGGCCGACCGCATCGAAAACATTCGCCGCGTCGGCGAAGTCGCGCGGTTGATGACCGACGCCGGGCTGATCGTGATTACCGCCTTCATCAGCCCGTTCCGTGCCGAGCGCGACATGGTGCGCGCGATGATGGAGCCGGGCGAATTCGTCGAAGTGTTCATCGACACCCCGCTCGAAGAAGCCGAGCGCCGCGATGTGAAGGGGCTTTACAAAAAGGCCCGGCAGGGCAAACTGAAGAACTTCACCGGGATCGACAGCCCCTATGAAGCGCCCGACAGCGCGGAAATCCACGTCGATACCACCCGCGAACAGGCCGAAGATGCCGCAGAGCGGATCGTCGACCATATCCTTGGCCACTGGATGCCGGTGATCTGATGCAGACCTTGACCGATACGGCGCTTGCCGCACACCTTGCCGACGTGGCGGGACGCTTGCTGATCACTGTGCGCGACAGCGACGTGCTGAGCCTGAAAGCGCTGGGCAAGGCGGGCGATGCCACCGCCAACCAGTTCCTGTGTCATGCGCTGCGCGAAAACCGGCCTGACGACGCGCTGTTGTCCGAAGAGGAAAAGGACAGCGCCGAGCGGCTTGGCCATAGCCGGGTGTGGATTGTCGACCCGGTCGACGGCACGCGCGAATATGGCGAGCGCCGCGCCGACTGGGCGGTCCATGTCGCGCTCGCGATCGACGGCGTGGCGACGCACGGCGCGGTTGCGCTGCCCGGTGCGAACGACGGCAAAGGCCTCGTGCTGCGCAGCGACGCCCCGATCGTCGTACCGCCTGCGCCAGAGCGGCTGCGAATGGTGGTCAGCCGCACGCGGCCCGCAAAGGAAGCGGTCGCCGTGGCCGAGGCGCTGGGCGCAGAACTGATCCCGATGGGCAGCGCCGGGGCCAAGGCCATGGCGGTGATCCTGGGCGAGGCGGACATCTACCTCCACACCGGCGGCCAGTACGAATGGGATTCGTGCGCCCCCGTCGCTGTCGCGCTGGCCCATGGGCTGCACGCCAGCCGCGCCGATGGCTCGCCGCTGGTCTACAATCAGCGCGACACCTATATGCCCGACCTGCTGATCTGCCGCCGGGAACACGCAGCATTGGTGCTCGACACCATGGCCAAACACTTTGGGGCTGCGCTTTAGCCGAACACTTCGGCGCGGACCCAGTCGACAGTCGGCGCGGCAGAATCGAGCCGCGCCTTGCCGAGCAGGCCCGACCAATAGCCTTCGGACCCGTCGGCAAGCCGCCATTCGTGCAGCCGGCGGGTCAGGAGTTGCAGATCGTATTCCTCGCTGATGCCGATGGCGCCATGCACGGCATGGGCGCTGCTGGCGACACGTGACGCGGCAATGGACGTGGTGATTTTGGCACTGGCCGCAAGGTGGACCGGCACCGCGATCCCGTGTGAAGCCCCCATGCCCGCGGCAATGCGGCAGGCGATCATGTCCTCGGCCATGACGGCCAGCATCTGTTGCAGCGCCTGCTGGCGTCCGATCGGCTTGCCGAACTGGGCCCGCTCATTGGCATAGGCCGCGCTCATTTCGGTCAGCCGCGCTGTCGCGCCCGCGATCAGGGCAGCCCGCAGCACCGCCGCAACAGCGCGGAGCCCGCCCGCGGCGCGCGCAAGCGACGGGCCTTGCGGCACGCCCGACAGCTTTGCCGAGACCGAGCCATGCACCCCCGTCGGCTGTGGATCGAGCGCGGCGATCGGCGACAGCACCACCGCCATGCCGGTATCGACCAGCGCATGGTCGGCAAGCAATGCGCCCGGCACCGGCTGCGCCAGCGATGAAACCAGCACGATCGGCCCCGCAGGCGCGGCGATCCCGGCCTCCGCCAGAAGCGCGCGCGCCACCATGGTATCAGCCACTGGCAGCGGCAAGGCATGGGCCCCCAAGGCTTCGACCAACGGCGCGATCTCGCCCAGCGCAAGCCCTGCCCCGCCCCGATCCTCGCCCACAAGCGCGTCGAGATAGCCCGAATCCACGATGGCCTGCCAAATCGGACGGATCGATCCACCGGCTTCGAGCGCGCGAACCGCAGCGGGGACGGCAACATCATCGAGCAGCCGCACGAACGGGCCCAGAAGATCCATGTCCTGCATCGTCATTCCCCCACTCACCGCAGCCCCATCCCGCGCGCGATGATCCCGCGCAGGATTTCGCGCGTGCCCCCGCGCAGAGAAAAACTCGGCGCGACATGCGTGACATAGAGCAGCGTTCGATAAAGCTCTTCGCTCACCGGTTCATCGGGATGGGCGGCCAGATCGTCGCCGATCACCACCGGCAATTCCTGTTCGAAGCCGGTGCCGCGATCCTTGACGATGCTCGCCTCGGCCACCGGGCTTTCCCCGGCAGCGAGCCGCGCGGTGCAGGCAATCGACATGGCGCGCAGCGTCGCCAGTTCTGCCGTGAGGCGGCCGACCAACGGCGCGCAGTCATTGCGCCCTGTTGCCTGAAGATGGCGCACCCAGGCGTCGAGCAGCACGACGCTCGAATAGATCCGTTCGGGCCCCGAGCGTTCAAACGCAAGTTCCGCGCCGACCTGTTTCCATCCCTCGCCCTCGCGCCCGATCAGCGCGTCTTCGCCCAGCGCGACATTGTCGAAGAACACTTCGGCAAAATGCGCGTCGCCGGTCAGGTCGACGATCGGGCGCACGGTCACCCCCGGCGCTTTCAGATCGACGATCACTTGCGAGAGCCCGGCGTGGCGGTCTTCGGTCGTGCCCGAGGTGCGCACCAGCGCGATCATGTAGTCGGAATGCATCGCGTTGCTGGTCCAGATCTTCTGCCCGTTGAGCAGCCAGCCCTTTTCCATCCGCTCGGCACGCGTGCGCACGCTGGCGAGGTCAGACCCCGAACCGGGCTCGCTCATGCCGATGCAGAACAGCAGTTCGCCCCGGCATATGCCCGGAATATAGCATTGCCGCTGCGCCTCGGTGCCGAAATGCAGGATCAGCGGCGCACTTTGCCGGTCGGCGATCCAGTGCGCGGCGACCGGGGCCCCGGCGCCGAGCAATTCCTCGACCACCACGAACCGCGCGAAGGCCCCGCGTCCCTGCCCGCCATAAGCTTTGGGCAAAGTCAGCCCGATCAGGCCTGCCTTGCCCAGCGCGCGACTGAACCCCGCATCGAACCCCTGCCACGACCGCGCCCGCCGATCAGCGGCAAGCGCCGCGACATGGCGCGCGACGAGATCGCGCACGACCGGGCGCAAGGCTTCGTCCTGCTCCGGCAATGTCGCAAGCGTCAGTGTATCGAACACCGCTCCAGCTTCCTCTCTTTGGCCTCAAAGCCTAATCAATCATTTAATTGAGCCAAAGGATAGACCATACGCGCCGCAAGCGTCCAGTGTAACCTCGTGCAATGGGCCCGATCAGTGCGCACGCGGCGTGCTGCCCTGCAAAAGCAGAGGCTGCGACACTTTGATACGGCTCATTTGATTTAAGCCATATTTTTTGCGCCTGCGAACGCGCATAGTTACCTATCCGTGGCCGGAAGGATCCCCAATGTTCGGCATATTGCGCATCGCATACAAATTGCTCGCCAACGATCGAACCAAGTTCACCGCGTTGATCGTGGGGATCACTTTTGCCGTTTTCCTGATGGTGCAGATGACCGCGATGTTTGCCGGGGTACTCAGTCGGTCGTCGGCGACGGTCTACAACGTCGGCGCCTCGATCTGGGTGATGGACCCGGCGGTACAGACAGTATCGAATTCGATCCCCATGCCCGATGCCGTGCTCGATGAGGTCCGTTCGCTTCCCGGCGTGAAATTCGCGGTGCCGCTCTATTCCGGCGGCGGCCTCGTGAAACTGGCCGACGGCACGTATCAGGCGGTCACGATCATGGGGCTGGACGATACCACGCTGTTTGGCCGTCCGCAGATGCTCAAGGGACAGATCGAGGACATCTACGGCGAAAGCGGCTTCATCGCCGTGGTCGATTCCGAATACACCAAACTGGGCAGCCCCAAAGTCGGCGACGAATTCGAAATCAACGACAATCGCGCGCGCATCGTAGGCCTTGCGCGCGTTGCCAGCAACGGCCTGTTCGGCGTGCCCTCGCTCTACACCACCTATAGCCGCGCGCTCCAATACCTGCCCAATACCCGCTTCACCACGAGCTATATCCTCGTCGAGCCCAAGAGCGAGGCGGATATTCCCGCAATCCGCGACGGCGTGGCCCGGATCGGCTATATCGCGCTGACCCGCGACGAATTCGTCAGCCAGATTTCCCACTTCTATACGTTCAAGACCGGGATCGGCACCAATCTGCTGATGATGTCGGCAATCGCCTTCATCGTCGGCCTGTCGATTTCGGGGCAGACATTCTATTCGTTCATTCTTGAAAACCTGGAAAAATTCGGCGCCCTCAAGGCGATCGGCATGACCTCGCGCGAATTGATCACGATGATCCTGTTCCAGGCGGGGTTCGTCTCGCTGACCGGCTATGGCCTCGGCACCGGATTGTGCGCGACGATGATCTGGCTCGCGCGCGCGCGATTGCCCGATTACGCCTCGATCATCACGCCGGGCAACCTGCTGCTGGCGCTCGGCATGGTCGTGGTGATTGCCGGGGTATCGAGCTGGTTCGGCGTGCGCCGCGTGTTGCGCATCGAGCCTTTCGACATTTTCCGGGGTTGATGGACATGCCCGACACCCCCGGAAATATCGCCGAAAAGACTGTTGCAAAGACTGTCGCGAAGACTGTCGCGATCCGGGCCGAAGGTTTGACCAAAGGCTTTGGCGACGGCGAAACCTATACCCGCGCGGTCAGCGATGTCAGCTTCGAGGCCTATCACGGCGAAATCCTGTTCGTCGTCGGCCCCTCGGGGTCGGGCAAGACCACGATGCTGTCGATGGTTTCGGGCATCCTGCGCCCCGATGCCGGGCGCGTGAGCATCGAGGGGCAGGACATCTGGTCGCTGTCGACCGATCAGCTTGCGCATTTCCGGCTGAACACGATCGGCTTCGTGTTTCAGGACTTTCACTTGTTCCCGCGCCTGACCACGGCGGAAAACGTTGCCATCCCGCTGATCATCAAGCGCCACCCCTGGGACGAAGCAATGTCCGAAGCGCGCCGCTTTCTCGAAATCGTGGGCCTTGCCAATCGCGCCGATGTCCCCCCGGTCAAGCTGTCGGGCGGCGAGCAGCAGCGCGTGGCCATTGCCCGCGCGCTGATCGCGCAGCCCGATCTGCTCGTGCTCGATGAACCCACCGCGTCGCTCGACGGCGATACAGGGCGCAACATCATCAGCTTCGTGCGCAACCAGGTGCTCAACGACAAGCGCTGCATCCTGATCATCACGCACGATTCGCGCATTTTCGAATTCGCCGACCGCATTCTCAATATGGAAGACGGTCGCGTCACCGGCATAGCAGACGGAGGATCCCATGTTGCCCATGAAGGCGTATAAAGAGGGTATGCGGCCATGATCGCCATTCGCCCGGTCTATGCGCTTGCCGCAGCAGGCTTCGCGCTCGCCGTGGGCAGCGCAATCATCCTGTCCGAACACCGGACGGCGCAGGCGCCCTTGTTCAAACCGGCGACCAACCCCTATCCCAACGGCATCTATGCCAACGGCATGGTCGAAAGCGCGCAGTCGCAAGGGATCGACATCGCGCTCGATCCCGAAGTCACCGGCAAAGTGACGCAAGTCCTCGTGCGCGAAGGCGAACACGTCCATGCCGGGCAACCGCTGCTCGCGCTCGATGACAGCATCCAGCGCGGCACCACGCGCCAGCTCGATGCCGCCGCCGCCGCCGCCGTATCGCAACTGGCCGAGCTTCACGCACAGCCGCGCCCCGAAACGCTCGCCGTGGCGATTGCCCAGGCCGAAAACGCCGCCGCCACGCTGAAAAACGCGGCCGATACGCGCGCCAAGCAGGAACACGCCTTTGCCCTCGACCCGCGCTCGGTCAGCCGCGACACGCTCGATACCGCGCGCAACACCGAGGCGATCGCGGCAACCGCGTACAAAGTGGCTAGGCGCAACGAAGAACTGATCCGCGCCGGGGCCTGGCGCTTTGACATCGAAAACCAGCAGCATCAGGCCGAGGCCGCCGCCCATGCCGCCGAAGCGGCGCATGCCACGCTCGACAAATTCGTGCTGCGATCGCCGCGCGATGGCGTGGTGCTGGCGATCAACGCCACTGTCGGCAGCTCGATTGCGCCCGCCGGCGTCTATGACACGCGCACCCAGGCGACGCTGCCGGTGATCACCTTCGGCACGCCGCAAGCGCGCATGCAGGTGCGCGCCTATGTCGATGAAATCCTCGTGCCGCGCCTGCCTTCGGGCGCGATGCAGGCCGTGATGAGCCTGCGCGGATCGGATCGGCGCATCGCGCTGCATTACGAACGCGTCGAACCCTATCTCTCGCCCAAGATCGCCCTGTCGGATCAGCGGCTGGAGCGTGTCGATCTGCGCGTGCTGCCGGTGATCTTCACCTTTGCACCGCCCGCCGACATGGCCGTCTATTCGGGGCAGATGGTCGACATTTATATCAGCGGGAAAAAGCCGTGATCCGCGTCCTGCGCCTCGCGCCGCTCGGGATGGCGGCGCTGCTGTGCGGCTGCGCAGTGGGGCCCGATTTCCATCGACCGACGCCGCCTGCGGTCGATCGCTATCGCGCAACGGACGATGCAGCAGGCGGATTGGCGCTCGATCGCGATACCGCGATTGCCCAGGCTTGGTGGCATGTCCTCGGCTCGCCCGATCTTGACGCGCTGGTTGCGCATGGTCTTGCCAACAGCCCCGATGTCGCCGGGGCACAGGCGCGGCTGCGCTCTGCGCAGGCCCAGCTGCGCGCGGGCTATGGCGCGTTCTTTCCGCAAGTTGATGGCAGCTTCGACGCAACGCGCGAACGTTACAGCCCGTCGCGGGTGGGCTCCGCCGGGGCGGCCGAAGTTTTTTCGCTGTTCAACCCTTCGGTCGCGGTCAATTTCGTGCTGGACCTGTTCGGCGGCAACCGGCGGCTGGTCGAAGCGCTGCACGCCACCGCCACGGCGCAGGCACAGACCTTGCGCGCAACGCAGCTCACGCTCGCCGGCAATATCGCCAGTACCGCGATCATCCGCGCCGCGTATCACGATGAAGTCACCGCATGGCGCGACATCGTCGCTGCCGATGAGGCCCAGCTTGAATCCGCCCATGCACGAACCGGCGCCGGAACCGAGGGCTATGCCGCCGAGCTCGCTCTGGCGCAGGCGCTGGAAAGCGCCCGCGCCGGGCTCAAGGCCGCCGAAGTCCGGGCGGGTCAAGCCGATGATCTGCTTGCCGTGCTGGTCGGCGACCCACCGGCGAGCGCCCGCCTGCCCGACCTTGCGCTGGCCGCGCTGCATGTGCCTGACAGCCTGCCGCTGCGCCTGCCGTCGGAGCTGGTGCGCCAACGCCCCGACATCCGCGTCGCCGAAGCGACCGCGCATGCCGCCAGCGCCCAGATCGGTGTCGCCACCGCAGCAATGCTGCCGCAAGTCACGCTGAGCGCGGGAACCGGATCGAGCACCAACACGATGGGCGCACTGTTTGGCGCAGGCACCGGGGTATGGAACTATGGCGCCGGCGTCACCGCACCCCTGTTTTCCGGCGGATCGCTGATCAACAAGCGCGCCGCCGCCAAGGCCGATTATCAGGCGGCGATGGCGAGCTGGCAGGAAACCGTGGTCACCGCCTTTGGCCAGGTCGCCGATGTACTGACCGCCAATGCCGGCGATGCTGCCGCCGACGCAGCCGAAGCCCGCGCCGACACGGACGCACAGACCGCGTTCCATCTGGCCGAGGCCGATCGTCGCGCCGGATTGATCAGCGAAGCCGACCTCGCCGCCAGCCGCGCAGCCTGGCAAAGCGCGCATATTTCCGCGCTGTCCGCCCGCGCGACGCACTTGCAGGACGCGGTCGCGCTCTATGTCGCGCTCGGCGGCGGGATCGACCAGCCGAAGCCGTGAGGCGCGTCAGTTCACGGGCTGCTTCGGCGATGGCGACAGGTCAACCGGCCCGATCCACTGGCCGCCGATGGCCTCGATCAGGGCAACTGCTGCGTTCTGCTGATTGACCGTATTGCCGATCAGATTGACCCGCGCGGCATAGGCGGTCGCCTGCGCGGTGGTGACCGTGGTAAAATCGACCGTGCCCGCCTGATATTCGTTGCGCGTCACCGCTTCGGCGCGATCGGCGGATTCAGACGCCGCGTGGTAATGCACGGCCTCCGCGCGATAGCCGTCGACCCCGGCAAGATCGGTTTCGACTTCCTGAAACGCGCTGAGCACGGTCTGGCGATAGGTCGCGACCGCCGCATCATAGGCGGCGCGTGCGCCTGCCACTTTGGCCGAACGCGCGCCCCAGTCGAGCAGGGTCTGCGCAGCGCTCGCGCCCAGCGACCAGGCCGATGTCGCCGCGCCGAACAGGCTGCTGAACGAAGCGGCGCTCGTACCCAGCTCGGCGGTCAGCGATACCGTCGGAAAGAACGCCGCGCGCTGCACGCCGATATTGGCATTGGCGGCGGCGACCAGCCGCTCGGCATTGGCAATGTCCGGTCGCCGTTCGAGCACTGCCGAAGGCACGACGCCGGGCACCGCCGGGACAACCGGGCGCCAGGCCGCGGGCTTGATCGCAAATGCGCTCGGGTTTTCGCCGACCAGCACGGCAATCGCGGTTTCATAGCCCACGCGCTGACGATCGAGATCGCGGCGGTTCGCCTCCGCGTTGGCCAAAGTGGTGCGCGCGGTATCGACATCGGCGGAACTGGCGGTTCCGGCGGCAAATTTGTTGCGCGTGATGGCGAGCGAGCGGCGGTACGATACCAGTGTCGCATCGAGCATGGCCGCCTGCGCATCGATCCCGCGCAGCGCGAAATAGTCGGTCGCCAGTGCCCCTTGGGCCGACAGCGTGGCATTGGCCAGCTCCGCCGCCGAAGCCTGGGCATTGGCGCGCGCCGCGCGCGCGGTGTTGGTCAGGCTGCCCCACAGATCGGGCGCCCAGCTTGCCGTGCCGGTTGCGGTAAACGTGCTGCTTGCCGGGCCGCTGGTCGAGACCGCCCCCTGCCGCGTTGCCCCGATGGTGGCCCCGACCGTGGGCAGCAAGGCGGCGCGATCGACCCGTGCCGTCGCCAGCGCCTGAGCGTAAGACGCGCGGTAGTACGCAAGGTTCTGGTTGGTGATCGCCACCTTTGCCTCAAGCGCATCAAGCGTTTCATCGCCAAACAGCGTCCACCATGCGCCCTTGGCCACCGCGTCCGAGGGATTGGCCGGGGCCCAGCCCGGATCGGCCTTGAACGCCGCCGTCGGCGCAACGCTTGTCGGAACGCGATACGTCGGCGCCATCGAACAGCCCGCCAAGGCAGTCGACATCGCAGTCGAGAGGGCAACAAGAGGCAACAGGCGTTTGGTCATCGAATTGAGCCTATCCACATTCGTATCGGGCGCGGCAACGCGGAGGGGCGTCATGCCTTCACCGCTTCAGGGGCGCTGTCTTCGTCGCCATGACGCGCAAGCATGTGTTCAAACGGCGAGCGCCGCCGCCATTTGTCGAGCGCCAGATAGACGACCGGCGTAGTCAACAGCGTCAGCACCTGGCTGACCAGCAGCCCGCCGACAATCGCGATCCCCAGCGGGCGGCGCAGTTCGGCCCCGTCGCCAAACCCGATCGCCAGCGGCAAGGCGCCAAGCGCGGCTGCCAGCGTTGTCATCAGGATCGGGCGAAAGCGCAAGAGGCATGCTTCGCGGATCGCTTCAAGCGGGGGCATATTGAAACGCCGCTCGCTCTCGATGGCAAAGTCGATGATCAGGATCGCGTTTTTCTTCACGATGCCGATCAGCAGGATAATACCGATCAGCGCGATGATGTCGAATTCGCCACCCGTCACGATCAGCGCGAGGATCGCACCCAGCCCCGCCGAAGGCAGTGTCGAGAGCACGGTCAGCGGATGGATCGCCGATTCATAGAGTATCCCGAGCACGATATAGATCGCCGCGATCGCCGCCACGATCAGCAGGGGAATGGTCGCGGTCGATTGCTGAAACACTTTGGCCGTCCCGCCGAAATCGCCATGAACCGTGGCGGGCAGCCGCAACTGACGCTGTGCATCGGCGATCACTTGCCCCGCCTGGCCCAGCGAAACCGAGGGCGGCAGATTGAATGAAATCGTGGCCGAAGGCTCGCCGCTCGAATGGCTGACCGCCGCATTGGTCGAGGCCGAGCGCCAGCGCGCCAAAGTCGAGAGCTGGACCAGCTTTGATGCGGACGTACTGACCGCGCTGCCCAGCGCCTGGTTGTTGCCGAGCGAGGCATTGGCCGAGGCTGCCTGCGGCGCCAGCGCGATGGCGCCGCCGACCGGGAGGTAGAGATCATTGAGCGCTTCGGGTTTGCCGTTGAATGCCGGGTCGGCCTCCATCACCACGTGATACTGGTTGAGCCCCTTGTAGATATTGGCAACCTCGCGCTGGCCAAACGCGTCATAGAGCGTGTTGTCGACAGTCAGCATCGAGATGCCAAGGCTGCTCGCACGGTCGCGATCGACATCGACATACGAGGCCGCGCCCGCATCCTGCTGGTCGATATCGACGTCGATGATCTTGCCGGGCTGCGCTTTCAACGCCTTGACCAGGCGATTGCCGGCATCGGCCAATTGGTCGGGCGTTTCGGCATAGAGCACATATTGGTACATGCTGGTGGTCTGGCGACCGCCGACCTGGAGATCCTGCACCGGATTGAGAAACAGGCTGACCCCGCGCACCCGCCCCAGTTTTGGACGCAGCCGCTGGATCACATCGGTTACCGCCACCCGCTGGTCGCGCGGTTTCAGATTGACGAACATGAAGCCCGACCCGGCGCGCCCCCCGCCGGCAAAGGCGACCACGTTCGCCACCGAGGGGTCGGAGCGCACGATCCGCTCGATCTGCGTCATCTTTTCGCGAAGACCGGTGAACGAGAGCGACTGATCGACGCGCAATCCGCCCGCCATGCTGCCGGTATCCTGTTGCGGCAGGAATCCCTTGGGCGCGATCATCAGGCAATAGACATTGAGCACGACGGCCCCGAGCAGAAGCAGCAGGACCGGGCCGCGATGCGCCAGCGCCCAATCGAGCTGCCGCGCATAGCCGCGATGCAGCCAGTCGAAAAACCGCCGCGAACGGTCGAACACGACCCGGCTGAAACGATCGACATGGGCGTCTCTATCCGCTTCGCGTTCGAGCAGGCGCGACGCGAGCATCGGCGTCACGGTCAGCGAGGCGATCAGGCTGATCGCCACGGCGGCGGTCATGGTCAGCGCGAATTCGCGCAACAACCGCCCGAGAATCCCGCCCATGAACACCAGCGGGATAAACACCGCAACGAGGCTGATCGAAATCGACAGCACGGTAAACCCGACTTCGCGGGCACCGCGCAAGGCTGCCGGGAACGGCTTGACGCCCTCCTCGACATGGCGGGCGATATTTTCGACGACCACGATCGCATCGTCGACCACGAACCCGGTCGCCACAGTCAGTGCCATCAGCGACAGATTGTCGAGCAGAAAGCCCGACATGTACATCACCGCCAGCGTGCCCAGCAGCGAAACGACCACCGCCGCCGCCGGGATCAGCGTCGCGCGCCAGCTTTGCAGAAACAGGCTGACCACGAGCACGACCAACAAGGTCGAAACGAGCAGCGCGACTTCGACTTCGGCGAGCGAGGCGCGGATGGTGACCGTGCGGTCGGTGACCACCGAAAGCTTGATGTCATCGGGCAAGAGCGCCTGCAGACCCGGAACCTGCGCCTTGATCGCATCGACCGTCTGGACGATATTTGCATCGGGCTGGCGGGTGATGATGATCGGCACCGCCTTTTTCCCGTTGAACAGCCCCATCGTGCGCGTGTCTTCGGGCGCATCGATCACTTTGCCGATGTCCATCAGCCGTACCGGCGCGCCATTGCGCCAGGCGATGATCGTCGGGGCAAAGTCCTTTGCGGTGAGCGCGGGATCATTGCTGTAGACCTGCCAGGCCAGCCCTCGCCTGCCATTGGCGCCCTGCTCCACGCCGATCGATTCGATCACACCGCGCGGCCGGTCGGTGCTGGCCGATTGCAGCGCGGTGCGCACGTCTTCCAGCGCGATACCGTCGCGCGCGAGCAGGGTCGGATTGATCTCGATCCGTACCGATGGCAGCGCCGCCCCGCCCAGTTCGACATTGCCGACACCGTTTACCTGCAACAGCTTTTGCTGCACGATATTCGACACCGCGTCGTAGATCTGGTCGGGATTGCGCGACCGGCTGGTCAGCGCCAGAATCATGATCGGCGCTTCGGCGGGGTTGATCTTGCGATAGCTCGGCTGAGCCTTGAGCGTCGACGGCAAGTCGGCCCGCGCCGCCGCGATCGCCGCCTGCACATCGCGCGCGGCGCCGTCGATATCGCGATTGAGATCGAATTGCAGCGTGATCTGCGCCGAGCCCAAAGTCGAACGAGACGTCATCTCGTTGGCCCCGGCGATCGTTCCGAGCCGACGCTCCAGCGGGCTGGCCACGGTGCTGGCCATCGTCGCGGGGCTCGCCCCGGGCAGGTTCGCCTGGACCTGAATGGTCGGAATATCGACCTTGGGCAAAGGCGCGACCGGCAAATTCAGAAACGACAGCACCCCGGCCAGCACCACGCCCAGCGTCAGGAGCAGGGTGCCGACCGGTCGCCGGATAAAGAGGGCCGAGATGTTCACGCGGGTTCGAGCCCCGGTTCATTCGTCTGCCGCTTTTTGGCCGCCCGCGCCTCGCGCATGTTTTCGAACGCCAGAAAGATCACCGGCGTGGTGAACAGCGTCAACACCTGGCTGAGGATCAGGCCGCCGGCGATCGCCAGACCGAGCGGCTGGCGCAGCTCATGCCCCATGCCGCTGCCGAAAATCATCGGAAGCGCGGCAAACAATGCGGCAAACGTGGTCATCATGATCGGCCGGAAACGCAGCAAGGCAGCGCTGCGGATCGCAGTCAGCGCATCATGCCCCTCTTCGCGCATGGCAACGACGGCAAAGTCGATCATCATGATCGCGTTTTTCTTCACGATCCCGATCAGGAGCACGATACCGATAATGCCGATCACGCCCAGCCCATAGCCAGACAGCACCAGCACGATCAGCGCCCCCACCCCGGCCGAAGGCAGCGTCGAGATGATGGTGATCGGGTGAATGAAGCTTTCGTAGAGCACGCCGAGCACGATGTAGACGACCAGGATCGCCGCGAGCACGAGCAGGACCTCGTTCGAAAGCGCCGAACGGAACGCCGAGGCTGCACCCGAAAAGTCGGTGCTGACCGAAATCGGCAGGCCGATCTCGCTTTCGATCTTTTCGATCGAGGTGACCGCCTTGCCGAGCGAAACGCCCGGCGGGACGTCAAACCCGATCGAGGCCGACGGAAACTGGTTCTGCCGCGACAGTTCGAGCGGCACCCAGCCTTCGCGGACCGTCGCCACGGTGCCGAGCGGCACTTGCGTCCCATTGGACAGCGGGATGTAGAACCGCGCCAGCGACGACGGATCGGACAACATGCCCGGCGTCGCCGAAAGGATCACCCGGCTCTGGCTCGACTGGGTATAGATCGTCGAGATGATGCGCTGGCCAAAGGCATCATAGAGCGCGTTGTCGACCGTCAGCAAAGACATCCCCAGACGCGCGGCGGCATCGCGGTTGACATCGATGAACACCGCCCGCCCCTGTCCGAGGCTCGCCGTATTGACATCGATCAGCGAAGGATCGTCCTTGAGCTTGTCGGCAAGCTTGCCCGCCCAGTCGTTGACGGCATTGGCGTCAGCCCCCTGCAGCGCAAAGCGATAAGGCGTGAGCCCGGTCTCGGTATCGATCGTCAGATCCTGCACCGGCTGGAGATAGACCCGCACACCGGGGATTTTCGCCGCACGTTCGGCAATATCGGCGGTCACCTCGGAAAGGCTGCCGCGTGCTTCGATCGGCTTGAGATTGATGATCATCCGCCCCTGATCGAGCGCCGCATTCTGACCATCGACGCCCACTGCCGATGACAGCGAGGCGACAGCCGGGCTTTCGAGCACCTGGGCGACGACTTGCTGCTGGAGCGAGGCCATCTGCGAAAAACTGACATCGGGACTGGCGACGACCGTCGCGCGCAATTGCCCGGTATCCTGCACCGGAAACAGATTCTTGGGGATCGCCCAGAACAGCACACCGGCCAGCGCAAGGCTCAGGGCAAACACGCCAAGCGTTGCGCGCGGCCGCGCGATCACCCAGTCGAGCCCGCGCCCATAGCTGTGCGCCAGCCGATCAAAGGCGCCCATCGCCTTGTCGACGACAGCCAGGCGCCGCTCCTCATGCTCGGGCCGCAGCAGCCGCGCCGCCAGCATCGGCACCACGGTCAGCGCGACGACGGCCGACAGCACGATCGTCACCGCCAGGCTGACTGCAAATTCGCGGAACAGGCGACCAACCACATCGCCCATGAACAACAGCGGGATCAGCACGGCAATCAGGCTGACCGTCAGCGAAATGATGGTAAAACCGATCTCGCTCGCGCCCTTGAGCGCCGCGTCGAACGGCTTCATCCCCGCTTCGATATGGCGCGCGATATTTTCGATCACCACGATCGCATCGTCGACCACAAACCCCGATGCGATGGTCAACGCCATCAGTGTCAGATTGTTGATCGAATAGCCCAGCGCCCACATCGCGGCAAACGCGCCGACCAGGCTGAGCGGCACCGAAATCGCGGCAATCAGCGTCGCGCGGGGCGATCCGAGGAACAGGAAGATCACCAGCACGACCAGCAGCACGGCCAGCACCAGTTCGAACTGAACGTCGGAAACCGAGGCCTGAATGCCTTCGGTCCGGTCGGTCAGGACGGTGACTTTGACATCGGCGGGAAGCTGCGCCTGAAGATCGGGCAAGGCCGCCTTGATCGCATTGACCGTGGCGATGACATTCGCACCGGGCTGGCGCTGCACGTCGATGATCACGGCCGGCTGTTTGTTCATCCAGCTGCCGGTGCGCACGTTTTCAACCCCGGCCTCGACGCTGGCGACATCTTTCAGCCGTACCGGCTGCCCGTTGCTCCACGCGACGACCAGCGCGGCATAGGATTCCGGGCTGTTGAGCTGATCGTTGGAATCGATCGTCCAGCTTTTGGTGGCGCCGTCGAAATTGC
>Ga0302202_10002145_pt1 | contig 23275 bp, 20 predicted proteins | sample II_Bog_N3_3_FD_194579 | JGI IMG/M metagenome (GOLD analysis project Ga0302202, IMG submission 194579) | Peat permafrost microbial communities from Stordalen Mire near Abisko, Sweden - II_Bog_N3_3 | ecosystem: Environmental > Terrestrial > Soil > Wetlands > Peat | place: Sweden: Abisko...
CCGACAGTTCGCCGAGGCCGCCGGACTGGCCCTGGCGGTTCCCTGAGGGGAGCGGGTACCCGGCCCCCCGTGGCGTCGGTGGGGCCGGTGTTGACAGGGGGGCGGGGGCCGACAACGGTGTCCCACGACAAAGGAGGCAGGGGATGAGCCAGATCACCATCATCGACAGCGAGGCCCGGACCGTCGAGGGCACGCCCGACCCCGGCCGGGGCACCTTCCTCATCGACGCCGACCGCCTGCCCGAGGCGCTGGGCTGGGAGCTCAAGCCCTCCGGACTGTGCCAGGAGCACACCTGCGTGCCGGTCGACGTCGGGGCGCTCCGCGTCGGTGACCGGATCGATCTGGTGGCGGTGGCCGCAGCGCTCGGCCGGCCGTCCGTGGTGGACCTGGACGCCGGACTGATGGCCGTGGCCCTCCCGTCCGAGCTGCGGCGCCAGGCGTTGGAGGACCTGAAGGCGCCGGCGTTCGAACTGCCCGACGTGGACGGGAAGCTCCACGCCCTCAGCGAGTGGGCCGGTAAGAAGAAGGCGCTGGTGACCTTCTCCAGCTGGTGCGGCTGCCGGTACGACCTCCCCGGGTGGCAGGCCCTCCACGACGAGTTGAGCCCGGAGGGCTTCACGGTGGTGGCGGTGGCCATCGACCAGTCCGCCGACGACGTGCGACCGTGGACCGAGGGCATCACCATGCCCGTGCTCTACGACCCCCAGCACGTGCTGACCGAGTCCTACGCCATCTCCAACGTCCCCACCGTGGTGTGGATCGATGAGGACGACAGCATCGCCCGACCGAACGGCTTCGCCTTCGGGACCGACACCTTCGCCGATTTCACCGGTGTCGAGTCGGGTCCCCACCTGGACGAGATCCGGCGGTGGGCCAAGGACGGCACCCTCCCGGTCGACGAGGACGAGGCGCGCCTGGCGGTGGGGGACCTGTCCGAGGACGAGGTGCTGGCCCGACTGCACTTCCGGCTGGCGGCCGAGGCCCACCGGCGCGGCGATGCCGAGCGCACACGGCACCACGTGCTCCGGGCCACCGAGCTGGCACCGGACGACTTCACCATCTGGCGGGCCGGCATGCCGCTCATCGGCGAGGATCCCTTCGGCGACGACTTCCTGGCCCGCTACGAGGAGTGGAAGGCCCGGGGCATGCCGTACCACGGGCTCCAGGCGGTGCAGGGCGACACCGCCGCCGACTGAGCCACTCCACCGGACGGGCCGGCACCGCCGGACCGAACGAGCCGGCGGGCTGCGCCGGGCTCAGCGCAGGCGCCACTCGATCCGTGTGCCCGAGGTGAACCGTTCCTGTCCCTGTTCCAGCAGGGCCGGGTCCGTTCCCACGTGGGTAAACAGGTAGGCGTGGTCGAGCGCCTGGCGCCGGGACAGCTCGAGGCCGGTCCACAACGCCCGCACCGTGCCCTGGACAGCCAGGGCCGGCTGGTCGGCGATGGCCTGGGCCGCCCATCGGGCCCGGTCGGCCAGCTCCCCGGACGGGCAGGTCTCGGAGATGAAGCCGATCTGGTGGGCCCGGGCGGCCGACATCCGCTCATTGGCCCCGAGCAGGGACATCCGCACGACCTCCTGGAAGGGCATCTTGTGGAGGAGGAAGATGGGCTCGAAGGCGGCGGGCATGCCGTAGGTGACGTGCGGGTCGAAGAAGGTGGCGTGGTCGGCGGCGATGATGAAGTCGACCTCGCCCAGGATGTAGAACGCCCCCCCGCAGGCCATCCCGTTGACTGCGGCGACCACCGGCTTCCACATCTGGTTGGACTTGGGGCAGACGCTGCGGCCCGGGTCGTCGAAGTCCCAGGGGGTGTTGTACCCGGGGAGCGTGCCCGGCGGCAGGTCGTCGAACGAGCCGATGCCCTCGCGGTCCAGTCCGGTGCAGAAGGCCTTGTCTCCCGCTCCGGTCAGCACCACGCAGCGCACGTCGTCGTTCTTCCGCAGCATCATCCAGAGCTCACGGAGCTCCCGCTGCATGGTGGTGTCGAAGGCGTTCAGCGCCTCGGGCCGGTTCAGCGTGACCCAGGCCACACCGTCGGACTCGTCGTAGAGCAGGGACTCGAGTTCGGACATGGCGGCCACTGTACCGGTCGGGCAGCCGACGGTCCGGGGTCCCGGGCCGGCCTGCGGGGCGAGCCGCTCAGGCGCAGTGGTCGGCGGGCGGCGGCACGTCGAGGCTGGGATTCTCGTCGAAGAATCCCACCGGGACGAGATGGAACCCGCAGTACTCGACGGGCATGACCGGCCAGTCCTCGGGTCGGGGTGAGTGGCTCACCCCGAAGGTGTGCCACGCCACCAGCTCGGCCTCCACCAGGGGCCGGTCGGCCGCCGTCCACAACGGGAGCCCGTCCCCCCCGGGGTGCTGGTTGGGATAGTCGCCCGCCGCCCGCCGCTGGTCGGGAGTGTACGGGGTGACCCACAGGTTGTGCCGGGCGAATCCGGCCCGACGGGCGATGCTCGAGCCCTCGCGGGCCAGCATGGTCGGGGTCGGCCCGGGCACGAGGCGGTAGGCCACCGGTCGACCCAGGCCGTTCAGCGATGCGGGGTTCTCGAAGCGCCAGTGGCGGCTGGAGGCGGCGTCCACGTCACGCTGGGCCCCGGCTTCGGACTCCAGGAGCTCGATCCGCTGGCGGAAGGCGTTCCCCCACGGGTTGTCGGTGCCCTCCGGGGCGGCCTCGAAAGAGACCTCGGTGACCTGGTTGCGCGGTCCGTCCACCGTGAGGTCGAGGCGGGCGCAGAACAGGTGCTGGTGGACCGGGGCGGCCAGGCCGGCGGCGATCGGGTTGGCGTAGGGTGTCTCCTCGCCCTCCGCGGTGGCCTGGGTCGACATGATTCCGGTCAGCTTGACCTCGTGCTGGATGGTGCCGTCGAGGTAGAAGTACCAGAAGAAGCCGTACTCGTAGTTCCCGACCGTGGCGATGGACGAGACCACCAGCCGCCGCGACCGCCTGACCTCGGCCCGTCCCGTCGACATGTCGAGGTGTTTCCAGAGGATGCCGTAGTCCTCCTCGTGGATGCAGATGGCCTGCTCGACGACGTAGGGATGGCCGTGCTCGCTGCAGAAGGTGGCATCGAGGTAGGTGATGTCGCCCAGGCAGTCGCACCCGAGGGCCAGCGAGTTGGCCATCCGGCCCAGGCCCCACTCACCCACGTCGAAGGCATTCTTCCAGCCGTGCACGGGTCCCGGGTCGCCGTAGGGCACGACCATCTCGCTGATGGAGGCCCGGTGCAGGACGGGACGGACGTCACCGCCGGCGCCGTAGCCGACCGTGTGGAGGACCAGGCCCTCCAGCGGGTCCATCGACACCCGCATCGACCACCGTTGCCACGTCAGCAGATTGCCCTCGAGGGTGAAGCTGACGCCCTCGGGCTGGCCGATCTCGAGCGGGCGGAGGTCGGCCCGCAGGGGCGTGTGGTCCTCGGGGAGATAGCTGCCGCGGCCCGGCGGCAGGGGCACCACGCCCCGGTCCTCGACCTCGAGGACGATGCCGCGTGCTGCGTCGACCGTGGCCAGCACCCCCTCGACCGGCCGGGCGTAGCCGTTGTCGGAGGGCTCCTCCCGGTAGTAGGAGAGGCAGCGGGCGATGCGGCGGCCCTCCTCGATGGGGCGGCCGAAATTGCCCGTCGGCCAGGGGTCGATCTGGACCTTGTCGAAGTCGGTGATCCCCCGTCGGCCCATGGCCTCCTGCCACCGGGCGTCCTGCTTGAGGGCCACGATGGCCCGGTAGGAGTCGTCGAACAGCAGCGCCGGGCGCACGCCGTCGCGGTCCACCCAGTCGACCACCACGCCGTCGGGCAGCGCCACCACCACCTCGGCCACGCGGTCCTCGGGGCCGGGCACCACGATCAGGCGGATGCGTCGGTCCACCGGGTCGCCGGCCCGGAACCCGGCCACGGCCCGACGGGACGGCTCGTCCAGGGTCACGACGGAGAAGAGCGCCGTCTCGTCCAGCCGTCCGGTGGCCCGCACCACCTCCACCGCTGTGGCGATCTCGTCGGCCCGGAGCGAGGCCAGTGGATGGTCGGGCCCGGTGGGGGAGTCAGGCACGGGCGCGTCGGCGTCCCACGGCATCCGCCACCCCTGGTGTCTGCCACTCCGTGGACCGCTCCGTCATCACGTCCCTCCGACCGGCGAACCATAGTCGGCGTCGGGCGGCCCCGGTTCGGGGGGCACTAACCTCCCGGGCGATGGTGGAGCCCGACCTGGCCTACGGCCCCGATCCCGATGCGGTGCTGCGGTGATGCGCATCGACATCGACCGCGACCGGTGTGTGGGGTCGGGCAACTGCCTGTTCTGGGCCCCGGCGACCTTCGACCTCGATGACGGAGGCACCTCCATCGTCATCGACCCCGACGGGGACGATCCCGACACCGTGCGCGTGGCGGCCGAGGGCTGCCCGACCCGGGCCATCACCGTCCGCAGCGATCCCGAGTCTCCGGCCCCGGCCGACTCCCATCGACACGAAGGAGGTGGCGATGCCGATCGCCCTGTCCGATGAGCACGAGGAACAGCGGAGGTCGGCGCACCGCTGGCTGACCGCCCACTGCCCGCCCGACGTCCCGCGGGCCCTGTTGGATGCCGACACCGAGGCGCTCCAGCCGGTGTGGAAGGAATTGGCCTCCCAGGGCTGGCTGGGCATCCACGTGCCCGAGGAGTGGGGGGGCCAGGGGTTCGGGCTGTTCGAGCTGGCCGTGATCCTCGAGGAGACCGGATGGTCGGTGGTGCCCGGCCCCCTCCTCCCGACTGTGCTCGCCTCGGCGGTGCTGGCCGAGGAGACCGGGGCGCGGACCGACCGGCGGCTGCTGGCGGGCCTGGTGGATGGGAGCACTCCGGCCGGCGTCTACCTGGGTGCCGGCGTCCTCGACTCGGTGGGTGGCGGCTCGGACGACCTGGTGGTGAGCGGCTCCCTCCAGCCGGTGCTGGGGGCGGGCACGGCCGAGGAGCTGCTGGTCCCGGTCCGGGCCGGTGACCGGACGGTCTGGTGCCTGGTGCCCGTGCACGGCACCGACGGCACCGTGGTGGTGGAGCCGCTGGCCAGCCTGGACGAGACCCGCCGGGTGGCCCGGGTCACCCTGGGGTCGGTCACCGTCCCGGCCGCGCGCCAGCTGGTCACGGCGACCGGGTCCCGGGTCCGCCTGCTGGCCGTGGCCCTCCTGGCCGCCGAGCACGCCGGCGGGGCCCGATGGTGCCTCGAGACGGCGTCCGAGTACGCCAAGGTCCGGGTCCAGTTCGGACGTCCCATCGGCCAGTTCCAGGCGGTCAAGCACCGCCTGGCCGACATGGCGGTGCGGGTCGAGCAGATGACGGCGCTGGCCTGGGACGCGGCCGTGGCGGTCGGCTCGGACGATCCGGTGGGCGTGGAGCTGGCCGTGGCCACGGCCGGCGCGTTGGCCTTCGACGGTTACGTGCGCTGCGCCCAGGAGTGCCTCCAGCTCCTCGGCGGCATCGGCTTCACCTGGGAGCACGACCTCCATCTCCACCTGAAGCGGGCCCTGGCCGACCGGCAGCTGCTGGCCGGGCCCCAGTCCTTCCACCACCAGGTGACGACCCTGGCCGTCGACGGCGCCCGCCGGATGCTGACGGCCGATCTGCCCGACGAGGCCGAGCGCTACCGGGAGGACCTGGCCCCGCTGGTCGCCGAACTGGCGGGGCTGGACGGAACGGCGCAGCGGAGGCTCCTGGTCGAGGCCGGGCTGGTGGTGCCCCACTGGCCCTCGCCGTGGGGCCGCGATGCCGGGGCGGTCGAGCAGGTGGTCATCGACGAGCAGCTGGCCTCGGTGGGGGTGGCCCGTCCCCACATCGGCATCGGGGCCTGGGCCCTCCCGGTGATCATCGCCTGCGGGAACGAGGAGCAGCGCGAGCGGTGGGTCCGGCCCACTCTGATGGGCGAGCTCTCGTGGTGCCAGCTCTTCTCCGAGCCGGGGGCGGGATCGGACCTGGCTGCGCTGAGCACCCGGGCCGAGCGGGTCGACGGCGGGTGGCGGCTGACCGGCCAGAAGGTGTGGACGTCGATGGCCGGTCAGGCGGATTTCGGCATCTGTCTGGCCCGGACCGACCCGGAGGTGCCCAAGCACCAGGGCATCACCTACTTCATCGTGGACATGGCCTCGGCCGGGCTGGACATCCGGCCGCTCCGTGAGCTGACGGGCGCCGCGCTGTTCAACGAGGTCTTCTTCGACGCCGTCTTCGTCCCCGACGACTGTGTGATCGGTGACGTGAACGACGGCTGGCGCATGGCCCGGATGACCCTGGCCAACGAGCGGGTGTCGATGTCGTCGGGCTCCACCTTCGGGATCGGCGTCGAGTCGCTCATCCGGCTGGCGGCCAAGCTGGGGGACGACCTGACGGCCGGTGCCCGGGAGCAGCTGGGCGGGCTCCTGACCGAGGCCCAGTCCCTCCAGCTGATGGCCCACCGGTCCACGCTGGCGTCGTTGGCCGGATCGGACCCCGGGTCCAGCGCCAGCCTGCGCAAGCTCCTCGGGGCCGAGCACGAGCAGCGCGTCCAGGAGCTCGGCCTGGCCATGCTGGGCGACCAGGGCGCCACGTTGGAGGGGAAGGCCGGCCGGTGGGCGTCGGGCCTGCTGGTGACCCGCTGTCTGACCATCGCCGGTGGCACCAGCGAGGTGCAGCGCAATGTGATCGCCGAGCGGGTCCTCGGACTGCCCCGCGATCCCGAGCCGGGGGCCTGAGGGTCAGGCCCGGACCGACGGCCCGGGGGTCAGGCCCGGCCCGGTGCGGCGGCGGGGTCGATGTCAGGATCCTGTTGGATCTCCACGGTGTTGCCGGCCGGATCGGTGAACCAGATCTGGACCGTCGTTCCCTGGGCGCCCTCCACGAACGGGATGCCGGCGGCGGTGAGCTCGTCGACGGCCGCGCCGAGGTCGGCCACGGCGAAGCACACGTGGGGTCCCGTCGGCTGGATGGTGTCGGTGCCCGCATCGGCGTCCACCAGGTGGAGCTGGTTGGTGCCGGTCCAGAACCAGTGGCCCTCCACGCCGGGGATGGTCGGCCGGGCCTCGTCGGGCATCTCGAGGAGCCGACGGTAGAACGCCACGGTCTCCGCCAGCCGGCCCTCGACGTTGACGCTGTGGTGGAGCGTGCGGGTCACCTGCATGGCCGTGCCTCCTCGGTCGGGGGCCGGTGAGCGGCCCGTGGGCTCACCACGGCGGCCACCCCTCCGGTGTGACCGCCTCGGCGATGGAGCGCGGGTCGACCGGCAGGCGGGTGTTGCCGGCCTGGTAGACGGCGAAGCACAGCTGCAGTGCCTTCACCGCCTCGGTGGCGGTCATCTGGGGTGGCGCCCCGTCGACCAGGGTGTCGACGAACTGCTGGGACGCCCGCGTGAACCCGGTGCCCCAGTCGGCGTCCACGTCGGTGAACGTGGTAGTGGTCTGCCGGTCGTGGCGCCCGTCGTAGAGGACCACCGGGGGCAGGTCCAGCATCTGTCCGGTGCACCGGGTCACCCACAGCACGCCCTCGTCCCCGTGGATCTCGAAGGACTCGTCGGCGCCGTAGTACTGGCTGCGCAGCCACAGGCCCGGTGAGTAGCAGGCGTCCATGGTGCCGAGCAGGCCGGGGTCCTCGTACTCGAAGATGGTCGAGCACGGCTCGAAGAAGGCGTCGCGGCTCCGGACCACGGCCTGGACCGACACGATGTCCTGGTCGAAGAGCCACAGAGCCACGGCGTACTTGTGGATCATGTCGTCGAAGAGGTGGCCCCCGGGGCTCTGGGCGTTGAGCCTCCACACGTAGCCGTCGTGCTCCAGGCCGGCCTGGAACGCCGAGTCGGTCTGGCCCACCACGGTGTTCATGCGCAGCCGGTTGGGCCGGCCGATGGCCCCCTCGCCGATGAGCCGCTTGGCCAGCTCCAGGGGGGGATAGTGCCGGAAGCACTCGCTCACCCGCAGGACGACACCGGCCTGCTCGGCCGCCAGGCCCATGGCCCAGGCATCGGCCACGGTATTGGCCAGCGGCTTCTGACACGAGACGTGCTTGCCGGCACGGATGGCGGCCAGGACGTGGTCGAGGTGGAGGTAGGTGGGTGTGAGGATCTCGACGGCGTCGACACGGGGGTCGGCCAGCAGGTCATCGAGTTCGGTGTAGGCGGCCGAGGCCCCCCAGGCCGCGGCGGCGTCGGCAGCCCGGGTGCCCTGGGGGTCGCAGACCGCCACCACCTCGCAGCGGTCGTCCTCGAGGTAGCCGGCCACGTTCAAGGAGGCGATGTTGCCCGCACCCACGACTCCGATACGGGCCCGACCCGTGGGGGTGCTCATCTCCGAACCGCGGACGACGTGACGCTCATGGCCCCCGAGTATGTCACTGCGGCGCGTCGGCCCCGATGGCGGCGTCGGGCGGCGCAGCCAGTCGGTCGCGGAGCGCCTGTTTGAGGACCTTGCCGGTGGCGTTCCTGGGCAGGTCGTCCACCAGGTGCCACTGCCGGGGCACCTTGTAGCGGGCCAGGATCTCGGCGGTGTGGGCCTGGAGCTCGTCGGCGGTGGCCGGGTGGTCCGGATGCAGCACGACGAAGGCCACCAGGTCCTCGCCGAGGACCGGGTGGGGGATGCCCACCACGGCCACCTCCCGCACCGCCGGATGGGTGGCGATGGCGTGTTCCACGTCGGTGGGGTGGATGTTGTTGCCGCCCCGGATGATGACGTCCTTGCTCCGGCCGACGATGTACAGGTAGCCGTCCTCGTCCAGCCGCCCGAGGTCTCCGGTGATCAGCCACCCGTCCACCCAGGTCCGGGCGGTGGCCTCGGGGTCACCGAAATACTCCCTCGGCCGGCCCGGGATCCGCAGCCGGACCTCACCGACCTCACCGTCCTCCACCGGCCGGCCCTCGGCGTCGACGCAGACCACCTCGGCCGGCGGGAGCGGCTGGCCCACCGAGCCGGGCCGCTTGACCGCCTCGCCGGGCGGCATGATGCAGTAGACGGAGCCGGCCTCGGTCATCCCGTAGTTGTTGGACACCAGCGCGCTGGGCATCCGGTCCTGCAGCTGCTCCAGCACCGCCGGGGCCAGTGGGGCGCTGCCGATGCTGCACAGCTCGACCGACGACAGGTCGGCGGTGGCGAACCGGGGGCGCTCGAGGACCAAGGCGGCCATGGCGGGTACCAGGAAGACCGAGCCGGGCCGCTCCGTCTCCACCACGTCGAACCACTGCTCGGCGTCGAAGCGGGGTTGGTACAGGGCCCGCAGGCCGAGCTTGAGCGGGGTATAGACGAAGGCCAGCCCGGCGAACGTGTACGGCGGGCTGGCATGGAGCCATCCGCCGCCGACCCAGCGGGGCTTGCGGAACGGGATGAGTGAGTAGTTGTCGTGGCGGACCGCCACCGCCTTGGGGCTCCCGGTCGTGCCCGAGGTGTACATGATGTCGGCCAGGTCGCCCGGATCACGGGGGACCTGGAAGTAACTGGCGTCGTCACTCAGGAACTCGGCCCAGGCCACCACGCCGGGCCTGGGGCCGGGCGTGGCCCCGTCGGCACGCTCGGTCCCGTCTGCACGGTCCCCCCCGTCGCCCACGACCACCACCACCCGCGGTCGATCCTCCGGGTAGCGGTCCAGGAGGGACGTCTCGGTGACGGCGGCCACCGCTCCGGAGTGGGTGAGCATCCGCTCCAGCTCCGGGCGGGTCAGCTGGGGGTTCATGGGCACCGCCACGGCCCCGGCCCGGTGCACGGCGGCGTAGGTCACCACCCAGGTCAGGGCATGGGTCGGCTCCAGGTGGATGGCCACCCGGTCGTCGGGGGCCACGCCGGCGTCCACGAGGGCGTGGGCCAGACGGCTGGCGCTGTCGTCCCACTGGCTGAAGGTCATCGAGCCGATCCCGAGGACGACGTAGGCCTCCTCGTCCCCGTGGTGCTCGGCCATGACGTGGAGCTGCTCGGGCGGCATGAGGAGCGGCTTGGTCACCGGGCCCCCCGTGCCATCGCCGTGTTGGTGTCGTGGCCCATGGTCCCCCAGTCACTCCGGTGCGCACACCGGGCCCCGCGCCGACGCAGCCGGGCCCGCGTCAGCAGCATGACCGACCCGGCCGCCACCGGTCAATCGGGCCGGCTCGGCGTGGGCGACCGCCCGGCCGCCGTACCGGGGGCGCGGCGGTAGTGTCTGCCCGTTCGGCCCGGGACCGGCCCGGGGGGCCGGAGGAGGATGTGGAGCGATGTCCCCAACTGTGGATGAGACGACCGATGCCGGCCGCGGCGGCCGGATCCGGAGTCGCCTCGACTCGCTCGGACTCCGCCTGCACGGGCCCCATCCCCCCCACGACCCGCTGGACGCAGTCGTGGTCCACGGCGGTGTGGCGAGGACCTCGGGCCAGCTGCCCCGCATCGACGGCCAGCTGACCTGCATCGGGCAGTTGGGTACCACGGTGACGGTGGAGGAGGGCGCCGAGGCCGCTGCCGTGTGCGCCCTCAACGCCCTGGCCGTGCTGGAGGCCGAGCTGGGCACCCTGGACCGGGTGGAGCGGGTCCTCACGGTGACCGGCTACGTGGCGTCCGCCCCCGACTTCCACCGGCAACCCGACGTGGTGGACGGGGCCAGCGCCGTGCTCTTCCAGGTGTTCGGTGAGGCCGGCCGCCATACGCGGTCCGCCGTCGGTGTGGCCGCCCTCCCCCGTGGCGGTGCGGTGGAGATCGAGGTCACCGTGTCGGTGGCGGAGTGAGCAGCAGGGCCCGGTCGGGCGTCGGAGTGGGTGGAGGTCCGGGCTCGACCGGAGGATCGGAGATGAGGGAGTGGACATGAACGGGACGGACATTGCCGCAGTGCTCGGCGAACTGGGTGCGGCCACCCTCGGGGAGTCCGGGGCACTGACCATGCCCCCGCGGCTGCGGCCCGTGTGGGCCGGCGCCGCCGTGGCCGCCCCGGCCTTCCCGGTCCGGTGCACCCCCGGCGACAACCTGGCCGTGCACGTGGGCGTGGCCCGGGCCCCGTCCGGCTCGGTGCTGGTCGTCGACGTCGGTGACGTGCCCGACCGGGGCTACTGGGGCGAGGTCCTGACCACCGGGGCGCTGGCCCGTGGCCTGGCCGGCCTGGTCATCGACGGTGGCGTCCGGGACGTGGCGGCCCTCGAGCGGCTGTCCTTCCCGGTGTTCTCCCGGACGGTGGCCCTGCCCGGGGCCACCAAGGTCAACCGGGGCGCCGTCGGGACCACCACCGTGGTGGCCGGGGTCGCCGTCAGCCCGGGCGACTGGGTGGTGGGGGACGTGGACGGCGTCGTGGTGGTCCCCGGCGACCGGCTCGAGGCCGTGCTGGCGGCCGGCCGTGCCCGAGCCTCGTCAGAACAGGGCTACTTCGAGTCCCTGCGCCAGGGGGCGACCACCGTGGAGATCCTCGGCCTCGAGGCGTCGCTCATCGAGGACGGCACGGCCTGACGCCGGTCCGCACGACGGACGCCGATCCGCACCGGGCGCGATGACCGGGTGACGGGTCCGGTCAGTGGGTGGTGTAGTCGATCGGCCCGGCGCCCTTCACGCCGATGGCGAAGCAGAAACAGTGGATGGAGGCGTTGTCGCTGATGGGCCGCAGGCTGTGGACGGCATCGGGCGGGATGTGGACCAGGTCACCCTGGGCGATGGGGCGCTCCTCGTCCTCGATGGTCATGATGCCCCGGCCCCGGAGCACGTAGTAGAACTCGTGCGTCGGGTGGGAGTGCGGATGGACGGAGCCGCCTCCCTCCACCACGAATTCGTTGACCAGCTCGAGGAAGCCCCCGTCGGTCTGCTCCTTCATCTCACGCGAGTTGACCATCCACCACACGGGCACGGTGCCGTTGTGCTCCACGACGGGGGCGGCGTTCTCGATGTTGCGTACGTCCATCACCATGGGCTCTCCTCTGCCACCTTCACCTGCCGATGACCGCGATGTTAGGTTTGATCATCAGAGTCGAATTCGTCGGAGGCGTGCAACATGGGTGAGCCGGGACGACAGATCACCCCGACCCCGGTGACGGCGGCGGGCTGGGCCCCGTTCGGGTGGATCCCGCTGGAGGACACCGATCCCGTCGACGGCGACCAGACGCTGGCCTTCGCCTGGGGCGATGTGCACGTGAACCGGATCGCCCACCGCCGCGACGAGGTGCCCGCCATCCCCGGCGGCCTCCGGTGCCTGGCCCTCTTCCGCCACCAGACCCACACTCAGGTGTTGATGCCGCTCGACACCACCTCGGTGGTGGCGGTGGCCCCGCCCGGCACCGACCTCACCACAGTGGCCGGCGTCGACCGGATCCGGGCCTTCGTGCTGGAGCCGCTGGAGTCGGTCGTCCTCCACCGGGGAACCTGGCACTGGGGACCGTTCCCGGTGGCCGCCGACGAGGTCCACCTCTTCAACGTCCAGGGTCTGCGCTACCGCGAGGACAACGAGTGCGCCGACATCGGGGCGATCGGCGCCGCGGTCGACGTGCTGGTCGGCCCATGATGGCGGGCGACACCCGCAGTGCCGCTGGGAAAACTAGTGTTGACACCGGCCTGATGTTGCCATAGACACAGGCCCGGTAAACAGCCGTTTATCGGGGGTGCGGTTCGTCACGGGTACGATTCGCCAGATCTCGGACAGGGGGAACGTCGACATGGGCAGTCATCGGGGGAGGTGGTTGGTGCCGGGTGCACTGGCACTCGGGATCGCGACCGTGACAGGGGGGCTGGCTGCTCCGGCCACGGCCGGAGCCAGCACCACGGCGGTGGCGCCAGGGGCGCAGATCGACGTCGGAGTGATTTCTTCGCGCACCGGTCCCCTGGCCGGCTACTTCGGTGGCCTGGCCCCGGGCATGATCGCCTACTTCAAGACCATCGATGCCAAGGGCGGGGTCGACGGGCACAAGATCGTCATCACCGCCAACCTGGACGACGGCGGGTCGCCGAGCCAGTTCACCCAGCTCACCCATACCCTCATCGACCAGGACCACGTGTTCGCGGCGGCAGTGTCCTCGGCCTGGTTCACCCCCAACTACTTCGTGGCCACCAAGACACCGACCTACGGGTACAACGTGAGCGCCAACTGGCAGAACTCGCCGAACCTGTTCGCGGTGGGAGGCTCGACCCAGATCTACAAGTCGGCCAACTCCACGTACTCCTGGTTCCTGAAGAAGGTCAAGGCCAAGTCGGTGGCCTTCATCAGCTACGGGCCCTCCATCGCCTCGTCCTACGACGCCTGCTCGGCCTACGCCAAGGCCATGAAGCAGGCCGGGTACAACGTCTACGACGATGTGAGCGCCCAGCTCGGTGGCAGCTACTCCTCGGATGTGCAGCGCATCCAGCAGGCCGGCTCCCAGGTCATCGTGACCTGCATGCAGGCCTCGGACGACGTCACCCTGTCGCGTGACGTCCAGCAGTACGGCCTCAAGGTCAAGCAGCTGTGGCTGAACGGCTACGACCAGTCCCTCCTCAACCAGTACGGCAACCTGATGCAGGGGGTCTACTTCGACATCACCGGGATCGTGCCCTTCTATGCCGGCAGTGCGTCCAAGTACGGCAACACCTACCCCGGCATGAAGACCTACCTGGCATCCATGAAGAAGTACGAGCCCTCCTACGTGCTGAACGGCCTGTCCCTCCAGGGCTGGCAGTCGGCCGCCCTGCTGGCCGCCGGCATCAAGGCGGCGGGCAGCAACATCACCCAGGCCAGTGTCATCAGCGCCACCAACCAGCTGACCAACTTCAACGCCAACGGCCTGTCGACTCCGGTCAACTGGAAGGTGGCGCACGTCGGCTACACCACGCCCAACTGCAGTGCCTGGGTCCAGGTGAAGGGCAAGAACTACGTGCCGATCTTCGCCCCGGGCAAGCAGGTCTTCGTCTGTGTCAATCCCAGCGTGAGCAATCCCCAGGTCGTCACACCGCCGGCGGGAACCCCGGGGGCGTGAGGCTGAGCGCGGTCCGGACCGGGTAGGAGTCAGCACCGGCGTGGAGCACTTTCTGGGATTCGCCATACCCGGGGTCCCCTACGGCTGCACCTATGCGATCGTCGCCGTCGGACTGGTACTCACGTACCAGGCCACCGGGGTGTTCAACTTCGCCTACGGCGCCCAGGCCTACACGTCGGCGTTCCTGTTCACCTGGATGGTGCAGAACGAGGGGCTGCCGGTGTGGCTCTCCTTCGTCCTGTCGGTGGTGGTACTCGGACCGGGCCTGGGGCTGGCCTTCGACCGGTTCTTGTTCCGGCACATCGCCAACACCAACACCACGGCCAAGCTGGTGACCGGCATCGCCCTGTTCGTCGGCATCCCGAGCGTGCTGGCCGTCATCTTCGGGAGTGCCAACCAGTACAACCCGCCCAGCATCCTGTTCAACCCCGACACTGTCTACTTCCGGGTGGCCGGGACCCCCATCAACGGGATCTACGTGACCACGGTGGTCCTGACGGTGGTGATCCTGGTGGCCCTGGTCGCCCTGATGCGCTTCACCAACCTGGGCCTCCAGATGCGCGGCGCCGTGGAGAGCCGTCGGCTCATCCAGCTCGACGGGGTGAACGCCAGCCGGGTGGTGGCGTCGGCCTGGGCCATCTCGGGCCTGATGGCCGGGCTGGCCGGCGTACTGCTGGCACCCCAGTACGCCCAGCTCCAGTCGAGTGACTACGCCGCGCTGATGGTGGCGGCCTTTGCCGCCGCCGCCTGGGCCCTCCTGCGTTCCATGCCCATCGCCGCCCTGGTCGGCATCCTGATGGGCGTGGCATCCACCGTGCTGGCGGGGTACCTGCCGGCCAGCAGCGTGTGGTCCTCGGCCTCGCTGACCTCGCTGCCCTTCATCGTGTTGATCGCCGCCCTCTTGTTGCTGCCCGGGCTCCGCAGCCTCGGGCGGGACAAGGATCCCCTGTCCTCGGTGGACCCGCCCACGCCCCCGTCGGTCGCGGCACTGCGGGCGCCCCAGATCGACCGGATCGTCCGGGTGGGCTGGTACGTGATCCTGGCCGGCTTCGTGGTGTCCATGCTGACGTGGCTCCCGACCACCTGGGAGAACGTCTTCAACGCCGGCCTCGTGTACTCCATCGTGTTCCTCTCCATCACCCTGATCACGGGCATGGGCGGGCAGCTGTCCCTGGCCCAGGCCACCCTGGCCGGCGTCGGCGCCTACACCGCCGCCCAGCTGGCCAACCACTTCGGGCTGGGCCTGCTGCTCGGGGGCCTGGTGGGAGCGGTGGCGGCCGCCGCGGTGGCCACCGTGCTGGCCTTCGCCTCGGTCCGGCTCCGCGGGCTGGGCCTGGCCCTGCTCACCATCGCCGCCGCCCTGTTCTTCGACAACACGGTCTTCCCCCAGCTGAACAGCAGCAACGGTCAGTCGGTGGGGATCGAGCCCAAGTGGGTGCCCTTCGGCATCCTGCACCCCAACGGCCACGCCTTCTTCATCACCGCCATGATCGTCTTGTTGGTGTGCATCGCCGGCGTGCAGCTGGTCCGCCGGGGTACAACGGGTCGGTTCCTCGGCGCCATGCGGGGCAGCGAGACCGCTGCCGCCGGCCTCGGGATCAACCTGACCTGGCAGCACATCGTCGTGTTCGCCCTGTCGGGGCTGGTGGCCGGCATCGGTGGGACCATGCTGTCCATCCAGCAGCAGCAGGTGAACCCGGCCCTGTTCAGCTACCAGATCTCGCTGGTCTTCGTGGTGGTGGTGGTGACCACCGGGGCCAACACCGTGGAGGGTGCCCTCCAGGCCGGGTTCGGGTTCGTCATCCTCCAGCAGCTGTTGACCTATGTGCCGTCTCGCCTCGGGGGGAACAGCCTGGTGGTGGTGTTCTTCGCCTTCGGGGCGTTGACCTACGCGGCCCACCCCGAGGGCATCCTCGAGTACCAGAAGCGCCGCTGGACCCTGGCCACGCAGAACCTCATCTTCCGTCCCGTCGACCACGGAGCCGGTCCGTCGGGAGGCCCGCTCCTCGGGGCGGTGGGTGGGGGAGGCCCGGCCGCCATGGTGAACGGCACGTCACTCGAGGCGGGGGGCAGTCCGGTCGTGACCGATAAGGTGACCGATCATGGGTGAGGACAGCGCCCCCCTCCTGTCAGTCGTCGAGGTCTCGAAGACCTTCGGCGGGATCGCCGCGGTCAGCGGGGTGAGCCTGACGGTGAACGCCGGGGAGAGCATCGGGCTGGTCGGCCCGAACGGCGCCGGCAAGACCACGTTGTTCAACTGCATCTGCGGCCAGCTGCGACCCGAGAACGGCCGGGTGGAGCTCGAGGGCTCGGACCTGCTCGGGCTCCCGACCTTCAAGCGGGCCCGCATGGGGATCAGCCGCACGTACCAGCGCATCGAGGTGTTCCCGGACATGACGGTGTGGGACCACCTGATGGTGGCGGTCCGGGCCCGGGCCTGCACCGGCCGGCTGTGGAAGGACCTGCTCAACCGCAGCTCGGTCACCGACGAGGAGCATGAACGGGTGGCGTCCGTGCTCGACCTGGTGGGCATCGCCGACCGGGCCCAGACGCCGGTGTCGGCCCTCGGCCTCGGGCTGTGCCGCCTGGTCGAGCTGGCCCGTGCCCTCGTCTCCGAGCCGGTGCTGCTGCTGGCCGATGAGCCATCGTCGGGCCTCGACGTCCACGAGACCCGCGAGCTGGCCCAGGTGCTGCGCAAGCTGCAGCGCGAGCGGGGCATGGCCATGTTGCTGGTCGAGCACGACCTGGGCATGGTGGGCGAGGTGGTCGACCGGACGGTGGTCATGAACCTGGGGGTGGTCATCGCCGATGGCACCTTCGACGAAGTGATGTCCGACGCCAACGTACGCCACGCCTATCTGGGCGTGTCGGCATGAGCGCGGCGGGAACGAGCGGGCGGGCATGAGCACCGTCTCGCCCGGTCCGGCCGGGGGCGGCGCCGGGACCGGGCTGGCCGAACCGCTCCCGCCGGCCCTCGAGCTCGACCATGTGAGCGCCAGTTACGGCCCCTACCGGGCCCTGTTCGATGTGACCTTCGACGTGCCCACCGCCGGCATCGCCGCCCTGATCGGCTCCAACGGGGCCGGCAAGTCCACCGTGGCCCGGGTCGTCACCGGCTTGCTGGCCAGCACGCTCGGTGTCATCCGGTTGGGGGGCAGGGACGTCACCGGTCTGCCCGCCTACAAGATCGCCCGGGCCGGTTCCGCCCACGTCCCCGAGGGACGGGGGGTCTTCGCCAGCCTCACCGTGGAGGAGAACCTGCGGTTGGCCTTCCGCCAGCGCGGTGGACGCAAGAGCGTGGCCGGTTCGCTGGAGCGGGCCTTCGAGTCGTTCCCGGTGCTGAGCGCCCGGCGGCGTCAGTTCGCGGGCACGCTGTCGGGTGGGGAGCAGCGCATCCTGTCGCTGGCCAAGGTGCTGGTCGAACCCCCTCGGCTGCTGGTGGCCGACGAGATCTCGTTGGGTCTCGCCCCGGTGATGATCGACGCCGTCTACGAAGGGCTGATCAAGATCAACCAGGCGGGCACGGCGCTGCTCATCGTGGAGCAGCAGGTCGACCGGGTGCTCGACATCGCCGCCACCGCCATCGTCCTGGAGCACGGAGCGGTCGCCTACAGCGGGCCCGCCGAGGACGCCCTGGCCGCAGTGGAGTCGGTGATGGCCAAGCGCGGCGACCAGGTCGTTCCCCGGACCGGCCCGCGTCCTGACGGGGCCAGCCCCGGGTGGAACACCGGTCAGGTGGATCAGGAGCTCCGCTTCCGCCGACGGAGTAGGAACGGCCGGGACGCCCGCCGGTCCCCCCGTGCAGCGACGGCGGCCCCGACGCCTTCGGATACCCTCTCTTCGGACACCCCGTCGCCACCCACCTCGTCGCCACAGGCCAGGGAGACACAGCCACCGGAGACACCGACACCGGCGGCGGGGCCACCGGTCACCGAACGGGAGGAACCGAAGTGAGCGAGAGCGAGCGCGACGCCGTCATCGTCGATGTGGTGCGCACCACGGTGGGCAAGCGCGGAGGCGCCCTGGCCCACTGGCACCCCGTGGACCTGCTCGGGTTCGCCCTGACCACCCTCATGGATCGGACCGGTGTGGACCCCGAGACCATCGACGACGTCATCGGCGGCTGTGTGACCCAGGCCGGCGAGCAGAGCACCAACGTCACCCGCAACGGGTGGGTGGCCGCCGGCCTCCCCCAGAGCGTGCCGGCCACCAGCGTCGACCGGCAGTGCGGATCGTCCCAGCAGGCCATGCACTTCGGGGCCGCCGGGGTGAAGGCCGGCCACTACGACCTGGTGGTGGCGTGCGGCGTGGAGTCGATGAGCCGGGTCCCCATGGCCTCCAATGCACGGGGGGGCACCGGGCCCTTCCCCCCGTCCTTCCTCGAGCAGATCGACGGCCGGCTGTGGGCCCAGTTCCGGGTGGCCCAGGTCCTGGCCGACCGATGGGGGGTGAGCCGCGAGGACATGGACCAGTACGCGCTGGAGAGCCACCGTCGGGCCGTCGACTCGTGGGACTCGGGACACTTCGCCGCCGAGACGGTGGCGGTGCCGATCAAGGCCGAGGACGGCTCGTTCACGGGTGCGCTGCTCGAGACGGACGAGGGCATCCGACGGAACGCCTCCCTGGAGGCGCTGGCCGGCCTGCCTCCGGCCCAGAACTGGGAGCCCGAGACGGCGCCGGACATCACTGCGGGCAACGCCTCCCAGATGAACGACGGTGCCGCCGCCATGCTGATCGCCGAACGCTCGGTGGCCGAACGGCTGGGGCTGCCCATCCGGGCCCGGTTCGCCCACGCCACCGTGGCCGCCGACGACGCCGCCATCGTGCTGTCCGCCCCGGTGCCGGCCACCCACCGCCTGCTCGAGCGGTCGGGCATGAAGGTCGAGCAGTTCGACGCCATCGAATGCAACGAGGCCTTCGCCGCCATCGCCCTCATGTGGAGCCGGGCCTTCGACCCCGAGCCCGAGAGGTTCAACCCGCGGGGCGGGGCCATCGCCATCGGTCACCCGCTGGGGGCGAGTGGGGTGCGGCTCGCCGCCACCCTGCTCAACCAGTTGGAGTCCATCGGTGGCCGCTACGGGTTCCAGACCATGTGCGAAGGTGGTGGCCAGGCCAACGCCATGGTCATCGAGCGCCTGGGCTGAGACCCTCGGCTGGGGCCGCCCTCGTCGGCGACTCCTGGGGCCGCTCAGCCCTGGTCGCGCTCAGCCCGGGGTCGAGCGGGAGCGGACGTACTCCGCCGTGCCGGCCAGGAAGCGGTCGACGTCCTGGGCCTTCTGGGCGGCGAACTCGGCGAAGTAGCCGGGCACGTAGATGGACAGGGTGCCTGCCGTCAGCCCGTCCAGAATGGTGCCGACCGCCTCGGTGACGGTGATCGACTCCACGTCGCCGGTGAACGGGTCGTTGTCGGGCAACGTGAACAGCTCGGTGTCCACCACCCCCGGGTACACCACTGACACCGTCACACCGGTGTCCCACAGGTCGACGGCCATGGACTCGGCGAAGGTGGCCAGAGCGGCCTTGGACGCGGCGTAGGCGGACTCTCCAGGGGGGCTGAGGGGGGCGGCGACCGAGGAGACCCACATCACGTGGCCCGATCCCCGTTCGAGCATATGGGGCAACAGGGCCAGGGTCAGCCGGACCGGAGAGAAGTAGTTGATGGCCATGACCGATTCGACGGTGGCGGCGTCCAGTCGGGACACGTGGCGCCGCTTGGGGATACCGGCATTGTTGACCAATATGTCCACCCCGCCCAGTTCGTCCACGGCCTGAGCGGCCAGCCGGTCGACGGCACCGGGATCGGCCAGGTCCACGGCCCACAGGGTGGACTCCGGTGACGTGGCCCGGCACCGCTCGAGGACCTCGGCCAGGCGGTCGCGCCGCCGGGCGGCGATCCCGACCACGGCACCGGCCGCGGCGAAGGCCTCGGCCAGCCCGGCGCCGATTCCCGAGGACCCACCGGTGATGAGGACCCGCTTCCCGGCAAAGGGTGAGGACGCCACGGTGCCGACTAGCGGTTCTTCCACTGGGGGGTGCGCTTCTCGGCGAAGGCCAGGGGGCCCTCCACGGCGTCCTGGCTGGAGAAGACCTCCGAGGAGATGGACGACTCGATCCGGTAGGCCTCCTTCATGTCCACGGCCAGGCCCCGCAGCACCGACTCCTTGGTCTTGCGCACGGCGAAGGGCCCGTTGGCGGTGATCCGGTGGGCGTAGTCGAGAGCCCGCTCCATCAGCTGGGCCGGCGCGCAGACCTCGTTGAGCAGGCCCATCCCGAAGACGCGGGAGGCCGAGACCCGGTCGGCACAGAGCAAAAGCTCCATGGCGGCAGGGAAGGGCACCTGGCGGGGGAGCCGGACCGTGGTGCCGCCCCCGGCGAACAGTCCCCGCTTGGGCTCCATGACCCCGAAGGTGGCGGTGTCGGCCGCCACCCGGAGGTCGCAGCCCCCGAGCATCTCCATCCCTCCGGCCACGCAGGTGCCGTTGACGGCGGCGATGATCGGCTTGTAGAGGTGCACGTTGCGGAGCACCGCCTTCACTCCGTCGTCGAGGCGGTAGCCGTCGATCTCGCTCACGCCCTCGGCCTTCATCTTGGCCTGCAGGCTGGTGATCTGGGGGATGTAGGTCTTGAGGTCGGCGCCGACGCAGAAGTCGGGCCCCACCCCGGTGATCACGGCCACCCAGGCGTCGTCGTCCTCGCCGAACCGCTCCCACGCCATGCGCAGCTGGGCGAAGTGGTCCATGTCGAGGGCGTTGCGGGCCTCCGGCCGGTCGATGGTGATCTGGACGATGTGGTCGTCGCCCGGCTCGTAGTGGATGGTCATGGTGTGTGGATGGTCATGGTGTCGGTGGCCGTTCCAGTCGCTGGCGGGTCGGTCTCGGGTCGGAGGGCCGACGCGGGAGGCGGCGGCCGACGGTCGGAGATAGTAGGCGCCGTCGGCGCGGTGCGCCCGGGCCCCCGGGCCCCCCACCGCTCGTCACAGCGTCGCCGTGGTGATGCGGTTCTCGCCGGTCACCACGGTCACCGTGCGACCGGACAGGTCGACGTCCTCGTCGGGGGGCTCCTCCACCCGGGCGTAGCAGCGCGAGCCGTCGGGCCGCTCGGCGATGAGGGCGGTCCACTCGGGTCCCTGGCGCCCGTAGACGGTCGACCACGCCTGCACCACGGCCGGTCCGTCCACCGGCGAGACCACCGGGACGGTGGGGAGCTCCGGCGCGGCCGCCGGTGTCGGGACCGGACCCGGCCGGGTGGACAGGAGGGCGGCGGCGTGGCTGGTCATGTGCATGCCGATCCCGGTCACCAGGCCGTAGGCGTCGGGATCGGACCGGAGGGTCTCGACCATGGCCGCCAGCGCGTGGGTGGTGTAGTTGCTCCCGGGGCCTCCGTGGTAGGGGAGGCCACCGGTGACCGTCAGCTGCCGGTCACCGGTGGCCCCGAGGGTGTCGGCGGCGAACGCCAACGAGCTGGCGAAGCAGGAGTAGAGGTCGAGGTGGGCTACGTCGTCGGCCGGCACGGGGCCGAGGGCCGAGGCGAAGGCCGCTCCCATGGCCGGCGACCGCCACAGGTCGGGCCGGGCCGCCATGGTCGCCGGCTCCTCGGCGGCACCGCTCCCCCGGAGGTAGACGCGCCGGTCGGCCGGGACGCCCAGGGCGTCGGCACGGGCCTCGGTGGCCACCAGCACGGCGGCGGCCATGTCCACGTCCATGATGGCGGTCATGTACTTGGTGTAGGGGGTGGCCACCATCCGGTTGGCCGGTGACGGGGTGGCGATCTCCGCGGCGTCGCGGGCGATGGGGAACCAGGCGTGCTCGGGGTCCTTCGCCGCCACCTCGGACAGGGGGGCCAGCAGCTGACCCAGCACCTGCTGGTGCTCGATCATCGAGCGGCCCAGGTGCTGCCGGCGGGCGCTGTCCAGCAGGGCGAAGGTCAGATAGGCCTGGAAGATCCCGTGGCGGGCCTCGGTGCGGTCGACGGTGATGGGGTACGGGCTCGGAGTCTCGGGGGCGTGGGACCAGGCCGGGTCGGGGAGGTGGCTCCGGGTGGCCAGGGCCTCGCCCCCGACCACCAGGGCCAGGTCCAGCTGGCCGTCGGCCATGGCCGAGGCCGCGCCGGACAGCAACCGCACCGGCACCGAGCCGCCCAGTCCCGAGTACGAGCGGTGGGACGGGTCGGCCCCGAGCCGGCCGGCCAGTCGGCCGCTCGGATCGTCGTACTCCCACGACTGGCAGAACACCACCTGGATGCTGTCCAGGCCGGCGACGGCCCCGGGGGCGCCGGCATCGGCCGCCGCCTCCCTCGCCATGGCCTCCCACATGTCCAGGGGCTCGGGCGCAGGCTCCTCCCGCCAGGTGCGGCGGGCGACACCGATGATGCACGGTGCGCGCGGATCGACCGCCACGTCAGGAGGCGACGGACTGCCGGGGGAGCTTCACCGCACGGTCGGCGATGATGTTCTTCTGCACCTCGGAGGAGCCTCCCCCGATGGTGCTGTAGCGCTGGAACGAGTACAGGCGGGTCCACTTGCCCCGGTCCACCGTGTCGGGTCCGCCCCGGGCCAGCACACCGGCCGGGCCGAGCAGGTCGACGGACAGGGCCGCCAGGGTCTGGGCCAGGGTTGCCCACTGCAGCTTGGCGAAGGGCACCTCGGGCCAGTTCTTCTCACCCTTGATGATCTTGCTCAGGGCCCGAAGGGTCAGCAGCCGGGACAGCTCGATGTCGGTCCAGGCCCGGGCCACCCGCTCCCTGATCGACGGGTCGTCCAGCGCATCCGGGTTCACCGAGCGGGCCGCGGTGACCATGGCGTGGAGGTCGGCGGCCAGAAGCGAGATCTGACCGGCGATGCCCACCCGCTCGTGGCCCAGGGTGCCCATGGCCACCATCCAGCCCTCGCCCTCGCCGCCCAGGCGGCTCGACACCGGGATGCGGGCGTCGGTGAAGAAGACCTCGTTGAACATCTCCTCGCCGGTCATGTCCCGGATGGGCCGTGCCTCGATGCCGGGCGTGTGCATGTCCACGATGAAGGCGGTGATGCCCTCGTGCTTGGCCCCCCGCTCGATGGCGGTGGGGTCGGTGCGCAGCAGGAACAGCCCCCAACGGGCCAGGTGGGCCGTGGAGGTCCAGATTTTCTGGCCGTTGACGACGTACTCGTCGCCGTCCCGCACGGCGGTGGTGCGGAGGTTGGCCAGGTCGTTGCCGGCGTCGGGCTCGGAGAAGCCCTGGCACCAGTGGTCGCTGGCATCGAGGATGGACGGCAGCCACTGGGCCTTCTGCTCGTCGGTGCCCCAGGCGATGATCATGGGCCCGATCTGCCACAGCCCGTTGGGGTTGAAGAGTCCCGGGGTTCGGTACTCGGCGTTCACCTCGGAGTAGATGATGCGCTGCATGGCGGTGGCGTTGCGGCCCCCGTACTCCTCGGGCCAG
>Ga0302202_10002147_pt1 | contig 23258 bp, 22 predicted proteins | sample II_Bog_N3_3_FD_194579 | JGI IMG/M metagenome (GOLD analysis project Ga0302202, IMG submission 194579) | Peat permafrost microbial communities from Stordalen Mire near Abisko, Sweden - II_Bog_N3_3 | ecosystem: Environmental > Terrestrial > Soil > Wetlands > Peat | place: Sweden: Abisko...
GGGGGAGGGCCAGGCCTTCGTCATCGCCCAGACCCGCCTGGGCGGCGGGCGGGTCCACCACGCCATGCGGACCGTGGGGATGGCCTCCAAGTCGCTCGACATGCTGTGCGAGCGGGCGGTGAGCCGCCGGACCCGTGACGGACTGCTGGCCGGCAAGCAGAGCGTCCGGGACTACGTCGCCGACTCCTACATCCAGCTGACCCAGTTCCGGCTGTTCGTGCTCTACGTCGCCTGGTGCATCGACCAGGGTCACGACCCGCGTGCGGTGCGGCGGGACATCGCCGCCATCAAGGTCCTGACGCCCCAGGTCCTGCACGACATCACCCAGCGGGCCATCCAGGTCCACGGGGCACTGGGCGTGTCCGACGAGATGCCGCTGGGCGGGCTCTGGATGACGGCACCGGTGATGGGCCTGGTCGACGGTCCGACCGAGGTGCACCGGACCACCGTGGCGCGTCAGGTGCTGAAGGGGTACACGCCGGTCGAGGGGCTGTGGCCGTCCCAGCACCTGCCGGGCCGGGTGGCGGCCGCCCGGGCCAAGTACGCCGCCCATCCCGACGCGCTGGGGTCGGCGGCGGTCGGATGGTCGGCGGAGGATCTGGCCGCCGACCTCGAGCACGAAGTGGGGAACCAGTGAGCGGTCCGGTGACGGAGGACGGTGGGGCCGGAGGGGACGGCTACGAGCCCCGGCTCGACACCGAGCGGCTCGGCCGCTGGATGGACGAGCAGGGACTCCCCGGGGCGGGTGAGCCGGTCGGTGCACGGTTCATCACCGGCGGGGCCTCGAACGATCTCTTCGAGATCACCCGGGGCGACGTCCGGTGCGCCCTCCGACGACCGCCCGACCCGGTCCCGGCCGGTCGGGACGCCACCATGCTGCGTGAGCACCGCCTGCTGGTGGCGCTGGCCGACACCGACGTGCCCCATCCCCGGGTCATCGCCGGATGCGACGACCCGACCGTCGTCGGCGGCTGCTTCTACCTGATGGACTTCGTCGACGGCTGGTCGCCGATCCAGGAGGGGACCACCTGGCCCGAGCCCTTCGGCTCCGACCTCGACGCCCGGCGGGGGCTGGCCTTCGAACTCGTCGACGGGATCGCCCGTCTCGCCCGGGTGGACTGGGAGGCCCGGGGTCTCGAGGGATTCGGCAAGCCCGACGGCTTCCACGAGCGCCAGGTCGACCGCTGGCTCCACCACCTGGAGGCCGTCCAGTTCCGACCGCTCCCCGGCATCGACGAGGCGGCGGCGTGGCTGCGCACCCACCGGCCGCGCTCCTACCGTCCCGGGATCATGCACGGCGACTACCAGTTCGCCAACGTCATGTACCACCACGGCGCGCCGGCGCGCCTGGCCGCCATCGTCGACTGGGAGATGGCCACTGTCGGCGACCCGCTGCTCGACCTCGGATGGGTGATCAACGGGTGGCCGGACGACACCTCGGTGGGTGCCCAGGGCACGATCAGCTACGTGGACTTCACGGGCATGCCCAGTCGGGACGAGCTCCTCGACGCCTACGCCACCGCCAGCGGCCGGCCCGTGGACGAGATCGACTACTACGTCATCCTGGCCCGGTTCAAGCTGGCCATCGTGCTCGAGGCCGGCTACGCCCGGGTGGTGGCGGGCGAGGCCGACAACCCCAAGATGGCCAAGTTCGGCGACGTGGTGCTGGACATGGCGGCCCGGGCCGCGGAGCTGGCCGCCACCACTCCGCTGCGATGACCGGGCCGGCGGGGACGGGCCCCGCCGAGCGGTTCGACCTCACCGACCGGGTGGTCCTGGTCACCGGCGGCAGCCGGGGCCTGGGTCGGGCCATGGCGCTGGGATTCGCCGACGCCGGCGCCCACGTCGTCGTGGCCAGCCGCAAGCTCGACGCCTGCCGGGCCGTGGCCGACGAGGTCCGGTCCCGAGGGCGGGACGCCCTGGCCGTCGCCGTCAACGTCAGCCACTGGGACGAGCTCGACGGACTCGTGGACCAGGCGTACGACCGGTTCGGGCGCGTCGACGTGCTGGTCAACAACGCCGGGATGTCGCTCCTCTACGGCGACCTGGCCGAGGTGGGCGAGGCCATGTGGGACAAGGTGGTCGGCCTCAACCTGAAGGGGCCCTTCCGGCTGACCGCACTGGTGGCGCCGCGCATGGTGGCGGACGGGGGCGGTTCGGTCATCAACGTGTCGAGCACCGGGTCGATCCGGCCGGCACCCTTCATGCTCCCCTACGACGCCGCCAAGGCCGGCCTCAACGCCCTCACCGTCGGCTTCGCCCATGCCTACGGGCCCACGGTCCGGGTCAACTGCATCATGGCCGGACCGTTCTTCACCGACGTGACGCGGGAGTGGGACCTCGAGGCCTTCGCCGCCGAGGTGAAGCGCCGTCACGCCCTCGGGCGGGGCGGCGAGCCGGACGAAGTGGTCGGCGCCGCCCTGTACTTCGCCTCGGACGCGTCGAGCTACACCACCGGGGCCGTGCTCCGGGTCGACGGCGGGATCCCCTGACCCGGACGACCGGCACCGGGGACAGCGCGGACCGTCCCACCCCCGCAACGCCCGCCGGCCCGGCCGCCTACGACCGGCTCCGGACTTTCGAGCGGAGGATCGCCGACCGACGGCACGGCTACTGGTCGGCCCGGCTCCTCGGCCGGTACCCGGCGGCCGGACGCAACCCGTTGGCACGGCACCGGATCGAGCAGTTCGCGGTCAGGAACGCCTTCGTGGAGGTCGCCAACGTCTGGCTGGGTGTCGCGCTGGCCTCGATGATGCTGTTCGGGATCATGCTCGCCCTGGTGCTCGCCGTGTCCCTGCCGGTCTTCCTCGTCCCGTTCGTCGCCACGTGCCTGCTCATGCTCGCTCTGGGGGTCGTGGGCGTGATCCGGGCGGTCCAGGGGTTCCGGATCTATCCGCACTGGTCCCTCGGCCACCTGCTGGCCGAGGGTGACCCGACCACGTGGTCGGTTCCCGAACGGCAGCGGCTCCACCCCCCGGCCGTCGACGGAGCACCACAGCTCGTGGCGAGCTGGCGGGTCGGGGTACTGGTCCAACGCTGGCTCCTGCTCCCTCTGGCCGCCTTCCTGCTGCTCCTCGCGGTGCTCAACCTGACGTCCGGGCAGGAGTCCACGACGGACAAGGTCTGGAACACCGTCCTCCTGGTTCCCCCGGCCGTCCTGCTCGCCTGGATCGGATGGACCTCCGGTCGCTCGCGGACGGTGGTGACCCCCACGACCGTGGTGGTCACCTCCACCTGGGGCCTGCGGCGTGTCGTCGACCGGTCCGAGGTCGTCGACGTGGTGCCCGGCCGCAGGCGGTCGGGTGGGAGCGGTCTGGACCTCGTCCGCCGCGACGGCACCCGGGTGGCGGTGGACTCGATCGGCCGGTGGGATCCCGACGAGCTGGGCCGGCTCCTCCCGCTGGCCAGAGCGGCAGTGGGGCTGCCGGGTGCCCCGGGACGCCCGCCCGTCGCCCGCCGGTCCCAGGTGCTCCCTGACGGAGGACCCGGCCGTGGGGCGGGAGGACCCGGCCGTGGGGCGGGAGGACCCGGCCGTGAGGCGGGTGGACCCGGCCTCAGTCCTTCTTGACCTTCTTCAGGCTGCCGTAGCCGCGTTCGATGGCCGCGGTGATGATGTCCTCGAAGTCCTTGTCGGTCAGCACGTGCGGAGTGCCCATGGACGAAGCCCGCCAGTACAGTTCGGCCAACCACTCCAGGAGCTCGAGGCGCTCGACGGCCTCGGCCATCTTGCTGCCGTAGGCCACCGAGCCGTGGTTCTGCATCATGGCGGCGTTGCGGCCCTGCAGCGCCTCGAGGACGTTGCGGGCCAGCTCCTCGGAGCCGAACGTCGCATAGGCCGCGGTCCGCGGCGCCCCCCCGAGGCCCAGGCAGCTGTAGTGCAGCGGGGGCAACTCGTCGAAGCAGCACGACAGCGCGGTGGAGGCCATGGCGTGGGCATGGGTGATGGCGAGGGCGTTGGTGGCGGCGTAGATGCCGGTGTGCAGCGGCACCTCGGACGTCGGTGCGAGGTCCCCGTCGACCACCTCGCCTTCGAGGTCGATGACCGTGACCATCTCGGCGGTCACGGTGGAGAGGTCGGCACCGGTGGGCGTGACGGCCACCAGGTCGCCCTTGCGGGCCGAGATGTTGCCGGCCGTGCCGATCACCAGTCCCTTCTGGGCCAGGTGGCGGCTGGCCGCGGCCACGGCTTCTCGTTCCTCTGCCAGCAGTAGATCGCTCATTCCCTCTCCCTGATCGAAACTGCCCGAGACTACTGGCTGCGGTCCGTCGCGCCCAGTGGGGAACTCCCGGGGTCCGGCGGGACGTCCGTCCGCCTCAGGGCTCGAGGCATTCCGCCAACGACACCTCGTGGCTGCTGTCGCGGTGCTGACGGAGGTGTCCCGAGGAGTACGCCTCCGCGTTCGCCCGCACCGACTCCCCGGTGACGGCACCCGTCCGGATGCGGGCGGGGACGCCGAGTGCCATCGCGCCCGTCGGGACTTCTGTACCCGGTGTGACCACGGCGCCGGCGCCGACCAGCGAACCCGAGCGGCAGATGACCGCTTCGAGGACGACCGCACCCGACCCGACGAGCACCAGATCCTCGAGGAGGCACCCCTCCAGGTGGGCCAGGTGCCCGATCACGCAGTCGGACCCGATCCGCGTGTGGTTGACGGACTGGGTGTGGACGACCGCACCGTCCTGGACCGACGTCCGGGCACCGATGACGATCGGACCGTTGTCGGCCCGGAGCACCGCGCCCGGCCAGACACTCGAGTGCGGTCCGATCCGCACCTCGCCGATCAGGACGGCCCGGGGATGGATGTAGGCCTCGGGGTGGATCCGTGGCCGCTCGTCGCCCAACGCATAGAGGGTCATGGTGCCCAGTCAACCAGTGCCGTCGGTTCCGGGTCGCCCGGATGGCCGGTCTGCGGCCGCGGGCCGGCGGGGGAGCCGGTCGCCGATCAACCGCCCCAGGGCATTGACGCACCCACCGCGTCCACCTCGTCGGAGGGGTCCGACCCGTCGAGGACCGCGAGCACCCGGCCGGCCACGTCGTCGGGCTCGAGCACACGGTGGTCCAGGTAGCCCTCCTCCGCCCACCGCTCGAAGTACGGCCCGGCCCGGTCCGGGTCCCAACCGTCGGCGAAGGACGTCGCCGTCGGGCCCACCACGACCCGGACCACCCGGAGCCAGGGCTCCTCGGCCCGCAGTCCGAGGGCGAGCTGGTCGAGGGCCGCCTTGGCCGCCGCGTAGGGGACGAGGCCCGGCCACGGGCGGCCGACCGAGTGGGAGGAGAGCAGGGCGCAGAGGGGGTCCGTGCCGACCCGCAGGTGGTCGAGCGCCGCCGACACGACGAGTGCGGGCCCGACCACGTTGGTGGCCAGGACGTGACGCCATACCGGGGCCGCGGTGTCGGCCACGGCGCCGAGCGGCGACGCCCCGGCGGCATGGACGACGGCGTCGAGCCCGCCCAGTGCGGCGGCGGCCTCCTCGACCAGGGTCCGGCATCGCCCGGCGTCGGTGATGTCCGCCACCAGTCCGGTGACGGTCGGGCCCGCCGCGGCCACGACGTCGGCCACCGCGTCCGGCCGTCGCGCCGCCATGACCACGGAATGGCCCCGTCCGCCGAGGGCCACGGTGAGGCTGCGACCGATGCCCGAGGACCCACCGACCACGAGCACCCGCCGCGGCGGGGTCACGGGTCCGCTCGCCCGCGGTCCTGCTGGATCTCGATGGTGTTGCCGGCGGGGTCGACGAACCAGATCTGCACGACGGTGCCCTGGGCGCCCCGCACGTAGGGGATGCCGTCCCGCTCGAGTTCGGCGATGGCCCCGTCGAGGTCGTCCACGGCGAAGCAGACATGGGGGCCGGTGGGCTGGATCAGTTCGGTGCCGGCATCGGCGTCCACCAGGTGGAGCTGCACGTCCCCCGCGGCGAACCAGTGGCCGCCCACGCCGGGAATCGCCGGGCGGTCCTCGTCCGGCAGGTGGAGCAGCCGCCGGTAGAAGTCGACGCACGGCGCGAGGTTCCCCTCGACGTTGACGCTGTGGTGCAGAGTCCGGGTGACGTTCACCGGGGCCACCCGTCCGGGACCACCGGATCGGTGATCTGCCGGGGATCGACGGCCTGACGGGTGTTGCCGGCCTCGTAGACGGCGAAGCACAGCTGCAGCGCCTTGACGGCCTCCTCGGCGCTCATCTCGGGCGCCACGCCGTCGACCAGGGTGTCGATGAAGTGGCGGGACGCCCGGCGGAACCCCGAGCCCCAGTCGTCGTCGACGTGGGGGAACGACGTGGTGGTCTGCTGGCCCCGCTTGCCGTCGTAGAGCACCACGGCCGGGAGGTCCAGCAGCTGGCCGGTGCACCGGGTGACCCACAGGAAGCCCTCGTCGCCCTGGATCTCGAAGAACTCGTCGGCGCCGTAGAAGTCGCTGCGCAGCCACATGGCCGGGGCGTAGCTGACGTCCATCATCCCGAGGATCGCCGGGTCCTCGTACTCGAAGATGGCGGCACACGGCTCGAAGTAGTGGTCCCGCCGGCGCACGGCGGCCTGGACGGAGACGATGTCCTGGTCGAACATCCAGAGCGCCACCGCGTACTTGTGGATCATGTCGTCGAAGAGGTGGCCGCCCGGGCTGGTGGCGGTCATCCGCCACACGTACCCCTCGACCTCGAGGCCCGACTGGAACGCCGAGTCCGTCTGCCCCACCACCGTGCGCAGGCGGAGCTGGGAGGGCTTGCCGATGGCCCCGTCCGCCACCAGCTGCTTGGCCAGCTCGAGGGGCGGGTAGTGCCGGAAGCACTCGCTGACCCGCAGGACGACCCCGGCCTCGTCGGCGGCGGCCGCCATGACCCGTGCCTCGGCGACGGTGTTGGCCAGCGGCTTCTGGCAGGACACGTGCTTGCCGGCCGCGATGGCGGCCAGGACGTGGTCGTGATGGAGGAAGGTCGGGGTGAGGATCTCCACCGCGTCGACCTCCGGGTCGGCCAGCAGGGCCTCGAGCTCGGTGTAGGCCCGGTCGGCCCCCCAGGCGCGGGCGGCCTCGGCGGCCCGGTCCTCCTTCGGGTCGCACACGGCGACGACGTCGCAGCGCGGGTCCTCGAGGTACCCGGCGACGTTGAGGGAGGCGATGTTGCCCGCCCCCACGATGCCGATGCGGGGGTGCGGGATGAGGTTCTGCTCCGTGGGCATGGCGGTCACGCTACCGCCGCGGGACCTCGGTCTGCCGGGGGCGACGCGGCCGGCGGTCCGCAACGGCGGAGCCGACCGCCGTCACCCGTCCGTGCCGGCGTCGGCGTCCGACAGGACGTCGCCGAGGCTCCGCTTCAGCTCGTCCTTGACCACCTTGCCGGTGGCGTTGCGGGGGAGCGCGTCGACGAAGTACCACCGGCGGGGCACCTTCGACCGGGACAGGTGCTCGAGGGTGTGGTCACGGAGGGCGTCGCCGTCGGCCTGGTGGCCGGGCCGCAGCACGACGCAGGCCACCACGTCCTCCCCCAGCACCGGGTGGGGGACGCCGAGCACGGCCACCTCGTGGACCGCCGGGTGGAGGGCCACCGCGTGCTCGACGTCCGCGGGGTGGATGTTGTTGCCGCCCCGGATGATGACGTCCTTGCTCCGGCCCACGATGTAGAGGTAGCCGTCCTCGTCGATCCGACCGAGGTCGCCGGTCAGGAGCCACCCGTCGACCCAGGTGCGGGCCGTCGCCTCGGGGTCGCCGTAGTACTCGCGCGGCCGCCCCGGGATCCGCATGCGGACCTCGCCGACCTCGCCGGCCGGTACCGGCGCGCCGTCGGCGCCCACGCAGACGATCTCGGCGGGGGGCAGCGGCTTGCCCACCGATCCGGGCCGGCGGACGGCCTCGCCCGGCGGCATCATGCAGTAGACGGATCCGGCCTCGGTCATGCCGTAGTTGTTGGAGACCAGGGCGTCGGGCAGCTTGGCCTGGAGCTGCTCCAGGACGGTGGGGGAGAGGGGAGCGCTCCCGACGGTGCACAGCTGCACGGAGCTGAGGTCCGCGTCGGCGAACCGCGGGTGCTCCAGCAGCAGGGTGGCCATGGCGGGCACCAGGAACACCGACCCCGGGCGCTCCCGCTCGACGGTGTCGAGCCAGGTGCCGGCGTCGAAGGCGGCGAGGTAGATGCCGCGCAGGCCCAGCTTCATCGGGGTCAGGACGAAGGCGATGCCGGCGAACGTGTAGGGGGGACTGGCGTGCAGCCAGGACCCGCCGCTCCACGTGGGCGTGCGGAAGGGCACCAGCGACGAGTTGTCGTGGCGTACCGCCACCGCCTTGGGGTGGCCGGTGGTGCCGGAGGTGTAGAGGATGTCGGCCAGCTCCCCCCGGTCGCGCGGGACCTGGAAGTAGGTGTCGTCGGGGTGCAGTACGTCCGACCACGCGGTGACCCCGGCCACCGTCGGACCCCCACCGCCGCCGGCGCCGACCTCGGGGACGTCGACCACCCGTGCGGGCCCGGCCGGGTCGTGGCGGTCGAGGAGTGAGTGCTCGACGAACGCCACCGCGGTCCCCGAGTGCGCCATCATCCGGGTCACCTCGGGACGGGCGAGCTGCGGGTTGCAGGGGACGGCGACCGCCCCCGCCCGGTGGACCGCGGCGTAGACCGACATCCACCGGAGCGCATTCGACGCCTGGAGGTGGATGGCCACCCGGTCGCCGGGCGCCACGCCGGCCTCCACCAGGCCGCGGGCGAGCCGGGTGGCCGTGGTGTCCCACTCGGCGAACGTCATCGATCCGTGGTCGACCACGGTGTACGCGGTCTCGTCGCCGAAGGCCTCGGCCATGGCGTGGAGCTGTTCGGAGGGGAGGAGGGCCATGGTCAGTGTCGGCTCCTTCCGCACGTCGGACGTGCACATCGGCTGTTCATTGGACGGACAGGGCGTGTTCGGCCTCGGCCTCGGGGTCCTCCCACGGCGGACCGTCGACCTCGACCACGACCTCCTCCAGTCCACCGGTGAACCGGAACGGGGCGGTGTAGCGGCGGGTCACCGGGAGGCCGTCGCTGTAGCCGCAGGTGAGTCCGGCCCCCGTCAACGAGAACCGCGTGAGGGTGAAGCGGGGGATGTCGACCCGGGCGGTCTCCACGCCGTCCACCAGCAGGTGGCCGACCCCCCGGTGCTCGCCCGTCCGTTCGAAGTGGAACTCCACCTCGTGGCGCCCGGGGGTCAGGGGCTCGGGACTCTCGACGAGGTGCTCCTCGAGGGCCACGAAGTTGTGCGCGTAGGCGAGCCGGCCTCCGGTCACGTACAGGCTCCACCCGCCGAGCCCGGAACCCTGGGCCAGGATCACGCCCTCGACCGGTGCTCCCCCGGGGCCGAGCCCGGGCACGTCCACCGTGGCCCGGATCCGGTGCTCGCGGTTGCGCACGTTGACGGCGACCGGCTCGGGCACCACGGCGGCGTCGCGGCCGTAGCGGTACCGCTGACGCGGTGGGACGGCCACCGGCCGGCCGAAGACCAGGTCCGAGAAGGGACGGTTGTCGAGCGGCAGGACCCCGTACCTCCGGGCCTCCTCCCACCACCGGTCGATCAGCGCCTGCAGCCGCGCGGGCTCCCGGTCGGCCAGGTCGTGGCACTCCGACGGGTCGACGGCCACGTGGTACAGCTCCCACCCGTCCTCCTCGAAGCCGACCGAGGTGTCCTGGATCGGGTGGTAGGTCACGGCCTTCCAGCCGTCCTCGTAGAGGGCACGGCACCCGAAGATCTCGTAGTACTGCACGAGGTGGTGGTCGGGGGCCGCCGCGTCGGTGAGGCTGTCGGCGAACGAGACCCCGTGGACCGGGGTCTGCGGCACGCCACCCAGGTCGGTGGGCGCCTCGACCCCGAGGACCTCGAGCAGGGTGGGCAGCACGTCGATGGCATGGACGTACTGGCGGCGCAGGGCCCCGGCCCCGTCCGTGCCGGCCGGCCAGTGGACGATCATCGGGTCGGCCACGCCCCCTTCGTGCACCTCGCGCTTCCAGCGCCGGAACGGGGTGTTGCCGGCCACGGTCCAGCCCCACGGATAGTTGTTGTGGCAGAGCGGCCCGCCGATCTCGTCGATCCGGGCCACACCCTCCTCGACCGAGCGCGGCGCCATGTTCCAGGCCCGGAGGTCGTTGACCGACCCGGTGGGTCCGCCCTCGGAGCTCGCCCCGTTGTCGGACAGCACGACCAGGACGGTGTTGTCGAGGTCGCCGGAGCGCTCGAGGAACTCGACGAGGCGACCCAGCTCGTGGTCGGTGTGCGAGAGGAAGCCGGCGAACGCCTCCATGTACCGGGCGTACAGGCGCTGCTCGTCGGGGGAGAGGGTGTCCCAGGCCGGTACCCAGTCGGGCCGGGGGGAGAGCTCGCACCCGTCGGGGAGGATCCCCCGCTCCCGTTGCCGTTCGAACGTGGCTCGACGCCACTCGTCCCAGCCGGCGTCGAAGCGGCCCCGGTAGCGCTCGATCCACGGGGCCGGGGCCTGGTGGGGCGAGTGGCAGGCCCCGGGGCAGAAGTAGAGGAAGAACGGCTTGTCCACGTCGACCGCCCGCAGGTCCCCGATCCACTCGATGGCGTGGTCCACCAGGTCCTCGGTGAGGTGGTAGCCCTCCTCGGGCGAGGCCGGAGGCGACACCTGGTGGTTGTCCGACACCAGGGCCGGCACGAACTGGTGGGTCTCCCCCTGCAGGAACCCGTAGAAGCGCTCGAAGCCCCGGCCGAGGGGCCAGCTGCGGCGCGAGGCGGCCAGGTGGCTGTCGTTCTCGGGGGTGAGGTGCCACTTGCCCAGGGCGAAGGTGGCCCAGCCGCGCTCCTCCAGCATCTCCGACAGGAACCCGTTGGCCCGGGCAATGGTGGCGTCGTACCCGGGGAAGCCGGTGGCGAGCTCAGCCACCCGGCCCATGCCGTTGCTGTGGTGGTTGCGGCCGGTCAGCAGGCAGGCCCGCGTCGGCGAGCACAGGGCCGTGGTGTGGAAGTTGGTGTACTGCAGTCCGGACTGCGCCAGCCGGTCGATGACCGGGGTCTCGAGGTCCGAACCGAAGCAGCCGAGCTGGGCGAAGCCGACGTCGTCGAGCACCACCAGGACGACGTTCGGCGCGCCGGGTCGCGGTCGCCGCGGGGGCGGCCACCACGGCGTCGACCCGTGGAAGTCGTCGGCGATGACCCCCTGGAACTCCCCCGGCTCCACCGGACTACCGGTGGGGTGGGGTCGGCGGCGCGGACGGGGCTCGGGCAGGCATCGCCCCGCAATCTATGCCAGCGGCGACGGTCGGTACCGGACGACCGCGTCTCCACCGGTCCGGCCGGCGGGCCGGCGGTAGCATGACCGCGTCCTGACGGCCGACCCGCCGGTCCCGCCCGACCGCTACCGCCGACCGCTACCGCCGACCGCTATTGGAGGTCCCCGCCGATGACCCGTTCCGTGGAGAGTGCCCCGGGGACCGACGCCGTGTCGGACGCCCCGCTCGAAGGCCGGGTCCGGGCGCGGCTGGCCGCGTCGGGCCTCCGGCTGCACGGTCCCCACCCACCCCACGACCCGCTGGACGCCGTCGTGGTCCACGCCGGTGTCGCCCGGACGTCGGGGCAATTGCCCCGGATCGACGGCGAGCTCATCTGCATCGGGACCCTGGGCGACTCGGTCGACGTGGAGGAGGGGGCCCGGGCTGCCGCGGTGTGCGCACTCAACGCCCTGGCGGTCCTCGAGGTCGCGCTCGGTTCCCTCGACCGGGTCGAGCGCGTCCTGACCGTCACCGGGTACGTGGCCTCGACCGCCGACTTCCAGGGTCAGCCCGCCGTGATCGACGGGGCCAGCGAGGTGCTCGTCCAGGCCTTCGGTGAGGCCGGGCGCCACACCCGGTCGGCCATCGGGGTCGCGTCGCTCCCACGCGGTGGGGCCGTCGAGATCGAGGTCACCGTGGCGGTGGCCGGATGACGGGGCACGGGGGCCCGGACGCGGACCTGGCCGGGGTGCTGGCCGGACTCGGGGCCGCCACGCTCGGTGAGTGCGGGGCGCGGCCGATGCCGCCGCGGATCCGTCCGGTGTGGCCCGGCGCCGTCGTAGCCGCACCCGCCTACCCGGTGCGCTGTACACCGGGTGACAACCTGGCCGTGCACGTGGCGGTCACCCGCGCACCGGCCGGTGCGGTGCTGGTCGTCGACGTGGGCGACGTGAGCGACCGAGGCTACTGGGGTGAGGTGCTGACCACCGGGGCACGCGCCCGCGGTCTCGGCGGCCTGGTCATCGACGGGGGCGTGCGCGACGTGGCGGCCCTGGAGGCGCTCGGGTTCCCGGTGTTCGCCCGGACGGTGGCCCTGCGCGGGGCCGCCAAGGTCGCCCGGGGCTCGATCGGGGTCCCCGTGGAGGTGGCCGGGGTCACCGTGGAGCCGGGCGACTGGGTGGTGGGCGACGTCGACGGCGTGGTGGTCGTCCCGGGCGGGCGGCTGGCCGATGTGGCCGAGGCCGGACGGGCCCGGGCCGCGGCCGAGGACGGCTACTTCGACGCGTTGCGGGCCGGCGGCACCACCGTCGAGCTCCTCGGCCTCGACGCGTCACTCATCGAGGACGGCGGCACCACCGGCTGAGCACCGGGCCCGGGTGCCCGACGGGCGCCACGGGTCAGTTGTTGGTGTAGTCGATCGAACCCGCGCCCTTGACGCCGATGGCGAAGCAGAAGCAGTGGATCGGCGCGTGGTCGGTGACCGGGCGCAGGCTGTGGACCACATCCGGTGGGATGTAGACGAGGTCGCCCTGGGCGATGGTCCGGTCCTCGTCGCCGATGGTCATGATCCCCCGGCCCCGGAGCACGTAATAGAACTCGTGGGTCGGATGGGAGTGCGGGTTGACGTACCCGCCCCCAGCGACCTCGAACTCGTTGACCAGTTCCAGGAACCCGCCGTCGGTGAGCTCCCGCATCTCCTGGGACTGCACCATCCACCACACCGGCACCGTGCCCGCGTGCTCGACGATCGGCTCGACGTCCTCGATGTTCCGTACGTCCATCAGACTGTGCCCTCCTCTGTAGGCGGTCGCCACCCGGATCCGGTCCGGTGCGCGATGGTAGCGTCGCCCGGGATCCCGTTCCTCGGAGGTGCACGGCATGGATGCAGGCGTCCGGACGATCCGTCCGCTCCCACTGGACGCCACGGCGTGGTCGCCCTTCGGCTGGCTGCCCGTGGCGGACACCGACCCGTCCGACGGCACGCACCGGTTGGCCTTCGACTGGGACGACGTGCACGTCAACCGGATCGGGCACCGCCGTGACGAGGTGCCCGCGGTGGACGGGGGCCTCGTGTGCCGGATGCTGTACCGCCACGCCACCCACACCCAGGTGCTCATGCCCCTCGACGCGACGGCGGTGGTGGCGGTGGCCCCGGCCGACCTGGCCATGGACTCGGTGTCCGACCTCGACGCCGTCACCGCCTTCGTGTTGCGGCCGCTGCAGTCCGTCGTCCTGCACCGCGGGACCTGGCACTGGGGTCCGTTCCCCGTGACCGCGGCCTCCGTCGAGCTGTTCAACGTGCAGGGCCTCCGGTACGCGGAGGACAACCAACGTGCCGATCTGGCGGGCTCCGGCCTCGTCGTGGAGGTCGCGACGGGCTGACCCGGCGGCCCCTCCGGAGGGCGGTGTTGACGCGTGTCCCGCCATGGGCCACCGGATGTCGCTAGAGTCCCCCAGGTCAGTAGTTTCCATCGACCGGTGGCGCGTTCGGGGAGCTGGGCCTCACGCCCGGAGCGACCGGTCAGACACAAGGAAGTGTGTTGATGGGGAGACGTCGGGGGAATTGGTTGGTACCGGTCGCCGCAGCACTGGGCGTCGGGCTGTTGGCCGCGGGGTGCTCATCGAGTACGACCGCGGCGACGACCACGACAACGGGTGCGTCGTCGAGTACGACGGCGGCGTCCGGGGGAGGTTCGGGCGCGCCCGGCGTGACCGCCACGTCGATCACCGTCGGCGTTATCTCGAGCCGGTCCGGCGTGCTGGCCGGCTACTTCGGGCAGTTCGCCCCGGGGATGACGGCCTACTTCGACGCCCTGAACGCCAAGGGCGGGGTCGGCGGACGGAAGATCAACCTGGCCTACAACCTGGACGACGGTGGCTCGCCCAGCCAGTTCACCCAGCTGACCCACACCCTGATCGACCAGGACCACGTGTTCGCGGTCGGAGCGGCGTCACCGTTCTTCACGCCCGGCTACTTCGCCCAGTCGAAGACGCCGACCTACGGGTACAACGTGACGGGGAACTGGTCGCCCTATCCGAACCTCTTCGCCAACGGGGGGTCGGTGCAGGACTACTCGAGTGCCACGCCCACCTACGCCTACTTCGTCAAGGCCACCCACTCGAGCAAGCTGGCCCTCATCAGCTACGGACCGGGGATCCCGTCGTCCTACGACGCCTGTCACACGGCCGCCACCGACCTCCAGGCCGCCGGCGTCAATGTCAGCTTCGTCGATGTCGGGGCGCAGCTCGGCGGGAGCTTCACCTCGGACGTCCAGCGCCTGCAGCAGTCGGGCTCGGACGCGCTCATCAGCTGCATGCAGGCCTCGGACAACGTCACGCTGTCCCGCGACATCCAGCAGTACGGCCTGTCGGTCAAGCAGCTCTGGCTCAACGGCTACGACCAGAAGCTGCTGAACCAGTACTCCAGCGTCATGCAGGGCGTGTACATGAGCAACGCCGGCAACGTGCCCTTCGGCGCCGCCGCCTACGCCTCGGTCTACCCGGGGATGGCGGCCTACACGGCGGCCATGAACAAGTACGAGGCCCAGTACACGCAAAACAACGTGGCGCTCGCCGGGTGGCAGTCGGCCGCCCTGTTGGTCGAGGGGATCCGGGCCGCCGGCAGCTCCATCACCCAGGCCTCGGTGATCGCGGCCACCAACAAGATCACCGCCGACACGGCCGGGCAGACCCAGGCGCCGACCAACTGGACCGTCGCCCACGTCAAGGCCGTCCCCCCGGCGTGCACCGCCTTCGTCCAGGTCAAGGGATCGACCTTCGTCTCGGTGTTCGCGCCGGGCAAGCAGGTGTTCATCTGCCTCGGGACCAACGCCAAGAACCCGGTGCCGGTGACGCCGCCGGCCGGCACGCCGGGGGCGTGAGCCGGACGGACGTCGGTCAGGACTGAGGGGCGACCGGACGGTGGAGCACTTCCTGGGGTTCGCCATCCCCGGCATCCCCTTCGGGTGCACCTACGCGCTGGTCGCCGTCGGCCTCGTCCTCACCTATCAGGCGACGGGCGTCCTCAACTTCGCCTACGGGGCCCAGGCGTACCTGTCGGCGTTCGTGTTCACCTACCTCGTCCAGAACGAGCATCTCCCGGTGGGCCTGGCCTTCGTGATCGCCGTGGTCGTCCTGGCCCCGGCCGTCGGTCTGATCTTCGACCGCTTCCTGTTCCGGAAGATCGCCCCGGCCAACGTGATCGCCAAGCTGGTCACCGGGATCAGCATGCTCATCGGGATCCCGGCCGTCCTGTCGATCCTCTTCACCAACAGCAACCAGTACAACCCACCGAGCATCCTCTTCAATCCCGACGTCGTGTACTTCCGGTTCGCCGGGACCCCGATCAACGGGATCTCGGTGACCTCCGTGTTGGCCACCGCGGTCACCCTGGTCGCCCTGGTGGTGCTCATCCGCTGGACCAGCCTCGGCCTGAAGATGCGCGGGGCGGTGGAGAGCCGGCGCCTGATCGAGCTCGACGGGGTCAACGGTGGAAGGGTGGTGGCCTCGGCCTGGGCCGTGTCGGGACTGATCGCCGGCCTGGCGGGTGTCCTGCTGGCCCCCGCCTACGGCCAGCTGCAGTTCAGCGACTACGCCGACCTGATGGTGGCGGCCTTCGCCGCAGCCGCCTGGGCCGTCCTCCGCTCCCTGCCCATCGCCGTCCTCGTGGGGGTCCTGATGGGGGTGACGGTGAACATCCTGCAGGGCTACCTCCCGGCGGGCAGCATCTGGTCCTCGGCGGTCCTGACGTCACTGCCCTTCATCGTGCTGGTCGGGGCGCTGGTCCTGGTGCCCGGCATGCGGACCCTGGGAGGGGCGAAGGACCCACTGGCGGCCGTCGACCCACCCACCCCACCGACCACCGCTGCCCTGCGCGCCCCCGAGTTCGACCGGGTGATCAAGATCCTGTGGTACGTGCTCCTGGTGGTGTTCTCGGTGTCCATGCTCACCTGGATGCCGAAGATCTGGGCGAACGTCTTCAACGCCGGCCTGGCCTACTCGGTGGTGTTCCTGTCGATCACCCTCATCACCGGGATGGGCGGCCAGCTGTCCCTGTGCCAGGCCACCCTGGCCGGGGTCGGGGCCTTCATGGCCGCCCAGCTGGCCAGCCACCTCGGCCTGAACTTCCTGCTCGGGGGGCTGGTGGGGGCGGCGACCGCCGCCGTGGTGGCCGTGGTCCTGGCCTTCGCCTCGGTTCGGCTGCGCGGACTGGGTCTGGCCCTGATGACCATCGCCGCGGCCCTGGTCTTCGACAACGTCGTCTTCGCCGAGGTGGACACCGTCCACGGGCAGCCGATCAACGTCACGCCCCACGCGGTGGGTCTCGGCATCCTCAACCCGGACGGCCGGGCCTACTTCGTGCTGGCCATGGTGGTGCTGGCCGTGTGCGTCTTCCTGGTGATGCGGGTGCGGCGCGGCTCGATCGGACGGTTCCTCGGGGCGATGCAGGGGAGCAGCACGGCGGCCTCGGGGATCGGGGTGAACCTCACGTGGATGCACGTCCTGGTGTTCGGGCTCTCGGGCGCCGTGGCCGGGATCGGGGGGACGCTGCTCTCCATCAACCAGCAGGCGGTCAACCCGAATACGTTCAGCTGGGAATTCTCCCTGGTGTTAGTGGTGGTGGTGGTGACCACGGGCGTCAACACCCCCGAGGGCGCCATCCAGGCCGGATTCGGGTACGTGGTGCTCCAGCAGTTGCTCACGTACGTGCCCGGCCGCCTGGGTGGCAACAGCCTGCTGATCATCTTCTTCGCCTTCGGGGCCCTGACCTACGTGGCCCACCCCGAGGGGATCCTGGAGTTCCAGAAGCGGCGCTGGACCCTGCGGTTCGAACGGCTGCTCCTCCGGGACCGGGCGACGCCGAGTTCGGCGGCCCCTCCGGGTCCCGAGGGCGGTACGCCGGCCTGGGCGCCGGACCCCGCGGTGGGTGGCTGACGTGCCGGCCGGGAACGCGCTCCTGCGGGTGGACGGGGTGTCCAAGTCCTTCGGTGGGATCGCCGCCGTCAACGCCGTGTCGATGGAGGTCGGCCGGGGGGAGAGCGTGGGCCTGGTCGGCCCGAACGGCGCCGGCAAGACGACGCTGTTCAACTGCGTCTGCGGGCAGCTGCAGCCCGAGCACGGGACCATCGATCTCGACGGCCGGCCCCTCGTGCCGCTCCCCACGTTCGAGCGGGCCCGACTCGGGATCGGGCGGACCTACCAGCGGATCGAGGTCTTTCCGGACATGACGGTGCGTGACCACCTGCTCGTCGCCCTGCGCGCCCGCTGGCGCCGGGGCCGGCTGTGGCGTGACCTGTGCAATCTGTCCAAGCCGTCGGTCGAGGAGACGGCCAAGGTCGAGGACGTCCTTGGTATGGTCGGCCTGCGGGACCGGGCCGAAGCGCCGGTGGCCTCTCTCGGACTGGGGTCGTGCCGCCTGGTGGAGCTGGCCCGGGCCCTGGTGACCGATCCCGTGGTCCTCATGGCCGACGAGCCGTCGTCAGGACTCGACGTCCACGAGACACGGGAGTTGGGTGCCGTGCTCCGCCAGGTCCAGCGCGACCAGGGGATGGCCATGGTGCTGGTCGAGCACGACCTGTCCATGGTGGCCGAGGTGGTCGACCGCACCGTGGTGATGAACCTGGGCGAGGTCATCGCCGAAGGCGACTTCGAGTCGGTCATGGCCGACCGGGCGGTGCGCACGGCGTACCTCGGGGTCCAGGAGTGAGCGGGGGGGCGGGACCGGCCGTGGCCGAGGGTTCCGCCACCGGTGGCCCCGGGGTCGACGCACCGGTGCCGGCGCTCGACGTGGTCGGGGTGAGCGCCGCCTACGGTCCCTACCGGGCGCTCTTCGACGTGTCCTTCGACGTCCCGGCCGGGGGGGTCGTGGCCCTGATCGGGTCCAACGGCGCCGGCAAGTCCACGGTGTCCCGCGTGGTGTCCGGCCTCCTGCCGACGTCGGCGGGCACCGTCCGGCTCGACGGCACCGACGTGACCAACCGACCGGCCTTCAAGGTGGCCCGGGCCGGCATGGCCCACGTGGTCGAGGGCCGCGGGGTGTTCGCCAGCCTCACGGTCGAGGAGAACCTGAAGCTGGCCTTCCGCCAGCGTGCCGGTCGACGGGCGGTGCCCGAGTCGCTGGACCGGGCCTATGAGGCCTTTCCGCTGCTCGGGGCCCGGAGGGGCCAGTACGGCGGCACCCTGTCGGGTGGGGAACAGCGCATCCTGTCGTTGGCCAAGGTGCTGGTCGTCCCGCCCCGGGTGCTGGTGGCCGACGAGATCTCCCTCGGACTCGCCCCCCTGGTGACCGACATCGTCTACGACGGGTTGCGCCGCATCAACGAGGCGGGGACCGCCCTGCTCATCGTCGAGCAGCAGGTCGACCGGGTCCTCGAGATCGCCGAGCGTGCCGTGGTGCTCGAACACGGGTCCGTGGCGTACCGTGGTCCGTCGGCGGGGGCCCTGGAGGCCGTCGAGCGTCTCCTGGGCTCCCGCGAGCGGGCCGAGGCCGAAGGCAGCGCCGAGGCGGGAGTGGCCGACGCCGACGCTGACGGACCAGGATCGGGGGCCGGGCCGGACGGACCGGCCGGAGGAAGGGGCAGGGCATGAGCAACGGACTCCGGGACGCGGTCGTCGTCGACGTCGTGCGGACGACACTGGGGAAGCGGGGCGGGGCGCTGGCCGGCTGGCACCCCGCCGACCTGCTGGGCTTCGCCCTGAATTCGCTGGTCGAGCGGACCGGGATCGATCCCGGGCAGGTCGACGACGTCATCGGCGGGTGCGTCAGCCAGGTGGGGGAGCAGAGCACCAACATCGCCCGCAACGGCTGGGTGTCCGCCGGGCTCCCCCAGCACGTGCCGGCCACCACCGTGGACCGCCAGTGCGGCTCGTCCCAGCAGGCGATGCACTTCGCCGCGGCCGGGGTGAACGCCGGCCACTACGACCTGGTCGTCGCCTGCGGCGTCGAGTCCATGAGCCGGGTGAAGCTGGCGTCCAACGCCCGCGGGGGGACCGGACCGTTCCCGCCGTCCTTCCTGGCGCAGATCGACGGCCGCCTGTGGGCCCAGTTCCGGGTGGCGCAGGTCCTGGCCGACCGGTGGGGCATCACGCGTGAGGACATGGACGCCTTCGCCCTCGAGAGTCACCGGCGGGCGGCCGCGGCATGGGACGAGGGCCACTTCGCGCGCGAGGCGGTCCCGGTCCCGCTGAAGGACGACGAGGGCGCCCTGACCGGGGCCCACCTCGACCGGGACGAGGGGATCCGCCGCGGCGGCACCATGGAATCCCTGGCCGGGCTCCCGCCGGCCCAGTCGTGGGAACCCGATACGGCGCCGGACATCACGGCCGGCAATTCCTCGCAGATGACCGACGGTGCCGCCGCCATGCTGATCGCGGAGCGATCGGTGGCCGAACGCCTGGGCCTACCCGTGCGGGCCCGGTTCGCCCACGCCACGGTGGCGGCCGACGACGCCGCCATCGTGCTGTCGGCCCCGGTGCCGGCCACCCAGCGGCTCCTCGACCGGTCCGGCATGACCATCGACCAGTTCGACGCCGTCGAGTGCAACGAGGCCTTCGCCGCCATCGCCCTGATGTGGCACCGGGCCTTCCCGGTCGACCCGGCGGTCCTCAATCCACGGGGCGGGGCCATCGCCCTCGGGCATCCTCTGGGGGCGAGCGGGGTGCGCCTGGCCGCCACGCTGCTCAACCAGCTGGAGGCGACGGGCGGGCGCTACGGGTTCCAGACGATGTGCGAGGGCGGCGGGCAGGCCAACGCCCTGGTGCTCGAGCGCCTCGGCTGATCCTCCGCGAGCATCCCGGCTGATCCACGGCGGACCCCCCGGCTGATCCACGGTCGGCACCGCGCCGGAACGTCGCAGCCCTCCACCCCGGCGGATCCTCGGCCGACGATCCGGCACCACCCCGGACGCGACGACACCCCGCTCCGTGTGGAGCGGGGTGTCGTCGGCAGTCGGTGAGTGGTCGATCGCCCTACAGCGTGAAGGTGGTGCCCTTCACCAGGGTGATCTTCCCGTTCTTGGTTTCGACACAGGCCCGGGCGCTGGTGCTGTCACCGACGGCCGGGATCCCGACTCCGGTGGTGGAGGCGGCCGTCACGGTGCCGGTGGCGTCGAACTCGACGTTGCCCTTCTTGCAGCTACCCTGCCCCGGCGAGGTGGTCGCGAGGGTCACGGTCGTGGTCGCCCCGCTGTTCGACCAGGTGAGCGTGCCGCCGGTCGCAAGTGACGTCGCCAGTGCCGAGGCCGACTTGTAGCCCTTGCCCCCGGAAGGCAGGCACTTGCCGATGGTGATGTTCCCGGAGATGGTCCCCTTCAGGCTCGAGCAGGTGATAGCGGACGCGGCGAAGGCCGAGCCGGAGCTGACCAGGCCGACACCGGCCACCGAGGCCGGAATGGAGAGTGCTACGGCAGCCGCAGCCACGGTGAATAGACGACGCATTGCTTCCCCCTGTGTTCAATGCAGGTGGATACATTCCACCCGACCCCGAGATACTTACACGACGAACCGGATTTGACAATGGTTTACCTGACGGACAGTCAAAAATCGAGATGACCACGTCGGAGGGCGGTGACGGTCATCCCGGTGGATGGGGCGGCCGACCGGGGCGGTCCCGCACGTAGGCGGCGGACCCGGCCAGGAAACCGTCGACGTCCCGGGCCCGGGCCTGGGCGAACTCGGCGAAGTAGGCGGGCACGTAGACGGCGTGGGACCCGGAGTCGATACCCTCGAGGATCGTGGTGACCGCCTCGTCCACGGTGATGGCCTCGACGTCGCCGGTGAAGGGGTCGTTGTCCGGAAGGGTGAACAGCTCCGTGTCGACCACCCCCGGGTAGACGACGGTGACCTTGACGCCCGTGTCCCACAGGTCGACGGCCATCGCCTCGGAGAAGACGGCGATGGCCGCCTTCGAGGCGTCGTAGGCCGACTCGCCCGGTGAGCTGAGCGGTGCCGCCACCGACGACACGTTGACGATCCGTCCCGATCCCCGCTCGATCATCTGGGGCAGGAGGGCGAGGGTGAGGCGCACCGGCGACAGGTAGTTGATGGCCATGACCGACTCGACGGTGGCCATGTCGAGGGCGGTCACGTGGCGTCGCTTCGGGATGCCGGCGTTGTTGACCAGGACGTCGACGCCACCGAGTTCCTCCAGGGCATCCCGGGCCAGGCGGTCCACGGCGTCGGGGTCGGCCAGGTCCACCACCCACATCTTCGAGTCGGGGGCGTGCGTCCGGCAGCGGGCGAGGACGTCGCCCAACCGGTCCCGCCGGCGGGCCACGATCCCGACGGTGGCACCCCGCCGGGCCAGCGCCTCGGCCAGGCCGGCGCCCATGCCGGACGACCCCCCGGTCACCAGCACCCGCTGGCCGGTGTAGTCCGTCGGCCCCGTCACCGGTTCCTCCACCGGGGTGGGCGCTTCTCGGCGAACGCCTTCGGGCCCTCGACGGCGTCCTCGCTCGAGAACACCTCCTTGGCGATGGCCGACTCGATCCGGTAGGCCTCCTTCATGTCGACCAGGAGTCCCCGCTGGACGGACTCCTTGGTCTTGCGCACGGCGAACGGCCCGTTGGCCGTGATCCGCCGGGCGTAGTCGTAGGCCCGCTCCAGCAGGTCGCCCGGAGGGCACACCTCGTTCAGGAGGCCCATGGCGAGGACCCGGGGCGCGGAGATCCGATCGGCGCAGAGCAGGAGCTCCATGGCGGCGGGGTACGGGATCTGGCGGGGGAGGCGCACGGTGGTGCCTCCCCCGGCGAAGAGGCCGCGTTTCGGCTCGAGGACGCCGAACGTGGCCGTGTCGGCGGCCACCCGGATGTCGCAGCCCCCCAACATCTCCATCCCCCCGGCCACGCAGTTGCCGTTGACGGCGGCGACGATCGGCTTGTACAGCTTGACGTTGCGGAGGACCGCCTTCACCCCGTCGTCGAGGCGGTAGCCGTCGATCTCGGTGATGCCGTCCTCGGTCATCCTCGACTGGAGGGCGGTGATCTCGGGGATGTAGGTCTTCAGGTCGGCTCCGACGCAGAAGTCCTCCCCGACCCCGGTGATCACGGCGACCCACGCCTCGTCGTCGTCGCCGAAGCGCTCCCAGGCCCCACGGAGCTGGGCGAAGTGCTCCATGTCCATGGCGTTGCGCGCCTCGGGGCGGTCGATCGTGATGCGGACGACGTGTCCGTCGTCCAGCTCGTAGTGGATCGGCATGGCCCTCCTCGTGTCGGGTCGGTCGGTTACGTGTGGGGATGTCTCGGCGCGGCGCGGGTCACCGGTGGGCGGTCACGACCCCCCGGGCGCCCGCCTCGAGCGTGACCGCGGCGTCGACGAGGTCGTCGTCGACGCCGGCCGGTCGATCCAGGCGGGCGTAGGTGCGCGACCCGTCGGGCAGGTCGCAGATCAGTGCCGTCCACTCGGGGCCCTCGCGGTCGAAGGTGGTCGAGAAGGTGGCGACCGTGGCCGGACCCTCGGCCCCCACGGCGACCGGGACCGTGGCGGTGGCCGTCGCCGGGCCCGTACCGGGTGCGGGCACGGACGCGGGTGGTGCGGTGGACCACAGGGTGGCCGCGTGGCTGGTCATGTGCATCCCGACGCCGGTCACCAGCCCACGGGCCCCCGGGTCGGCCCGCAGCGCCTCGGCCATGGCCACCAGCGCGTGGGTGGCGTAGTTGCTGCCCGGGCCACCGTGGTAGGGGAGCCCGCCGGTGACGGTCAGGGGGCGGTCGTCGGTGATGCCCAGGGCGTCGCGGGCGAACTGGAGCGACGCGGAGAAACAGGAGTACAGGTCGAGGTGGGCCACCTCGTCGATGCCGACACCCCCCAGGGCCCGTTGCGCCGCCGATGCCATCGCCGGGGACCGCCAGAGGTCGGGGCGGGCCGCCATGGTGGACGGCTCCGCGTCCACGCCGGTGCCCCACAGGTAGACCCGGCGGTCGGCCGGCACGCCCAGCTCGTCGGCCCGGGCCTCGGTGGCCAGCAGTACGGCCGCCGCCATGTCGACGTCCATGACCGCGGTCATCAACTTGGTGTACGGGGTGGCCACCATCCGGTTGGCCGGCTCGGGCCGGATGATCTCCCCGGCGGTCCGGGCCACGGGGA
>Ga0302202_10002170_pt1 | contig 23122 bp, 24 predicted proteins | sample II_Bog_N3_3_FD_194579 | JGI IMG/M metagenome (GOLD analysis project Ga0302202, IMG submission 194579) | Peat permafrost microbial communities from Stordalen Mire near Abisko, Sweden - II_Bog_N3_3 | ecosystem: Environmental > Terrestrial > Soil > Wetlands > Peat | place: Sweden: Abisko...
CCGGCGCGGTCTCCCGCACCGCACCGCACCGCACCGCACCGCACCGCACCGCACCGCACCGCACCACCGCCACCGCCACCGCCACCGCCACCACCACCACCGCCGCCGCCACCGCCGCCACGACGTTGGCTAGCGGATGGAGAGCTCCTGGCGGTAGACCCGGGCCGGTCCCATTCCCACGATCTGGTCGGCCAAGGCCCCGAATGCCAGCGCGGCATCGCCGTCGGGCTCGGACACCACGATCGGGACACCGTCGTCGCCCCCCTGGCGCAGCGCCGACACCAGGGGGATCTGGCCGACCAGGGGCACGCCGAGCTCCCCGGCCAATGACTGCCCACCACCGGCGCCGAACAATTCGTACCGCGTGCCGTCGTCGCCGGTGAACCAGCTCATGTTCTCGATCACCCCGCGCACGGTCAGCTTCAGCTTGCGCGCCGCGTAGGCGGAACGCTGGGCCACCCGCTGAGCGGCCGGCTGTGGCGTGGTGACCACGAAGACCTCGGTCTTCGTGAGGTACTGCCCGAGCGAGAGCGTGACATCACCGGTCCCCGGGGGCATGTCGACCAGCAGAAAGTCCGGCTCGCCCCAGTAGGCGTCGACCAGGAACTGCTCGAGCGCCTTGTGGAGCATGGGCCCCCGCCAGATCACCGGCGTGGCATCGGGCACGAAGAACCCCATGGACAGGCACCGCACCCCGTTGGCCTCGGCCGGAACCACCAGGTCGTCGATGATCATCGGCTCGGTGCGGACCCCCAGCATCTTCGGCACGGAGAACCCGTAGACGTCGGCGTCCAGGATCCCCACGTCGAGGCCCCGCTTCGCCAGGGTCACAGCCAGGTTGACGGTCACCGACGACTTCCCCACCCCGCCCTTGCCCGACGACACGCCGATCACCCGGGTACGCGAGCGGGGCAGCATGAACCGGTTGGGCCGGCCGTCCTCGTGCCCCAGCTGACCTCCGCCCCCGCCCCCGCCTCCGCCGCCGCCACTGCCGCCCCCGCCGTGGCCATGGCCATGGCCATGGCCGTGGCCGTGTTCCCCACCCTCGTCGGCGTAGGCCGACACCCCACCGTCCAGTGGCTCACCCCGCAGCAGGAGGCGGACACGGCGACGCTCCTCGTCCGACATGGCCGACGGCTCGACCGTCACCTCGTGGACCCCGTCGATCACACCGGCGGCATGGCGCACCGCCGCGGTGAGCTCGTCGATCCGCTGGTAGTGGCCCACGGGCAGGGCCAGATCGACGGTCACCGTGCGCCTCGTCGTGGTGACGGCCCGGATCATGCCCAGCTCGCCCAGGGGCCGCCGCAATTCCGGGTCGATCACCGCGTCGACCGCGGTCCGGACCTGCTCTTCGTCGATGGACATGGACGGGCTCCTCGGGGGAATTCGGGTTCCCCGGTAGACTAGGGGACGTGCCGTCGGCCCCGGACAGTGCCCTGGCCAGCGGATACCCGCTGGAGCTCGCCCCCCCGACCGGGGGGGAGTCGTCCGACCGCGAGTTCTCCGCCGCGGTGACCGCGGTGACCTCGGCCTTCGGGGACCCCACCCGCCGGGAGATCTACCTGTTCGTCCGGTCCAACCCCGGCAGCACCGCCTCCGAGGTGGCCGGTCGGTTCGGGGTCCACCCCAACGTGGCCCGGCACCACCTCGAGCGGCTCGCCGCCGGCGGCTACATCGAGGTCTCGGTCGAGCGCCCCGAGGGCCAGGGCGCCGGACGCCCGTCGAAGCGCTACCGGGCCACCCGGGAGGACCCCACCCTCGAGCTGTTCAACCGTCGGGACGATCTCCTGGTGCTGCTCCTGCAGGAGGCGCTCGCCCTCCTCGGTCCCTCCGCCGCCGAGCACATGGCCGAACGGGTGGGCGAGGACTACGGGCGGTCGCTGGCCGGCCAGATGTCGCCGGGCGACGGTCAACGGTCGTTGCGGACCGCCATGCACGCCATCGCCGACACCCTGACCGCCCACGGGTTCGACGCCCATGCCGAGGACCTGGGGACCTCCACCGCCGTGGTGGCCGACCACTGTCCCTTCGGTGAGGCGGCGTCGCAGTACCCCGTGCTCTGCGCCGTCGACCGCGGCATGGTCAAGGGCCTGCTGGCCGGGCTCTGCGGCGAGGACGGCCAGCGTGCCGTGCCGGTGGTCATGTCGTCGCGGGCCCGTGGCGACGACGCCTGCGCCGCCTCGGTCTGACCCCGGGTCGGCGATGACCCGCCACTACCTCGACCACGCCTCGATCTCGCCCCTGCGCCCCGAGGCCGCCGCGGCCATGGCCGAGTGGGCGGCCACGGGTGTCACCGCCGATCCCGGACGCGTCCACACCGAGGGGCGGATGGCCCGGGCGATGCTGGAGGAAGCCAGGGACCGCGTGGCCGGCCTCTTCGGCGTCCGGCCCCGACAGCTGGTGTTCACCTCCGGCGCGACGGAAGCAGTCAACAGTGCCGTCTGGGGCGCCCTCCGAGCCTGGGAGGCCTCGGCCGGACGGTCCGGGGACCCGACCGCCCCGCCGGTCGTCGTCGCCGCCGCCGTCGAACGCGCCGCCGTCCGGGAGGCTTCGGCCCGGCTGGCCACCGTCGTGTCCGTGCCCGTCGACGGCACCGGCCGGATCGACCCCGACGGGGTCCGGTGGGCCATCGGGGAGAGCCGGTCGGTGCACGGCACCACGCCGGCCCTCGTCCACTGCCAGTGGGCCAACCACGAGGTCGGCACGCTCCAGCCGGTCGGGGCGGTGGCCGCCATCTGCCGCGAGCTCGGCGTCCTCCTCCACGTCGACGCCGTCGCCGCGGCCGGGCACGTGCCGGTGGACTGCGGGGCGCTCGACGCCGACTTCGTCTCGGTTGCCGCCCACCAGCTGGGCGGGCCCCCGGGCATCGGCGCGCTGATCCTCCGCCGCGGCCTCCGGATCGAGCCGCTCCTCGTCGGCGGCGAGCAGGAGCGGGCCCGGCGGGCCGGTCTGGAGAACGTGCCGGCCGCCGTCGGCTTCGGGGCCGCCGCCGGGGCCCTGGCCGACCCCGGACGCCTGGCCGCCGAGGCCCGCGCCTCGTCGCTCCGCACCGCACACCTCCGCGCTGCGGCCCTCACCGTCGACGACGTCGTCGTCTACGGGGACCCGGACCCCGCCGGTCGCCTGCCCCACATCGTGTGCCTGGGAATCGGTGGCGTGGAGGCCGAGCCGGTCCTCCTCGGCCTGGACCAGGCCGGCGTCGCCGCCCACTCGGGTTCCTCGTGCTCCTCGGAGTCCCTCGAACCCTCCCCGGTACTCGAGGCCATGGGCGTCGACGCCGAACGGTCCCTGCGGCTGTCGGTCGGCTGGTCGACGACGGACGGGGACGTGGCGGCGTTCGCCTCGTCGTTCCCCGGCGTCGTCGGTTCGCTGCGCTCGCTCCGGTCCTGAGGCCGGCCCCGGTCCCGCTCCGGCCCGGGTCCGGTCAGTCCGGGCCATGGGTCGGGCCCACCCGGCGTCGTCAGCCCGCGGCGACCGCCGCCGGGACCGGACGTCCGGCCTGGAGGTAGGCCTGGCGGACCACCGGGGCCGCCTGGGTCACGACGCTGGACGGCGGGCCCGCGGCGAGGAACTTGTCGAATTCGTCGGCGGCCGCACCGGGGTTCCCGTCGTGCTGCAGCAGGACGGTCCCCAGGTAGAGGTGCACGGCGAAGTCGCCGGGGTTGAGCTGCTCGGCCTTCACCAGCATCGATCGGCCCGAGTCGATGAGCGACGACTCCTGGCCCTGGACCCCGACCTGGTACTCGAGCCACCCGTACTGGGCCAGGGCCACCTCGTTCGACGGATCCTGGTCCAGCACCTGCTGGTAGAGCTGCGCCGCCCCGCCCAGTTGACCCTCGTCGACCAGGGTGGCCGCCTGGTCGAGGGACTGGTTCACCTTCTGCTGGGCCGTGAGGCTGGGGTTGCCGCTCGAGGTCTGACCCGGCAGCCTGGCCCCGGCGCTCAGCGCCACGACGAGCACGACGGCCAGGGCGATGCAGGTGACCGCCCCACCGAGGAGGATCCGCTGCCGCCTGCTCCGCCGTCCCCGGGAGCCGGCCGGGGTGGCCGGGGTGGCCGGGGTGGCGGCGGTGTCCCCGACCGGTCCGACCCTGTCGGCGGAGCCCCGACGGGCCACGGCGCCCACCCCGTCGCCCACCCCGTCGCCCGCCCGGTCGAGCCGCTCGACGACCGCCTGCAGCCGGGCCGTGTCACGGGCCACCAGCACGCCGTAGTCCTCGTCCGACAGGTCGCCGGCGTCGTGCTCGGCCTCGGCATCACGCAATGACCGCTCGAGGAACGAGCGGCGGTCCTCCAGCCCACCCCGGTCACCGACGTCAGGCGGCCGCCCGACATCGCCCCCGACCGGTTCGCCGTCACCGTCGTCGGTGTCGACGGCCCCGGCGGCGTCCCCGACGCCCGCACCGACCACCGCCGGGTCGCGGCTCCGGCGGACGAAGACCACGCCCATGGCCACGGCGGCCACGGCCACGGCCAGTACCGGGAGCACCCAGATCAGCGCCGACCAGCCGCTGACCGGGGGGCTCAGCTCGATCGACGCCCCGTAGCGGGCGACCAGGGCCTGTCGGATCTGCTGGTCGGACTGGCCCTCGGCGATCAGCTGACGTATCTCGGCCCGGACGGTCACGGCGGTCTGGGCCGAGGAATTGGCCACCGAGAGGTCCTCGCAGCTCGGGCACCGGAGCCCGGCCTCGATCGACGCCGCCCGTTGGGCCGCGGTGGGCGGGGACGACGACAGCACACCGCTGCCGACCACCAGGGCCACCACCACGACGACGCCGAGGATGATCCAGACCGGGAAACGGTTCCGTGTCACGGGTTGCTCAATTTCGCCTCGTCGATGATCGAGTTGAGCTGGGCGGCCGTCACTGACGAGGTGAGGAAGGCCACGACCCGTCCGTCGGGGGCGATCACGAACGTCGACGGGGGTGAGCGCACGCCGTACTGGTAGGCGATGGTCCCGCTGATGTCGGCCATCGTGGGCCAGGTCGCCCCGATGGTCTGCTGGTAGGCCCGGGCCTGGGACACCGTGTCCGTGTAGACCACGCTCACCACCGAGGCGTCGCCGGTCTGCTGGTGCTGGAAGGCGAAGGCCACCAGTTCCGGACCCTCCTCCTGGCAGGGGATGCACCAGCTGGCGAAGAAGTTCACCACCACGTAGTGGCCCGGGGGGCTCGCCAGCCGGTAGGTGGTCCCCTCGACGGTCGCACCCGAGATCGCCGGCGCCTGCCGTCCCACCAGCGGGCTGTAGGTCTCGACCGCCTGGGCCGAGGGCCGGGTGGCCAGGACGGCGATCAACCCGGCCCCGATCACCAGGACGGCGAGCCCGATCCACCGGGCCGAGTGTCGGGGGCGCGGGGGCGGTCCGGCGACCGGCGCCGGTGCCGGTGCCGCGGACGTCCCGATGGCGCCGTCCCCGTCGGTCGCGTCGCCGTCGCCGTCGGTCGCGTCGCCGCTCACGCCGGCTCGCCGGCGCCGACCGGCACGGGCTCGTCGTCGTCCCCCGACCCCGCCTCCGACCCCGCCTCCGACCCCGCCTCCGACCCCTCGGCCGGGACCGGTGGCTCGCCGGCCAGGGCCGACGGTGCGGAGACCGGGTCCGTCGGCCGGCGGCGGCGGCCCGGCACCGCCGACAGGGCGGATCCCACCACCAGCAACAGTCCGCCGACCCACAACCAGCTGACCAGGGGTTGGACCACGACACCGAAGGACCAGGCGTTCCCCGAGGCGGGGATGTTGTCGATGGTGAGGTAGACGTCGTCGCGGGCCCCCGAGTCGATGGCCGGCGTGCCGACCGGCTGGGAATTGGCCCCGAACTGCGTCACCGCCGGGGTGAACGTCCCCCGGCCGTCCACCCGGAGCACCGCCTCGGTGGAGGTGTGGGCCGGCGTGGTCACCGACTGCACCTTGACGAACTCGACGGTGTGGCCGCCGAACGAACCGGTCTGACCCGGCGAGAGCGTCAGGTCGCCCCGTTGGCCGTAGGCCGTTGCCGCGGCCAGCCCCACGGCGAGGACCACGATCCCGAGGTGCACGATCATGCCGCCGTTGGCCCGGCCCACCAGACCGCGCCAGCCGGCCAGCACGGCCTTCGCCCCCCGGTCCCCCCGGGCCCGGGCGCTCCGCCAGGCCTGGCGCACGGACAACACCAGGGCCCGGATGGCCGACGAGGCGGCGAAGGCCCCGAGCCCGAAGGCCAGCAGCGGTTCGACGCCCCGGACGCCGAGGGCCACCAGCACCACCAGGACGACCACGGCCACCGTGGCCGGGACGGCCAGGCGGTGGCGCATCACCTCGGTCGTGGTCTTGCGCCAGGGCAGGGCCGGGGCCACCGCCATCAGGAAGAGCAGCGCCATGGCGATGGGGATGGTCAGCCGGTTGAAGTACGGGGCGGCCACGGTGACCTGGGCCCCGGACCGGAGCGCCTCGTAGAGCAACGGGTACACCGTGCCCAGCAGGACGACCACGGCGAAGGCCACGAAGAGGAGGTTGTTGGCCAGGAACGCCCCCTCCCGGCTCATCGGGGAGTCGATCCCCCCCGGGGACCGCAACCGGTCACCGCGCCAGGCGATCATGCCCACGCCGGTCACCAGGACCAGTCCGAAGAACCCGAGGAGCAGGGGCCCGACGGTCGACGCCGAGAAGCTGTGGACGGACTCGATGACCCCCGAGCGGGTGAGGAAGGTCCCGAGGATGGTCAGGCTGAACGTGGCGATCACCAGCGAGAGGTTCCAGATCCGCAGCAGGCCCCGGCGCTCCTGGACCATGACGGAGTGCAGGTAGGCCGTCCCGGTGAGCCACGGGAGGAAGGCGGCGTTCTCGACCGGGTCCCACGCCCAGAACCCACCCCAACCCAGGACCTGGTAGGACCACCACGCCCCGAGGATGATGCCGAGGGTGAGGAACGTCCAGGCGAACAACGTCCAGCGGCGGGTCTCGCGCTGCCACTCGTCGTCCAGCCGGCCGGTGATCAGCGAGGCGATGGCGAAGGCGAACGGCAAGGTGAAGCCCACGAACCCCAGGTAGAGCATGGGCGGGTGGAAGGCCACCAGCGGGTTGTTCTGGAGCAGCACGTTGGGTCCCGCCCCGTCGGCGGGTACGGCCCCCACCACGTGCTGAAAGGGATCGGCCGGACCCAGCATCAGCCCGAAGAAGAAGGCGGCGACCACGTACACCACCAGGGTGGCCCAGGCCACCAGGGGATCGGTGGCCCGGTGGCGGAAGCGCCACACCATGGCCGTGGCGTACCCGCCGAGGATGACCCCCCACAGGAGGATGGAGCCGGCCAGGGCCGACCACATGCCCGTGATGGAGTACAGCAGCGGCGTCTGGCGGCTGTTGTTCTCCGCCACGTAGGCCAGGGTGAAGTCGTGGGTGATCAGCGCGTGCTCCATGGCCGCCACGGCGATGAGCCCCCCGAGGAGCACGACCCCGGCGTAGAGCTGGCCGTTGCGTACCGTGGCGTCCCGCCGGCGGGACAGTCCCACGATGATGACCACCACACCCACCACGGCCCCGGTGAACCCCAGGAGGACCCCGAGGTGCCCGAACAGGGCGTTCACGATCGCGTCCCGTCCGGCACGGTCACCGCAGTGTGGTGCTCGTCGGTGCCTCGGCCTTGGCCTGGGCCGGCGTGGCCGGGGAATAGTCCGACGAGTGCTTGATCAGCATCTGGTTGGAGTCGAACACCGTCGCCCCGTCGGCGAAATGACCGACCAGCACGACACCGATCCCCGCGGCGAACAGCTGCGGGGGGCTGCCGACGAAGGTGATGGGCTCGGACACGCCGGCGTTGGAAATGGTGAAGTCGACACCGTCCGTGGTCTGGTGCACCGTGCCGCCGTCGACGGTCCCCATGATGCGGAAGTCCTTGTCGCCCAGGGTGGCCTCCTGGTGGACGGCCTGGTCGACGGTCAGGTAGTAGTCCAGCGAGGTCCCCAGGCCCTTCACCACGAGGAAGGCGAACGCCGCCACCAGCACGACACCGACGCCGATCAGCCTGCCCCGACCGGAGCGCCGGGACGGGACCGCCGTCCGTACGACGGGGGGTTCACCTCCATCCGCCGACGTGGGAGTGTCCGATCCCGGGCCGCCCGCCGGAGGGCCGCCGGGGGCGATGGTCGTCACGCGCCGCCTCCAGCGCCACCGGCGCCACCCGGGCCACCGACGGCACCGACGCCACCCGGGACACCGACGGCACCGACGGGACCGACGCCACCCGGGGAACCGACAGCGGCGTCGGCCGCCGCGACCAGCCGGGTGTACTTGCGGCGGCGCCAGAGGAGGGCCACGGCGTAGAGGAAGAGGAGCGACAGGACGAAGACGTAGCCGGCGATGACGTACTTCATGCCGTCACCTCCTCCACCGTCTGGTCCGCACCGGCGAGGGGCCTCGGGGCGGGGCCCGGGGTCGTGCCCTCGGCCCGCCGCTCGGCCAGCGCCACGTCCAGCTCCCCCGAGCCCAGCTGGTCCTCGAGCACGGCGATCCGGTACCGGACCAGCAGCATCCACACGTAGACCAGGGTCAACGAGACGAACCCGAGCAGCAGGGTCCAGGCCATCGACCCGTGGATGGTCGGCGACAGGTTGGCGTTGAGCACCGTGGCCCCCTGGTGGAGGGTCTTCCACCACACCACCGAGAAGTGGACGATGGGCACGTCGACGGCCACGAACAGCGCGGCGAAGGCACACCGCTTGGCCCGGACGGCCGGCTCGGCCGGGACCCGCCGGATGGCCAGGTACCCCAGGGAGAGCACGAGCAACAGGGCCGTGCTGGTCAGCCGGGCGTCCCAGGCCCACCACACGCCCCAGGTCGGCTTCCCCCAGATCGACCCCGAGACGACGGTGCAGACCATGAACACCACGCCGACCTCCACCGAGGACGCCGCGAGCCGGTCCCAGAAGAACGAGCGGGTGCGGGGCCACAGGTAGAGCATGCTGGCCACGAAGGTCAGCCCGAAGGCCACGTAGAGAGCCACCCAGGCCACGCCGGGGTGGATGTACACCAGGCGGACCAGGTCGCCCTGGGTGCGGTCCGGCGGTGTGATCCACAGACCGAGCCACACGGTGAACACCGTGCCCACCAGGGCGGACAGTCCGATGACCCTCGTCGCCCAGACGGCCCGGGGGGATTGCTGCTGCACACTCATGCCGACTCCTGAATCGGTCCGTAGACCACTACGCCGAGCGCCACGTACACGGCATCGAACACCGCCAGCAGGCGCAACCAGGGTAGGCCGTCGGCCGGTGTCCCCCCGGTCAGGCCGGCCTGCCAGGTCCGGGTGCCGGCCAGGAGCACCGGCGCAACCACGGGGAGCAGCAGGAACGGCAACAGCGTCTCGCGCACGCGGATCCCCGCCGACAGCACCCCGTAGAGCGTCCCCGACGCCGCCAGGCCCACGGTTCCGAGGAGGCACGATCCCACGATGAGCCAGTAGTCGACGATGTGGGCGCCGTAGAGGAGGACCACTCCGACCCCCAAGATCACCTCGAGCACCACCAATTGCGCCGCCACCGCCACGGTCTTGCCGAGGAAGACGCCGGCGGGGTCCAGGCCCGACAGGCGCAGGCCGTCGCGGGCGGAGTCGCCCGACTCCACCGACACGCTGCGCTGGATGGCCAGGACGGTCGAGAACAGGACGGCCACCCAGAACAGCCCCGGGGCCCCGGCGGCCATCGGTCCCTGGTCCGGACCGAGGGCGAAGGCGAACAGCACGAGGGCGATGACCCCGAACGGCGCGACCTGGCTGAGGGCCACCCGCGACCGGGCCTCGATCCGCAGGTCCTTGCCCGCCATGAGCAGGCTGTCACGCCACATGGGCGATCCCCCGTGGTCGTCCGCCGAGGGTGCGGGACGACGTGATCCGCCCACCGGTCACCGTCACCGACCGGTGGGCCAGCTGCTCGACGAGCTCCGGCTCGTGCGATGCCACCAGCACGGTGGCCCCGGCGGCCGAGACCTCGGCGACCAGCTCCGTGAGGAGACCGCGGGCCTCGGCGTCGAGGCCGGCGTGCGGTTCGTCGAGCAACCACAGCTCCGGGGCCCGGGCCACCAAAATGGCCAACGCCACCCGACGACGTTGCCCGGCCGACAGCTTGACCGTGCCCGTCCGGAGGAGTCGCCCGGTCAGTCCGAGGCGCTCGCAGGCACGGTCGATGCCCGAGACCGGTGCGCCGGCGGCCCGCACGCCGAACCGCACGTTCTCGCGCACCGTGAGGTCGTCGTAGAGGTGGGCGGCGTGGGCGAGGAACCCGATCCGGCGTCTGAGCGCCGTGCGGTTCCGCACCGGGTCCAGCCCGAGGATGCGGACCGAACCCGAGGCCACCGGGACGAGTCCGGCGCACACCCGGAGCAGACTGGTCTTCCCGGCACCGTTGGGCCCCTCGACCAGGACGGTCTCCCCGGACGCGACCTCCAGGTCGACGCCGGCGAGCAGCGGGAACCGTCCCGAGAGCGCGACCACGTCGCGGAGGGACAGTGCGGAGGGGGGGGGGGACTGCGGTGGCCATAGCCGTCCCGGCATTCTACGGGGACAGGGGCGGCCGGGGCCAGGCCGGGCGGTGGTGGTGCGGGTGGTGCCGCGGTTGGTGCCGGGGGTGGTGCCGTGGGTGGTGGTGCGGGGCCCGCCTCAGCTGACCGAGAGCCGGGCCAGGTGCAGATCGTTCAACCAATCGGAGATGGTGTGGGACACCACGGCCACGTTGCCGGTGAGCAGCAGTATCCCGAAGGCCACCAGGACGAGGCCGCCGATCAGGTCGACCCACCGCAATCGCCCCCGCACCCGGGCCAGGACGTCGGTGAGGCGACCGAAGAGCAGCCCGCAGAGCAGAAAGGGGACCCCGAGCCCGATCGAATAGGCCAGAAGGAGGAAGATGCCGCCCACCGGCGTCCCCTGGCCCTCCGGACCGGCGGCGATGGCCAGCACGCTGCTCAGCACCGGCCCGATGCACGGCGTCCAGGCGAAGGCGAACGCCACGCCCATCACCGGCGGGGCCCAGGCGCCGAGCATCGACGGGCGGACGGCCAGACGCCGTTCACCCACCAGGGCCATCGGCAGGCGGACCTCGGCGGCCATGAGGACCAGCAGCGTCCCGAAAGCGATGATGAGGATGCCCGACACCGTCTCGGTCAGCCGCTGATGGGTCAACAGCAGGTGCCCGAGGGCCGACGAAGCGGCCCCGAGGATGACGAACACCACGGTGAACCCGGCGACGAAGGCCAGGAGGCCCCGTAGTAGACGGCTCCGTTCCCGACGCAGGTCCCGCGCCGTGGGCACGGTGGTCGGTGGCGCGTCCACCGAGAGCACGGCGGATCCCCCGCCCGTCCCGCGGCCCTCACCCTCCGCGCTGCCCCCGCCCGCCGCCGCCGAGGCCCCTGAGGCCCCTGAAGACCCCGACGCCCCCGAGGTCAGCTCCGTGAGCTCGGCCGCCGACAGGCCCGACACCATCGAGACGTACCCCGGAACCAGCGGCAGGACGCACGGCGACAGGAACGACAGCATCCCGGCGCCGAACGCCACCAGCATCCCCAGGGGGTCGGCGTGCAGAGCCCCGATCACCGGGCCACCGGGCCCCTACCCGATCTGGCTCTTCACCAGGGCCAGATCCTCTTCCACCATCATCTCCACCAGGCGGGGGAACTCCACGTCGCGGTGCCAACCGAGCACCGACTCGGCTTTGGCCGGGTCCCCCACCAGGAGGTCGACCTCGGCCGGACGCAGGAACCGCTCGTCGATCGTCACGTACTTCTCCCAGTCCAGCCCGGCGGCGGCGAACGACAGCTCCACCAGCTCCTTCACCGAGTGGGTCTCGCCCGTGGCCACCACGTAGTCGTCGGGCGCGTCCTGCTGCAGCATGAGCCACATGGCCCGCACGTAGTCGGCGGCGAAGCCCCAGTCGCGCTGGGCGTCGAGGTTCCCCAGGGCCAGCGAGTCGTCGATGCCGTGCTTGATCCGGGCCACGCCGTGGGTGACCTTGCGGGTAACGAACTCCAGACCCCGCCGGGGGGACTCGTGGTTGAACAGGATCCCCGAGGAGGCGTGGAGGTCGTAGCTCTCCCGGTAGTTGACGGTGATCCAGTGGCCGTAGACCTTGGCCACCCCGTAGGGGCTCCGGGGGTAGAACGGGGTGGTCTCCACCTGGGGGACCTCCAGCACCTTCCCGAACATCTCCGACGAACTGGCCTGGTAGAAGCGGATCTCCGGGTCGACCGTCCGGATGGCGTCGAGCACCCGCGTGACCCCGAGCGCCGTGGTCTCGCCGGTGAGGACCGGCTGCTTCCAGGACGTCTGGACGAACGACTGGGCGGCCAGGTTGTACACCTCGTGGGGCCGGTGGTCCCGGAGGATGTTGATCATCGAGACCTCGTCGAGCAGGTCCCCGGCCACCAGGGTCACCCGGTCCTGGATGTGGGCGATCCGCTCGAAGGTGACCGTGCTCGACCGCCGGACCATCCCGAAGACCTCGTAACCCTGGTCGAGCAGCAGCTCGGCCAGGTAGGACCCGTCCTGCCCGGTCACGCCGGTGATCAGTGCTCGCTTGGCCATCGTGATGGGGCTCCTCAGGGGTTCTCGGGTTGGTCGGTCGGCCGTGCCTGCCACGCCGGCGGTCGCTTCTCCAGAAAGGCCGCGATGCCTTCCGCAGCTTCGGAGGTCTGGCTGGTGACCGTCAGCAGGGCGTGCAGCTGGGGCAGTGCGTCGGCCGCGGCCGAATCCAGGACAGCGTAGAACGAATCGCGACCCAGCCTCATCGCCACGGGCGGCTTGGAGGCCAGGACCGCGGTGAGCTCGGCCACCGCCCCGTCGAGCGATCCGTGGGGGACGACCGTGGTCACGAAGCCGATGCGCTCGGCCTCGGCGGCGTCGACCACCCGGCTGGTCATCATCAGCTCGAGGGCCTTCTTCGGGGGCATCGACCGGATCATGGGGACCGTCACCATGTAGGGCCACAGACCGACGTTCAGCTCCGGGGCCCCGAACCGGGCCCGCTCGGAGGCCACCACCAGATCGCAGGCCAGAGCCAGCCCGAAGCCACCGGCCATGGCCCATCCCTGGATCCGGGCCACCGTGGGTTTGCCCAGCCCCCAGAGGGCCTCGAACAGGGCCACCAGCCGTCCCCGGGCCAGGTGGTGGTCGGTGAAGGCGTCGGTCCCACCGCCGGCGTGGCTCGGCGCCATCCCCGAGAGGTCGGCACCGGCGCAGAAGGCCTGGTCGCCGGCGCCGGCCAGCACGACCACCCGGACCCGGGGGTCGTTCCGGGCGTCGACCAGGGCCTGGTGGAGCCCGGCGATCACCTCCCAGGTCATGGCGTTGCGGCGCTCGGGCCGGTTGATAGTCAGCGTGAGCACACCCCGGTCCAGCGACACCAGGAGGTCGGTTCCGGCGTCGCCGGACGCCGCAGCTCCCGCCGGTGGGTACGTGTCATCGGGCACCCTGCGACGGTAGCCCGTCACCGGGCGTACTGTCCGCATCCGGGCCGGGACCGGGCCTTCCGCAGGGACCCGGTGGCGCCGGAACGCACCCCGCCCGCCACCGGTGCGCCGCGTGCGCCCTCCCGGCCGCTGTACCGTGTCGCCATCCCCACCGCCGCCCTCGTCTCGTTCCGGTTGGGAGGATCCGACGGGGTCGCCGTGGAGGCGGCCAAGTGGTCCGGCGCCCTCGGTTCGCTGGGCTTCCGCATCGTGACCGTGGCCGGTTCCGGGCCTGTCGACCACGTCCTCCCCGGCCTCTCCATCGGAGCCCCCGCGCCCCCGTCCCCCCGGGAGGTGGAGGCGGCCCTGGCCGGCTGCGACCTGGTGGTCGTGGAGAACCTGTGCAGCCTCCCGCTCAACCCCGCGGCGGCCGCGGTGGTGGCCGGGGTGCTGCGGGGCCGGCCGGCCCTCCTGCACCACCACGACCTCCCGTGGCAGCGGCCGCAGTTCGCCGACGCCCCGCCTCCGCCCGATGACCCCCGGTGGACCCACGTGACCATCAACGAGCTCAGCCGGCGCCAGCTGGCCGAGCGGGGCATCACGGCCACCACCGTCTACAACGCCTTCGACACGGACGCCGCGGGGGGACCGCCGTCCGGGGCCGTCGACGCCGCGGCTGTGGCGGCCGTCGCGGCCCGGGACCGGCTCCGGCGGGCCGTCGGGGTGGAGGACGGTGCCCGCCTGGTCCTGCAGCCCACCCGGGCCATCCCCCGCAAGAACGTGGCCGGCGGCATCGCCGTGGCCGAACAGCTGGGCGCCACCTTCTGGCTCCTCGGACCGGCCGAGGACGGCTACGGGGACGAGCTGGCCCACCTGGTGGCCCGGGCCCGCGTGCCCGTGGTGCTTGGGTGGCCCGACAGGACGCCCCGACCGGTGGCCGAGGCCTACGACGCCTGTGACGTGGTGACCCTCCCCTCGACCTGGGAGGGATTCGGCAACCCCTCCGTCGAGGCGGCCCTCCACCGGCGCCCGCTGGCCATCGGTCCCTATCCGGTGGCCGGGGAGCTCGCCGCCTTCGGGTTCCGGTGGTTCGGCCTCGACCGGATCGACCGGCTGGAACGGTTCCTCGGGGACCCCGACCCCGGCCTCCACGACCACAACCTCGACGTGGCCGACCGGCACCTCGCCCTGCGGGACCTCCCGGCCCGGGTGGCACAGGTCCTTCCGGGTCGGTAGCCGTCCCGGCCCACCGTCCCGGCCCGCCGTCCCGGCCCGCCGTCCCTGGTCACCGCTGGTGCGCGGCGCCGTCCCACCCCGACCGATCGCCCCGGTTCCGCCGGTCCCGAGTACCATGGTCCGGATGACGGCAGCCCTCACCTCCACCGAGGTCGACGCGGGCTCGCCCGACGACCGCCGGGTCCGATCGTCCTCACCGACCGCCGGCCGCCGCCTGTCGGCCGAGGAGCGTCGCAGCCAGCTGTTCGACGTGGCCCTGCGCCTGTTCTCCGAACGCGGGTACGCCGCCACCACCATGGACGACATCGCCGAGGCCGCCGGGGTGACGAAGCCGCTGGTCTACCAGCACTTCGACTCCAAGCGGGCCCTCTACCTGGAGCTCCTCACGGCCGTCTCCCACGAGGTGATCACGGCCATCGGTGAGGCCACGGCGGCGGCCGAGGGGCCCCGCCAGCAGGTCGAACGGGGCTTCGCCGCCTACTTCGGCCTGGTCGTCAACCGGACCGAGGCCTTCCAGCTCCTCTACGGCCGCGACGCCCCGGGCGACCCCGAACTGAATGAGGCTCTCCACCGCGTGGAGGGTGCCATCGCCGAAGCCATCGAGCCCCTGATCGACGCCGGCCTCGACCCCGGGCACCGGCTGCTACTGGCCTACGCCGTCGTCGGCATGGCCGAGGGAGCCAGCCGCCACTGGATGGCCGAGACCGAGCGCGACCGCGGGGAACCGACCCCGGGGCCGGTGGGTGACACCGGACCGGGGGCCGCGGCGATCCTGGCCAGCCGGCTGGCCGACCTGGCCTGGGCCGGGCTGCGCCAGGTCCACCGCGACTGAACCCGTCGGCGCGCTCGGGCCCGCGTCCGACGCGGGCCCGTGATCAGGCCTTGACCACGGTCCCCTCGACCACGGGCTGATGCGTGGCCTCGACGGCCCCCCCGGCCGATTCCTCGGTGATGGCGAACGCCGCCACCGGGACACCCGGGTTCACGCTGAAACCGACCACGGTCGGGTCCGGACCCAGCAGCCCCATCGAGATCAGCTGCCCGTCGATCGAGGCCCACAGCTGGTAGGTCCGGGTCGACGGCAGTGGGGCCAACCGGTCGGCGATCAGGTAGCCCGCACCGTTCGCCGTCAGCACCACGGTGGCCACCGTGGTGGTCGCCGACGTGCCGACGGGGGTCAAGCTCGTCCGCACCGACGTCGGGTCGTCGTAGGCCGCCGTGGCCGCCCGGGTGAGCACGGGCCGGGCCGCCGCCGACTGGAGCTGGTCGACCTGGTGGTGCAGATTCGAGACCTGCACCCCGAGCAGCACGGCCACCAGGGCGGCGACGCCGGCCACGGCCGTGGCGATTCGGCCGGCCAGCCGGCTCCGGGAGCGCCGCCCGTCCAACGGCACCACCGTCGGGCCGCCGTCCGGTGACCCACCCACCGGTGCGGGCTGTGTCACGGATCCGGTCCCGACAGGGCTGGTCGGCCCGGTCGGCCCGGTCGGCCCGGTCGGCTCGGTCGGCCCGGTCAGGCCAGCCAGCCCGGTCGGCCCGGCCGGTCCCACCGGATGATCCAGGCGGGCCGCCACCCGGTCCCACCCGTCCCCGGCCGGCTGGTCCAACCGGTCGGCGATCCGGTCCCACAGCTCACCCGGCGCGTCCTGTCCCGTGTTGGCCAGGAGCCCGGCTACCTCGTGGTGTAGGGCCACCTCGTCGGCACACCGGGGACACTCCTCCAGGTGCCGTCGGACCAGCTCGTGCTCCTCGGGGGTGACGGCGTCGAGGGCGTAGGCCCCGAGCAGCTCCTCGATCGCCTCGTGCTCCATCGGCGTCGCGTCCTTCGGCGTACCGTCCATCGGCGATTCTCCACCCCTCGGTTCGTTCACAGTTCCGCCCCCGCCGGTCGTACCCCGCGCTCGGCCAGGCTGGCCCGCAACCGGAGGAGGCCCGTCCGGATGCGGCTCTTCACCGTCCCCTCGGGTGCCTCCAGCAGCTCGGCCACGTCGCGGTAGGTGTACCCGCCGAAGTAGGCCAGCTCGATCGGCCGCCGGAGCTCCTCGGGGAGCTCGTCCATGGCCTGACGGACCTGTTCGGCCACGGCCAGGTCCCAGACCTGGTGCTCCAGGTCGTAGCCCGCGGTGGCCGTCTCCCGGACCGTCCGCTCCTCCCGTCGGGTCCGGGACGACTCCGACCGGATGAGGTCCACGGACTTCCCGTGGGTCCTCGTGAGCAGGTACGACCGGAGCGTGCCCCGTTGGGGGTCGAACTTCTCGGGATGGTGCCACAGATCGAGGAAGACCTCCTGGGTGACCTCCTCGGCCGCCGGGGTGCTCCGGATCACCCGGCGAGCCAGGGCGTGGACCGAGCCCCCGTGGCGGCGGTACACCTCGGCCAGGGCTGGCTCGTGCCACCGGCCGATGGCCACCACCAGGTTGGCGTCGCTGGCCTGCTCGATATCGATCATGACAACCTACTGTTCGGAGCCGGGCCGGATCTGGATGTCGGGTCGCCCGGAGGTACCTCACGGTCTACCGGCCGCACGGTCCCACCGGCCCGCCGGACACGCCGCGCCCCCGTCCACCACCCCGATGGCCCGGGCGCCCCCGACGGCTACGACGGCCCGGGCAGCCCAAGCGCTCCGGCGCTCCGGCGCTCCGACCAGGGAGAACGTCGACCGTCCGGCGACCCGGCCATCCAGATCCCCCGCGGCGCCGAACTCCCGGTGATGACCCCGAGCCCGACCTCCCGACCGAGCGTCCGTACGAGCCACCGCACCGCCCCGCGGCACCGACGCCTGCTGGCCCTCGCCGCCGTCTGCCTCCTGACCGTGGGCGTGGCCGCCTGCTCGTCGGGGACGTCCCCGTCGGCGGCCGGCACCGGGGGAGGATCCCGGACTGCGACCGGCGACACCATCGTCATCAAGAACTTCGCCTTCTCCCCCGGGACCCTCGTCGTCACGCCGGGGGAGACCATCACGGTGCGGAACGAGGACAACGTCGCCCACACCGTGACGTCCACGACGGGCCGCTTCGCCACCGGACCGGTCCAGCCCGGGACGTCGACCACCATCACCGCCCCGAACGCTCCGGGGACCTACCCCTACATCTGCAGCATCCACCAGTACATGACCGGGACCCTCACGGTCCGCAGCTAGACCCACCGGCCCACCGGCCGGCCGGCACTGCCGGCACGACCGGGACCCGACCATTCCCCACCACCCAACCGATCCACCCACCGAACCACCCACCGAACCACCAACCGAGGAGGACACCATGCGACTGCGAACCACCGGACAGCGGCCGGAACCGACGGAGGGACCGCCCACCGACGTCGACCCTACGGCCATGGGGCTCCTGATGGAGGAGTCACAGGACCTCCACCACGACGCCATGGTCACGACCCGGGGCGCCCTCGACGACATGGTCGGGGCCGGGCTCGAGGCACGCGGCGCCACCGGTACCGCCGGCGTCGACCCCGATGAGTCCCGGCTGGTCGCCGAGTCCCGCAGCCGGACGCTCCGCGGTGCGGCGTTCGGCGGCGGCCTGCTGGCCGCCGCGGGGATCGGCGGGGCGCTGGCCGCCGTGGCCTCGTCACCGGCGTTCGCCTCCTCGTCCACGGACGTCCAGATCCTCCAGACGGCGGCGTCCATCGAGGTGCTTGCCGTAGCGGCGTACAAGACGGCGCTGACCCTGCCGTTCATCGGGGGCTCGGGGGCCAATCCGGTGATCACCACGTTCGCCACCATGACGATGCAGCAGCACCAGCAGCACGAGCAGGCCTTCAATGCCGCAATCACCCAATTGGGCGGCAAGGCCCAGACCGATCCCGACCCGGCCCTGCTCAAGGTGGTCCAGGCGGCCACGCCCGGGCTGACCACACCCACCGCCGTCGTGGCCCTGGCCCTCGAGCTCGAGGAGGGCGCCGCCGAGACCTATGTGGCCGACGTGGCGGCCCTGAGCGACGCCAACGCCGTCAAGGTGACGGCGTCGATCATGGGCGTCGAGGCCCAGCACGCCTCGGTACTGCTGGCCGTCCAGGCCCTCCTGGCGGCCAACGCTCCCCAGCTGATCACCCTGGCACCGGGGAACGTGGCCAACCTGCCGGCCGCGGCCGGCTCCGTCGGCTTCCCCAACGCCTTCTACCCCACCGCCAATGCCCGCCCGGCCTCCGAAGGAGCACTGTCATGAAGCGACGCAACCGCACCACCGACACCATGGCCATCAGCGAGCACGAGCTGCTCGCCATGACCGACGACCTCGACCAGCTCCACCGGGACGTGGGCATGCCGGCCATGAACCGGGCGGTCGAGGAGTGGACCGACCGCCTCCGCCTCTCGCGGCGAGGGTTCCTGATCGGGGCCGGGGCCGTCGGCGCCGGGGCGCTCCTCGCCGCCTGCTCCTCCGGGTCCTCGGGATCGTCCACGACCACCACGTCCTCGGGGGGCACGACCTCCACGTCGGGGGCGCTCACCGGCGACCTGGCCGTGGCCGCCCTGGCCGCCAGCCTCGAGAACCTGGCCGTGGCCGCCTACCAGGACGGGCTCGCCGCGGCGACAGCCGGCAAGCTGGGGACGGTACCGCCGGCCGTGGCCACCTTCGCCACCACGGCCAAGAGCCAGCACGCCCAGCACGCCGCCGCCTGGAACTCGGCCATCACCGCGGCGGGCCACCCCGCCGTCACCGTCACCGACCCGGTGCTGACCCCGGTGGTGGACCAGATGTTCGCCAAGGTGACCGACGTCGCCGGCCTGGCCACCTTGGCCCTGACCCTGGAGAACACCGCGGCCCAGACCTACCAGGCGGCCATCTCCGAGGTCACCGCCAACTCCTCGGTGAAGGTGGCCGCCAGCATCCAGCCCGTCGAGATGCAGCACGCGGCGATCCTGTACTTCGTCACCGGCCAGTACCCGGTGCCCAACGCCTTCAACCCCACCAACCTGGCCCGCCCCGGGTCCGACTACTCCGGCTGACCGCCCGACGTCAGCCCGCGATCACCAGGTGCGGCACCCCCCGATGCCGCCCTGGCCTCCGGTACGGCCGGCCCTAAGGGGCCGGCCGTACCCGCGTCCGCACTCCGGGGACGAAGCGGTGCGGCAATGCGGCGATGGACACCATCCACCGGGGCCCCGGCGACGAATCAAGGTCATGAGCTTCGACATCGAAACCTACCGCCGGCTCTCGGCCAAGCTCGAGACCCGGGACCTCGACTTCACGGCGTTCCGCGAGCACCCGCTCCCCCACGACGCCCTGCGCTGCCTGCGCTACATGCACGACGTGGAGAACCATACGGTCTGCTACCTGCGGGACATCCTGGTGACCCGGGCCCACCGCGACCCCGAGGTGACCTCCTTCCTCACGTTCTGGAACTACGAGGAGTACTGGCACGGGGAGTCCATCGCCGAGGTCCTCGGCGCCCACGGCGAGGACGCCGGCATGCGGCGCATCGCCGCCCTCCGCCAGCGGCTGCCCCGGGGGGACGCCTGGCGCCCCCTGTCGTTCCAACTGGCCTCGGCCCTCACGCCGCACCTGACCGCCGTCCACATGACGTGGGGGGCCATCAACGAGTGGACCACCCAGGCGGGCTACGCCCGGCTGGCGGCGCGGGCCGACCATCCCGTCCTGAGCGAGCTGCTCCGGCGCATCATGAAACAGGAGGGCCGGCACATCGATTTCTACGCCTCCCAGGCCCGGAGCCGCCTGGCCGACAGCCGGGCCGCCCAACGGATCACCCGGTGGGCCCTCCGCCGATTCTGGGCTCCGGTGGGCAGCGGCGTCATGCCCGAACCCGAGGTCCGGTTCCTCAGCGACTACCTCTTCAGCGGCGAGGAGGGCCGGGCCATGGCCGAACGGATCGACCGGCGGATCGACCGGCTCCCGGGCCTCGAGGGCCTGGGCCTCCTCCGGGGCAGCGTGGCCGCCTGACCGTGGCCCGACGTGCCCCGGTCAGCCGCCGTCGGGTCCCATCCCCCGCCACACGGCGTCGACCGCCCGTTCGGCCCAGCCCGGCTCACTGGCCTGACCGGCCATCCGGCGGGCGAAGACCGATCCGGTGAGCATCTGGAGGGCCAGGTCCAGGTCGGCGTCGGCGCGGAGCTGGCCGAGCCGACGGGCCTGCTCCAGCAGTGTCCGCTGGTAGGCCATCCGGGGCTCGACCACCCGGCGGCGGTGGAGGTCCAGGGCCCGCGGGTCCTCCCGGGCACCGATCAGGGTGCCCACCACCTCGAGGCAGCCGTCAGCGAACCGCTCGTCGAACTCACGGAGGTAGTCCACGAGGTCGGCCCGCGGGTCGTCGGCGGGCCCGGTCGCCAGGTGGGCGGTGCTGTTGCCGGCGATCGACGCCGTGACCAGGTCGGCCTTGTCCCGGTACCGGCGGTAGACGGTGGCCCGGGCCACGCCGGCCTCGGCGGCCACGCCGTCCATGGTCATCCGGCCGTAGCCCACCGCACGCAGCTGGCGGAGGGCGGCATCGGTGATGGCCGAACTGGCCCGCTCGTCCCGGGGGCGGCCGGGACTGCGGGTCAGCAGCCGTCCACCGGAAGGATCCCCGGTCACGACGGCTACCGGGCCACCGGCGCGCCGGCGCCGGCGTCGTGGGTACCGGCACCACTGTCGAGACCGGTGTCGGCGCCGGTGTGGGCGCCGGCGGGAGGCCTCGGCGGCGCCCCGCTGGGCACGAAGTCCCGCTGACGGACCAGGGCGAACGCGCCGATCGATCCGATCAGGGCGATGACCGCGCCGATGAGCACGATGGTGTTGAAGGCCGACGAGAAGCCGGCGTGGTACGCGTCGAGCAACGCGGTGCGGGCGGCGGTGGGCAGTGTGGAGGACACCTGGCGCACGGCACCCCCGAGGATGGCCCCCTGGAGCCGGGCGCCCCCGTGGGAGACCACCTCCCGGCCGACCGGTGTGGCCTGCAGGTGTGCCAGGGTCTTCTCCTGCAGCTGGGACTGGAAGACCGACCCCAGCCCGGCGATGCCGGTGGCGATGCCCACCTGGCGGAAGGTGCTGTTGGCCCCCGAGGCCATGCCGCTGCGCTGGGGAGGCACCACCGAGATGGCCGACGAGGCCAGTACCGGGTTGATGGTGCCGATGCCCAGCCCGGCCAGGACGAACCCGGGCAGCAGGACGGTCCAGGAGGAGTCGGCCTGGGTGAAGCCCATGGCCAGGCAGCCCGCGGCGATGAGCAGGAGCCCGGTGCCCATCAGGTAGCGGGCGTGGATACGGACGGTCAGCTTCCCGGCGATGGGGGCCACGAGGAAGGCCAGCACGGTGAGGGGGAGGAACCGCAGCCCCGCGGCCAGCGGGCCGTACCCCAGGTCGTCCTGGACGTACAGGGTGATGTAGAGGAACAGGGCGAAGATAGACGCGGCCAGGGTGAAAGCGGCGAAGGATACGCCGGTCATGGCCGGGCGTTTGAACAGGGTGAGGTCGAGCATGGGGTCGGCCTGCTTCCACTCGGCCACCAGGAAGACCGTCATCAGGACCACCGCGCCGACCAGCAGTCCGATGATCAGCGGACTGGACCAGCCGTCGTCGTTGCCCCGGATCAGGGCCAGGACGAGCAGAAAGAGGGACACGGAGAAGGAGACGAACCCGATCCAGTCGATCCGGCGGTGGTTGGGGTCCTTCGACTCCCGGATCTTGGTCAGGGTGATGATGACGGCGACGACGCCCACGGGGACGTTGACGAAGAAGATCCACCGCCAACCGATCCCGCTGGTGATGGCCCCGCCCACCAGTGGGCCGACGGCCACCGCACCACCGAGGACGGCACCGTAGATGCCGAAGGCGGTGCCCCGCTCACGGCCGGTGAAGGCGGCGGCGATGAGGGCCAGCGAGGTGGCGAACATGACGGCCCCGCCCACCCCCTGGGCCGCCCGGGCCAGGTTGAGCATCAGTGAGGTGGTGGACAGTCCGCAGACCAGCGAGGCCACCGAGAAGATCCCGAGGCCGATGGCGAAGACCTCCCGCCGACCGAACATGTCCCCGATCACCCCGGCCGTCAGGAGGAAGGCGGCCAGGGTGAGCGAGTAGGCGTCCACCACCCACTGGATGTCGCTGAACGTGGCGTGCAGCGCCTGCTGGATGTCGGGCAGGGCCACGTTGACCACGGTGATGTCGAGCAGCAGCATGAAGGTGGCGGTGCAGACGGCGATGAGCGTCCACCACTTGCGGTCGAGCGCGGGCATGCGGGGTCCTCGTTCCTCTCGGTCGGCATCGGACACAGGTCGGTACACCGGTGCCGGATGCAAGTCAGGGCGTATCGGAATGATCCGGGACTGACTGTATCGTAACTGTCGTTCCGGATCAAGATGTATCGCAATTGGCCCGGGCCGTGGTGCGGTGCGGGCGTGCACGGCGGGGAAGGCGGGGCGGGGCGGGCGGGGCGGAAACCCGATGAGTCCGGTAAACTTTGAGGAGACGGACGGAATTCCCGTCCACGAACCGTCGGTGCCCGGCCGCCCACCACGGTCCGGCGCTCGAGGAGGACC